>Ga0182030_10026898_pt1 | contig 10379 bp, 9 predicted proteins | sample 812S3MmetaG_FD_121299 | JGI IMG/M metagenome (GOLD analysis project Ga0182030, IMG submission 121299) | Permafrost microbial communities from Stordalen Mire, Sweden - 812S3M metaG (Illumina Assembly) | ecosystem: Environmental > Terrestrial > Soil > Wetlands > Permafrost | place: Sweden... | reverse complement strand
CATCGCCCTGGCCCAGCGAAACCCCGACAGCCAGACCGTCAGCCTCATCCTGGACGCCACCACCGCCAACACCGTCCTGTTCGCCATCGCCGCCCACGCCGACGAACGAGAAGCCCACATCCGCGAAGTCCAGCGCTACGGCGAAACCCTCCCCGAAGGCTCCTACGGCCGCCGCAACCGCCAGGCCATCGCCACCCGCGAAACCCGGGTAGCCACCCGCCTCCGCGCCGTCGAACGCGCCTACCGCATCGCCATCGAACGCAACGTCACGTACAGGACGCCCGAGCCTAACAGGCCGCATCGTTGTTCTCATCAACACGCAGCCGACACGGAGATCGAACTCGAGTAGGGCGTCTGAGCCAGCTCGCGAACATGGCAATCCGCTGGACAAGGGGTCTGGGATCGAGCTACGGAGACAGAGCGTGGCGAACTCAGACGATACATCGACTACATGTAGAGAATGGTCCTGGGTGTGTCTCATGGTGAATGAAACTCGTATTGAATGCACTCACTGTCACCTTCCGTGACCGGGCCAGGGCAGCCGAGACCTACTACCCAGCCGCTAACCACCGTCAATGAAACAGGCCTGGACGAGGAGTCGAGCGGCCGGGCAGGGGTTTCGAGTCCATCGAGGTCTTCTACAACCGCCGCCGAATACGCCAGCATCCAGTGTTCGGCCATCTGATTCCGTTGGAGACGCATGAACGGTTCCATAACTTGGCTGCGTAGGTCGACTGCGTCCAGCACCGGGGAGGAACTTCAGTGGCGCGGAGACCCGCGTTTCACGATGCGGCGAGATGGAAGAATCGTGCGGGACATTCTCCGCCTGCCGAGCAGATAGCGATGCTCACCTGGCGCGTAGGATTGAGGTCCGTAGAAGTAATTCATGATCCAGTTGATGCCCTCGCCGCTCTCCTGCGGAGACAGGAAGATGTGCTCTTGGTCACGGGCTCACTGTATCTTGTCAGCATCCTGCGGGTAATACTCTCGAGATGGTTGCGGAAAAAGATTCCCTGAGTGAGGCGGATGATCCTGAGCTGCCAAGCTGACCGCGCCGCGGCGCGAGCCTTCGTCTCAGGTGGCGCCATCGCCGTTCCGGTCGGCCTCAAGCATGCGGATAAAGTTCTCGATGATCACCTGGCCACCGGAAGTCAGGATCGATTCCGGGTGGAACTGAACTCCTTCGACTGGTCGCGATGAATGGCGGATGGCCATGATGACACCGTCATCCGTACGCGCCGATACTTCCAGGCAGCCAGGCAGTGAAGCTTCCTCCACGACGAGCGAGTGATAGCGCGTCGCCTCGAAGCGGGGTGGCAACCCGCTGAGCACTCCTTTCCCGTCGTGCGTTATTGCCGAGGTTTTCCCGTGTACCGGTACCACGGCACGGACGATGCCGCCTCCAAGCGCCGCGGCGATTACCTGATGTCCCAGGCAGACTCCAAGAACGGGTGTGGATCCGCAGTTCCTGACCGTTTCGATGCTCACCCCGGCCTCGGCCGGTGCGCATGGTCCAGGCGAAATCAGTATGCCGCGCGCCCCGGAAGACGTGACCTGCTCCGCCGATACCTCGTCATTCCTCACCACCTCGACTTCGCAATCGCAAGCGCGCAGCATGTGCACGAGATTGTAGGTAAACGAATCGTAGTTATCGATGACGATCACTGAACGCCTGCGTCGCCGAGGGGTGTTCCCGCCGTCCGAGCGCGCGCTCACCCGGCCCCGATAGCCGGAATCTCCGCAAGGTTTTTCATGCCTCAGTCTGGTGATGCGCTCCTTGACCAGCGTTGTGAGCGGCAACACGTCCGACCCGACCTTGGACCCATCGATCATGCGCACCGGGATTACCCCGCGTACGGCATTGGTCACGAAGATCTCGCTGGCGGACAGCAGAGCCCGGTGCTCGATCGGCCCTGCCTGCACGTCAAATGCGCCATCGGAGCCCATCGACAAGATCAGCGCGCGGGTGACCCCAGGCAGGATACGGCCATCCGCTGGCGGCGTCCGCAGGACTCCGCCGATGACCGCGAAGATATTGCCCCGGTCCGTCTCCAGGACTTGTCCGTAAGCATCTTGCAGCAGCAACTGCTCGTCGCCTAGCAGCCCTGCCTGCTGACCGAGGACGGCGAGAAGCCTCCTGTCCGTCCACTTATGTGGGCCGAGCCCTCCGGCGACGGTTGCGGTACGGAGGCTGGTCGTATCGGGCGTACCCTCCAGTGGCACTATCTCGACCCTCGTGCGAAGCTGGCCGCCTAGGGGCTTTACCTGTATTCGGAGTCTCCCAGCCGGCATCTGGCCGATGTGAGCCCGTACCTGATCTGCTATTGATTCAGGAAGCGGCCTGGAGAAAAGGCTGCGCGAAGACTCATCCAGCCGGGCGATATGAAGCGCCAAGGCCAGCGCGTTCCCGTCCAGCACCGAAGCAGACGTAAAGACACCGGCGGCCGGGCGCGGTCGCAACGAGAGCTCGGACGCTCGAGGATGCGGCATGACCAGCCCGTGGCGCTCGTCGATGGCACTGCCCACTGCTTCTATCAGCGGACGGGCTTTTATCAGGCATTCCAGCCATTCGTTCTCGACATCGGAATCGGCTACGATTCCGCCGCCAACTCCTAGCCATACACGTTTCTTGTGAAATTCAAATGTCCGAATGGCAACGTTGAGCTCCAGTCCTGCCATCGGGCTCAGGTACCCTACGGTCCCGGTATAGATCTCCCTTTTCGTGGACTCTAGCTCATGTATTATCTCCGTCGCGCGGACCTTGGGGGCGCCGGTCACAGAGCCAGGGGGGAACGTTGCCTGGATGAGATCCGTGTCCCCGCACTCGTCACGCAAGGTCCCGCGTACGGTCGACACCAGATGCCATACGCCCGGGTGGGCTTCCACCTGCACCAGTCCCGGCGTCAGGACGCTGCCCGGCACGCATACCCGGCTCAGATCGTTGCGCATCAGATCCACGATCATCACGTTCTCAGCGCGATCCTTGCCCGAATTTTCCAGCCAGGCGCGCTGGACCTCGGCTTCCGCGGCAACGCCCGATCGCCTCGACGTTCCCTTTATCGGCTTGGCATGAACCTCGCGTCCGACGCGGCGGATGAAAAGTTCTGGCGAGAAGCTGGCAACGGCGGAACCTGAGACCTGAATATAAGCGGCATAAGGAGGCTGGAGCCTGCTATAGCCGCGGCAGAACAGGTCCAGCGGATCTCCGCTGAATTCAGCCTCCAAGCGCAGGCAGATGTTAGCCTGGAAGATATCACCCTGCCTGATGAGCTCGATCGTCTGCCTGATAGCATCCTTGTGCGCGGCCGGAGCGGGTATCGCCAGAAATCTCCCGCAGCTGAAATCGTGAGTTCTCTGATGAACTGCGGTGGCCCGCCTGCGTAGTTCCCTGAACTTCTGCTCTAGTGCGTCATCTCGACCAGGGGCCAACAGCGCCTCGAAAAACCAGCAGCCTGATTCAGCTTCCTTGTGGATGACATGGTCGTAAAACCCGAACCACCAGTCAGGAAGTTCCCGAGGATCGCCCGGCCCGGGCGGAATCCTCTGCAGGCTATTTGATGTTCCGTAGCCTATGTAGCCGACCCAGCCGCCTCCGAATGCGTTACCAAACGTCCGGCTTGCTGGCGAGCGGGGATCCGCCTGGTAATAAGCTGCCGATTCACTGGGCGGTGAGCGTCTCAATGGATGAGATACTCCCAGCACATCGGCCAGAGATGTCGGCGGGCACCTCACGCACACGGGCTCGGACCCAATAATGGCACCCCCTCCAGCCCAGGCGCCGATGAGGGCGAAGGGATACGGGTCGTTCCTTACCAGGCCCAGTACCTCTTCGGGGCTCATCTTCCAGTCGAGGGGGCGTCGCCAGAAAATCAGGTCCTGCGAGATATGCATAATCTACTTCTTCGGGAGGCTGTTAATGATCGGGCTGTTCCTCGACCCCGTCGGCGAGACTCGATCTGGCGATAAATAATTTCGTCGCCAAGTATAGATTCGGCTCATAGCCCGGTCAAGGTTCAACCGTAGCGGGCGAGCGCCGCCAGGTTAGCCGGCCGGATTCCGGCCGGCGTATACATGAGCTCCGCTGCGCTAGTGCGTGCGGCTACCTGAGGAATTTGCCCTTCACCTCGGGCAGTCAGCGTAAGCGGTGAATTAGGGCGCCGCGAATTTCTGTTATGACCGTGAACTGGGTTTCGTGGCTTCGTGCCTGGTGTCAGGTTCCGGTGGCGCCTGACAGGTGCGAGGCAGCGCAACTGTGCGCCGGGTGACGGGAAGGGGTTCGGGCTTCGAGGTATCCCGTCTTGTGTGGCATGTGACTAACTAATAGGACGAAATCGCATTGTTGATAGACGCGGGCATGCCGCCTGATCATGTAGGTTTCTGAGGTCTGCATGAACGAGGTGTGACATGCCCGCAGTGTCATTGTCGCGCGTGGTCGAGTCCGGTCCCGGCGGCCAGGGACCTGGCCCCCCGGGGACATGGCAGCGGCTGGAAGAGCTGCCGACCCGCGCTCCCCGCGCAGGAGCGGATCTACCCGCTGTCCTGCCAGATCGCAAATCGCCATCTGCGCGTTCACCGCTGCTGGGAACGACCGGCTCACCGCCGTCGGGCAGTGGATCAGGCGGGCTGGCCAGGACCACCTGGTTAGCCGTGACCTGGGGTTCCGCATCGCCGCGGGTTGGGGTTCGGTGCACCTCATGGGTGCCGGGGCGTTCGGCAGGACCGGGGAATGGCCAGGGACGGCCGCTTTGCGGCCGTCCCTGGCTGGTTTCAACGCGAAGAGCGCCTTGATCCTGGGAGATTACGGGTTACCACACCATGCAATCTCCGGAACTTGAGCGCTCTTCGCCATGCAGCACAACGGACGGGACAATGCCCTGCAGAGCAGCCCGGACTGGCCATGGAAGGAGACGTTCCTCACCTGCTGCAGCGGCTCGCCGCCCTGCACGCACGTGCCTGACCAGCCCGGACCATCCCAGCAACTGAAAGAAGCACGCCCCCGGCGCCGTCGGCCGGCACGCACCCGGGCACTACCGCGCGACCGCCACCGCCAGCCAAAACGGACACCATGCCCGAAGCCAGTCAGCACCACAATCAGCAGGCGAACCTCAAGCCGTCTGAACGATTGAGGCTAGCCGCGCGAACACGTATACTTAAGGCATTCTGTGGCAATTCGTGCGTTGATAGGGCACTCCCTACCGAAGGTTGCTTTCTAGCTATGTATGAGCATCCACTCTATCACTGGCCACCGAAGGCATGGTGGATTCAGGAGGTGTCGCAGTCGCAGCAGTGGGGAAGACTTAGCGCATATATCCATTTTCCCTTTTGTCGCAACATTTGCGATTTCTGCAATTATGAGACGCGCTTGATAGACAAGTCGTCTGTTAATTCCTTTACGGAACATATCGTAGATGAGATCACGAGATACGGCGACCGTGACGACTTCGGCGATGCGCTCATTACGAGCCTGTTCTTTGGCGGAGGTACAGCGTCGCTAATGCCTAGATCCACGATGATCGCGAGTATTGATGTTGTTAGGAATCTTACTGGCCAACAGCGCATCAATGAAGTCACACTCGAATGCGAGCCCGGTACCATCAGCCGCGCGGCCCTAGAAGAGCTTCGCGGTGCTGGTGTCAACAGAGTCGGGGTATGTGCTCAGTCGTTCGACGACGACGAACTCAAGCGGCTGACGCGTCGACATGGCCGGGCCGAGTCGCTGCGTCTCATCGACGACGCGCTAGCTACCGGGATTAGCAACCTGCACGTCGATCTCATGTATGGCTTGCAAGGTCAGTCCCTGGAAGATTGGCGACGAACAGTCGACTTCACGGTTAAGTTGCCTATCAAGCATATTTCGGCATACAAGCTATATGTATTCAAGTATGGAGCTCTTGACAGAGCGCGAGTTCTTCGCCGGCCAGTGGAGGAGGAAGATCCAGTCACCCGGGCGCTTGGAGAGATGTATGACCTAGCAGTGCGCATCTTTGAAGATCATGGTTTCAGGCAATATACGTTGACAGAGTTTGCTCAGCCGGGCTATGAATGCGACTACCTCCAGAACACGTTCGGAGGGGGTGATATTTTGCCCCTCGGGCCGTCATCTTTCGGTCGTCGGGGCCCAACGGTCTGGAAGAATCCGAGCTACGTGAAGCTGTACCCCGACGCTGCGACATGGGACGCTCAACGAACTGGGTTCGTTATGGATTCAGCTGAGGAATTCAAGCGAAACATAACGCTCGGTCTATGGTTGTTGTCGGTTGATGTAGCTGACGCTGCCAGAACGCTTGGAATTCATCCAAGTGATACACTCAAGGGACTAATCGACGACCTTGTCGCCGACGGATTGGTCAGCGCCGATACCCAAGGCAAGGTATGGTTGAAGCCACAGCAACGCTTCATGGTTGGCGAAGCGATGCGCCGTCTGGCGGACCTCCCCTCTTCAGAGTGGATCGTGAGTGAGAAGGATGCCGTCGCAATGGCATCCGTTGGCGGCGACTTCGACGGTGTATTGTTCAGCTCGGAGATAAAATCTATCCTGCGGATCCTCCGAAACGACCCGAAATTCTTCGACGAGATGCTTCATTCTCCCGAAGAGACGGTTACGAGGTTGGGAGGTAGGCTGCGGCCGGAGGAGAGGACAGCCCTGGTTGCGGCAGTTCGCGGCGGCCACATTGCGCGATCTCCACTAGAGCTGGTGCTGCACGCTACGTGGAGTGCCGTGATCAACGAACATCGGCGGAGTCCCAGCCGTCGGGTGACGCAAGAGAATTAGCTTACCGCATGGAGCGTAGTATACTGCTTGGGGATGGCGGTCAGCGACCCCTGCATATTGATATCCCCCATGCGGGGCGGGTCTACCCGGCCGACTTCAGGCGTAGGTGCAGCATGGCATCGGTGGTCCGGACCGAGGACCGGTTCGCTGATCTTCTGTATTCGCCGCTAAAAGCTGTCGCACGGAGATGGCTTCAAGCGCAGTACGCCCGAAGCTATGTTGATGTAAACCGACCCCGTTCTATGGACGGTGGTGTCATCAGATACAAGGCGCTCAACGGCGAGCGACTCCAGGGAACTCTCGACGCGGCGCAGTTTGAATACAGAATGAAATGTGCATATGATCCATACCATGCGGCCCTTGATTTGAACTCAAGGCTAGGTGTCGTCGAGTTCGGCCGGTTCATACATTTGAATCTGCACTCGTTTCCGACGATTGATTGGCATTGCCACCTGCCTTCGATGCCGTTTGAGATCGAGGTAGGCGATCTTGGTGGGGAATCCAGCCCGAGGAATGTCGGAAAGCTTATTGTCCGTTCTCTTATAAATGAGGGTTTTTCGGTAGGATATAATGAAACTTTCCATGGCGCAGAGATCGTTCGCCGTGTGACAAAGATTTGCGGCGAGAATGCTGATGTTATCCAGATAGAGGTTCGGCGAGATCTGTATCTTAAGGACGATGTCGAATTGGATATAGGTCGCATGCAGAAAAATGGAGGAAGCATAGTAAGAGGCTTGATGAGGGCGTTGGTAATGATTGACGGTCGGCTCCTCTAGATATCATCCAAGCCTGGAATAGCGTAGTGAGGTTCTTTTGATGGAAGAAGTACCGCTCGATGAGCGGCGACCGTTGATCGTGGTTGGAGCAGTTGGAGACGGGTTCGTCGCCGGCGCTGGCAATCGGATGCCGTGGCACGCTCCTGGAGATCTCAAGCAGTTCAGAAGGCTTACCTACGGATATACGGTTATCATGGGCAGGACCACCTGGGAAGGACTTGCGGCGCCATTGGAGGGGCGGCAGAATATCGTTCTCTCGCCGGACACCCGGTTCTCGCCAAATGAAGCTCTTAGGGTCGGTTCGTTGCCCGAGGCCCTAGACCGCTCTGCCGGAGACGGCCCGATATTTGTCATAGGCGGCCGCGTTCCGTGGAAGGAGGCGCTCGAAGTCGCGGACGAGATCAGACTGACCCGAATCTACGCGGCCTTTAACGGTAATGTTTATTTCCCGCGAATCGATGAGTCGATATGGGCCGAAGTCGACCGAGAGATCCATCACGGCCCTGTCGATGGCCTGCGTAGGCGTTTCGACTTCATCACGCTAAGACGGCGGGAAAGGATCCCTCGTGGACGAAAATGAGTGTCGTGAATAGTTGTCTTTCTTAGATCTGACAACCCTAAGTGAGTATAGCCCGGAAGCAGTTATGCCACGGTCATTTATGCCACGGTCATTGCTGACGATGAGGAACATGTCGTGACCGTCCAGAACAACAGATCATCTTTGAGATTGTTGGCGGAGCACTCGAACTGTCGCCAGAACGCCGTCGTCGCCCTCTCGTCTAGATGGCAGCGGTATCTTCGTCGAATCTCAGGCCGGGGGCGGTTGGAGGTTCTGGACCTGGGCACAGGGGACGGCGACCTCTTGGATCGAGCGCTGCACACGCTCCGTCTCTCCTGTAACATTTACCTTGTTGAAACCGAGGATGTACTCGCCAAAGCTGCCGAACGACTTCTAAGCAGCCATGGGCATCATGTTTTGCGGGTGCGCGACAGTTCGGCCATCGCCGGAATCGACGCTTACCTGGCTGCGCACGTGGTGTTCTACCTGGAAAGTCCGTCAGATTGGTTTCTAGGTGCTCTCGGGCAGTTGTCCGTTACCGGCATATTGTCATGCGTCCTTCGGAGACCATCTTGCGACTGCTATCAACTTCGCAAGTTGGTGCGAGATCATTACGGTATCTCGACGCGGTTGTCACCAGAGCTGTTTGAGTCACTTGCGGAGCAACGAGGCTTTACCGCTGATAGCGTTCCGTATGATTCGACGTTCTCTTATCAAGTGAGGAATCCGCGGATAGCGGTAGTACCGGATGAGTCGGCGGATCGTCGCCTTGCTCAGTTCATCTGCTGGGTGGCTGGCATCCGGTCCGACGAGCAGTTGCCGCCTGGCCTGCGCCTTGTCATCAATGAATTCATGGAATCGAGACATACTGACGGAATCTTCACGCTTAACCAGTCAGATGCGGTACTGAGCTTTTCCCGGATAGCTGAATATCGCTTAGTCGATAGGGATGTCTTAATTAGGTTTTCTCGTGCGCCCAGCGGAACGGGAGTTAGCATCGTGACGTAGCGCAATGATGCTTCTTCGTGCTCGTTATACTCGTCGTCTGCGGTGGAAGTCCGGGCCGGGTAGCTGCTAACGCGGTCATTACCCGCGATGCCCGGTGGTTGGAGCCGACTGGTCAGAGGCTTTTGGGGCGGCCCTGCAGGGCCGCTCGCTACTCTTCTTGTCCTCGCGCCGGTCGTGCGGCGGCGCTGCAGCGCCCGCTCGACCGAACGCGGATGGACGCTGACGCCCAAACGCTCACAGACCGCGGCGGCCAGATCCGCCGACGCAGGGCCGAGATGGGCCTTCAGCAGGTCCTCAAGCACGCCGCCAGGCACCCGGGGGAGTCCCGCATAGCGACGGCAACCGACCGGATTACCTGACAGATCCATGAGATGGCGCGCCAGGAACGCTGCGGAGGCCTGTGGAGACTCGTAGCGTAATCCGCTCAGCAGGCCCAGGCGGCCACCCGTACACGCATTCTCCTCGTGACTGGAAACCGCAAGCGCTACTCGTAGTCACACGTGAATATGTTGAATGTATAACGGGGCGTTGCCCCAGCCCGACGAGGCATGCGCGTGCGGGCTGGTGTCTGCGCGCCGGGGGCTGAGACCGGCGGGAGGGCTTCGGCTGGGGCTCAAGGCAGTTCACAATGTAACTGTTCATTCGCCGCTTGCAGCGGTCGGTGGCCGTTGCCGGCCGAGCCCCAGCCGGAGCCCATGATGACGCTACCGCGTACTGCCGCGCAGGTCCTGTCTGGTCACGTGAGGCTGGAGATCCGCTGCATCGACCGGATGCTGCTGACCTTCCGCCAGCCGCGGCTGCAGTACGGCCAGGGCATCCACGGGTTCTTCTGCCATCACCGCGGGAACCAGTTCGTGTCCTCGGTGCTGATGCGCCCGATGACGGAGCGGTTCGCCGCCGACATCCGCCATTACATCGACTCCCGGGGCATGGACCTGGTCCGGTTCGCCAAGGGCCAGAGCAAGGACCAGATCGCCCGGCGGTACCTGGCCGGGCACGACGGCGGGGAGCAGATCCTGTTCGCCGGGGTGGCCCAGGAAAAGACCCGCATCTGGCGGACCAGGCAGCGCCAGGATCCGGTGACCGGCAAGCGGTACCCCTGGCTGTGCCAGGAGCAGGCCATGGTCAACCACTGGTATTTCTACGGGTTCGACACCGATTTTGGCGCGTTCTACATCAAGTTCTGCGGCTACTTCCCCTACACCGGGCAGATCTACCTCAACGGGCACGAGTACGCCAAGCGGCAGTGCCTCAAGGCCGGGAT
>Ga0182030_10026897_pt1 | contig 10379 bp, 9 predicted proteins | sample 812S3MmetaG_FD_121299 | JGI IMG/M metagenome (GOLD analysis project Ga0182030, IMG submission 121299) | Permafrost microbial communities from Stordalen Mire, Sweden - 812S3M metaG (Illumina Assembly) | ecosystem: Environmental > Terrestrial > Soil > Wetlands > Permafrost | place: Sweden... | reverse complement strand
GTCGCTCGTGATCTTCCGCATGCCGCCATAACGCTGTTACCTTGTTCCGCTACCGCAGCGTAGGCCGCTGCACGCCTGGTTCACCATGGCCCAGATATACCCCCTTGGGGTAGGGACTTACGTCACTTCCAATTGAGGAACAGGTCTCTGGTCAACGCACGCCTGCATCCCAATAGCGTGGGCTCACACGTCGAACTACGGACAGCTGTTTGCTGTCATCGCGGGCCGAAATGCGGCCACCGCAGTCGAAGGGCCGAAAGTCCCTGGAATCTTGTGGCAACCGGCCCCTGCTGTCCGGGCTGCCGCGAGAGAGACTGGAAGTCAGCAAACAGCCTTCGGGCTGCCCCGATTGGAGGCTAACCACGATGATGTTCTGGTACGACCACAACATGGGCTGGTGGGGATGGGCCGGAATGGGCGTCGGAATGGTGTTGTTCTGGGCGTTGCTTATCGCCGGCACCGTTGCCCTCGTCGCCTACGTAACGCGAGATCGCCAAGATCGCCAAATCCTCCCCGAAACAATCTCGACAACCTCGCCGGAACAGGTGCTCGCCGCTCGATTTGCGCGCGGCGAGATCAACGAAACCGAATACCGCGACCGGCTGGCTGTGTTGCGCGATCACGCGCATCCGTGACTTAACCTCCTACGGCAGATTTCGCAAAGCTCAAGAAACAGCGTCGATAAGTCACGACGGCAACGAACCCGCTCGATTTCACGATCCGTCTTATCCCAACGTGATGACTAATGTAAGCGTGCCGCTAAGGATGCGATCGTGTCGACTTGCCGCGGTGCCCCAGGGTAACCCCACTCACGATGAACAGCCCTGCAAGCCAAAGCAATCGGGTTTCTTCCACTTCTTGCGCGCAGGGCTGGGCCAGCCCAGACCAGACCCTAAGCCTGGCCCCCGGGACAGGGGACGCCCGGCGAAAACCCCGGGCACACTCTGAATAACGTCCCGAACATGAGGGACGAGTTCCCTAATGCCCGCACCGGCCCGCTAGCGATCGTTGCGGGCCGGTGTTCATTCAGGCCGCTGAAAATCAGCGGCTCACAGGTCGGAATCCGTTTCCGGGCAATCTCATTCGCAAACGGAAGAAGATTGTCACGAAAGGTGAGTCCTACTGGCCGCCAGGTGAACCCATCACGCCGCCGGGTCCCATCATGCCGCCGGGTCCCATCATGCCGCCGGGTCCCATCTTGCCGCCGCCCATCATCTGGTGCATCATCGCGGGCATGCCCTGCTGTACGAACCCGGTGACCTCACGCGCGTGTGCTCGGATGGCGTCGGTGAGGGCGGGATCATCGGCGGTCTCCTCGGCGATCACACCCGTTGGGGTGAAGGTGAGTTGGCGCCGGTAGCCGTTGGCCTGGCGGAACAGCGTGGGCAGGCTCTGGCTCATGCAACTGACCTCTGCCCCCTGATCGAGGTGGGAGTACATGCTGGACACATGCGCCTGCAGTTGGGCGGCAAGCTCCGGGGAGTTCGATTGAGTGGTGGTGCGCACACCGCCGGGAATCGCTTCCACAACACGGTTGAGTTCCCGGTGCCGGTTAAACATCTCCATGTAGCGGCTCATGTCCACCGGATCGGCACCCATAAAGCCACCTCCGTCGGTGAGGCGGATAGCCGTCGACGGTGGTTCGAAGATGCTGCGACGCACGTACCGCAGGCCCAGGGCACTGCCCGCACCCAGCGCACCGAGCGTGGCGAGCGCCGCCCGCCGCGTCAACCTAGCCATCGTGGTTAGCGGTGTTCGTGCAGGAGCGTAATGCGCAGCCGGTATTCGTCTTCGTCTATCTCGCCATGAGCGAAGCGTCCGGCGAGCACGTCCTCGGGGCGCGGCGGAACGTAACGAGGCGAACCGCCGCTGGCGCCGCCTGAGCCGACCAGGTAGCGGATGGCGAGGACAATGGATGTGATCACGGCCGCCCAGACCAACACCATCACAACGCACATCAAAACCCAGCCGCCCCAACCCCAGCCGTTTCCCCACATCCAGCCGTCGTACATCATCGCCGCATCCTTTCGAGACGCATTTCCATGCAACAGGTAAAGGCACCGAGCCTTCCGCGGCAGCCTTACTAAGCTGACCAGATACCGCGGTGCCCATTCTAGGGCCAATAGTCCCTACCCCGGTTGGGTATGTGGGTGGCATCATTCGAAAACATGACGCAAACACCTGAATCCGGGGCCGAACCGACCACCGTGACTGAGCAACCCCGGCACGACCGATCCGATGGCCCAAGTCGGCTGAGCCAACTGCTGGCGTGGACAGGCATCATCGCCGGTGTTGTCTTCGTCGTCGCGGTGATCTTCTTCTCAGGGTTATTCCTGGGCTTGTCCTCAGACGACCACGATGGCGGGCACCAGGGCTATCACGGCGGCCGTGACGGTACCTGCCCGATGATGGGATCCGGCGGAATGATGGGACCCGGCGGAATGATGGGACCCGGCGGAATGATGGGACCCGGCGGAATGATGGGACCCGGCGTAATGATGGGACCCGGCGTAATGATGGGACCCGGCGGTATGAGTCCGGGTGGACCGATGGGTCCCCAGCAATCGCCTACGACGACGGCACCGACCACGCCGCACCCCTAACGCCAAGCAAGTGCAAGCAGGCGACCAATAGACTGAGACGTCAGCGCGAATCACGCACGACATCGAGCGACACGGTGACGCAGTCGACATCCCGACAGCAGGCCGTCGCTGAGGCGACAGGCAACACATCGGGACACCACTACGCGGACTGTGAATCCGTCGGCGCCTGCACAGGTTCGGATCCTGTCCCTGCCAACACACCGTCCCTGCCACCACACGGATGCCTTAGCAGCAACCGGCTTTGTCGCGTTAACGGTCATCCCGCGGCGAGCCGAGACCACCAGACTGGCCTTGCGCAACTGGGTCAGATTGTGGCTGACCGTCGACTCTCTCGGGCCCGGCACCCTGATCTCTTCACCAGCCGCCGAACCCAACAGATACGACACGATCTAAACCCGCACCGGAACAGCCATGGCCCTTCAGGCGGTCGCGGAAGGTTCATCGGGGACGCCGAGGCCGAGGTGTTCGATGTGGTACACGGCCTCATCGAGGAGCATCGCGACGTGGTTGTCGTAAAGCGCGTAGATCACACTGCGCCCGTTGCGGGCTCCGGTCACCAACCCCATTGCGCGCAGAAGGCGTAACTGGTGAGAGACCGCTGATTGTTCCATTTCCACAGCCGCCGAGAGATCGTTGACTGAGCACGCGCCGTGGCGCAGGCGGGTCAGGATGCGCAGCCGGCTCGGCGTCGCCAATGCTTGCAGCGTCGCCGCGACCGATGCCGCGGACTCGGCGTCGAGCTCCGCGGGCGGAGTGGTTTTGCCCTCGATGCCGTGACCCATGGCTACATCGTAACCAATGATCGCATGAAGACCTCTTCATGTATTCCGGTATCGTGGAGGTGTCCCCGCCGCCTTCCCGAATGTGGAGTTCCCGATGTCGTCTCCGGTCCTGGATGATTCCCGCTCCGCCGATGCCCCTGATCGTCAGCGGGCAGCCCGGACACGTCCGTTCAGGTTGCCCGAGGTCCGGTGGGCGACGGTGGCCACGGTCTTGTTCGTGCTGGGGTTGGCTGCCCAGTTCGGCGGCGCGCCGGCGTGGATGTGGTGGTCGCTGTATCTGGCTTGCTATGTCACCGGCGGCTGGGAACCCGCGCTGGCCGGGCTGCAGGCGTTGCGGGAAAAGTCCCTCGATGTCGATCTGTTGATGATCGTGGCCGCGATCGGGGCCGCCGCGATCGGCCAGGTCCTCGACGGCGGACTGTTGATCGTCATTTTCGCCACCTCCGGTGCGCTGGAAGCGTTTCTGACTCAGCGGACCGCCGACTCGGTGCGCAGCCTGCTTGATCTGGCCCCCGAGAGTGCCACCGTGATCACCGAATCCGGGCACGAGACCGTGGTCGATGCGGCGGCTCTGTGCGTCGGGGACATGATCGTGGTGCGCCCCGGTGAGCGGATCGGCGGCGACGGGCAGGTCATCTCCGGTGCCAGCGACGTGGATCAGGCCTCTATCACCGGTGAACCGCTGCCGGTGGCCAAACACCCCGGAGATGAGGTCTTCGCCGGCACGCTGAACGGCACCGGGGTACTGCGGATCCGGGTCGACCGGGCCGCGGCCGACACCGTCGTCGCGCGCATCGTGACCATGGTCGAGGAGGCTTCGGCCACCAAGGCTAAAGCCCAGTTGTTCATCGAGATGGTCGAGCAGTACTACTCGATCGCGGTGGTAGCCGCCACCATGGCTGTGTTCTTGATCCCGCTCGCCCTGGGCGCCGAGTTGCAGCCGGCGCTGCTGCGTGCGATGACCTTCATGATCGTCGCCTCACCCTGCGCGGTGGTGCTGGCGACCATGCCACCGCTGCTGGCCGCGATGGCCACCGCCGGACGCAACGGCGTCCTGGTCAAATCCGCGGTCGTGATGGAACAACTCGGCTCGATCACCGCCGTCGCGTTCGACAAGACCGGCACCCTGACCCAGGGCACGCCGCGGCTGACCGACATCCGGGCAATCAACGAAAACTGCTACGACGCCGACACCATCCTCACCTGGGCCGCGGCCGCCGAACATCCCAGCGAACACCCACTGGCGCAGGCGATCGTGGCCGCCGCCAGCGGACGTGGGCTACGGCTCCCTGCAGCCGAGGATTTCGACTCCGCGCCCGGACGCGGGGTCCGTGCCACCATCGACGGCCATACCGTCGAAGTCGGCAGCCCCCAGCATCTGCTGTCCAACGCTGCAACCTCGAACCCGATAACCGCCGCGGTGGCCGAGTTGGAAGCCGCCGGCAAGACCGTGGTGATCGTCGCCGTTGGCGGCGCCATAGCCGGCATCCTGGCACTGGATGATCAACTGCGCCCCGGAGCCGCTGGCACCGTAGCCGAACTGACCGCACTCACCGGCACCGCGCCGGTTCTGTTGACCGGCGACAACCCCCGCGCCGCAACCACACTCGCCGCGCAACTCGGAATCACCGAAGTCCGCGCCGGGCTCCTCCCGCAAGACAAAGTCGCCGCTGTCCGCGAGCTCGAGGACGCCGGGCGGCGCGTGCTGCTCGTCGGGGACGGCATCAATGACGCTCCGGCCCTGGCCGCCGCACACACCGGCGTCGCGATGGGCCGCGCCGGATCCGACCTGACCCTTGAGACCGCCGACGCCGTCATCGTCCGTGACGATCTCGCCACCCTCCCCCCGGTGATCGCACTATCGCGCCGCGCCCGCCGCATCGTGATCGCCAACCTGGCCATCGCGACCACGTTCATCACCGGACTCGTGCTCTGGGACCTAATGGGCCACCTACCCCTGCCACTCGGCGTCGCCGGGCACGAAGGATCCACCGTCATCGTCGGACTCAACGGCATGCGCCTCCTCGCCCAACGCGCCTGGATTACGGCCCCCCGCACCGATTACCCAGACCGCAAGACACAGCCCAACAGATAAAACGGTTCCCCACGATAGAACCAGTGCGGCAATCTGCTTCTGCCTCATTGTGCTGCGGGCCCTGACTGATGATGTCGGCGAAAAGGCCATGGCCCTAGTCCATCAGAAGGGCATCGACGCGGCAATGGCCTACCTGCACGACCATGCCGGATACACCCGGGTGCATAACCCGGTCACCGGGAAGAAGGATTTGCAGCGGCTGCCGGGGCTGGTGGGGATCGCCTACCAGCACGAGACCTCGCGGTGCGGGGATCCGCACCTGCACACCCATGTCATCGTGCCCAACCGGCAAGCCCGGGCCGACGGGACGCTGGTATCGATTGACTCCAAGTCGCTGCATCACGAAGCCAAGGCCGCTGGGGTGATCTATCAGGCCGTGGTGCGCCACGAGTTGCATGCCGCCATCGGCGCCGAGTGGGCAGTCGTCGATGAGCACTCCGGGATGGCCGAGATCGCCGGCGTTACCCAAAAATGCATCAAGGCCTGGTCGCGGCGTTCCACGAGGTTGCGGGAATGGGCAGCCAACAACCTGGTCGTCGTCGACGGTGCGCCGACCGCCCATCAGGTCGCGGCCGCGCAGAAAGCCACGCGCCCGGCCAAGCCGGAATCCACATCGTGGGCCGAACTCACCCAGCAGTGGCGCGGTGATGCGCGCGGTCTAGAACTGGACCGCGCGGCGCACCTTGACGCGCGCTGCGCAGCGCTTGCTGCTGGACCGCGCGCGCTTGGCGCGCATGGTCGCGGGCATCGGCAAGCCCGCGTTGACTCGCGCCGATCTGGTGGAGCTGGTGGGCGCGCTGCTGCCCGTCGACGCGCCTGGGGATCCGCGCGCGCTGATCGAGCAGATCGCGGACACCGTCGGTGTGCGGGTCAGCGCGACACGGGAAGCCCATCACCGCAAGGGCCATGAAGTGTTCACCGTGGACGCGGTGATCGCCGAAGAGCAGCGCATCTTCGACCTGGTCGATGCGGCAGATGCCCGCGCGCGCCTTGATGTGCGTGCCGCGGACCTGGATGCCCTGTCCGCGGATCAGGCGCGCGCCATCGCCACCATCGCGGCCTCGCCGTATTTGGTGCAGCCGCTGCAAGCCCCGGCGGGCGCGGGCAAAACGCACTCCCTGCAAGCGCTGCGCGCCGCTGTGCACCGCGCCAACAAAGGAGTGCTGGTGCTCGCGCCCCTGCGCGAGAAGTTCGACCATATAATGCGAGAGCAGGCCGGAGAGCGTCTCTGCTTTGAAAAGCTATTTAGCCCAGCGCAATTCCGCGGTCCCACGCTGCAGACGTTTGAGCTCAACCGATTTAGCGTCTCCGCTTCGTGTTTAGTAGCTCGTTGCGGTTGCATCCGTGAACACTCTCTTTGGCGCCGGTGAATTCTTGATAATGGCTGGATCCCGGTCGTGCACCGTGTGGGATCCGTGGTTATGCTTTCGCCGTATCGCATACATGTGCAATTGCCGCGATGGAGAGAGAGTCCGATGCGGGCCGAGAGGAACGAGTGTCGTTCGGCTGCAGCTGGATTAGCGCCCGGGCCACCGTCGCCCACGGGTGTGTGCTGCAGGGTTGTCTCAGCAAGCTCGCTGACTCTGCCCGTGTCCAGCGGTCGCTCATATAGTAGGAGTTCTCCACGCACCGCAAATAGTTTCGCTGTCAACAAGGCGTCAACTGTCTGAGAACCACGACGGCGAATCGCGCCAGGCGCTGCCGGCCTCGCACCACTGCAGGCTAGCAGCCCAGTCAGAGATGCTCGGAGGACTCTTAGTTCGTTAGATCACAATGTATTTGACTGACCACCAGGGTCGTGAACCGACCGAATGACCTGTCGATTCCACCGAACGCCGCAAGTGAAGGATACCAACGGCAGCACACCCTCAAGGGAGATGAGCGACGAAGTCGCTTGATTACCTTAACAATCCAGCCGCCGTCGCAGTCGGCTGATTACGCTGCCCATCGGAGGAGTGTTGATGAAACTTGCTCATTTCCAGCCCAAAGGGGTTTTCGCGGGCCTGGCAGAACTCGCAATCCGCGCGCCGCGATGGGTGCTCGGCGTCACGTTGATGTTCATCGTGAGTGCTGCGGTCTTCGGCGCTCCAGTCATCAAAAGCCTTCCAGCGGGCGGATTTCAGGACCCGACCTCGCAGTCATGGCAGGCCGCAGAGGCGCTTTCGGACAAGTTCGGTCAGGGCGACATGCCGCTGATTGTGACGGTCAGCGCCGACGCCGCCGCGAGCAACCCCGAAGCTCGCCGCGTCGCCACCGACCTCGTCGAGCAACTGAAACACTCGCCGAATGTGGCCGGGGTGACATCGGCGTGGACCGCGCCGGAATCGGCCGCGCACGAACTGATCAGCCGCGATGGTAAGACCGGACTCATCGTCGCCGGAATTACCGGCGGTGAGGACGGCGCGCCCAAGCACGCCAAGTCATTAGCCGGGCTGCTGCACGACCGCGACGGCGTGACTTTGCGCGCTGGCGGAGAGGCAATGACCTACCTGCAGATCACCGAGCAGAGCCAGATGGACCTGGTTCGGATGGAAGCCATCGCGTTGCCGATGAGCTTCGTCGTCCTGGTCTGGGTGTTCGGCGGTCTACTATCAGCAGCCCTGCCTGTGGCTGTTGGCGCGTCCGCGATCGTCGGCTCTCTCGCCATTCTGCGGGTGATCACACGGTTCACCGACGTGTCGATGTTCGCGCTCAACTTGACCACCGCATTGGGCTTCGCTTTGGCCGTCGACTACACGCTGCTGATCGTGAGCCGGTTCCGTGACGAGATGGCCGGCGGGGCGGATCGCGCCGATGCGCTGCGGCGCACCATGGCCACCGCCGGCCGCACCGTCGCGTTCTCTGCGATGACTGTCGCGCTGTCGATGACTGCGATGGTGCTGTTTCCGATGTATTTCCTGAAGTCCTTCGCCTACGCCGGCGTCGCCGTGGTCAGCCTCGCCGCCGCCGCGGCGCTGATCGTGACGCCGGCGGCGATCGTCGTGCTCGGCGACCGACTTCAAGGGTTCGATGTGCGCGAGTTCAGCCGGCGGCTACTGGGCCGGCCCGAACCCCGACCGGTGCCGGTCGAGGAGACGCTGTGGTATCGCAGTGCCAAGGCGGTGATGCGCCGAGCGGTCCCGGTATGCCTAGCCGTCGCCGCGCTACTGGTGCTGCTCGGCGCTCCCTTCACGGGCGTGAAGTGGGGCTTTTCCGATGACCGGGTGCTGCCGCCGTCAACCTCCGCGCGGCAAGTGGGCGACCTGCTGCGCAGCGGCTTCGCGAGCAACGCTATGACCAACATGTCGGTGGTCGTCCCCGACATGTGGGGCGCCAATATAGCCGCGCTCAACCGCTACGCGGCTGAGCTGTCCCAAGTACCCGAAGTGGCGTCAGTGTCCTCGCCCGGAGGCACGTTCAAGGACGGTGCGGTGATCGGAGCGCCGGTAGCGGCGACCGGTTTAGCAGGCGGCAGCGCATTCCTGACGGTGAATAGCACTGCGCCGCTGTACTCGGCGGCCTCGGAGCTCCAGCTGGACCGCCTGCACGCGGTAAAGACGCCGGACGGACGCCAAGTCCAAATGGGTGGCATCCCACAGACCAACCGGGACACCTCGGCGGCAGTCGACTCCCGGCTGCCGCTGGTGTTGGCGCTGATCGCCATCGTGACTGTGGCGCTGCTGTTCCTCCTGACCGGGAGTATTATCCTCCCGCTGAAAGCCTTGCTGCTTAACGTATTATCTCTGACAGCTTCGTTCGGGGCGCTGGTATGGATCTTCCAGGACGGCCACCTCGGCGCCTTCGGCACCACCGCCAGCGGCACGCTCATCGCCAGCGTACCGGTGCTGCTGTTCTGTGTAGCCTTCGGCCTGTCGATGGATTACGAGGTTTTCCTGGTGTCGCGGATCCGCGAATTCTGGCTCATCTCAATGCGGACCCGCGCAGCCAACGACGAATCCGTCGCATTGGGCCTCGCCCGCACGGGCCGGGTGGTGTCCGCCGCGGCACTGCTGATGGTCGTCTCGTTCGCCGCGCTGACAAGCGCGGAAGTCTCGATCATGAAAATGTTCGGAGTGGGACTCACGCTGGCCGTGCTGGTCGACGCCACCCTGGTCCGCATGGTGCTGCTGCCGGCGGTCATCCATCTGCTCGGCCCGCTGACGTGGTGGGCGCCTGCCCCGCTGGCGTGGCTCCACCGGCGCCTTGAACCCAGTGACTCCGAGGCGTCGCGCGGCAGCGACGACAGCGACGACCAGGCAGGCTCCAACCCAGCGGTGCCTACTGGTCGCAACGACGATAGAAGGGCACCCGTGTTCGCCGCGCCCTTTGGAACGACAGCAAACGAGGTAACCGGCTAATCCATGGTGCGCGCCCGACGCCGACGACCGCCCGTACTCAAGTTTGCGATCACTTACGGGCCACGAATCGGTAGCTAGACTTAGCTCAGCAGATCCAAAGATACCCCTTAAACAACCGAATCGGCGTGGCAGGCTCTCGTTTTATGTCACCGAATGAATAAAGATCGAACCACGTTCGAATTGCGGTTATGACGCTGGCGGGTGGTGGCGGCCCTGTGTCCTGGGCTCGCTGTTTTGAATTTCTCCTATTATGTATCTCGTAGCGTAATCAGGAATTGTTCTCGTTGCGGATTATTTGAAAGGGTTCGGCCGTGCCGGCCGGAGAGTTCAAAGTGCCTGTAAAAAGCGGTTTTCGGAGGGCGCAAGTGAATTCCGGCCGCATACACCAGCCCCCAGTCATCACGGTCGCGCCGACCGGTTAGTTCGCTTGTCTTTCACCGCATAAGATGCTCTCACGCACTTCCTTGGCGCGCTATGATCCTTATCACATACACATACTTTAAGCGGTCTGAATTGTACGATTCGAATCGTGGAGAACAACGATCCGCCCATTCACTTATTG
>Ga0182030_10026896_pt1 | contig 10379 bp, 7 predicted proteins | sample 812S3MmetaG_FD_121299 | JGI IMG/M metagenome (GOLD analysis project Ga0182030, IMG submission 121299) | Permafrost microbial communities from Stordalen Mire, Sweden - 812S3M metaG (Illumina Assembly) | ecosystem: Environmental > Terrestrial > Soil > Wetlands > Permafrost | place: Sweden... | reverse complement strand
GGACATGACGACATGTATTACAAGATCAAGGCGGGGAGGATCGTGGCCGGGGTCGAGGTCCGTGTGGTCGATGAAGACGGGACTGTCTTGCCGAGTGATGGGGAAGCCGTGGGCGAGTTCGAGATCCGTGGACCGTGGGTGACCGGTTCCTATTACAAGGAAGAGGACCCGACCAAGTTCCACGACGGTTGGCTTTGCACCGGCGATGTGGGCACCTTGGATCAGCAGGGGTATATGACGATCTCGGATCGCACCAAGGACGTCATCAAGTCTGGGGGCGAATGGATCTCCTCGGTCGAACTCGAAAACGCCGTCATGGCCGATCCTTCGGTGTTCGAGGCGGCAGTGATAGCCATTCCCGATCCGAAGTGGTCGGAACGACCTTTGGTGTGCGTGGTGCCGAAGCCGGGCCAGTCGCCGCCTTCGGCTGAGTCATTGGTGGCCGGGTTGGTAGACCGGGTGCCACGGTGGTGGCTGCCGGATCAGTGGACCTTTGTTGACGAAATTCCCAAGACGAGTGTGGGAAAGTTCGACAAGAAAGTGATGCGGGTGGCCTTTGCCCAGGGGGAGTACGAGGTCGAGACTGTGGCCTTACCGGGGTGAGTTGGCGGGGGGTGAGTTGGCGGCGTGACGGCGACTGACGACGCACTGGCCGATCTGGTTGGGCGGCTGGAGGGGATTGTTGAGGAGCTCACGGACATGGCACTCGACGCACTGCGTCGTGCGACATCGGGGGATCCCGATTCGGCCGAGAGCGGGGACGCACTGGCGGTAGAGCGCCGCGTATCTAGGGCCAGGCGTTCGGTGGAAAAGGCGTTAGCTGCCTTGGGTGAAGGTCGTGGGGGTGTCGAGTAGGGCGGGACTTTGGTCGGGCCGGGACATGGTGGCTGCGGGTGGGCTGATTGCGGCGAGCCGGCGTTGGTGATGGCTGTTTTGGCGCCGATTTTCCCAAATCTCCATGCACATCTTGTCTTTGTTGGCGAAGGGTGCTGCGACGCAGCGAAGGCGATGTGGCGCCAGTGAGCGGATTTTGCGGGGTGGGAGCTAAAAGGCCTGCTGAACTGGGGTTACTTCCATGGCGTGTCACAACCCTCTGATCTAATTATGGGGTGGAAGTTTCAGATATTCAGGCATTCATGGCGGAGTTGAGTACAACTGACGTCACCAAATTTGCCACCCGTGATGCCATCGTGGCCCTCGAACACTGCAAGTCTCAGTTCGACGCCGCGTGTTCGAAGTCACTGGCTCTCTTCGAGAGCTCCGGTACCTGGCAGACCTCGGGAGCCAAGGCCGCTAAGAACTGGGTCATCAAGAAGACCCGTATGTCGGGCAAAGAGGTCACTCGCCAAGTAGTGCGCGGGCGTGAGCTACGCCATCTCCCGCTCTTTGCTGCTTCGTGGACTGCCGGCAAGATCAGCGGCGCCCACATGGACGTGGTGAGCAAACTGCGCCGGCCCAAGACCAAAGCGTTCTTAAAGCGTGACGAAGAGATGCTGGTCACCGAGGCCGAACGCCTCACCTTTCGCCAGTTCGTTCGCTTTTGTCAGTACTGGGACCAGTTGGCTGATCCCGACGGAGTCGAACAAGCTGCCCTCGAACGTGAGGCCCGCCGTGACGTTTGGCTGGACGAGAGCTTCGAGGGGACCTATCTCGGCGGCATGACCATGACCAGCGTCGGGGGATTGATCGTGCGCAATGAACTCAATCGCCTCGAACAAGAACTCTTTGAAGAAGATTGGGCGAAAACTAAGGAGACTCTCGGCCGAGAACCCCTCGGTGACGAGATAATTCGCACCATTCACCAGCGCCGCCACGATGCCTTGGTCCAGATGGCCATTCGTTCCGCCACGGCCCCGGCCGACGGACATGCCCCTGCCCCACTCTTCAATGTCTTGGTCGACTTCCACACACTCCAAGGCCGGGTGTGCGAGCTGGCCCAAGGCACTGTCGTCACCCCAGGCTCCTTGTTGCCCTGGTTAGAGCGCGCCGACTTTGAGCGAGCCACTTTTGATCCGCCCAACCGAGTCGATATTGGTGTCAAACAGAGACTCTTTACCGGAGCGACCCGTCGAGCCATTGCCATCCGGGACCGAGAGTGCCAACACGAGTTCTGCGAAGAGTCCCCCGACCGCTGCGAATGTGACCACATTCTCGAGTTTTCCAAAGGTGGTCTGACTACCCAGGAAAATGGCAGGTTGCTCTGTCCGTTCCATAATCGACTGCGCAATCGACAAATCGACGACAACCAACGTCCGCCGCCGAGGGAGTAGTGGTTGGTCGGCCCGGCCGGCACTCCCGGCGATATGTCGCAACCTGATACTCCTCTTCAGGTTCTCAAATCCGAGATGCAGACATCTTCATGGCAGTTGAAGGTTGCTTCAACGCGCCATTGAACAGCGCGCGGAGACATTCGGGGAAGGCGTTGGGGAGTGATCGGGGGAGGCAAGTCACTCACCCTTTTTCGATGCACCCGAAAACGCTCCCTCCGCAACCGGAACATCGACCTGCCCGCATATATCGCGGGCCGCAGTCGGCCTTGTGTATGACGCGCCCGTGGCCAATAGCGGCGCACCCCACCATGTCATCACTCGAGACGGACATCATCACTCTCGCCGACTTCCAAGTGAAGGAGGACCCACGTGCCTGTGCGTAAGTCCCTTCATTTTCTGTGTGCGGCCATGACGGTCGTTGGAGCATTGGCCATTGCCATCGGCGGCTCATTGGTATTGAGCGGACCGTCGCTCGTTGCATTTGCCGACGGACCAGTGGCCTGCGGTCCCTTAACTCAGCCGCCAGACCCCGGCTCGGGATTTTGCGCTGACTACAACGGTGCCAACACTTGGTACGGGACGTACGGTCCAGGGCTTCCAACGCCCCAAGGGTACGGGTTTTGTGCGGACCAACCGGCGAGCGGCGGTTGGTTTCCGGTGCCCGCCTATAACTACACCCCTGGTTCGGCTCCGGCCGGCTCGGGCGGCGACACCAATGCCCTTGGTTTTGCCTTCAGTCAAGGACAGGCCGCTGGTTGGTGGGGCGGATCACCAGGTCTTTTCAATGCTGATCAGGCTGCGGCGGCGGCCAAAATCCTCTATGACACCGTCGTGTGGGGTTCCCCGACACCCTCAATGGATCCCAACGTGATGGCCGCCTACGACGATTTCGATGGTCTGTTCATACAGGCCAAAGGGATGTCGGCGGGGTCCCCGCAGATGACCGCCAGCCTCACCTCGAAGTCCACCACGTTCACCACCTCAGCGACCGATCAGATCCACGTGCAGTTTCCGGGAACCAATAAGCCTTTCTCGGGCGCCGGCATCCTCTTGTCCATCAAGAACGGCACCTTTAATTCGGCGACCGGACCCACCTCCATTGGCGCTGCAACCGACGGCAACGGCGATCTCAATGTGAACATTTACGCCACCAATGGAACCCCGATCGTGGTCACGGTGTCGGCGGTCTCGTCAATGGGTGTGGCAGGGATCAACTTTTGGCACCCAGCGGCGGCGTATTCGGCTGCGCAAATTATGGCCGGGTATGCGGCACCGAAGCCGGTCGGACTGACACAACTCCTCACTTCAGCTGGAGTGCCAAAGCCACAGACCGGAACCGTGTCGGTCCAGAAGGCGGGCAACGACGAGGCTTACTATGGCGTCGCTGGCGCGGTCTTCGACGTAGATCAAGCCGGGACGACAGTCGCTACGCTGACGACCGCCGCCAACGGCGCCACCCAAGTCTCCAATGCCATCCCCGTCGGCACTTACACGGTCAGCGAGGCCACGCCTCCATCTGGATACACCACCGCCCCCAGCCAAACCGTCACCGTGGTCGCCAATCAAAACACCGTGGTTTCATTCACGGGGACTGATCAGGAGCTGATCAAGCCGGCCACGCTCAGTATTCACAAGGCCGACGCTCAGGGGGCGGCACCGCTCGCCGGCGCAGAGTTCGCAGTCTCGTACTCGACCGCAAATAATGCGGACTTCGATCAGAACCTGGGCACGTGCACGACTGATGCCCTTGGCACCTGCTCGCCGACAGGCAATGACGGAGCCGATCTCCTTCCGGGCAACTATGAAATCAAAGAGATTGCGGCGCCTCCTGGGTACTACCTAGACCCCACCACCGCACTCCAATCAGTCACCCTGACGCCCGGAGAATCGGGGTCCGTAACCTTCGCTGACTCATTGTTGGGCAGTCTGAATCTCAATAAGACCGGCGACGACACGGCTTATCAATCCGTTACCGGTGCCGTCTTCACGCTCAGCGGGCCGGTGCCTTCTCCAGCGACGATGGGCACGCTGACGATCGGCCCCAGCGGGATGTCAAACACGTTGACCGGCCTCACTCCGGGCACGTACTCCTTGGCCGAAACCACCCCGCCGCCCGGATACCAAGCCATCGCCCCCACACAAATCGCCGTCACCGACGGCCACGCCACGACGACCGTTGATGTGATGGATCATGCCGTGCCGGCTGCCCTTTCCCTCCTCAAGGTCGACCGCCAAACGAATGCTCCACTGGCCGGTGCGGTCCTCCACATCACGTATGACCCGACGGACACCGGCACCTACAGCCAAGATCTGGGCACCTGCACCACCACTTCGGCTGGTCTGTGCGCGCCGACTGGGGATGATGGCCCCGATTCGCTCCTCCCTGGCAACTACCGGGTGACGGAAGTGTCGGCTCCAACCGGTTATCAAATCAACCCCAGCACCGCTTCACAGGACATCACCTTGGCCGCCGGAAAGGACGGATCCCTGACCTTCAGCGACTCCCTCCTGGTGGGCGCACAATTCCAGAAGGTGGCCACGGGAAACGTCAATAGCGCCGAAGTCGACCTGACTGGTGCGACTCTCGCGGTCCACCAAGGTTCGGCAAGCGGACCGGTCGTGGCCACGTGCTCGACCGACTCGACTGGTTCGTGCCTCACGAATGCCGCTCTTGTCTCAGGCTCTCCCTATTGCTGGGTCGAAACGGCGGCTCCGGCCGGTTTGTCAAGTGGGGCCAGTGGATGCTTTACCGCGACCAACGCCCAAGCAGATGAGCCCATCACGGTTGATGACGCAGGTCTTTTCGTAGCCATTGCAGTCAAGAAGGTGGATGCGGCCAATACGGCGACGAGCGTCCCAGGAGCGGTCTTCAACCTCTACCGCAACGCTGGCACCCCGACGTCGAGTGGGTCCGTCATGGTGCCGCCCACCTCGACGCCCCCGACGCCGGCAGACCAGACGCCGACGACTCTGCTCACGACGACGACGGTGCCATCTTCAACCACAACCACAACCAGTCGGTCAGTAACGACCACGACCCAGGGGCACACCGAAGGGCAGCGAACGCCGAGGGCACTTGAGATTGACGAGACGCGGACGTTGGTCGCCCAGGCGACGACGGCATCCGACGGGATAGCCACGTTCCCACTCCAGCTTCCCGGTTATTCGTATTGCGCAGTGGAGGAACAGGCACCTGCCAACTACGTCCTCAACTCGACGCCGCAATGCACCAATGTCCTCACTGGTTCTGCCACCGTCCCACCTCCGGTCAACACGTTGACGGTGACCGACACGGAGGCGACGCTGTCGCTGCAGGCCCACAAGTTCAATGTCCAAGTGCCCGATACGTCCATTCCGGGCGCCACGTACGACCTCTATGCCGAAGGCAGTGGCCCGCCAGCATCGCCGGTCAGCCAAATGCCATCGGATGCGGCCAAGGTCGCCGGAGACACCTGGTTCGGTCGCGGCACGTCCGACGCCCGAGGAAATCTGTCCTTCACGATCCCAGCCGGCTACGCATGGTGCTTGCTCGAACACGCCGCACCCTTGAACTACATGCCGGATACGGCATTGCATTGCACCAGCGTCCTGAATTCGAACGCCACCGAAGCGGCGTCCACCGTGGCGCTGCCGGAAACGTTGGCCACGGTGTACGTGACTGCGCACAAATACAACACGCTGCAGCCGGACACCGTGATCCCCGGAGCCACCTATGAGCTTGTGGTTCAGGGGCCGACTCCGGCAGGTTTCTCCCCTCCGGCGGCTCCGGCCGGCGACTCCGTACCGCAAGGAGATGTGTACTGGGCCACCGGCACCACGACGTCGGCCGGGCTGCTGTCATTCGCAGTGCCGGCTGGGTATTCCTGGTGCCTGCACGAGGTATCGCCTCCGCCCGGCTATCAGCCCGACGCCTCCTTCCACTGCACCGCCGTGCTCACCTCGGCTAGTCCGGCCAGTGCTGAATCCATTGCGCTGCCCGAAATGCCCATCTCGAATTCCCAGACGTTGGCCTTTACCGGCGGCCCGAGTTTGTGGTTCGCCATTGGTGGCGCCCTCTTGATTCTGGGAGGTCTTGGGCTCCTACTCCTGCGCCGACGGCTCGAAGGCGGGCAACCCGATCCGTCGAGCGATGCTCCAGACGCCGATGGTTAGGACGCCGATGGTGAGGACAGCGTCGAGCAGGTCACGATTCCTGCTTGCTGCCTATGCTCCCGTGCATTCGTTGATGGCATCGATCAATTGGCGCAGTCGAGCGAAATGCCACTTATCGAAGCGGAGCGCCAGGCGGGGCAATTCAGGGTGATCGTTACTCGAGCGCTCAGGAGGAAAAGCCCCGGTGGCCCGAATGGTGCCACGAGTGATGATGTCGCCAAAGCGCCGATTGAGATCCGACAGCTCGGCTTTGCTCGGTTCGACCTGGACCCGCAATACCAAGAGGTCTCCCACCCAGCGACACGAGTGGTAGTTACGGTAGAAGCCGATGATCTCGTGAGCAGCGTCATCCACGCTGGTAGCGACTCGGAAGAGCGCAACGTCTTCGGCCGAAACCCATCCCGATTCAATCGCTTCGCCCTCGACAAAGCGGAGCCATCCCTGCCAATAGGTGCCACCGGGCGTCTCCATCAACACGACCGGGGCGGGTTCGGCCTTGCCCGTCTGCAGGAGAGTGAGGAGTTCGAAACATTCGTCTTGAGTACCGAAGCCCCCGGGCAAGACGGCGTAGGCATGGGACTCCTTGATCAACATCAGCTTTCGAGTGAAGAAATAGCGCATCTCCACCAATTTCGGGTCCTGGGCGATGAAGGCATTGGCACCCTCTTCATGAGGGAGTCGGATATTGACGCCGAATGAATGATCACGTCCGGCGCCCTCAAGCCCGGCCGCCATGATGCCGGGTCCGGCGCCGGTGACTGTCATCCAGTCCTCTTGGGCCAATTTGGTAGCGAGATCACGAGCGAGGAGATAGACCGGATCTTCGGGTTGGGTTCTGGCCGACCCGAACATGGTCATTTTTCTGATGGACCTATAGGGACGGAACACCCGAAACGCTTCGGTCATCTCCGCCAGCGCAGCGTTGGCGATCTTGAGGTCGCCGACCGATGTACCTTCTCGGGCCAACTCGCCGAGCGACTCGATCATGGCCAGCAGTTCCCGCGATTGCGCGGGTGAAAGCGAGTGGCCTCCAGCCAGTGCATCGAAGGCTTGCTGGTGAATTTCGTGATCGCTTTGCGGTGGTGAGACAACTTGCGGTGCGACAATGCCGTCGTCGGTGCTGTCGGCGACCCCGCTGCTGTTGGTCACGGAGCGGATCCAGCCAAGGCGTACAGAGTGGACCGACGCACCAGTGGACGGCCCAACGGTGCGACGAGCGCTTCAAGCTCTTCGACTCCCATGCGCTGGCCGTGTTGTGCGCCGGCCGCTCGGGAAATGTTCTCGTCCATCAGGGTCCCGCCGAGGTCGTTGGCGCCGGCACCGAGGATCTGGCGCGCCCCCTCCACACCCATTTTCACCCAACTCACTTGAATGTTGTCGATATCCCCGTGATAGGTGATGCGTGCCACCGAGTGCATCAAGAGGGTCTCGCGGAACGTTGGTCCGCGCCGGGCTTTGTGCTGCAGGTAGATCGGTGTGGCCATGTGAACGAAAGGCAAGGGCACGAACTCAGTGAAGCCGCCCGTCTCTCGCTGCAGGTCCCGAGTCCGCACCATGTGACGGGCCCAGTGCACCGGTTGCTCGACCGATCCGAACATGATGGTGATATTGGAACGCAACCCGACCGAATGGGCCGTGCGGTGCGCTTCGAGCCACTCTTCGGTGTTGATCTTGTCGGGGCAGATCAGGGCGCGGATGTCGTCATCGAGGATCTCCGCCGCCGTGCCGGGCAGCGTCTTCAGGCCGGCTTCCTTCAAGCGAATGAGATAGTCGGCCAACGGCACTTCGGATCGACGGGCGCCTTCGGTGACTTCCAATGCTGTGAAGCCGTGAATATGGATCCGCTCGGACGCCTCACGAACTGCGCCCAGGACATGCACGTAGTAGTCGCCATCGAAATCAGGGTGGATGCCCCCTTGGAGACACACCTCGGTCGCCCCTTCGGCCTCAGCTTCGGCGACCCGCCGGGTGATCTCACTGAGATCGAGGAGATACGGCGCACCCCGCAGATTGAGCGAAAGCGGGCCCTTGGAGAACGCGCAGAAACGACACTTGAACGTGCAGACGTTGGTGTAGTTGATGTTGCGGTTCTGCACGAAGGTGATGTCGTCTCCGACCACTTGGCGCCGGAGATCGTCCGCCACTTCGGCCACCATCGAAACCTCGGGACCACGAGCTGAGAACAACGTCACGATCTCTTCGACGCCCACTTCTTGACCGAGCGCCACGCCATCGAGCACTTCTGAGACAGGTCCGCCTCGCTGGGGACCACGAACATGGCCACGATGAGGTTCGGAACCATCGCCCTGGGCGAACAAGATGGGAGGGGATACCTCGCCACCGGAGCACCAGGCCGAATCGCGGGCCAAGCCTTCGGCGTCGGAAACGTCGAGCACGGGGAACCGCATGTCGGGGTCCAACCAGGTTGCGGCCGATGGGCCTTGGGAAAATGACGGGTAGATGGTGAGACGTGCCGCCAGAACATGGCCGGCCGATTCGGTGGCATCGCGTAAAATATCGAGGGCAGGCCACGCACGCTCGGGATTCACATGATCGGCGGTAATAGGCGAGACGCCACCCCAGTCGTCGATCCCTGCCTCAAGCAAGGGGGTGAGGTCATCGGACAGATTTGGGGGCGCCTGAATGTGCACTTCGGGCGGCAGAATCAGCCGGGCGGCCGCGATGGCCCAGTGCAGATCGGCGGGCGGGCAGGCTGGTGCCTTAGCCATGGAAGTCCCTGGCTTAGGCAAGAAGTTCTGCACAATCACTTCTTGCACGTGCCCGTAGCGTGCATGCGATGCCGCGATGGCCCGCAACGCCGCCACCTGTCCCGCCCTGTCATCACCGATCCCCACCAAAATGCCGGTCGTGAACGGGATGTGGAGTTCCCCCGCGGCGTCGAGGGTGGCCAGTCGCCGAGCCGGCTCCTTGTCGGGGGCGCTGCGGTGCGCGTCGAGTTCTTCCGCCAACGACTCGACCATCATGCCTTGGCTGGCCGAAACAGGACGAAGCAGGGCCAGCTCGTCCGCATACAGGGCGCCGGCATTGGCGTGGGGGAGGAGGTTGGTCTCCTCCAGGACGAGTCGACAGACATGGGCCAGGTACTCAACCGTGGAAGCGAAGCCATTGTCTTCGAGCCACTGCTGCGCGATCGGGTACCGCAACTCCGGGCGCTCGCCCAGGGTGAACAGTGCTTCGTAACAGCCAGCCACCTGGCCTGCCCGAGCAATGCTCAGCACCTCGTCGGGGAGCAGGTACGGCGAGGTCAGGCGGGCCGGGGCCTTGGCAAAGGTGCAGTACCCGCAGCGGTCACGGCACAACATGGTGAGCGGTATGAAGACCTTGGGGGAGTAGGTCACCCGGCGGCCGTAGGTCTGGTCACGCAGGTGGCGGGCGTGGGCCATGAGCTCTGGGAGGGGCGTATGGAGCAGCTCGGCGTCGGAGAACATGGAAGACAACTTAGGGGGCGTGACCGTCGTCGGATCCGCTACCGCGTGACGCAGCCTCCCCGGGTCCCTCCCCAGATACCTCCCCGAAGGCCGCCCGGTCCACCAACCAGATCACTTCGGCGGATTGCACCTCGGCCGCCGGCAGGACGGCACCGGCACGCAATTGGGCAACCGCATTGAACTTGGAGTCGCCCGACACCGTGAAGACGGCCCGCCGGGCTGCGTTGATGACCGGCAGGGTTACCGTCAGGCGGGGATGTGGATTGCGACCGTTGGGGTCTTCGGTGGCGGCCACCAGCACGTCGGGTCCGGCTTGGAGGGTTGGGGCGCCGGGAAACAACGAGGCCGTGTGGCCATCAGGCCCCATGCCCAGATGGATCAGGTCGATGCCTGGTCCGCCCGGCCCCAGCAACCGGGCCATCACCCCTTGGTATGCGGCGACGCAGGCCTCAATGGCACCTTCGGTTGGCATGGGTGTGAAAGAGGCCACCGGAGGAACATGATCGAG
>Ga0182030_10026894_pt1 | contig 10379 bp, 13 predicted proteins | sample 812S3MmetaG_FD_121299 | JGI IMG/M metagenome (GOLD analysis project Ga0182030, IMG submission 121299) | Permafrost microbial communities from Stordalen Mire, Sweden - 812S3M metaG (Illumina Assembly) | ecosystem: Environmental > Terrestrial > Soil > Wetlands > Permafrost | place: Sweden... | reverse complement strand
TTTATGGTTTCTCCCATTTGATCTATTTAAAACCTTTCTTGTTTGAGAAGTTCACAGACACAGTACAAATATAAAGCAGTTTACCCCTTGTGCAATATTAGGGTGCAATATATCTGTCCTTTGTCCGCGAATATTAATCTCAGACGGTTAATGTGCACAAGCTTAATGGTCTCGAATCTCGAGACAATAGTCTGAGCACTAACGACGAATGCCAAGTTTCTTAATCAAATCTAAGTAACTTTGGCTATCTTTATCAGCTATATATTTTAACAATTTCTTCCTTTTACCAACTAATTGCAAAAGCCCACGGCGAGCCATGAAGTCATGCTTATTGGTCTGGAGATGTTCGGTTAACTCTTTAATACGCTCTGTCATAATTCCAACTTGAACAGCTGAACTACCAGTATCAGTTTTGCTAGATTGCAGACCTTTAATGGTGGCCTGTTTTTTCTCACTCGTTATCATCTGAGCAACATTTTAGCACAAATTCATCTGTTATGCAACAAAAAATTAATTTTTTATCTCAGATATTTGCTCTAGTCGTTTAGAAATTTCAAATGAACTACATTCGAGAACACTGATAGCATCTTTAATATCATATTCCCCGACTTTAGTTCTTGTTAAACCGCTAGTATAAGCACCGACTCCAAGTTCCTCACCGATATCTTCAACCAAAGAGCGAATATAGGTACCACTAGAGACATGAGAGGTAAAGCGAACGATTGGGTAGTTATAACTCAGTAATGTGTTATCAAAGATAGTTATCTCTCGAGGTTCTAATTCAACTGCCTTCCCCTGACGAGCAAGATTATATGATCTTTGCCCATTAATCTTAATTGCTGAATAAATTGGTGGTCTTTGCATCTGTTGACCGATAAATTTTTTAAGAACTGCTTCTACTTCTGACTTAGTGGGCACTATTTTTGAAACTACCGATTTTTCACCCTCGGGGTCACCGGTTGTGCTGTGTTCGCCAAGCCTCAAGGTGACATCATAGGTTTTATCCAGCTTAGTAAATTCCGGGGCCCGTTTTGTATAACTACCTAAGAAGATAATCAGTAACCCAGTAGCAAAAGGATCTAGTGTACCACTGTGGCCAACTTTTAGCCTATGGCCTTGATCCTTTGAAACAATACCCCTGATCTTGGCGACTACGTCAAAACTAGTCCAACCAGAGGGTTTATCAACCAGAAGAATGCCATTAAACATGCCTAGATATTACTATAATTTACTGACAGTTGGCTTATAAAGATCCAGCACCTGGAGAAAAAGGCACCATTGGAGGTGGTACTGGTGGAGGTAAATTACTCGGCTCTACTTGACTAGTGCTACCTGGGCCAGCTGGCGGTTGTGGCAACACTGGCAAACTAGTAGGCATCGGCATATCCATAGTGTTCTGAGGCTGATCCTGTAAAACTGGGGCTACCGCCGCTCCCGTAGAGGGGTTAATGGCACTTCTAAATTGTTGGTCAAGAAGCGCTGGCATACCATAGGCTGGTTCACCAGACGGTCTTTCTTGATCTTCGCTCGGGGTATCAAATAAGCTATCTTGAGAATCAAATACAGACTGAGCATTTAAGGCTGCAATAGGTGGTAATTGAGTTGCCGGCTGGCTATCCATAGCAGTTTCAACTGCTCCCCTAGCATTTCCTAAATCTGGCATATTACCAAGTGGGTTAGAGGTTATCGGTTCAGTGGTAGCAGGCGCAGGTTGTGCCGGTTCAGCTACGGCTGCTGCTATCGGCTCGTTAATGATCTCTTCGTCATCACTAAATTGATTGTGCAAAGTGCCAGCATTATCAATGCTAATCTTAGCGCTATCATCAACAGCTTCTGTTGGTATTTCCTCAGTGGCGTCGGGCTGAGGCTCATGAGCGATCTGGATTGCTCCATCAGGTGTTTGTTTAGGTTCAGTTACAGCTGGAATTGGCTTTGGAGTATCCTTTGGTGGTGGCGGCGGTGTTTCAAGCTTAACGGAGACTAACTGTTGGTTAGCGCCGGCTGACATCAACTTAGCGCTAACGCTCATCGTGACTGGTGATGTTTTATCATTACTAAAACGATCTGTTTGGGCCACAATTCCTGTCAGAAGCGCGGTAGCTATTTGGGCGTCAAGTATTGGCTTACCTATCAAGCCATCAAATTGAGTAATTAATTCACTTAAGCTACTAGTTGTTTGATCAAGCAAATTCAGTGAGCCAAGAGTGCCATTAGCCGAATCATTAATACTTATAACTGTCGCGTCATGGAGAATGCGCCCGTGAGCGGCAATTGCTTGGTCTAATTGGCCCTGATCACGTACTCCAAGGGCAATAATTAAATCTACGTTGAAGTCACCTTCACTAAAAACCAAATCTTTTTCAGATATTGACGTCTTATAAGGAGTGATAAATATCTTAACAACTTTGTCTTCGACTTTATATCTTAACTTATCAGCCTTAGATTTATCCAAAGCTATTATGAAATCACGCAGCGAATCAGTATTCTTTTCGATGGTTTTCTCGGGTTGAAGAAATTCTAATATTGACGGTGTTGTGCCGCTATAAACAGCAGTGGCATGTTTCCCGAGTTTATTTAGCATTAAGGTTAGACCAATACAAGCAGATAACTGATCAAGTGTCGGGTTATTACTAACAGTCACCAGAACATTAGTGCCCTGTTTAATCCGTTCGATAATTTGCTGTTTTACATTATCCATTTATTTGTTTTTAATTTATAGACTAAGTTTACCACAAACACTTATACTTGTCGATAGTCATTTTAATGTTCCCAGCAGTAATTAGTAAGTAATTTCTTTAGTCCTTGTTCTTAACACCTGTAGACTTTGGCGATAACACTTTACAAAAAGCTCATCTCCGTATATAGTCATGGTTCGACAATAATATTATAACTATATATAAGGATAGCCAGTGCCAATTATCAAATCAGCCAAGAAACGTGTCCGTACGGCCACCAAAGCGACAGTCAGAAACGCCAAAACCAGGCGAAGTCTAAAGGGAGCAGTTAAGACTTTCTATAAAAACCTCGATGATAATAAGAAAAAAGCAGCTACTGCGCTAGCCAAAGCTCAAAGTGAATTGGCGCAAGCTGGTAAAAAGCGTGTTATTCATAAGAACAAGGTCGCCCGTAAGCAAAGACAACTTGCTGTGGCAGCCAAAGCGGCAAACGTTAAAGCCGAAGCTCTAAAGAAGGCTGTTACAGAGAAAACAGCTGTCAAAAAGACCGTTACTAAAAAACCGACAGCCAAAAAAGTAGCAGCCAAAAAGACCGTTAAAAAAACTAAGTAGCCTTTCCTTCTCCGTGGAGAAAGATATGCCAGAGGTTTATTATTGCCTGCTTGATGCCATAACGACGACTTTCTTTGAGTACTGCCTTACCAACAAAATATATTCCTATAAGTCCAATGATAAACTGGACAATCCATAAAATAAGAATGGCTATTGTCGATAATCTCCAACCGTTAGCGACGTTATGGTGGTGTGCCCATATAACTATAAGCGGTTCAAAGGGTAACCAAGATATTATAAATAGAATAATCCCGAGGCGAATCCGAAACATTGGCTTCTGCATCATAACTAGTGAATAATAGCAGATTAGCCAGTCAAAAGCTCGGAGCATAATGCCCGTTTTACACCTTAGAATAACTACTGTAGAGATAGGCTTAAAATGTATAGCTCTAGTGCTTCGTCAGGATCAATCTTTTTTGATTTTAGTTTAATATCTAGATCTAGTAAATCGTGAATCATACGTCGGAGTTGAGACAGTGTAATTTTTGAAGCGATTCTTGTAGTTTTCGACACTGTATAGGGTTTCATTTTGGCATCTTTGGCAATTTGTTCACTGCTTAGGTTTCTGCCTGCTTTAATAAGGGAAATTATTTGAAATTGCCATACTATCATACTGATAATTATTTGCGGATCAACCTGGAGCGCTCTTTGTTCTTTGTATAGAGTGAGTGCCCTTTTGCTATCGCCTGAGAAAATCGATTCTAATAAGTTGAAGATTGAACTTTGCGGGATAGGTTCAGTGTTTAGTTCGATTGTTTTTTTAGTAATATTTTTATCATATAAAGCTACTTTACTAAGCTCAGAGAACAGCATTTGTTGATTAGTACCGAGACGTTCGACTAAAAACCTAGCGTCTGATGAGGAAATAGTTGCTTTTTGAGTTTTAGCTAAGCCTACTAACCAATTCACTAAACCATTCTCATCAAGTTTATTAAATTCTCGGTAATCTGTTTGTTTCTTCAGAATGGTATATAAACTGGAGCGTTTATCTATCTTGGTTTCCATAAAGATAACATCTGTCGAATCGGCCATATTATTAAGCAGATATTCGGCCTTTTCAATAAACTGTTTGTTGGTACTTGGATCATATATAACAACCATTTTCCTAGTTGATAAAAATGGTAGGCTGGTTAAAGCGTCGTATATTTTTTGATAATCAACTTCATCGGCAAATAGTTTTTCTACCGCCATATCGCCGTGAGAAGCGCTAAAGTCTGATAAAAGTTTATGCAATTCTTTACTGATTAGGTAATCATTACTGCCACTTAGTGTAACTATCATATAACCTCCTTTTGGCACTTGGGACATATATGAGTGCCCCTTCCAGCTACGCGAGTTTTTATGATTAAGCTGCCACAACGAGAGCAAGACAACCCTTCCCGCCGGAAAACCTTAGCAAAAGCTAGGTAGCTTCCTTTTTTACCGAGGGCATCGACATAATTTCGGTCAGTTGAGCCGCCCTTCTCAATCGATAGTCTCAGTACTGCAACAAGCTCTGTATATAAAGTTTGTATCTTAGCCTTTGAAAGATTTCGCACCAAAGTTTTTGGATGAATTTTCGCTCCCCACAAACTTTCGTCAGCATATATATTGCCAACCCCAGCTATAACGCTTTGGTCTAATAAAACTGCTTTTACATTACTGTTGGCTCGGCGCAGTAAACGACTACGAAAATCGGTTGCGCTAAAATTGGCATCCAAAGGTTCAGGCCCAAGTTTTTTAAAAAAATCCATATTCATAATCTCTGAACTCGGAAAAAGACGCATCCAACCAAACTTGCGCTGATCATTAAAAAACAGATGGCTCTTATCATCAAAAGTTAATGTTACTCTTGTAGATTTATCAGGCAATGCACCAATTAATGAGTCGTTGGGATGGCCTGCACCAAAATTTTGCTCACCGCGGAATACCAGTTGCCCGGTCATCTTCAAGTGAACAACTAAACTATAGTTAGTATTAAGGCTTATTAATAAAACTTTAGCTCGGCGGGTCACTCCACTAATTTTCGAGCCGATTAGAAACTTATCAATATCAGCCTTAGCGTTAGGAAAACCCTTCGGCCAATCATATTTAACTGTAATAACTCTTCGACCTGGCAGTAGCTCTGCTAGACCCCTTTTTACCGTCTCAACTTCAGGTAACTCTGGCATAGTAAGCTATATTGTATCAGCTATAATAGCTAATATGGATTCACTTGACGATATATTGCGTAATAAGGATTTTACCGAACCACGGGAGAGCAAAGCTATAAAAAACTTTGTAAAAAAACGCTACGGTGAAATCGTCAGCGTTCAGTTAAAACAAAACTCAATAATAATTGTCTCAGGTAGTTCTGCGCTTGCTGACTCGCTTCGTCAACTTGGGCCGCAGCTTCAAGAAGCTGCCAGTACGGATAAAAAACTAGTCTTTCGAATAACTTAAATTTATTACTTGGGTTTGAAAATATAGAATTTCTATGTATACTATAAGTATGAAAAGTAATAAAAGTACTACTCACGAACACATTATTCTAGGCATCGTTTCGGTCAACGATAAAGGTCAGGTTGTCATACCTGCGGAAGCTCGATCTATGATCGGACTAAAAGCTGGTGACAAATTACTGGTCATGGTACACCCCGCTAAAGAAGGTGTCTTTTTGGTCAAACCCGATAGCTTAGAGTCCGTAGCTAAAACAATGCTAGAAAAGTTAAGTAATGCCAAAGCAGCTTACAAGGAATAAAAATGGCTAGCGATATAAAACCGTTCGAAGAACAACCAGAAAGAAGCCATGAAGAAATTATGGTTATTGTTATTGCTCTTATGTTGGCCATGCTTCTTGCAGCCCTTGATCAAACTGTCGTGGCTACTGCTCTGCCCCGTATTGCCACTGACCTTCACGGATTAAATAAATTGTCCTGGGTGGCAACAGCCTATTTATTAACAAGTGCTATATCAACTCCGCTATTTGGGAAAATTAGCGATCAATTCGGACGAAAGAAAATATTTCAATTTGCTATCGTACTGTTTTTAATTGGTTCAGCCCTTTGTGGAATCTCGCAGACTATGAACGAGTTAGTTATCTTTAGAGCTCTTCAAGGAATTGGTGCTGGAGGGCTTATGGCTCTATCGATGACAATAATTGGTGATATAATCCCACCTCGGCAGCGAGGAAAATACTTGGGTTACTTCGGTGCAGTTTTCGCTATATCTAGTGTTGCTGGTCCTCTACTGGGTGGCTTCTTCACAGATAGTCTATCCTGGCGTTGGGTCTTTTATATTAACTTGCCCCTCGGCGTTATTGCTCTTACGGCAATCGCCACTAGGCTGCATTTACCAGTTCGGAAAATGTCACACAAGATTGACTACGTCGGTGCTGCCTTACTTGCAACATCTGTTGTGCCCCTAATACTCGGAACTGTTTGGGGTGGTGTTACTTACCCTTGGGCTTCAAACACAATTATTGGTCTATTCGTGTTATCAATTGTGGCAGGAATTTCCTTCTATTTCTGGGAGAAACGTGCCGAACACGCCATTATTCCTATGAATCTATTTAAGAACGATATCTTTAGCGTCTCGATGGTCTTATCGCTACTTGCTGGGTTAGCAATGTTTGCAGCAATCTTATTTATACCGGAATACCAACAAATAGTTCGAGGTTACTCGGCTGTTAAATCTGGGTTACTGCTACTGCCACTAGTAGGAGGTATGCTAGTTGCAATGCTAACCGCTGGCCGACTTACTACAAAAACCGGGCATTATCGGATATTTCCGATTGTTGGTACTTTAATTACTGCTGTCGGTCTTTATCTTTTTAGTCACCTAACACTCCACACTACTCAGCTTCAACTATCTATATGGATGGTGGTTTTGGGTGTTGGTATTGGATCTTTCATGCAGATTATGACTCTGGCAGTACAAAATTCTGTCCCACGAGAAGAACTTGGTGTTGCGACGGCATCTTCGGCGTTCTTTAGGAATACCGGCAGTTCATTAGGTGGAGCCGTATTCGGAGCTATTCTAACAAATCGCCTTGCTTACCATCTCAAACAACTACTTCCAAGTGGTGGCACCACACACATCGCTAATCTATCGACAACCATTGAAAGCGGTGTACCAGCGTCATCTATAAACAAGTACCCGCCGAACATTTCTCATGATATCTATCAAGCTTTTGTTTTATCGTTTCATGATATGTTCCTACTCGCCGTGCCAGTTATATTACTAGCCTTTGTAGTTGCCCTCTTTCTTCGAGAAGCACCCCTGCGCACTACCATCAAAGCCCACGAAGCTCTATAAAATATTTCAACTCACCTGCTAAAATGATGGTATGAGTGATACTATTTTTGACAAAATTATTTCCGGAGAAATTGATAGTTATAAGATCTGGGAGAGCGAAACTCACCTAGCCTTTCTAACGCCTTTCCCGAATACTCCAGGAGCCGCTGTAGTCATTCCTAAGAAGAATATTGGAGATAATGTACTAGACGTTGAAACAAGTGAATACAGCGCCTTAATGGTTGTAGCAAAAACTGTAGCTAATTTACTTGAAAAGGCTCTCGGAGTAAGTCGAGTGGCTCTAGTGATTGAGGGCACCGGTGTTGCCTACGCCCATGTCAAACTATACCCATTACACGGAAAATTAGCCGACAAAACCGATATTTCATCAGATGAAACAACCTTCAGTGAAGACTATTTGGGTTATTTAACTACTGTTGAGGGTCCGCCAATGGATGTCGCGCGGCTCAGGGAAATTCAAGAAAAAATTACAAATAATTACTGATATCTTCAGAGTATAATCAAATTGAAGGTATTAAATAATATATATTATGAGTAAAGCAAGCGGCTACAGAGTAGATGATAGACCAGATCCTGATAATCCAGACAGTAACCAGGAGTCTACGCCAGTCCCAATTCGGCAAATGGTAGCTCGCAAAAAGAATAAAGGGCTGCTGATAACTGCTGTGGCTATAATAGCCCTCATCCTAATTGGTGGTGGCTTATTTTTAGTCCTCCACAAGTCCCCTAAACCTAAAGGACATATTTCGGCCCAAAAAATAATCCAAGTTGCCCCTTCAAACACCCCGTCCAATATCACTAACTACGTATCAAATGGTAATGATTTGAATCTATCCTTTAGCTATCCGAACAATTGGTCGGTTACGCCACCAACTAACGACAATAAGACCGACCAAACTATTACCCTAACTTCACCGCTTACTACGATTATCAATGCCGATAACGCCAGTGTTGTTGGTAAGATTGTTGTTCAAGTTCGGCCAGAAAATGTCGCGGCAAGTGAACTAAACAGTAATTCCCCAATAACTTCACTTGCTTCTACCCAAATTGCCTATTCCAAGCCAACCTCTAACCAAACTAGCTATCCCTACATTAGTTTTATTCACTTCTCCGATGGCGCTAAAGCAACTGGTGCGTTCGAAGAAGTAATGATCACTGGTGGTTTAACCTTTACCCAAGGTCAAACTATTAGTGCTGAAGATGTTAGTGGCATAGACCCAATAATTAGCGCTAACTTCTACCAATGCGCTGTTCAAAGCTGCACTGGCTCAAGTCAAAGTTTCCTTAGTATCAATCTGGATACTTGGCAAAATACTACTATTTTCCAACAAGTATTAGCCATATTTGAATCATTCCAGCTTAATTAGGTTTATTAGTTTATAAGCCTGCCCAATTGAAGCCATAATCCATTTGCTTATTAATATTAATTATGCTAAAATTAACTTAGTTGTTTAAATGGATCCTGAGTAGTAATCGCATAACTCGTTGTTCATTCCAGACAATGAATAACATTACTACTAAATCAAAGGATTCATTTTTTTATGTCTTATTACCAATATAAAAGTTCTAGAAATACTGACCGTAATCGCCGACCAAGCTACCCGCGGTCGAATAGTCGTGGCCCGAAAAAGGACTATATTAACCCTTCTAGGTTTATTCAAAGCGCCAAACTCGAAACAGAGCTTGAATATAAACCAACTCATACTTTTTCTGATTTTGCGGTCGACAGTATAATTCACGATAATTTAGCTCGAAAAAGCTTCACTGTCCCAACAGCCATTCAAGACCAGACTATACCGCATGGTTTAAACGGTAAAGATATCGTCGGTATAGCAAATACTGGTACTGGTAAAACAGCCGCTTTTGCCATACCTCTCCTGCACAAATTAATGTCTGATAAAAATAGTGCCGCTTTAATCATGGCACCAACTAGGGAGCTAGCCCAACAAATAGAAGAAGAGTGTCGCAGTATCGCAAAAGGCAGTGGTATCCATGGTGCAATATTAATTGGTGGTGTATCAATGGGCCCCCAACTTAAGGATCTTCGCATGAACCCACAAATAGTAATTGGTACTCCGGGTCGGATTAAAGACCACGCCACCCAGGGAACGCTAAAACTTGAAAGATTTAATATAATCGTGCTCGACGAGGTCGATAGAATGCTCGATATGGGCTTTATTAATGACATTAGTCATATACTTAACCGAACTGCACCAAAGAAACAATCATTTTTCTTCTCAGCAACATTAGATAGCCGTGTTAAAACTATTATTGAAGGTTTTTCCTCAGATCCTATTCATATCATCGTAAAGACTGGTGATACCTCTAACAATGTTGAACAAAATATCGTTACCTATATGGGTAAAGAAGAAAAAATTAAAAAATTGCATGATCTTTTAATACAAGACGGCGTTACAAAGATACTCGTTTTTGATGACACGCATCGCAGTGTAGAAAAGTTAAGTAAAGAGCTTGAGCTCCGTGGTTTCCAGACGGATGCTATTCATGGCGGGAAATCACAGGCACAGCGCCAAAGAGCCCTAAAACGCTTTAGAGACAATCAAGTTAAAGTCTTAGTCGCCACTGATGTTGCTGCTCGCGGAATCGACGTCGTAGACATTACCCACGTCATTAACTACTCTACTCCGCAGACCTACGGAGACTATGTCCACCGTATTGGCCGAGCTGGCCGAGCTGGCCGACTTGGTTACGCCCTGACTTTCATTGAACAATAAAATCTTAAGTTTTTTTCTTAAGATGAACATAAACCATGCTGCCAATGCCCGCAGCTAAACAGATAATTCCGATTACTAAATT
>Ga0182030_10026890_pt1 | contig 10380 bp, 11 predicted proteins | sample 812S3MmetaG_FD_121299 | JGI IMG/M metagenome (GOLD analysis project Ga0182030, IMG submission 121299) | Permafrost microbial communities from Stordalen Mire, Sweden - 812S3M metaG (Illumina Assembly) | ecosystem: Environmental > Terrestrial > Soil > Wetlands > Permafrost | place: Sweden... | reverse complement strand
TCGCGAGGTTCTCGAAATGGTTTGGGGGAGCGAAGCTGACGAGGCTGTTCATGTCCCAATAGTCTTTCCAGACCGTGACTTTTCCGTCGACCACCTGATGAACGGTGACGAATCGTAGAACCCCTTGCTCACCCGTTTCGAAGGTCCAAGTTTCCGAATGTTCGTAGATGACGTCGGACCCGTTCGACACCAGCAATCCGTCGTGGTTCTCGTAGCCGGCCAGCGGCCCAAGGCCCATTTTGAGCCTTTTCACAATGTCTTCGGGACCGCGCGCCGACAACGCGGGAACCGGCATATCGACGTAAAGGCAGTCCTCGGCCAAGAAAGTCTTCAGCGCATCCCAATCTCGGCGCGAAAGTGCGCGCCACAGCCCGACTACAACATCCTCAACCGAGATCGTAGAAACTTCTGTCATAGCGGCCAATAAACCCGGTTGCCGGACGGGTGTCAACCACCGTTTTCCGGCGGATACTCGCCAAGGTGACCTCATTACGGCAGTACCTCGCCGAGGAAATTGCGACCGACCATCTCGACGGCCTGTTGACCAGACGCGAAGCCATGAGACGGTTGGCCCTGCTCGGCATGGCCGCCTCGGCCGCGACCGCGCTGATCGCCGCCTGCTCCGAGCAGCAGGACGAAGCCCGCGCGCCCGCCGTCACCCCCGAGACTTCACCTGGGCCAGCGCAGCCGCCCGGGATGGCGAATGCGCTGCCCACCTCGACGATCACCTGGCCGGGCCCGCAGGGCGATCTTCAAGGGGCCTGGGTGCAAGCGGCCAGTTCCAAGGGTGCTGTGTTGGTCATCCACGAGAACAAGGGATTGAACGACTGGGTGCGGTCGGTGGCCAGCCGCCTGGCCGGGGCCGGGTATTCGGCACTGGCGATCGACCTGCTGTCCGAGAAGGGCGGGACCGCCGCTTTCGCCGATCCGGCGCAGGCGACGGCGGCCCTGGGCACGATCGCGCCAGAACAGTTCACCCACGACCTGAACTCCGGTGTCGCGGAAATGAAACTGCGGGCTCCGGGACAGAAAGTCGCCGTGCTCGGCTTCTGCTTCGGCGGCGGACTGGTATGGCAACTATTGGCAAACGGCGCCTTGGGGGTCTCGGCCGCGGTCCCGTTCTATGGCCTGCTGCCCGACAAGCCCGACTTCACCGGATCCAAAGCAGCCGTGCTAGGCATTTACGCGGCCCTGGACACCCGCGTCACCGGATCCCAGTCGGCGGCCAAAGCCGCCCTCGATCGGGTCGGACTGGTCAACGACCTGGTTGTCGAACCCGGTGCCGACCACGCGTTCTTCAACGACACCGGCCCCCGCTACAACGCCACCGCAGCAACCGATGCCTGGAAGAGACTGTTGGACTGGTTCGACCGCTACCTCGCGCCGCAATGACCTAGTCGAGCGGAGCCAAAGCGCGTGCCCGACCAAGTGCCACCGGCAACGCCGCCCACCCGCGCAACACCCGGGTGTTGCGTCTACTGCCGGTGCCGGCCGCTCGCGCGTCGGGGAAGCGCTCGAAGAATGTTCGCAGCCCTACCTCCCCCTCGGCACGCGCAAGGGCAGCCCCGAGGCAGAAGTGCCTGCCTCCAGAAAACGCGAGATGCTTTCCGGCATTGGGACGTTCGATGTCGAAGCGGTGTGGGTCGGGGAAGATTGCCGGATCCCGGTTAGCAGCTGCCAGATAAACCACAAGCAACTCGCCACGTTCGATCTGCCTGCCCGCCAACTCGACATCTTTCAGGGCGACGCGCGCGGTGAGCTGTACCGGCGAGTCCAGCCGCAGAATCTCTTCGACGGTATTGGGCCACAACTCGGGACGCTCGCGGAGCGTGTGCAGGTGCTCGGGTTTTTCCAGCAACATGCGAATCCCGTTGCTCAACAGGTTCACCGCAGTCTCGAAGCCGGCGGCCAACACCAGCCCGGCGATTCCCTGAAGTTCGGTTTCGCTGAGATAGGTTTCCGCGGAACCACTTTCAGCCTTCTGGATCAGCAGGCTCATCAAACTGTCACTCGGGGCACGTCGCAATTGCCGCAGGTGCTCGGCCAGCCAGACATTGAACCCAGCGATCCCTCTCTGCACGCTGCGGTACTGCTGCCAGGGCAGGCCGATGTCCAGGCTCGGCGCGGCGAGCTCACCGAATTCCAGTACCCGCCTGCGGTCTTCGTCGGGCACGCCCAAGATATCGCTGATGATCGCGACCGGAAGCTGCGAGCAGTAGCGTCCGACGACGTCAACGACACCGGACTCGTCAGCCAGCTGGTCCAGCAGGCCGACGGCAGTCTGCTCGACCCGATCACGTAGAACAGCGACCGCCCTGGGAGTGAACACGGCCGAGACCGACTTGCGGTATCGCGTGTGGTTCGGTGGCTCGACGGCCAGCAACGACGGCGGTCGCAGCGGATGGAGCCGATCATCACGGGTGCGGCGCTCCAGCCAGGCAATCGGCTTAGGCAGATTGGACCCCATCATCAGCACCCGGAAGTCCTCGGATCGCAGTAGTTCACTGGCGAGCCCATGGTCGACGGCCAAGTAACTGACGCGACTTTTTACCAGCGGGCCGCGCGCCCGTACTTCGTCGTAGAACGGCACCGGGTTGGCCGCCACCGCTGGATCGACGATCAACCTGGAATTCAAATCACCCCGCCGGACCCCGACCGCCGCGGCGCCCCGGAAAAATCCGTGCATCGCAAGCCAATGCAACCTCTCCTTCAAAGCCCCTCCATCGAAGTGGTCGTCTTCGTCCAGCGTAGGCGGACGGTGCTCCGGGCCGCGTCAGCAGTCAGCGGTGAGCTTGAAATCAGTGGTGATGACCTTGTTGGGATTGCTGGTGTTGATGCCGTACGCGCTGCCGGTGATGGTGTAGGAGCTGTTACTCAAGTCGACATGCGCGTCGCCCACCCCGCCTTGCCAGAAGCTGCCGGTAAACCCGCCGAAGTTGCGAATCTTCACCCATTGCGGGATAGCCCGATACCCGCTGAGCAGCACCACCGCTTCGACCTGGCTGTCACGGTCACGGATGTCGATGGTCCGGTACCCCTGTAGTTGGCTGCACTGCGCAGGGCGCGTGGTGTGCGTAGCCCCGTCGATGGTCAGATGTGCCGCCGCGCGCGGCGTGGTCGGGGCGTTTGCGCATCCCGCGACGCCGGCGACCACGACTGCAACTGCGACCAAGCCTCTGAGCACCAGTCCGCTCCTTTACTACCGATCCGACATCAGGCCGGGCAGGGATTTGACGATGCGTGCTCGCACAAATTCCGGGCTCACACCCTTGATCAGGTCGATCAACCGAATGCTCTTCGGCACATACCAATGCAGCCGTTTCGGGTGGTGGTAAGCCTGCCACGCCGCCTCTGCCACGCTGCTCGCGGGCATCAACCGGAACAGGCCCTTCTTGGGCGCGCTGGCACGGAGCTCCTCGGCGGACATCGAGGCCGCGCCGTCGTCGGAGTGGTTGCGAGTCGAGGTCAGGATTGCGGTGTCAATCAGGCCGGGCAGCACATCGGCGACCCGCACACCGTGGCGATGCCATTCCACACTGAGCGCCTCGGTCAGTCCTTTGACCGCGTGCTTGGTCGACGAGTAGACGGCGATGCGCGGCATCCCGTACGTGCCCGATGACGACGACGTCGAGAACATCAGACTGCCCGGCGTCTTCTTGAGGTAGGGGAGCGCGCTGTAGGCGCCGGTCACGACTGCTTTGTAGTTCACCTCGATGAGGCGCATGGCGGCTTCGTGCGGCACGTCTTCGAACCAGCCGGATTCGCCGATGCCGGCGTTATTCCACATCATGTCCAGCCCGCCGCCGACGTTGTCCGTGCAGAAGTCAGCCAGCGCGCTGTCCAGGGCCGCCTTGTTCGTCACATCGATTTCGCGGGTCCACAACCGTTCGGCGCCCAGCTCTGTGCGAAGCGCCGCCAGGCCGTCGGCGCTTCGGTCCACAGCACCGACGCGCCAACCGTGGCTGTGGAAGAGTTTGGCTCCCTCGCGGCCCATGCCGCTGGCCGCACCCGTGATGAAGACCGATTTCACGACGCCTGGCATGAAAGCCTTTCCCGTCAGCCCGCCTCGGCCACGTCTTTGATGCGGTTCAGCGTCTTCGTCATATCACGGACGTTGCGCCGCTTCCGTAGAAAGCCGCCAAACAGCCAATACACGCCCAGCCACGGCGCGGGGGTCAGCCGAAACGACTCGGTCACGTCGGTGCCGTCGCCCGCCGGCGCCAACCGGTAGTGCCAGTTGTTCACCGCCCGGTCGCCGAGCAGAACCGAAAAACCGAATTCACGGCCGGGTTCACAGGCGGTCACTTCGCAGGTCGTCCAATAAACGGGACCTATTTCATTTCGCCGAACATGGCCGCGAAATTTCGCGCCGAGTGCCGGGCCGGTCGCATCGCCTACCCACTCCGCCTCCATTACTTCGGGCGAGAACCGCCCAGTGTTACGGACATCTGCGATCAGATCCCAGACCTTGTCCGCGGGGGCCGCCATGTGAATCGTCGCCGAACCTTCCATGTCCCGATCCAAACACATGTCTGGACCGGGTCATAGACCCTTGCTACTAGTGCGGGACGGCCGCCTGGATGAGCCCGTTGATGATCTCCTTGATGCCCTGCGCGGGATGCGAGTACCACCCGATCGGCAGGCCCGATTGAGCACCGCACTTCGGCCACGCCTCGACACCGTTGTCAGCGAAAACCCGGTTGGCAACGGCGATTTGCTGCTCTCTGGAGGCTGCTGCGGGGTTGCCGACACCGCCGTATCGGGCCCAGGTGTCCGGTTTGAATTGCAATCCGCCGTATTCGCCGTTTCCGGTGTTGGCATGCCAGTTGCCACCGGACTCACACTGCGCGATCGCATCCCAGTTGGGGGTGGGCGCGGCGCCGGCTTCGGCGGTGGACGGACCAAGCGACGCTGCAATGAACCCGCCGACGATGACGGCCTTGACGAGAGGCTTGGCGAGAGTTCTCATGTCAAGCAATTCGGCACGTGTGTACAAAGCGTTACCGATTCGATTAACTCGCGAGATAAGAAGTTTATGGCATTTTTATGGCAAGAACTTCAGATTAGTTAGACCAGCAAACATCAGGAGCAATACGACTGCGTCGCCGTACTCAGCGCCCGCTGATAGAGGCTGTCGAGGTGGCGAGCCTGGACGACGTCGTGCCTGGAGGCGTCGAGCTGTCCGGCGCATTGCGGCGAGCGCAACAGGTCCCAATTGGCTGCGATCTGGGTCAGCATCGTCTGGTTGAGACCGTCGATCGCCGACCGAGACGCCGCCAGGTCGGGCGGACCGGCTGGGGCGCCGGACGGGTTGAGCTTCCAATCAGCGAACCGCTGGTATTCGATCGCCTCGGTGGCGTTGATCTGATCGCCGAATGCCCGGGTGACGTAATCCGGGTCGACGTGTTTGCTGGTGGCATCCGCGCCCACCGCGACAAGTTCCTGCTGCACGCGGCCGGGGTCCTCGATGGCGCCGTGGGTGTTCCACTTAAAGGCGGCCACCGGTTCGGCGATCTGCAATCGCTGCGCAGCGGCATCGACCAATTCGATCAGCGCGCTGGCGCGGTCGGCTCGGGCGGGCGTAGTAAGCAGTGCGCCGAGCAGTATCGCCAACGCAGTACCGGCCCTTAACGCGCTACTGCGCCTGACGATTGTCGTCAAGCGCAGTAGCGACCTCTGTCGGGGCAGGTTATCCGCCGCCACCGGGGGTAGCACCCAAGCTGCTCTGCAGGTCACCCTTCATCGCGTTGAGCTGAGCTCCCCAGTACTCCCAGCTGTGGGTTCCGGAGGGGGGGAAGTTGAACACGGCGTTGTGGCCGCCCGCTGCGTTGTAGGCGTCTTGGAACTTCTTGTTGACGCCAATCATGAAGTTGCTCTCAATGAACGTAGCCGGCAAATTGGCACCGCCCAGTTCGTTCGGAGTCCCGTTGCCGCAGTAAACCCAGAGCCGGGTGTTATTGGCGACAAGTTGGCCGACGTTGACCAAGGGGTCGTTGCGTTGCCATGCTGGGTCGCTATCTGGCCCCCACATGTCTTCCTTCTTGTAGCCGCCGGCATCGCCCATCGACAGACCTATCCAGCCCTGCCCGGTGGACGGGCTGAGGTAGCCGGACAGCGAACCGGCGTAGACGAACTGACCAGGGTGGTAGATCGCCAGATTCATTGACGATGCACCCGCCATTGAGATCCCGACCGCGGCGCTGCCGTTCGCCTTGACGCCCTTCTGCGACGACAGGTACCCGGGCAGCTCGCTGGTCAGGAACGTCTCCCACTTGTAGGTCGAGCAGCCGGCCTTTCCACACGCCGGGCGGTACCAGTCGGTGTAGAAGCTCGACTGGCCACCGACGGGCATGACGATCGACAGGCCCGACTTGTAGTACCACTCGAACGCAGGGGTGTTGATGTCCCAGCCGTTGTAGTCGTCTTGAGCGCGCAACCCGTCGAGGAGGTACACCGCCGGAGAGCCTTCTCCGCCGCTCTGGAATTGGATCTTGATATTGCGTCCCATTCCTGCCGACGGGACCTGCAGGTATTCGACGGGCAGGCCAGGCCGCGAGAATGCATTCGCGGTCGCCGCGCCGTCGGCAAGACCGATCAGGCCAGGCAGGGTCACCGCCGCTGCCGCACCGACTAAAAGCCGGCGCCCCCAGGCCCGGATCTTCTCGCTCACGTCTGTCATACCTGCGCCCCTTGTCCTTTGGTCGTCGCGCCTGCTCTCGGCAAAATTTACCGTGCTAATAGGTCAAATGTCGATCTAGACGCGAAACCGTCTCGGTTTTGTTTCGGATGTCGCCACGAATAAAGCAGGTGTGATATCCGGGTCGCAAAGGCCACACCGGCCCCCTCGCGCCCGAAAGGCCAGGCAGCAGGCCGCTAGTCACGGACAGGGAGCGGGGGGAGTCAGCGGCAAGACCTCGGATACAACGCATCCGTAAATTCGAAATCGCCGGCCGATTTCGGCAATCGCTACTAGGCCGCGCAATCGGACGAGTCTTTAACCGCATTGAAAACCCGGAAACATCGGCGGCGACGAAGCGGTCCCCAGCGGCGGGGCCGGCGACCGCTCTCGCGTGTTCGACAGTCAGTACGATGCGCGTTTGGAACGGTTGCGCGCTGCGTTCGTCTCGGGATTTGGCATCGATGCACCCGAACCGCCGGGGACCGCGTAGGCTCTCTCGGAGCAAGCCGATGGAGACCACACGCAATCCCGGTCCGTTCCGGCTCTCAGGAATCACCGCACCCGCGGAATTCGTGGTGCGCGGACGCGTTGGTTCAACTGGGAACGCCGGAGTTCCGGGGACGATCGAGGTGCAGATTTTGGAAACGGTACTGGGGCTATCAGTGACGCCAACCACCGTCGGGTGGGTCCTTGCCGAAGGACATGGCGCAGACGGCACCATCCTGGACCATCACGAGCTGGCGTTGCGCGCCGGTCGCGGCGTGCCCGCGGTGAATACCGCAGAGCAGGTCACCGAAGAAGTCATGCGGGTGGACGCGCTGGCCTCGGCAAGCGATCACCACTTGCGGGTCATCGGAGTGACCTGGAACGACGAGGCCTCCGCCCAAGCCGCGTTGCTGTTGGAAGCATTGACCGATGCAGGGTTCGACAACGTCGTGCCGGTTCGCCTGCTCGAGGCCGTCGAAACTCTCGCGATCGCCATCGCGCCCGTCATCGGCCACGAGCAGACTGCCGTCTGCATTCTCGAGCATGAGTCGTCGATCGTCGTGATGGTCGACAGCCACGATGGCGAGACGCAGACGGTCGTCAAGCAGGTCAGCGGCGGCTTCGACGGACTGCGGTCCTGGCTGACCGGAATGTTCCACCGCAACGGCTGGCGACCCGGCGGAGTCGTTGTTGTCGGCGCCGACGATGACATCAACGGATTCTCGTGGCAGCTTGAAAACGCCTTGCCAGTGCCTGTTTTCGCGCAAACCATGGCGCAGGTGACAGTCGCGCGCGGGTCGGCACTGGCGGCAGCGGCAAGCACCGACTTCACCGACGAGCAACTCGTGCAGCAGACCGATGAACCCGTCGCTGCGCCCGCACGCCGGCCCGGTCACCGGTCCTACGCGGGAGCGATGGCGGCGTTGGCCACCGGTGCGATTACCTTCGTCTGCTCTGCATCACTTGCGCTGGGCATTCAGCTCGAGCCGGACGCCCAACACGGCACGACCAAGCACACGACACCGACCCCGCAGGTCGCCGAAGGGGTCGCGCCGGCCGTTGCGCCGCCGCCGGTCGCGCCACCCGCTCCTCGGCCGGCGGAGCCCGTCGGGGATCCGGTCGCGGACCCAACCGTGCCGTCGCCCGTGCCCGACGAGCAACAGGGCGGTGACGGGGACACCAACGGTCGACAGCTCTACCTGACCAGGGTGCTCGAGCACATCCCCGGCGACGCTAGCGATTTCGCACCGCGTGACCCGGCCCAGCCCTAACTCTCGACACTTACCCGTGCCGGACCGCCGTACAGTAATAGTTGTCGGACGGCGTTGCCAAATTGTTTGCGGTTGACGGAATTTCGGGCAACTCATTCTCGACGAATAGCTGATTCAGTGTTTTGACGTGCGTTTGCCAGCCGCGGCCATCGAGATACTCGGCGACGGTCGGTGGCGCTCAATCGTCCTTGGCGTGAACCGCGGTGAAAGACACTGTCACGTCGTCGGCAACCTGTACCGAGCCCATCAGTATCGAATAGGGCTTGATCCCGTAGTCAGACTGACGGACCTCTGATTCGGCGGATATGCGCCACGAGTCGCCGAGATCTTCCGTGCGCAAATCGATTACGTGCTCGCGCGCTTTGTCCCTAACCTCTAGACGGCCGGTGAGGCGGTATCCCTCGTCTGTCTTGTCGATGACATCGGCGGTGAACCTGATCTCCGGAAAGCGGCTGGCCTGCAACGATTTCAACGCATTTGACCGAATTACAACCTTTTCCGGGCCGGATAGCCCCTTGACGCCACCCTGGCCGCGCAAGACCTCGAACGAATCGGTTTCGACCGCTAGCTCGACGGCAACCGGGTCGGCCCCACTCCACTGCACCGTTGCATGCCATCTCGTCATCGCAATAGTGAGACGATGACCCATTCGCGCGGCCCTACCCCCGACACCGGTGCGCACGAGTAACTCACCGTCGGACGGATCGAAGTGCCAACCCACTCCGGTCACATGGTCAGGACGGTTCGGTAATGCGCCTTGCCCTGCTCGAGTGCCGCGTAGCCTTCCGCGGCCTTCGACAGGGGTATCTCCTCGATCCACGTCCGCACGCCCGACAAGACCGCGAATTGCATTGTGTCTTCCACTTCTTTCGCCGTCCCAGAGGGATGGCCAACAACGCTGATGCCCGGCGTGATCAGCTGAACCGGGCTGATCGGCAGCGGCTCCGGCGTGACCCCGATGGTGACCAGCTCACCTTCGGGCAAGATCCCACCGACCGTTGCGGCCATGGCACCCGAATTGCCCGCGGTCGCCAGCACCACCGTCGCACCGCCCAACGCCTTCAGCGCTTCGGAGGGATCACTGGCGGTGGAGTCGATGTAGTGATGGGCGCCCAACTTTCGGGCATCCTCTTCTTTGCCGGTGCCCCTGGCTATAGCGATGGTCTCGAAGCCCATCGCCCGCGCGAACTGCACCCCGAGATGACCGAGCCCGCCGACACCGAGTATCGCCACCCGGTCTCCGGGCAACGCCTTCGTGTGACGTAAGGCGTTGTAGGTGGTCACGCCGGCGCAGCCCAGCGGGGCGGCTTCGGAGTCGGAGAGCTCGGCCGGTATTCGGGCCAGCGCACTGACCGGGACGGTGACCGATTCCGCGTATCCGCCGGGATATTGCCAACTCGGCACCTTCCCGTTCTCGCAATGAATGAATTGGCCTTTGCGGCATTGGTCGCAGTGGTAGCAGCAGCCGCCAAACCATCCGACCGCGACCCGGTCGCCGACCGCGAAATCCTCGACGCCCTCACCTAATTCAGCTATTTTCCCGGCGATTTCATGTCCCGGTGTCAGCGGCCACGTCATGCCCGGGAACCCGCCCGAGATGAAGTGGGCGTCTGTGCCACAGATGCCACACGCGGTGACCGTCAGCCGTACCTCATCGCGACCCGGCGGCTTGGTTTCAGCGTCGACCAGCTCCAAAGCTGCACCGGGGGAAGAAACGTGGACCGCTCGATGGGTGGGCATGGACTCAGCTTGTCATCCGCGCGCCTAGTGTGCGACCGGACATTTCTGGTCGCCGGTGGTGTGATAGTCGACCTGCCAGTGCTTGATTCCGTTGAGCCAGCCCGAGCGCAGCCGCTCGGGCTTGCTGATCGATTCCAGACCGGGCATGGCGTCGGCGATGGCGTTGAACATCAGGTCGATCGTCATCCGCGCCAAGTTGGCTCC
>Ga0182030_10026889_pt1 | contig 10380 bp, 13 predicted proteins | sample 812S3MmetaG_FD_121299 | JGI IMG/M metagenome (GOLD analysis project Ga0182030, IMG submission 121299) | Permafrost microbial communities from Stordalen Mire, Sweden - 812S3M metaG (Illumina Assembly) | ecosystem: Environmental > Terrestrial > Soil > Wetlands > Permafrost | place: Sweden... | reverse complement strand
TGTTGGTCTTCCCGATGGTGACAGCGCCGGCTTGCTGGATGCGGTCGATAATCAAATCGTTGGCAAGCGGCACGAAGTCGCCGAAGAGCGGCGATCCGAATGTCGTGCGGATTCCTTTCGTTGCCGCGAGATCTTTGTGGGCCACGGGAAGCCCGTGCAGCGGACCCGCGAAGTCATTGTGCGCAGCGGCTTCATCGAGTTCCCGGGCTCTGTCTAAAGCCTGGTCGGGAACGAGCGTCACGATCGCGTTAACGATCGGATTTACACGCTCGATCTGGCGCAGATGGGCTTCGAGAACTTCTCTGGACGAGAGTTCTTTACGTCGGATGCGGCGCGCCATCTCCGTGGCATCGAGACGGCAGATTTCTGGCATGCCGCTCAGGACAGCCCGTCCCTGGACAGTACTGCGGGATTCACTACATTGATCGGTTTGCCTGCGCAATACGAGGTGATCTGGTCGAAGATTTCCGAGAATTGAATCTCGTACTCATCTCGGGTCACATATCCGATATGCGGAGTGCAAACAACATTGCCCATCAGAAGCAACCGATTTCTCGTATCCGTGACGGGCTCTTCTTCAAATACATCGACTGCGGCCATTCCGGGGCGTCCGGCACGCAGAGCATCCACCAGCGCGCCTGGTTCAATAAGTCCGGCGCGGCTGGTGTTCACAATCAGCGCGGTGGCTTTCATCCGCGCGAGGTCGCTTCGCACTACGATTCCCCGCGTCGCAGGAACAAGGCGCATGTGCAATGAGAGAACATCGCATTGCTCGAAGAACGCCTCTTTACTACTGGCCACTGCGTATCCGTCGGCCCGCGCTTTCGCAAGCGATTCTTCACGCGCCCAGACAAGAACATTCATGCCGAATGCTCTGCCATAGCTCGCGACCGTGCTTCCAATGCGGCCATAGCCGTAAATTCCCAGCGTCTTTTCGCGAAGCGAATTACCAACGCCGATCTGCCATTTCCCTGCCTTGAGCGCATCGACCTGCTGCGGAATCTGTCGCATCACTGCCAGAACCAGACCCCACGTCAATTCGGCTGCCGCATACGACGGAGTGCCAGGGTGCAGGCGCGACGACACAATGACACCCGCGCGCGTGCAGGCGTCAATGTCGATATGGGGATAGACGCTGCGCTGGCTGATGAGCTTCAGATTCTTCAGCCGCTCCAGGAGTGGCGCGCGAATGCTGGTACGCTCGCGGATCAGCACCAGACCCTCGGTGTCTTTAAGTCGCTCGGCCAGCGCATCGGTGTCCTGCACGTGGTCGTTCCAGATCGTAACCTCGTGACCAGTGAGTTTTTGGAAACAGGGCAGCGCGCGCAAAGTATCGAAATAGTCGTCCAGAATGGAGATTTTCATTCAGCGCCGCTGCCCTTTGAGAAGCGCGCGGCCTTCCGGCGTGATCTCGACAACGTTGCGCCCGCCGATTTTTTTGATAGCGACAAATCCCCGCTCATTGGCGTCTTCCCAAACCGGCAGCCTGGGACAAGACGTGCGCCAGGCGTTCATCACTTCTTCGTAACTTCTCTCGCTGCTGGTGATCCATTCGAGCAGGTCGAGGATAAGGGATTCCACGACGGTGTCGGTCATAGCCCCGATTTTATCCCCGTCGTATTCGCGGACGATTCCGGTGCCCTAGTTTTCAGGTACGATGATGTGGTCGCCATTCAGCACCGGAATGTTCTGATCCATGTGTTTGCCCTGGCTTACCTGCGTGTAATCGAATTTGATCCGTTGCGTGCCACGAAGAATATAGATCTTGTTCTTCTTCGCGAAATCCCGGAACCCGCCAGCGCCCGACAATGCATCGAAGATCGTCAGAGTCTTCTGGAGCGGAAACTCTCCGCCGTGCTGCACTCCGCCTTCAACATAGAAACTCTTGCTGTTCACCTTCGGCACCTGAATATTCACTACCGGATTGAACATCACGTCCAACGCCAGCTTTGCGACGATTGTCCGCTGCAATTGCGCGACTGTGAGCCCACCAGCACCGATCTCGCCGAGCAGTGGAATAGAGATCATTCCGTCCGGCCTCACGTTAAACATTCCGCTGAGCTTGTCGTTGCCCCACACGCGAACATCAAGAACGTCGAGCGGCCCGATCACATAACCGGGCGTTGTACCGGTGACATCGGGACAGGGGTTTAGCTGGCTGGCGTTTTGAGCAGCGGCTGCAAGAACTGCACACATGGCTCCAATTACAAGTCTCGACAGGGTCATAACGGTTGATGTTAACAAAATCTGGCGGGCATCAAGGAAGAACATTTCGCCGGAATTCGCCTTCGAAATTGCCTGGCGGATCGTAGTTGCAAACGATATAAACAGTGTTCATGGAACTACGCCGACCACGCGCCATCCCGCAACCCAGCCGCGAAGTTCCCACCCAAACCATCTGCGTGAAATGCCCGGTCGCGGAGGAAAAACCACTGCCATACCTGTATCCCGTCGATTCCCGGCCCCAGTCCGTGACAGCGTCCAACCCGGCCACAACGCCGTCGATCGACGATGAAGACCCGTAATACGCGAGATTCTCTCCATAGGGACCGCCGCTATGGACGAACTGGCCGGTTGCCGCCAGTCGATCCGCCCATTCCTGTGCGTACTTAGTTAGCACTTTGTCGAGAATCAATGGTGGGGCCTGATGGACTGCTCGCAGTTCATTGTGGCTGCGAAGAACAGCCTCGCGGAACCGATCGATCTCGGCCGACTGGGCAACGGCGCTGAATATGAGAATAGCCAAGCCGGTCAGGGGACCGGCTGCGGACCGGGGGGGCCGCCCCACGTTTAGCTACCTGCTCTGCGACCGCTTCGGCCCGCCACAATCGGCGGCGTCGCGATAACTTCAGGCTCCGGCGGCGGTACCTTGCGCGGACGCGCATTCAGATGTGCCGCGACCATGGTCTTATACGCCTTCTCGTACTTCGGCGTACCCGGTTTCACACCCGTCGCCACCACCTGCTCTTCGGTGATTTCCTGCGCCTGCCCCAGATATTTCTGATAGTAAGCGCGGATCCGGTCCTGCACCACGCGCTGTCCCGAACTATAAAGGACCATCAAAATGACGTCGGCGCTCACATCCGCCAACGCTTCGTAGACATGCGACGGCCGCGAAACTTTCGCCGATTTCAGCGTCGATTCCAGCTTCTTCGCGCTGGCTTCGAGTTGCTTCAGAGCATCGGCTTCCTTCTTTGGAAGGTCGAACACCTTCAGCACATCGGCTCGCTCGCGCGGACTTAGCTTCTCCGTCAACACACACAGAAATGCGAGGAAACAATCGGGCGTCCCGGGCGGAAGCACGGAATGAAGAAGTTTTTCCAGCTTTCCAATCCCGGCTGCATTGAGCTTCGCACCGGTCAACGCCTTCGAGACCGGCGCGAGCAGACCCATGCGATCATATGCTTCCAGCGCCAGCACCGCATTGGCGTCGCAGGCAAGCGCCCGTATCTCGGTCGTAAGCGCGGAGACCTGCGCCGACTCCTGATATCCCTCAAGCATCGCGTTTTCCAATTGCAGCGCCAGCCGCGGCGCCAGTTGGAAGCCGAGCGTTTGCTCAAAGCGAACCAGCCGGAAAATACGCGACGGATCGTCGAAAAAGATGTACGGATTAGTAGCGCGCAGTTCCTTATTGATGAGGTCCGCCTGGCCGTTGCCGGGATCGATCAGCAGTCCGCGTGATCCGCGGTTTAATGACAGCGCCATGCCGTTGATCGTGAAGTCGCGCCGCAAAAGATCTTCGTGAATCGTGGCTGGCGTAATCTGAGGCTTGCCGCCCGGCTTCGTATATTTTTCGCTCCGGGCGTTGGAAACGGATGCGCGCGTGTTTCCCGGAAGTTCGAGTTCGACGCACCGCTTCAAACTGTCTTCGGAAAGAACGCTGCCGCCAAGCGCCGTCGCCAGCGTCTTCCCAAGTTTCGGCGCATCGCGTTCCACAGTGAAGTCGAGATCCCGAATCGGAGTGCCACGCAGCACATCGCGCATCGACCCGCCCGTCAGCCAGACATTCATGCCGGCTTCGGTAGCCACACGCTTCATCTCTTCCACTACGCGGTTCTGGCTGGCGTCAAGATGACTTTCCAGCACAAACATGTAATCACTCATGGGTCTCGGACTCCAGTTTCTCGATCATGCTCGGGGATGGTGCCGGTCAAGCGTATCGCGCAAACGCGACCGCACCACATGAGTATAGATTTCAGTTGTCCCGAGGTCGGCATGGCCGAGCATCGTCTGCAGACTGCGCAGATCTGCTCCGCCTTCCAGGAGGTGGGTTGCAAAGGTATGCCGCATGACGTGCGGCGAGAGATTATGGAAAATACCAGCCTTCTTTCCGGCGAGTTTGATAACAGACCAAAAACCCTGCCGCGTCATCGCAGTGCCTCTGGCGGTTACAAAAAGATAAGGGGTAGACTTGCCATTCAGAAGAGCCGGCCGGCCGTGCTCAAGATATTCGCGAATCGCTTCCAGAGCTTTGGCGTGAACCGGGACAATGCGCTGCTTGTTTCCCTTGCCAGTCACGCGCACCAACCCCAGCCCGAAGTCCACGCCCGACAGACGTAGCTGGATCAGCTCTGTGACCCGGATCCCGGTGGCGTACAGGAGTTCCACCATGGCCCTGTTGCGCGCCCCACTCGCTTTCGAATCATCCGGGGCGGCGATCAGGTTTCCGACCTGTTCCTTATTGAGAAATTTAGGAATGGTGCTCCATTGTTTGGGGCTGGAAATGTGTTCTGTCGCGTCCGTAGTCACTTGGCCTTCAGCGACGAGAAAGCGAAAGAGATTGCGGATGGCGCTCAAATGCCGGGCAATCGACCTGCCGCTTAACTTGTCAGAATACAGAGAGTTGATGTACTTTACCAAAGTTTCCGCTTGAGGTAGTTCACCGCCGGTTTGCGGTTCCACCCACGCGCGAAACCGGGCGAGATCGCGGCCATACGCTTCGAGGGAGTTCCGCGCCAGACCTTTTTCCATACGGGAATAGGCGAGGAAACCCCTTATCCCGTGAGAGATCGGCGACTCGGCCTGTGATCCCGGTTCTGTCACAAAACTGTTTCCCTTCGCAGCAATGATACAATACCCGCGAAAATGTTTAAATCAATTCCGGTGCTCTTCTGCAGGGTTGCCGGTAGCTGTTTCCTGCGGGGGGCGGCATAGATTTGTGGCCAGTTCCACTGTCAAGAAAGTTATTGTACGACGTTTCGACCGCGAGACCTTGACCGGTTTTGTTAATCCCCTCAGTTACTTACAGCCCCATACGATTGAACTATTAACTCCTGAAGGGGCGCTCCTGACCCTCGGTTACAACGAATTGAAGAGCGTTTGTTTTGTTAAGGATTTCGAAGCAGAAGAAGAATCGCGCAAGGTTTTTCTCACCCGCCCCAAGCTGGCCGGGCTCTGGGTGCGGATGGTTTTCCGGGATTCCGAACTGCTGGATGGCATTCTGCCGAATGATTTACTGGCTTGGGAGATTGCAGGGTACACGGTTACGCCTCCGGAGCCGGATGCCAACAATCAGCGGGTCTTCGTGCCCCGGCAGGCGTTAAAGACGATTCAGGTTTTAGGGGTGGTGGGTAGTCCCCTGCGGGAGAAGGCGCGGAAGAAGCCGACCGCGCCGGACCAGCCTACGTTGTTCTGACCAACCATAGACTGAAGTCTGCGCCACCTGACATTTGCCCCGTGAAATCGGACGAGGTTATTACAGCGAAGCCGCGACGGTAGCCGGTTTGGCTCCGGGCAGCATATGCTGGCAACCAGACGGTTGCGGTATCCGGCAAATACGGGTGATCGTCGCCACAACTCCCGCCTGAACCGGCGCTAGGGTGGCAGCTAACGCCGAACCGGCGATGATTCCATACCGCATGAGCTCGAAGTAAATGTAACCCCTGGTACCAGGGGCGTCACACAATTTTGATTACAAAGCCAGTTTGCCTTTATACATCATTTCCTTGAGTTCAAATTTCGCCTTCACCCGAAGATCGCCGGTATTGATCGTGAACTGAACCTCCTTATCGGCAGCCGTGAGCGGAAACAGCTCCTTCGCGAAGCCGAAGAAAATTGTCGCGCCGTCCTTTGAATACTCAACGATTCCTGGCTGGGTCTGCTCTTTACCCTTTTCCAGATAAGTCGAATTCCTCAGCAACTCCAGCATCGCGGGCCGCTGCGCTCGCGGAATCTGAAGGCCCGATACGCCGACAACGTAATGATCCTGAAAGTCGCTCGGCAACGGGATCCCGGTGGCGCTGAGAACCGGCAGGGCGCTCTCCCATTTCACCGTAGCCGTGATAGATTGAACCGCGATGTCGTGGCGTTGCGAATCGCCCCCGATCGGATACTGAATGGGAGCATGCTGCGTGGTTGACGCAGTGGTCCCCGGGGTCCCGCTGGCTGGTCTCCCGCTGCTTGGATCTCCCGGCAAGCCACTACCGACAGGCGCGCTCCCGTCATAGGTATTCTGGCCGCCCGGACCACGGTTTTCGATCCTGACCTCTTTGGCCCACGGCGATTGCGTGGTCATCATCCGGATTTCTGAGTTGTTCCACTGCGCCGGGTCTTTCTTATTCCAGAAATCCGCGGCAGTCAAAAGGAGGGGAATCCCCGCAAAAAACAAACTCGCCGCAACCCTGCTTCTCATACGCCAATTTTAGTCCGCTTGAGCGGCCGGTCAAAAATCGTACTAAATAGCACTTAATTTTATTGTTGTACCTTCCCAACACAGGATAGATTGAATGTTCAGTGAATATACGCGTTCTTGTGGTAGATGACGAGAAGGACATTCTGCGGCTGATCGAAACGATTCTCGCCGACGGCGGCTACGACCTCGTGACCGCAAACGGCACCGAAGAAGCAATCAGGCAGTTCGAAACAATGTCACCTCCTCCAGATTTGGTCATTACCGACGTTGTTATGCCTGGAATGAGCGGTCCGATGCTGGTCAATCGTCTGCGCGCCACTGCCCCCGACCTCCGCGTATTGTTCATGTCCGGCTACGACCACAGCCAGGTTGTCCAGCAATACGTGGTGCAGCAGGGGTTCGATCTGATTCCAAAGCCTTTCACTCCGAAGGCGCTGCAGGCCGCAATCAAAAAGACCCTGGCACGTGACTAAGCGGGGCGTCCAATCCGGCAGCGTCCAATCCGGCAATGAAGCGCGCCGCTGGTTTGTCCATGGCCGGGTGCAAGGCGTCGGGTTCCGCTGGTTTGTCGAAAAGCATGCGACGGCGTTGGGGCTGCGCGGCTGGGTTCGCAACGAAGACGACGGGCGGGTGCACGTCTACGCCGTCGGCTCTCCGGATCAGTTGAATAACCTCGCAGCGCGTCTGCATCAAGGACCTTTGCACGCCGACGTGCGCGGGGTTGAAGAGCACGAAGCCCCCGTGCAACAATTGGGTTCTTTTCGATCGGAGTAAAACCGCCGCTTTGTCCAGTCCAAATCTCTTGTCTGACCTGAAGTTGTTGATTCGGGAAATCCCCGATTTTCCCAAACCGGGCATCCTTTTCTATGACATAACAACCCTTCTAAAGAATGGTCAGGGGCTTCGACAGACAATTGACGGATTGAAGCAGCCGTATGAGGGAGCAGGCATCGACATCGTGGTCGGTATCGAAGCCCGCGGCTTTATCTTCGCCCCGGCCATCGCCTACGCGCTGCGTGCAGGCTTCGTTCCGGTTCGGAAACCCAAGAAACTTCCCGGACAGCGCGCGCAGGTGACTTACGAACTGGAATACGGGACCGACACCCTGGAAATTCATGAAGATGCCATCTTCAACGGATGCCGGGTTTTAATCGTCGATGATCTTCTCGCCACCGGCGGGACCGCCAAGGCCGCCTGCGAACTGGTAGAACAGCTCGGCGGCACGGTGGCGGGAATCGCGGTCGCCATCGAGCTGACTTTCCTCGGAGCGCGTGCAAAACTCGCGGGTTACGACGTCTTCTCCCTCATGCAGTACGACAAATGATCCGCACGGCGCGCCTGAAGGCGTACGCAAAACTGAACTTGGGTCTGCGCGTGCTTTACAAACGCCCGGACGGCTATCACGAGTTGCGCACCGTTTTCCAGACCATCTCACTTGCCGATCGTCTGGACATCAGTTTCCGCAGAACACGCCATACTCAAATCGAGATCGAAGGCACACCGGAGATCCCGGACAATCTGGTAGAAAAAGCCACCCGTCTTGCACTCGAAACCATGCAGATTCAGGGCGATGTGCGGTTCAAGCTCAAGAAAAACATCCCCTCGGGCGCCGGACTTGGCGGCGGATCGTCCGACGCGGCGGCAGTTCTGCTGGCGCTGCCAGTGCTGGCCGGAAAGGTCATTCCTTTTGACCGCCTCTTCACAATTGCCGCGCAACTCGGAAGCGATGTTCCATTTTTTCTGCAGGGCGGAACAGCGCTCGGATTAGGGCGCGGGGAAGAGCTCTATCCCCTGCCCTCACACCGTGTTCCATACGCATTGCTGGTGGCCCCGAACGTACATTCCTCCACCGCCGAAGCCTATCGGGACCTGTCTGAACGATTGACATCAATTCCGTTACAAAATAAACTACATAGTTTCCAGCAAAAGTCGTGGCAGGGGTCCGCCGGGCGCGGGTTTGGAATAGACGAAAACGATTTCGAGCCGGTCGTTTTCGCCCGGCATCCGGAACTCAAAAAGATTCGTGAGCGACTGGTGCGCGCAGGGGCTGAGGTCGCTGCGATGACCGGGAGCGGATCGTCGGTCTTCGGGATTTTTAAAGACCGGGCAGGACTCGAACGGGCGAAGAAATCATTTGCCCGGAGTTTAGATGGTGAGAAGGTATTTCCAATATCGTTCCTGAGCCGGACACAGTATCGTTCAGCATGGAACCGAGCTCTTAAATCGTATACACCGGAAGCAACCAAACACGATATATGGCCGCCCCGAAGCGCGCACGCTTAATGAATCCGGACCGGATCAAAATCTTCACCGGGACGTCCAATCCTTCCCTGGCGAAAGAGATCTGTCAGTGCCTTGGACTGGAACTGGGGCAGCTGAAGCTAAAGCGCTTTGCCGACGGCGAAATCAATCTTCAGATCCTCGAAAATGTGCGCGGAGCGGACTGTTTCGTGGTCCAGCCGACCTGCACTCCTGTCGATTCCCATCTGATGGAAGCCCTGGTAATGATCCACGACCTGAAGCTGTCTTCTGCGCGGCGCATTACGGTAGTGTTACCCTATTATGGGTACGGTCGTCAGGATCGTAAGGACAAGCCGCGGGTGCCGATTTCGGCCAAGCTGGTGGCTTCCCTGCTCGAAACTGCCGGCGCGGACCGTGTAATGGCTTTGGATCTGCATGCGGCGCAGATTCAGGGATTCTTCGATACGCCGGTGGATCATTTGTTCTTCCGCCCGGTCATGATCGATTATTTCAAGCCGCAGAACATCCCGGATCTTACAGTGGTTTCGCCGGACGCTGGTGGTGTGGAACGGGCCCGGTCGGTTGCCAAGCGTTTAAACGCGCCGCTGGCGATTATCGATAAACGCCGGGAAGAAGCGAACGTCGCTGAAGTCATGAATGTGATTGGCGATGTGCAGGGCCAGAATTGCCTGATCGTGGACGATTTGATCGACACGGCGGGTACTCTGGTAAAGGGTGCGGATGCGTTGTTTGAGCACGGGGCGATCAGCGTCACGGCTTGCGCGACGCACGCAGTACTTTCGGGTCCGGCAGTGCAGCGGATCAGCGATTCGAGGATTCTGGAAGTAATCGTCTCGAATTCGATTCCTCTTTCGGAAGAGGCGAAAAAGTGTGGAAAGATTCGGGCGCTCTCGGTGGCTCCGCTGCTGGCAAGAGCGGTCGAATCGATCCATGAAGAGACATCGATCAGCGCCCTGTTTTTGTAACGCGCTGGCGTTATCGTAATGTCGACGGTTTTCGTAGTAGCGCCGGCGATCTTGTCGCCGGTGTTTTTAGTTCGTAGCGCTGGCGATCTTGTCGCCGGTGATTTGGTTTTTGATTTTGACGTTTTTGTACCAACGCAACCCACGACTTGGCCCTAAAGCCAAAACGGACTTGCCGACCAGTGGCGAAGACGAGCGGACACCTTATCCTGGATAAGTTGACCAGCACGACTATCGACCGGGTCAAGGAGAACGAAGTTGAGAATTGAAACGGTAGTCACCGCCGAGGTTCGATCGAGCCGCGGTAAGAATGAAGCCAAGCGTCTGCGCGTAAGCGGCCGCATTCCGGCAGTCATCTATGGCGCATTCAAAGACCCCTGCGCCGTAAGCGTCAACCCCAAAGACATCACCAGGATTCTGCGCAGCAAGACGGGCCACAACTCGATCTTCGACGTGGAAGTGGCGAACATCGAGAAGACCCCTGTGATCGTGGCCGAGGAACAGTATCACCCGATCAAAGGCACG
>Ga0182030_10026888_pt1 | contig 10381 bp, 13 predicted proteins | sample 812S3MmetaG_FD_121299 | JGI IMG/M metagenome (GOLD analysis project Ga0182030, IMG submission 121299) | Permafrost microbial communities from Stordalen Mire, Sweden - 812S3M metaG (Illumina Assembly) | ecosystem: Environmental > Terrestrial > Soil > Wetlands > Permafrost | place: Sweden... | reverse complement strand
GCAAGCCGCTGACGTACCCGTTTATTTCCCCGTATTTTTTCGAGTTCGTTTGCGGTGATCTTTTTCATTGTTTTTTCCTGCGGCGAGGTTCAGGGCGTCAAGCACCAGTTTTTCTTCTTCGGGCGAAAGCTCGTCCGCCGACGCGATCGGAACGTACGGCTGGCTCTTCGAGCCGTATCGCGCATGATGGTGTTTCAGCCACAACGTAATCGCCGGCATTTTCTTTTCTTTAATGAGCGCAATGAGCTGTGTCTCGCTCATGTCGTTCACGAATTCAATGCCGCGATCCATGGCATCTCGACTTTGCCGCATGAAGTCCTTGTCCTCCTGCCGCCAGCGATAATACGTGGCGGGGCTCACCCCCGCGCGTTTGCACGCGACGGTGATGACTGGCATCTCTCTCAAGGACTCCACAACCGACTGCTTGTTATCATCCCGGCGTTCGATGACCGACGGATTCTCTGCTGGATTAACGGGCATCGATTTTTTGGGCTTTTAGGCCAGTCAATTTTTCCCAACGCCTCTTTATTACCTCGGCATACACCGGCGACTTCTCCATGAGGTAGCACCGGCGTTGCATCTTCGTCGCCGCGATAAGCGTCGATCCGCTTCCGCCAAAGGGCTCAATCACGAGGTCATCCCTCTTCGTGAGCACTTTGAGGTACGGGATGAGGATCTCAATGGGCTTCGTGCCGAAGATGATGCCCTGGCCCGAACTCTTTTCATCAGCGGCTTTGAATTCGATAAAGTCCGTTGGGCAATACTTCTTCCCCTTCTCATAGCTTTCCCAATGCGGTTTGCCGGAGGAGGCAAAGAGCGCATTCTCATATTCATTCTCGAACAATGCGTCATCCTCGGGTTCGACGTTCAGCGAAACCTTTCCGCTCGTACCCACGAGCGCAATATCTTGTTTGTTGAAGAACTTATATTTTGCCGAAAATCCTGATACGCGATTCGGCAAATGCCACGTGATCGTGTTGCGGTATTTCCAGTGTTGCTCCATCGCGTTCCATATCGTCCTGAGATTTTTAGGATTCTCGAAGATGATGATCGAGAAATCCGGCTTCTGCACTTTTGCGATATTCGCCATCCAGAGATCGGTGAAGTTCTCCGGCAACGAATCGGTGCCGAGATATTTTCTGTCGCGTTTCAATCCAAATCCTTCAGTCGATTTCTTTTTCTTTTTGCCGTGGAGGTAGTCCAAGATATACGGGGGATCCGTAAAACACATATCTGCCTGCGTGCCGTCCATCAGCGTGAGGACATCCCCCTCGATCGTACTATTCCCGCACATGAGGCGCGACCCCGCGAGATCGTAAACATCGCCTTCCTTTATCTCTATCTTCTCGATACTGAGCTTCTTGAGCTCTTTCTCAAGGTCAAATTGCTCGGGCGTTTCCTCAATGGGAAATATCTCGTCGATCTCTTCGCTCGAAAATCCAACGTCTGTGAGAAACGCCTCATCAAATTTCGCGAGAAGGTCCCAATCGAACTCGCCGGTGTTTTTGTTGAGGCGAATGTTTAATTCCTTTTCCTTCTCTATGTCAGGAATGTTCACGTATACGACCGGCACGGTTTCAATCCCGAGATCCTTCATGACCGAAAGCCTGAAATGTCCTCCGATCACGATATTCTTCCTCTCTTCGGCGCTATTCGCGAGAAGCGGATCCACCACGCCGAATCGCACGATACTTTCCTTGAGCTGACGCTCCGCTTCCTTGTCCCAGCGGCGCGGATTGTAGTCCGCTACCTTGAGATCGTCGATCGGAACGTATTCGACCGACATCTTCTTTTTTTCTGCGATAGTGTTGTTCATAAATTTATTAGTTACGTTTTTTATTTTTATCCTACGTTGTTTGGCCCTATGGGTGTAATTTCGGTAGAACTCTCTTTGACACCCCTTAACGATATCCCCGTTTTCGAAAACTCCTTTGGGAATTCTAAAACAGCACAGCCATTCCTTGAATGCGCATCGACCGTCGCAACAAAAAAAGGCCCATCTAATGGCCATTTTTCCTATCTAAACACCAGTTGCTACGGGAAATGAAGACCATTAGGTCCTATCTTCCCGCTTGCGGGGCGGTGAGGTCCGCAGACCTCGTTGATCCAGCTGCAAAAGGTTCCATGTTGGAGTGCCTGCCGAATCGTCTCGCTTTTCCACTGTACCAAGTGAAGGGAATCTTATTTAACCCTCGGGCCCGTCCGCGAAGATGGCTATCCATCTTGCCGGGTCCCAGTCCTGTAGTATTCAATTGTGCCATTATTATACCACCATTTTTCGAAAAGCAATATTTCGTGTATAACCCCTAGACTGGATATAGTGCCAAATTGGATTCATAATGGACCTATGGATGATAATCGGCAGAGAAACAGTGAGGCGGTAGATGCTTGGATACTTGAAGCAGCAGAGAAAGGTATCCATCTTCAGAGTGGCATTATCGGTAACAAAGTTTTATACGATCTGTGCAAGCAGTATTTTGATCACTCAAATGACGATGCTATCAATGCCAAAATATGGCTCATCGGAAGAGCCTATGCGGCATCCATCGAGAGGCGAAGGACCAAAGGAGATAAAATTAACGACGATTTCTACGCCGAAAAGGTCGTGAAGGAAATGCGAGACGCGGAACTCGACAAGAGGTTAACAAAACTTAGGGCCTATTCCTCTATTAATAAAGCCAACATCGCAGAAATCCTGGGGGTTCACCGATATCTTTTGGATAAGTTCAAAAAAATCTCCGATCTCAACAAGCGCTCGCTTGCTTCCAAATACCTTCACTTCCACCTCCCCCATCTCTTTTTTATCTACGACTCGAGAGCAAATAATGCATTGCGAAGAATCTCAGAAAAACCCGGGGAGGATTTTGACGATATCATTGATAGCCCGACAGTAGATAAAGCATACGCAGCATTCTTCTATCGCGCATACCAATTGAGAGAAAGGATCGGTAAGGATATGACTCCGAGGCACTTCGATAATATGCTAATTATGATTGAAAATGAAAAAATGAGGGGGCAAAAGACCAAAAACAATATCTCTGAAGGAGCGGTCACCGATTCTGTGTAACTTGCCCAATAAGCGCTCTGCTTATTTCTATTTAATAGCTGACCATCCGTCTTTGAACTTGTCTTTCCTTTTTACAAATGTGCGGTCAAATTTTGTGATAAGCGTTGATTTGCTGGGTGTCCCAAGAAATACCATACGGTGTGTCGCAGAAGAAAAGCGCTTATCAGTGTTACGTAATATTTCCTCATTCCTCTCTATAAAGGAACGCGGGAAGATATAGAACTCTTTTTCTTTAAGGTCGTCCGACAATAGCACGCCGATCAGAAAATCAAAATAACCGAAGGAACCATTAACCTTTCCGCGCTTGGGATGCCTGAACTCGATTGCGCTCCCTCCATCGCCTTTTTTTATGTTAAGCGCAAAACCATATCCTTCTCCATGCCACTCCTTCTTCCGTCGTGACGTCTTTACCTCTATATTTATTTTCTTCTTGTTCTTAACTATAACGATGTCTGCCTTCGACTGCCCTTGACCAAGGTCAATGACGTACCGTTGCCACCCCAAGCGACTCTTCAGCTCTTTCCATACCAAGAGTTCGCCGTAAAACCCAACGATATCCGGAGTGGCGCGACGGCCAAGACGCGTCAAATCGTCGTTGAGCCGTTCTATATCTCTGATCGCTCGTTTGATATCCCCTACCTTAACAGTCATATAAGTTATTTAATCGCCGCCCTAAATTCTTCTAATTTCTTTATCGCCTCGTTCGCCTCCTCAATTGTGTATCCGGCGTATTCCTTGAAGTCTGCGGCTGCCAAATGAACATTATTTCTCGTCTTACGAAGATTATGGAAAAAATGCCAGAGGTCTTCCGTGAGAAGGCCGTACTCGTGATACCCCTGGCCAAGCAAACTCGTAAAATCCGTCCGAAGTTCCTCGTGCATCCCAGCCTTTTCCCTTCCCTGTTGGATGAGACTAAGTAGCGCGGCTTCGACCACGCCTCCGATGGTCACGATGATATCCTTACAAAGTAAGGATTCGAGCGTGAGATATATCTGATAGTCGTTATAGAGACAAGCCATAAACTCCAAATATTGCATTTGGTATGCGATATTTTCACGGACACTCTCATCTTCGATGAACGACCATTCCTCTTTATAGAAAGAGGCCGCATGCGGATGCCGTTCTTTGGTAAAAAGCTCCTTCTTGTCGGAATTGTCATTCCGCTTATCTTCTTTATCCCTGATTGTCTTTCGGAGAAGTTCCATAATAGCAAACTATCGCTCAACTAAATTCCGTTCCTTCACATATCCACAGTAATGACACAAAGGATCAGATTCGGGGAGCTTGTTGGAATGAAGACATTTCCCCATTTCAATAACCGTTTTTTCCACCCAGCTATCATCGCCCTTATAGGGAATTACTACAATGTCGAATTCGAGTTTTGCATCAAACATGTCTTTGCTGCTATCACCGTTGCAATACACAAAATAACCGATGTCGGATACCTTGAATCCATTCTTTTTGAACAACCACTGATACACCTCCATTTGGCGTTTATATCCCTGCTGATAAAGTCCGTCTATATTAACCTCATCTTTCTTCGACGTCGCTTTGTAATCCACTATATACACCTCACCCGAGGGGCTGACCCAAATATCATCGATACCGCCCCGGACAATAAGACCGCTCGGTTTGTGAAAGTATTGAATACCCCGACGCAAGGAATCCCGCCAGGCGTCTAGTTGCTCGTGCTCATAGGGCACCGCGTCAATGCCATACTTTTTCATAAGTGGGTGCGTCGTACCGGCAGCGCGATGAATATCGAACTCTCGTTTAAGTAGTTCGTCGACGGCGCTGTTCAACGCCCACCCAGGCATATCGGGCCGCCCAATACCCAACCGCTTTTCCAGATAGAAACATCGGGGGCATTCCACGAAACGGTCGATGCCTGATCGGCTGACGGTATATGCTTTTTCGGAAGCCGGATTGAAACGGCTCCGCTCGCCCTTCGTGGCATACGGCTTTTTCTCCAAAACCAACGGTTTTTTCTTTTCAGCCATATTCGTGCTATTTCTTTACTTCTATCACGTTCGCCGGTTTCTCGCAAAAGATGGAAAGGTGACAAGCCGTCTCAATGGCTTCTTTAACACTCGCACCGAGATAGAGGGCGGAGAGCGCATAGTCCATGCCTGCGCCAATCGCATAGTAATCATTGATCTCCCGGACGAAATAACTCGCGATAAAAAACACCTTGTTCTTATTTACGACGATGAACGCCGAGTTCTCTAGCTTTGGCGCGTTCTTCAAATCGTTCAGGTAGCTAGAGAACTCACCAATCAAGATGGTCCATCCGTATTCCGTATTCGCCTTCGGAAGATGGTTACTAAGGAATTCCCGAAATAGGGAATGGATGGCGGCATCCCCTACTGTTCCCACAATCAGATCCTTGCTCACCCGAAAGAGCTTCGCGAGCTTGTCCTTCTCCTGCGTCCCCCACCCGCTGATGCGGATGCTGTCTGCCCCGATGGTTATTTTCGATCCCTCCTTTCGCACTGCAACAACGCTCATATATTTATTTTTTTGGTTATTTTTTTGTTCGACGACTTTTTTATGTTGGAATGTTTCAATTTGGTGACTATCGGGAGTTTGCCTTTAGGGGGCAAGTGGTCATTGCTTGGTTCCCATAATGCTTGTGAAATATACGGGGTAATCGTTCTCATGAGCTTCCACATTGCATCGATCATATGGTCCTGCAACTTAGGCCATTCTTTTTCGCGCATGACAAATGAATCTCGCCTTCGTAAGTCATATTCGATGCAAAAGATGGTTTTATTTGATTCCTTGAACATTCTCCACTCGAGTCCCCCACACGATTTTTCAATGGCGCGGCTTTGCAAGAAAAGATAATCAAATACTTCCCGGTCGCGGTCGGTGGTACCTACCATGGAAAAGGAGACTGTTGCGTAGCTGATCTGAAGGGGTGAACCCCTTGATGTCCATATATGAGCGAAATACCTGAATTCCATTTGTGGTTTCCTGGGAAATAGCACACTGATGAAGTATTTATCGGTCGGCCTCTGGTTGAGATGCAACTGAAAACCTCGCTCCTGCGCCTTTGCTAACAATTCGCTCCAAAACTGCCTCTGTGCAACGCTCGTGGCATCGGACACCTTCTTATCGTTCTTTTTCACATTAACAACATTCATATAGTTATTGTTTTGTTTTGACCTTCAACGAACTATAGCCCTCAATCCGAGAAAGACAACGAGCCCTTTATGCACACGCCAGGTTTTTTCAAAATTCCGTCAAGGGCCTTTTGTGCACAGAGATGCTCAGGCTCAATTTCCGTCAAGGGCTGTTATTACGCATGCCCGGTGTATAATGCCAAGCATGACAGTCGATTGTACCGGACCAAGTGTAAAAGCCGTAAAAGCTATGGTCTACGATCGCCGATTCGGCGACACATACTTTCTTGCAGTGCAGGAACTTGATGGACGATGGTCGTTGCCGGGTGGATATAAAAACGTCGATGATGGCAATTTAGTAGTGGCGATGAAGCGGGTTCTCTTAGATCTTCTTAATCTCACTGATAATAGCTATACGATCATAGAAACCGACGTCGTGGGCGAGGATCCCGATATCTATACCGACCCTGTAACGGGCGTGAAAAAAGATATCGAGGTGCATTTATTTGCCGTCCATTACAACGGGCAAGAAGAAACGTTTGCTTCCGACGATATTCAACGCGTCCTCTGGCAACCGGGGCGGAGCGCAAAAAATCTTTTGACGGATGAATACCTCCAGGAATTATTTACCCAGGCGCAGGGGTATTGTTAAAAACAATCTTACCTTTATTCTTTCCCGACCCAGTGTATCTTGTATCGTTTCGCGTCGCGAGGCCAATCCGCGAGAAGACGCGGCACAAACGCGTGGATGCTCCATATATCGCTCTCCTTGAGCACTTTTATCTCCTTCGCCGTTTCTACAGGGACATAGGTGCAATATTGCGGATCGTTGCCGTTCAGCCAGTCTATCTCTTCGTAGAATTCAAAGAAGTATAGCTGTCCACACTCGCGGCATTTGAGGAGGTATCTCCACCAATGGCTTTCTTTGACATATGTTTCAACGAGCTCGAAACGATCTTTTATTGTTCCTTCCTTGATAAGCTTTGGCTTTTTCCAGAATATGCATTGTGTTGGTTTTTTCATGGTTGTATACGTTAATTAATGTTCTTCACTCTTTTGACTCCCAGTCACGACAAAGCCGAGAGGGTTATTGGTCGTTACGAGATCGGAGTATTCGAGATCTTTCAGTGCCGAAACATAATCTTCGATGTGTTTTCTCGGAAGAAACTGTTCCGTATTGTCTAGAATGACTCGAAAGTATCCCATCTTCTGCGATTTCGTTGCATTGAACCGGTTCCATACCGAAAATCCTTCTTCCTTGATGGCCGCAATTAACGATTGCATGTTCGCGAGCGCATCGGCGCTCTTGATATAATATGCATCCTCGTTTTCCGCGAGCCTTATGAGATTTTCCGCTTTACGTTCAGTCCAATCTTTGATCGACTTATCTTCTGAGAGCGCAGCAACGAGGTCTTTTACCCTATGGCCTAATTCTTTTTCTAATTCTTCGAGCTGATACCCGCAATCCTCGACGGTATCGTGGAGAATTGCGGCAGCGATCAGATCTTCCCGGTTATCGTATCGCGCGACGATAAATCCTACCTCAAGCGGATGGACTATATATGGCTTCTCTCCGTCCCCTTTTCTTGTCTGCCCTTTATGCAGCTCAAGCGCCTTTGTAATTGCTTTTTCTACCAAATTGTTTGTATTGTTCATGTTATTTATGTTGATTAGTTATTTTTGCTTCTCATGCCCTCCTTTCTTGCTTTCGTCGACCTCAAAAACAAAAAAGGCGGCTGAGAGATTTCACCAAAAGATATTGCTATCTCTTAGAATGAAATCTCCCAACCGCCTTTTGCGATTAGTCGCTTATTCCTTGTGGTTCCCAGCAGATTTCCCTGGTTGCCTACCTTGTGAGAGGAGGAGTAAACGATCCGTGATTGCCTGCACGGACTACAGTTAAATTATCAATCCTACGCCTATAGTATAGCACAATATTTGTAAAAAATCCATCCCCTTGCCAAGGGCTGTTATTTTATCTCCCCGGTAAACATCGGGATTCCAATTCGTTTCCGAGGCGTCTCCCCTAGAAACAGATCCGATTTCCGTTTCGGAATGTCGCCGCGGTCGCCTTCGTGTTGTGCGGTTTCCTTCGCCTTATGGCTTGAGGCCAAGTACACCGCATGCTTTCCAAATTTTGCATTGATGTCATCAATAACGGAGTAGAGTTTTGTGGCCTTCTCGGTTTCTAGGAGCTGTCCAAAGAGATCCATCTGTTTTATCTCATTGCTCCCTAGCCGAGAAAGGACAACCCCTGTAGAACGGTATTCATACCTTGGATCAAAGAACTCAGCAAAATGTTCGGCAGCAATTTTCACAATTTCCGAAGGAACGCACGTTAGATGATTGAAGCGAACATTGATGCCGCCATATTTGAAATCCTGAAGCTTGAGGAAAAACGTCGCCTCCCCCGCCGCCAGATGATATCTCCGAAGCTTGATGCATGCGTTCTCAATATTCTTGGAGAGCTGAGCGAAGATAAACGCTTTCTCGTGGGATGAAGGTGAGAAAGTTTTTACCTTCTGAACTGAATAGTAAGTGGTCTTTTCATCGAGCACTATTGGCATTACCGATTTTCCCTGAAGCTCCTGCCAGATTTCAAAATGTGGCTTCGTTAGATGGGCGTGTATCCACTCTTCACTCTTGCGCGCGAATTGAAGCGCAGTGAGTATTCCCTGCTTCTTAAGATACTCGCTTGTCTGTGGCCCAATACCCCAGATTTTTTCCGCAGGAAGTTTGGCGAGATAGCGATGAATATCATATCCCGGAATAACAGTGAGTCCAGAGGGCTTCATCCATTTCGATCCAACCTTGGCAACGACTTTCGTTGGAGCTAGACCTATTGAAAATGTAAAACCCAACTCCTTATCGAGTTCCGCTTTCAACTTTACGGCCATCTCTTCGTAAGACATCCCAAATGAACGCCGTAGTCCCGTGAGATCGGCAAAGCACTCATCAATGCCATATTCCTCCACATCGGGCGTCCAGCGACGAACGATAGAATAAAAGCGCTTGGAGAGAAGGCTATAGGTCTCGTAGTCCGATGGCAGAATGATAGCTTGAGGACATACCTTACGAATCTGCCACAGAGCCATCCCTCGCGTTACGCCCATCGCCTTTGCTTCGTAGCTCATCGAAGCCGCAATGCCCCGTTCCTTGCCGGTAATGACGGGCTTGCCCCTGAGCTTAATATCTCTTGATTGTTCGCACGAAGCAAAAAAGGCGTCTCCGTCTATGTGAAGAATCGCCCTTGGAAATCCTCGGATGGTAAGGGGTTGCTCAATCATGAAGTTTTCGTATGACGGTTATCACGACTGCCGCAATAACCAACTCATTCTTTGGATAGATCGGTTTATATTTTTTATTAGCAGGCATCAAATATGCTTTCTGCCCTTCACCGCGAAGATATTTCATCGTCCACCCATCGTCGATTTCCGCTATAACGATATCGCCGCTCTTCGGCGTGCGACTCCTGTCCACAAGCACCGCATCGCCAGGCATAATACCCGCCTCAATCATTGAATCTCCCTGCACCTTTAAAATATAAGTTGCCTCTTTGTTTTTAATGAGCCATGTATCGAGTGTCATTGTGTCTATAAGCTCCTCCTCAGCGGGTGAAGGAAATCCCGCCTCAATTACGCCAAGCACCTTCACTTCCCCAAATAGTTTCTTTGGAATCAGGAACCCCTTGCTGTCCTTTCCGACAGCTCCCTTTTCCTCAAGACGTTTAACAAGCTTAAATATAGAACTGCGGGATTTAAGCCCAGTAACCTCCATCATCTCGCGATAATTAGGCATTCGGCGATTCCGTTTATAAAACTTGGCTATTTTTTCTTGATAATCCATCAGGAGAGTATAGGAGAACAGTTGTTCGCCTGTCAATAATACCTCTCTTGGGTATAATTCTTACATGTGCGGAAGCTATACTATTACCAGTAAACCAAAAGAATTATCCGAGTATTTCAGGGCTACGCTTCCTACGGGGCCCATTCTGATAAATAACCGCACGCGCCCTACCCAGCGGTTGCCCGTGATCCTTGAAGATAATCCGAATCAGATTGTTCTCGCGCATTGGGGCTATCCCATTCATATTGGATCGTCAGAAAAGGAGCTTATAAATATCCGAGCGGAATCAATTGAAACAAAGCCATTCTTTCAGAAGGCCGCAATAAAGCACCGATGTATTGTG
>Ga0182030_10026886_pt1 | contig 10382 bp, 10 predicted proteins | sample 812S3MmetaG_FD_121299 | JGI IMG/M metagenome (GOLD analysis project Ga0182030, IMG submission 121299) | Permafrost microbial communities from Stordalen Mire, Sweden - 812S3M metaG (Illumina Assembly) | ecosystem: Environmental > Terrestrial > Soil > Wetlands > Permafrost | place: Sweden... | reverse complement strand
TTGGCTTTCTCGGCGCGCTGCGCCGCAAGCTGTTCTAGACGCGGCCGAACCGTCCCGGTTTGCTGTGCCGAAGCCAGTCCTGAAGGCGTAAAGGCAGACTACTGGCTACCGGCTACTGCCTGTCTGCGCGGCTGCCCTTTGATCGCGAAGAACAGAATGTACAGGTAGCAAAGCACCGGCAGCACAAAGGCATGGTGCAGCCCGACGCGGTCCGCCAGCAGGCCTTGCAGCTCGGGAACGATCGCACCCCCGACGATGGCCATGATCAGCAGGCCGGAAGCCTCGCCGGTCAGCGGCCCCAGCCCTTCAATCCCTAGCGTGAAGATGCTGGGAAACATGATCGAGTTGAAAAAGCCCACCACCAGCAGCGTCCACATGGCCAGATGTCCGAAGGTCAACATCGACAGGCAGACCAGACAAGCCGCGACGATGGCGTTAAAGCCCAGCGCGACCCGCGTCGGTACCTTCTGCAACACCGCCGACCCGATGAATCGCCCGCACATGGCGCCGCCCCAGTAGAACGAGAGATACTTGGCGGCGACTTCCGCCCGCAGGTTGCCGACCTCCGGCAGGTTCATGTAGTTGACCAGGAAACTTCCAACAGAAACTTCCGCGCCGACGTAACAGAAGATGGCAGCCGTCCCGAGTATGAGGTTGGGATGCCGCCAAACCGTGTCGTTGGCGACGGCGTGTCCGCCTTCGGCCTCGGGAATATGCGGCAGGCTGAATCTGGCGATCACTACGCCGAGCGCAATCAACGCCAGCGCAATGACAAAGTACGGCAGCTTCACCGACGCAGCCTCTTGCAGGCGATAGGCGTGCAGCGCCTGGGGCGTCATCGCCTGGATCTCGTCTGCCGTCCTGGGCGCGAGCCCGGCGCCGAGAATCAACAACCCGCCGACGTAGGGCGCGACCGTGGTGCCCAGGGAATTAAACGCCTGCGTCAGGTTCAGCCGGCTGGACGCCGTGCGCGCCGGTCCGAGCACTGCGACATATGGGTTTGCCGAAACCTGCAACGCGGTGATGCCGGCCGCCAGAATCACGAGCGCTCCCAGAAACAGCGGGAACGACGGGACGCTGGCGGCGGGGATGAACAGCAACGCCCCCAGTCCCATGGTGAAAAGGCCGCCGACCATCATCTTCTGATAGCCGATGCGCTCGATGATCTTGCCCGCCGGAATGGAAAAAACGAAGTATGCCGAGAAGAAGCAAAACTGAATCAGCATCACTTCGGCATAGTTAAGATCGAAAATCGATTTCAGGTGAGGGACCAGAATGTCATTGAGGCATGTAAGAAAGCCCCACATGAAGAACAGCGTGGTGACCATCGCCAGCGGCCCGCGATAGCTTGGCTCCGCGCCCCTGGCGCTGACGGTGGTGGTGTCCGGCTGTGCTCCCAATGCCATGCTCGCCTGCCAAACGCTAAAGTATCTCTCCGTTGTCGTGTCCTTTTTGAAAGGGCATGCCTGAAATAGACCGCGAAAAAAAGTCTGCATTCTACCGCTTTGTATCAGGGCACGACCTCAGTCGTGCCGAATGGGACCACCCCAGGAATGAAGGGCTTTAGCCTTCATCGACTGCCCTTAGAAGCTCGCCGACGCATGCCCCGGATTGCGTTGATCCTTCCTCACCGCGCTATTCTACTGCGCGCCCTGGACCAGCGTACTTCATCAGAATTGTCCCGCCCGGTTTGCGACGAAAAGCAAACTGGATGGGGATGTTTGTCTCAAGGGCGGAAAAAGTGCGCCCTGTTTCGCGCCAACGCAGGCCGCGATAACTGGGCCAGTCCGGGTGTATCCTCTAGGACGGTCCGTCAACGAGGAAACCATCATGGCCACCGCGAAGAAGAACGCCATCCCGAGCGAAAAGGTCGAGCTCTACAACCGGCTCATCGCCACCAATCCCGCGATCGAGCGCAAGGGCGCGACCCATCCCTACACGTCGCTCAACGGCCACATGTTCACCCTGTTGAATCCGCCCGGGAGACTGGCGATACGGTTGTCCGAAGCAGAGCGTGAAAAGTTCATGAAGAAATACAAGACCACGCTCTTCGAGGCTTACGGAGCCATCATGCAGGAGTTCGTGGCCGTGCCCGATAGCCTGTTGCCTAAGACGAAGGAACTCGCCAGATATCTTGATCTCAGCTATGAATACGTCCAGACGCTGAAGCCGAAACCGATGAAGAAAAAAGCCTGATTCCTGATCGGCGCTGTTGCCGCGACGCGCGGACAGGAAAATTGGGTCTCAGGGAACTACCCCTCGTCCCTTTGCGTTTAACTGTGTTGTAATCTTCCGGTGCTTTCCAGGGCACCCGGCGAGCCCCGCCGCAGGCGGGCTCGATCGCTGAAAAGGAGCCGTCCGCGTGAATCGTCTTCGTCTGTGCACTTTCCTGCTCGCTCTCTCGCCAGCCATCACACTTGCCCAAACCGCGCCGCAAAACCAGTCCGGCAAGTTTCTTCTGCATAAGTTCGAGCAGCCTATCGGCGAGGAGACCTACACCATCACGGCCGACGCCGGCACGCTGACGCTGAAGACCGACTTCAAGTTCACCGATCGCGGCACGGCCGTTCCGTTGACGGCGACGCTGCGCACTTCCGACAGCTATGTCCCTCAGAGCTTCGTCATCAAGGGCCAGACCTCGCGCATGTCGGGCATCGACACCGACCTGACAGTTAGTAACGGACAGGCTACAATCCGCCAGGGCAAGGACACACACACGGTTCCGGTGCCCACCCCGTTCTTCACCATCTCCGGCTACGCGCCGGTTGCGGTGCAGATGGAGATGATGCGTTACTGGCGCACGCACGGCTCCCCGGCGCAGATGGCTACGCTGCCCATCGGTGCGGTTCGCATTCAGGACCGCGGCTCCGAGACCATGCAGATCAAAGGGCGCGACGTGCAGGTCGAACGCTATACCGTGCAAGGCTTGATCTGGGGCATGGAGACGCTGTGGATGGACAGCGCCAATAATCTCGCCGCGCTGGTCTCGACTGACGCCGAGTTCGACCACTTTGAGGCGGTGCGCGATGACTTCGAGCCCGCACTTTCGAGCTTTGTCGCGAGCGCCGCGCACGACGAGATGGCCGCGCTCACGGAGATGAGCCAGAAGATGCCGGGACGGCGCACCGGGAGCTTCGCCTTCGTCGGCGCAACCGTGATTGACGGCACCGGCAAACCGCCGATTGCGGATGCGACCGTCGTTACCAGCGACGGCAAGATCGTCGCCGTGGGCCCGAGCAGGGACGTAAAGATTCCCGCCGGCGCGCAGCGCATCGACGTGACCGGCAAGTACATCATCCCCGGCCTGTGGGACATGCACGCGCATTACGAGCAGGTGGAGTGGGGGCCAATCTATCTCGCTGCCGGCGTCACCACGGTACGCGATGTCGGCAATGAGTACGACTTCATCACCCAGGTGCGCGACGCCGTGAACAGCGGCAAGGCACTGGGCCCGCACATGCTGCTGGCCGGCATCGTCGATGGCGATGGGCCTTACTCAATTGGCATCACGCGGGTGAACTCGCCCGCCGATGCCCAGAAGTGGGTCACGCGCTATCACGACTCCGGCTTCCAGCAGATGAAGATCTACAGTTCCGTGAAGCCCGACAACGTGAAGGCCATTTGCGCCGACGCGCACAAGGTCGGCATGACCGTCACCGGCCACATCCCAATTGGCATGAACGCGTATGAGGGAGTCGAAGACGGCATGGACATGATCAACCACATCCACTACATTGCCGAGCTTCTGCTGCCGAAAGACTACGACCCGCAAAAGGTCAAAGGGCTGGAACGGCTGAAGGTGATGGCTTCCATCGATATCAATTCCGAGGCCGGCAAGCAGGCAGTCGCGTTCTTCGCGCAGCACCATACCGTCATCGATCCGACGATGGCGCTGATGGAGATGACTTTGCGTGCGGCCAGCGCGCCGGCGACCAACACCGAGCCCGGCATTGCGCGGGTTGCGCCCGAGTTGCGCGAGCAACTGGTGAACGGTGGACTGCCTCCGGAGGCGGCTGCGCTCGGACAGAAGATCACACAGAACGACCTGGCGATTATCGGCGCGCTGCATCGCGCGGGCGTGCCGATCGTTGCCGGAACCGACCAGACGGTGCCGGGATTTTCTCTCTATCGTGAAATTGAGCTGTACGTGCAAGCGGGCTTCACGCCCATGGAAGCGCTACAGGCTGCGACCATCGTCCCGGCGCGGGCGATGAAGGTGGAGCGCGACAGCGGCAGCCTGGAAGTGGGCAAGCGCGCCGACCTCGATGTGCTGGACGCCAACCCGCTCGCGGACATCCACAATATTCGCAGCGTCAGGTCTGTGCTGGCGAATGGCGTGCTGTACGATCCGGCTCCGCTGTGGGAGAGCGTTGGCTTCAACGCCCACTGAAGAGGTGCTGTAAGTTGTGATTTATAGACGCTGGCATCGGCCGGCTCGATCAGGCACTTGATTATCCAAGTTCGGAATCGACGGTCACGTTGGACGTCACCAGATAGCGCTTCGCCTTCTCTTGCAGCAATGGGGTCAGCGGCACGCTCTTGCCCGATTCCAGGCTGGCCTGCACGGCAACACTGTCGCAGGTTGCGACCATCCTGCCGGATTCGTCGTCGAACATCTGATGCAGGAAGCGAAAATACTTTTCGCCGACGGCGAGAAAGCCGCTCTTGATCTCCACCAGTTCGCCGCCGCGCAGCTCTTCCAGAAACTGATAGTTCTGGCGCACGATGGCCACGCGCAGGTTCTGCTGCTTGATGGACGCCGGAGTGACGCCGACGGCGTGCAGCAGAAACCACGTCGCCTGATCGAAGCGCGAGACGTACATGCGCGAGTTCATGTGGCTGGCAACGTCATACTCCGAAGCCAGCACCGCGCCCTTGAAGGTGTGCACCCACTCAGCCATAAATGCCGCCTTTCGCTATTAGCTCTTCGCTTCTCGCCTTTCGCCTGTCATCCCGAGCGCAGCGAAGCGGAGTCGAGGGATCTGCGGTTCCCGTCGTTATTGATAATCTCCGGGGCCATCGGCTCCCTCTGTAACCGCGCCACAAACTCTGCCATTCGCTCCAGCGTCCGCTCCGCCTGGTCGCGATGCGGCGAGTGCTTGCAATCCGGCAGCATCACGATCTCCGTCTGCGGCACCTGCGCCTTGATCGCCTCCACCTGCGCTCTCGTCCCGTACTCGTCTTCCTCGCCCTGAATGCAAAGAACGGGGCAGCGAACTGCCGCCAGATATTCCTCGATGTTCCAGGAACGAAAATCCGGATCGAGCCAGATGTCATTCCATCCCCAGAAGGTCGCGTGGACGTGTGCGTGGTGACGCGACAGCTTCCGCGGTAGCTCGGTCGTCTGGTAATTCACCTTGGCCCGCGTAATGCTGGCGACGCTCAGGTCCTCGACAAATACGTGCGGCGCCTCCAGGATCAGGGCGCGAACCGCATCCGGATGCTTTCCCGCGAAGATAAGCGCGATTGACCCGCCATCGCTGTGTCCAAGCAGAATCGGCCGTTCGATCTGTAACTTCTGCAGCAACTCCGGCAACACCACTTCGCCCTCGTGATGCATGAAAGTCACGGGCCGCTTCTCCATCAGCTTGTCGGAGTTGCCATGCCCGTAGCGCGAATAGAGCAGCACGCCGCAGCCGGTCCGCGCCGCCAGCCGGTCCGGAAAATCTTTCCAAAGCGCGATGGATCCCAGCCCTTCATGCAGCATGACGATGGTTGCGCGATCAGATTGCTGCGGCCCGATCCATAGCGTCTCCAGACGCTTTCCGTCGACGATGACTTCGCCGCGTTCCTTGGATGTTTCAGGTGCGCTCAAGTTTTATTCTGCCGCCGGGTCCGCCGCCTGCGCGGCAATGGTGGACAAAGTCGTCGCCGATCCCTGCATGGCGACGCGCTGGTGATAGAACCACAGCCCGTGCAGGCCGCCGAGTTCTTCGCCGCCGCCCGCGCGTCCCGGACCGCCGTGCATTAACGATGGCAACACGATTCCATGTCCGGTGTGACTGTCGCCAATCGCGGGATCAACCAGCAGCAGGCGGCCGTGAGTTGTTCCCAACGCGATTGCGGCTTCGGCGAGAAACGCCGTGTCGCCGCTGAAAACGGACGCCGCCAGCGAGCCGCCTCCGCGCCGCGCCAGTGCGAACGCTTCAGCTTTGTCGCGGTATGAAACAACCGTCGCCACCGGCCCAAAAACCTCGATCTCATGGATGACGTCGTCGTTGCCCTTTTCACGGGCGCGCAGCAGCATGGGAGCAACGAACGCACCACGTCCGGTGTCAGCATCCAGCGGAGCGAAGTTGTCGGGCTCATAAGCGACATCCGCTCGCGTATTCAGTTGTGCGATACCTTCTGCAATCGATTTGCGTTGCGCCATGTTGACGACGGGGCCCATGCCAACCAGGGCGTTCGCAGGATCGCCGACAACTGTCATCTTCAGCTGGGCCGAGATGGCGTCAATCGCGGCTTGCTCGTGATAGTCAGGAACCAGAACGCGGCGAATCGCCGTGCACTTCTGGCCGGTCTTGGAGGTCATCTCGCGGACGACCTCGCGGGCGAAGAAGCCGAATGCGGCGGAATCAGGCTGCACGTCCGGACCGAGCAGCGCGGAGTTCAAGCTATCGGCCTCGATGTTGACCCGGATGTTTTGCTTGCGAACCCGCGGGTGCCGGCGAATGGTTTCGCCTGTATCCGCCGATCCGGTGAACGCAACCACGTCTCCCAGGCGCAGATGATCGAGCAGATCGTTGGGCGAACCGCAAAGGATCGACAGCGCTCCCGGCGGCAGGACGCCAGCCGCGATTACCGCACTCACCATCTCCTGCGCCAGCCATGCCGTGGAAGTTGCGGGCTTCGCAAGCACCGGAACACCGGCCAGCAGGCTGACTGAGGCTTTCTCCCACAATCCCCACGCGGGGAAATTGAAGGCATTGATGTGGACCGCTACTCCGTCGAGTGGCACGCCAATGTGCAGGCCCTGGAAGTTCTGGTCGCGCGCCAGACGCATGGGCGATCCGTCGCGCAGCAGATGTGCGTCGCCCAGCTTCGATCCGATTTTCGCAAAGTACTTCAGCGTGCCGATGGAGCCATCGACATCGATCGCCGCGTCAGCCTTGGTGTTGCCGGAATTCTGGCGCGCAATCTCGAACCACTCGTCGCGACGGGCCGCGAGAGCGTCGGCAATCTTGCCCAGCAATTCCGCTCGCTGGGCGTAGCTCAGTTTGCGTAGTTCCTCGCCTCCCACATTGCGGGAGTACCCCAATGCGGCACTCAGGTCCAGGCCCTTCGAACTGGCCCACGCGACGATGTCCCCCGTTGTGGGATTCACCAGCGCCGAACCCTGTTCCGCGCCAGCCTGCCACTTGCCGCCAAGGTAGCTTTGCAGCACTTTGGCACCCGATGCAACGCGATTCTCCGCTGTACTAGTCATGATTTATGCCATCTCCGATGAAAGCCCTGCCTAATGTTGCCGCAGGGGCGCCAGATATTGTTCCACCCAGGGCACAACCCACTGCGCCGCCAGCTCCTCCGGCAGGGTGCCCGAACTGGCGTCGTGCATCAGCATCTCGCCCGCGCGCCTTGCGCCAAGTTCCGCGAGCATCTTGTCAAAGCGGATGCCGCCCTGGCAAAAAGTATCCTTGTAGGTTCGGTCTCCGAGAGCGATCACGCCGTAAGTGACGTTGCGCAGGTCCGGTCTCCAGGTTTCGAGACTGTTGATCAAAGCTTGTGCATTGTCGGGCACGTCGCCGTTGCCGTAGGTTGAGGTACAAATGAGGAAATTGCCGCCGCGCTGAAAAACGCCGGCGTCGAGGTTGTCCATCACCTGAATGCTGGCCCGGTGTCCGGCGGTTTCCAGCGCCTGCTGGACCTCCTGCGCCACCATCTCGGCAGTGCCGGTCATGGTGCCCACCAGGATTGTGATGTCTACGCCCATGCTTTCATGCCCACAGCGCTGCCCGCTTGCCTTAGCAACGCTCTCCTCACCGTCGCACTATTATACGGTGCCGCTGCGGACGTATAATGCGTCAACCGTGGGCCGAAAGCGCGACACATTGCATGTGGAGGAAAAAGAGCCGTCGGAGGTCCTCGCCGAGTCCACCTCTTTACGCGATGGTGAGGACAGCGTCGCCGAATCCGACTATCTCAAGCGCCTGGGCGAGCGCGTACGCGAGACGCGCGCGCGGCGCGGCATGACACGCAAGCTGCTGACGCGCGATTCCGGCGTCTCCGAGCGCTACCTTGCGCAACTGGAAACCGGCCAGGGCAACATCTCTATTCTCCTGCTGCGGCAGATCGCCAACGCGCTCAACACTCCGCTCGAGGCTCTCGTACTCGCAGGCCCTGAGCCGCTCGTCGACCTGGTGCACACCACGGAGTTTCTGCGGCGCCTGCCCGCGGCTGAGCTGGCAGAAGCTCGACGCCTGCTGGTGCAACATTTCGGCGGCGTCGATCAGGAAGCGCGGCGCGGCCGGATTGCGCTGATCGGCTTGCGCGGCGCGGGCAAGTCGACGCTGGGTGCAATGCTGGCAGATCGCGTGGAGGTCCCTTTCCTCGAGCTCGACCGCCTCATCGAGCAGGAGAGCGGCGTCAGCCTGAGCGCCATTTTCGATCTCTACGGGCAGAGCGGATTTCGCCGCCTGGAACGCCGCTGCCTCGACCAGGTTATCGAGCGCTATCCGCGCTTCGTGCTGGCCACCGGCGGAAGTCTCGTCTCCGAGCCCGCGACCTTCGAGCGTCTGCTGACGATGTGCTTCACCGTCTGGCTGCGCGCCACACCGGAAGACCACATGCAGCGCGTCATCGCACAGGGCGACATGCGGCCCATGGCAGACAATCGCGAATCCATGTCCGACCTGAAGCGCATCCTCGAAGTCCGCGAGCCGCTGTATCGCAAAGCGGACATCACCATCGACACCAGCGGATCAACCGCCGAGGAGAGCCTGGGGAAAATCCTGGCTCGTGCCATAACCAGCAACTAGAATAGTCGCGGGCGAGCGCCAAACCTGGTGTAACTTGGGTTTCGGGTCAAACGAGCTTATCATCGAATGGAGGCAGTATGGGCATGTTTGGAATTGATTTAGACCCGGAGCTCGAAGCGCGTCTGGACCGACTTGAAAAGGAAACCGGCCGCACCAAGGCTTACTATGCGGAGCTTGCCATTAAGGAGTTTCTCGAGGATCGCGAAGACTACCTGAAAGGTATCGCCGCTCTAGAACGCAACGAGCCCAGGATTTCTCTGGAACGACTGGAGCGCGAGCTTGGCTTGGACCGTTGAGTTCCTGCTGTCCGCACAAAGACAGATTGCCGCGCTCGACCGCTCCACCCAGCAACGCATTACCTCCTACTTTCACAATCGAGTCTTGACGGCCAAGGATCCTCGTGAGTACGGAAAGATGCTGCGCGGGGATAAAGGCGGACTCTGGCGATATCGCATTGGCGATTATCGGGCCATCTGCAAAATAGAAGAAGAACGCTTCGTGGTTCTAGTACTTGAGATCGGACATCGCCGGGAGATCTATCGCTGACATGATCCAGAGTCGACGCGAACTCACGAAAAACCACATCACGCACTTATGTAAATTTTTCCATGTCTCACCGTGTATTTTTTTCTAACGCCATTTTTTCCTGCATAATATTTCCTGTCGTCCCGAAGCGGGAAATGCACTATAATGCATCTATCCACGTGGGGATTTCTTGACCGCCATCCCGGCGCCGTCCTGAGGAGATTTCATCTGCATGCCTGATGTGAAAGAAGCGGAGCTCGTCACTTTTGACGTGGCTTCCGAAAATTATCGCCATTGGCGGCTGACCATCGACGGCCGCATCGCCACCCTGGCCATGAACGTCAACGAGGACGCCGGGTTGCGACCGGGCTACAAGCTCAAGCTTAATTCTTACGATCTCGGTGTCGACATCGAGCTGTACAACATTCTGCAGAACATTCGCTTCGAGCATCCTGAAGTGGCTTGTGTCGTCCTCACCAGCGCTCGCGAGCGCATGTTCTGCGCCGGCGCCAACATCTACATGCTGGGCACGTCGACGCACGCGTGGAAGGTCAACTTCTGCAAGTTCACCAACGAGACGCGCAACGGCATGGAAGATTCCAGCCGTCACGACGGGCTGAAGTTTCTCGCCGCGCTGAACGGAACCACGGCGGGCGGCGGTTACGAGCTTGCGCTGGCCTGCGACGAGATCGTGCTGATCGACGACCGCTCCAGCGCGGTCAGCCTGCCGGAAGTTCCGCTGCTCGGAGTTTTGCCGGGAACCGGCGGCCTCACCCGCGTGGTTGACAAGCGCAAAGTCCGCCGTGATCGTGCCGACATGTTCTGTACCAATCCGGACGGCGTGAAGGGCGAGCGCGCCAAAGAGTGGGGGCTGGTGGACGA
>Ga0182030_10026884_pt1 | contig 10382 bp, 14 predicted proteins | sample 812S3MmetaG_FD_121299 | JGI IMG/M metagenome (GOLD analysis project Ga0182030, IMG submission 121299) | Permafrost microbial communities from Stordalen Mire, Sweden - 812S3M metaG (Illumina Assembly) | ecosystem: Environmental > Terrestrial > Soil > Wetlands > Permafrost | place: Sweden... | reverse complement strand
TTGGTTTTAGGCTCTTCATATTGTGGTGTCGCAACATCAACAACATGGAACGACGGGAAATGGCATCAATTTGTGGTGGTGATTCCAACCAACTCCAGCATAGCACAGATTCAACTTTTTGTTGATGGTGCGCCTCAATCAAATTACAACTACTATAATCCAACCTATTTGATAAATACAGCAGTTGTAAATCCTCTCATATTCTGTAAAAGCGTTAGAGGAGCCGGTTACAATTACGAGGGTATCTTTGGTGGTATCCGCATTTACAACCGGCCACTCACAACAAATGAAGTGTCTCAATTGTTTTCCTTTGAATCCGCACCCATTTTAAATGTTCAAAGGGCTATTTATTTAACAAGCAGCACCCTTTTGAATGGTTCAAATTACCAAGTGCAAGCCTCCTCTGACTTAATCAATTGGACAAATCAGGGTTCCACATTTACGGCTACCAATTCAAATTGGCAATCCACCAATTATTGGAATGTGAACAGTTGGAATCAACTTTTCTTCCGATTGGAATTGGCTCAATAGTGAATGAGAGATGATTCCGTGAACAAAACTCCACCGGTCATAAACCGGTGGAGTTTTTCATTTTGGCTTTCCTCCTTCACCCAAAACTCGCAGCCGCTGGTCGCCACTCCCGACAATCCTGCCATTTCGGTCCCGTGTCCGGTTGTCCGATTCGTCAAACCGTGCTACGAGTTTTCCCGTTCCGTCACGCAACCATTGGCCATCAAAACGGCCTACGATTTTCCCGGTTCTGTCCCTCAGATAATTGTCGTTCATAATTTTGGTGATTGGCTAATCGTCGTCGTTAAATCGGAAATTCCGTTCAAACTCGGCTTTTTCAAATGATTTTCCCAGCATTCTCAATTTCTCACCGCTCTCCGTCAAGTCATCGGTTTCAAGGTCAAACCGGATGGGGGTCACGGCTTCAAAAGCCCGTTCGGTGATGTTCTCGGTTGCGATAAAAACCGAGTGTGCGCCATGCCGATTCAGTTTGGCCACCAAAATCAAGGCCAGTCCCTCGTGTTCACAGAGGACATTTCCCCACACGATATGTGATTTTTCACATGGCCATTTGAACGGAACCCGACGAATGATTACGCAGTGTTTCATAATGTTTACGCGGTTTTGAGCAAACGGTGGATTTGAGTCGGGCTGAATTCACAACCACGGTTGGTTTTGATGCCGCGAAGGTTTAAAGCCTCGGCGATGTCCCCCAGTTTGGACAAACCTGTTTTGTCCATTGTTTCCCGAATCACCAAACGGAGTTTATCGTTTTGCTCCTTGGCCATTTGGATTCGAGTTGTGTTCGCCAATAAACGGGCTTGCGCGATGTTCGGACCACCCAATTTCACGCCACGGATTTTGGCTTGGCGAAGTGCGTCACGGACACGAGCGGCAATCGTTTTTCGCTCAGCCTGTCCTATTGCCACCATGATGTGACAGACCAGTTCATTCATTTGAGGATTGTCAGCCGCGATAAATGGAACCCTGTATTGTTCCAACATCATTATCAGCCGTAACGACCTGCTTAACCTGTCAATCTTGGATACGAGCAAAGTCGCTGATTCCTTTCGACATAGTTCAACTGCTTTTCGGAGAATTGGCCGGTCATCATCTTTGCCGCTTTCAGCCTCCACCATATCGGCCAAAACTTCCGCTTCTGGTTGAGTGGATAGGTATCTCGTTATTGATTCAGATTGGGCATCCAAACCGAGTCCACTCTGAAATTGCCGGTTTGTTGAGACCCGCCGATAGATAACATATTTCTTTTTCATTCCCACCAGATACCACGGGGGCCGGGACCGTCAATAGGAAAAATAACATTTCTGTCTTTTAATTCTGAAATGTAAAAAGGGAATCCACTGCCTTTTTCTGACCACCAATTCTCGTTTGAAATGGTGACTTCAAACTCAATACCCCCAAGATGTTCTTCATTTCGCCTGTGGACGTGGTTCGGACGGTCGGAGGGTATTCACACCCTAAACGGACGGAACCGCCTAAACGAAAACCTGCGATACTTGGATACGTTCGTTTCGGCCCAATGATTTTTTTACGCCCCCAATGAAGACTGCGGTGGATTACCTAGCCGCGTTGCGTTTTCCTCATAGCCCGAAGTACACCCCCGCCACCTGGGGGGGTAACGGTGGGACCATACACGGGGGAGGGTGATGCCTGGGAGTGGATTAATTCCACTCGTGGCGTTTCCACTTCAAGGCTTCAATGGCCCATTGTTGGGCGTCCGCCAAGCGATATTGACTCTTGAACAATTCTCGTTCAGCCTTCTCAACATCCAATATCGCCTCAATTTCTGGAGTTTTTTTACCAATCCATATTCTCGGTTTCGTTTGGTCCGTCAGCATCGGTATCGTCCAATTGGAAAGTTCATTGGCATAATTTTTGGAAATTTCCGCAAACATATCCCCGTCATTTTGTTTTTCTATATTTGAATTCATATCAGGTGCTCTCTTTTCTTTCGTGACAGATTATTCCGCCACCAAAAATAAATATTGCGAATTCGTCGTAAGCATATAAACGGCAAATTAAAAAATTATGATTTTTGGTTCTATTTTTTGGCAGGCTAGATTCCCGGCTGCTCCCCGCAACCCCAGTTCATATTTGGCCACCATCACCGCGTTTAAGCAGGCGTGTGGAATTTTTATATTTTCTGCCATTCAAACAACACGATGCTGATAATATAAAAATAAATGTTTTTAAAATAATCTGCTTTGCCGTTTTGTGATATAGTTATTTGTTGTGAACAAAAACGAGAACAGAAATAATTTGGTAAAGAGTGGTAAGCCTGTGTGTTCTCTTTGTTGTTCACAACCTCTATTGAAACAGATTGCCACTCTTCTGGTTTGATGGAAACATATCACGAAAGTATTTGAAAACGTGAAAGTGTTAAGTCGTTCCAAACGAAATACGAAGGACACTCCGAATAGCGGGTGATGAATAAAACGAAACACTTTAGAAAACAATAAAAGGACAAGGGGTTAATCAAGCCCCGACCGTCAGGACTTGCGCAGCAAGTTCAAAGGATATTACTAATTGCTTACAGGATGACCCAAGCAAAGGAAATACACCATTTAATATTCTATTAGTCATTCTGGGTGTTTACGCCATTTAGTTAAACGTTCGTTGATATAATATTCTCGTAATTGGGGAATATTATATCTTCGAATGATTGTCCATAAAGTTAAATTAACCGCCAAAAATTAAAGTGCGATTTAACCGCTTACTTCATCAGAATCCGTCAGACCTGTTCAGTTCTGTGCCGTTTCATATTTTTGATGGCCTGTTCTTTTTTTAATGCGAGTCTTCTGTCACTTCGGTCCTTTTCTTCCAATCGGTGTTTCTCCAGCTTAAAATCCCTTTCGGCCTTTTCTTCATCCAACTTCTTTTGCTCTTCTGGTGAAGGTTTACAATAAGGCTTGGTTCCGAGTTTCTCGTTCATGTATTTGGCAAGCGGTGATATCGCCTCGTTACCGTTATTGGTTTCATCTTTCGCATTTTGATTTTCTTGTTCGCTCATGTTTTGTCTCTCGTATTTGGGCATGGACCATGCGTATTGTTTTTTTGGTGATTTTTATTTCATTGAGTGCGGTCTTGTAATAAGATTTACGGACTTGGCTCTCAAGAGTCCTGCGGTGTCACCACCGTCGCCGAACAAGTTCAGCATATAGAAGTTTTTCACTTTGTCAACCCCTTACAAATCCTCGAAAAAGCATTACTTTATCGTTAGTTGGCGTTTGCTTTTTGTTTGAAAACAACGAGCCAAGTCAAATTTTGGAGGTTTTCAGAGGAGAGACTCATCTGGCCACTCGAACCACAACAGGTTGTGGTTTTGTGCATGTTTGGCAATTCCACTAAACAACAGGTGTTATATGGCGAAACATGTTGCGGTTCTGAGGCGTCAATCCCTAAACTGCGTAGAGCCGCACAAAAACCCCGTCCAGTGTATTTGGACGGGGGGCAATCGGGTCAGCCGTTCAATCACGCCTTGGCGAGATAGAGGGAATACTTGTCTGTGGCGAGAGTGAGTTTCCCATTTGCCACCAACTTTTTAAGGGCCGCACTGACATACTGCTTGCCGATGCCGGTGGAAACCTCGGCCTTGGTGGCCGGTTGGTTTCGGGCCGTCATCCAAGAAATAACCTTGTCGGCGACAGATACCGGCTTCGGGGGATTCCATTCCGGGTTGATGGTCCGAATCCGCGCTTCCAATTCATCCAATTCTGCTTTGGTCTCGGCGTGCTGGGCAATCAGCGGAGCGAGCGAAACCTGTTGACGTTCCCGTGCCGCCGTGGCGAGTTGTTCCGGTGACATGGCCGCCAAAACTTGGGCGATTTGCTCCGGCGTGAATTCGGGGGTTTTGGTTTCGTTGGCGTTCTTTTTCGTTTCAGTTTTCATATTCGTTTTTTTATGTTTGAACCGATTCATTCGGTGTATTCGGATCTAACCACAGGTCCCGGTTCTGTCAAGCGCACCCGACAATTCGGCTTCAGACGGTTTCAAATCGAATGAGAATGGTGACGGAAGGAAAATAATCACCACTCCAAAAAGTTAAAAATTTGTTTGCGTTTAAAATCTGTTTCCGTTACAGATGATTCCGATATGGATGACAACGCGAAACAACTGCGCAAAACATTTAGAAAGCCAACCCTTCAACAAATCAAGAAGGCTGCGGCCCGCGTCATCCTAGGAACCCGTGATTCGGAAGGCCGCAGCCGCGTTAATTCGAGTGAATTTCAAGACGATATGGCAAACCTAGAGGGTTTGCGTTACAAATTGGAGTTGGCCAAACAATTGGAAAACAGCGACAACGCAAAAACGGACGCTACAAATATGACAATACTAAATAAGCCTGCGGCGGGGGTTCCGCCCTCGTTTGGACCCGAAGAAGCCCCCGACCCGCTCAAGGAACTTGAACGGGCCAAATCAAACGCAAAAATCGCAAAGGAGGATATTGACAGGAAACTCAAAGAAACGGTCAATACATTGAGGATTCCCTTAAGGAAAAAACTTGAAGACAGCCTTGATGTCGTATGTGAGACAATCAAACAATTGGATGGTGAGGATTTCTTTGAAGCCGAATATTTGAAAGATGAGCATTTCAAATACGCCGTTACATTCCTCAAAAATAGATTTACTGATGGAAGAGCCGATTCTGCTAAAGGTGGAAGTGGCGATAAAAACAATGGCAAGGGCGGTAAAAAACATGGAAAGAGCATCAATTCGGCATTCAAAAGAGTGGGACCAGTAATGACCATTGAGAAAATCGCAGACGAAACGGAATTGGGAATTGACGTTGTTAAAGAATATTTGGAATCGAAAAACGGTTCTGAAAGATACGAAAAGGTTGCTGATGGATACAAAATAAAAGCGAGTTAAAACAGTGCTAATCTCTTTCAACCCCAAGGTTAATCCCGTGGGGTTTTTTCATAATCCCGCTTAAGAATCCCTGACAACTGTTTCCCATGATTACCGTGAATTCAACTGGAAATCGATTACAGGTTGACCTTTGCGGCCATTTCGGCCGTGTGAGGGCTGTTGAGATGCCCGTACACTTTACCAATCAGGATGCCCCCATCCTTGTGGCCCACCCAACTTGCGATGGTCAAGTAATCCACTCCAGACATGACACACATGCTGATGAAATAGTGCCGGAGTGAATGATTTGTAAACTTCGGCAAGTCGAGTGCGTCACGGATTTTACGCAGGGTTGACTTGAACGACACGATGGGCTTATCAGTGCGGTCTGATGGGAAAAGATAATCGGAATTTTTCGGCTTCGCGGCCATACACAGAAGTTGATTTTTCAAATGACGGTTCATATCCACACGTCTGGTCTGACCGTTCTTCGTAATTTCACCGCGAAACACGAGCTGGTCATTGACCCAATCCACGTCGGACCATTTGAGATTTAGCACTTCCCGCATACGTCCACCCGAATACATTGCCACACAAACAAAGTCAGCAAAACTCTCACCGCTGCGAGAATGATTTCTTAAAGCCTCGGTGACAATAGCAGAGATTTGTTCTGGGGTCATAAGCCCTTTTTCTTTTTGAAGGATTTTGAGTTGGACGATTCCGTCAGTGGCCAGAATTGCGAGGTATTTTTCCTGCTTTGCCATTTTCAGCATGTTGCGGAGTGTGATGACGTGCAGGTTTACAGTGCGGTTGCTGTAGCCCGTTTCAATCATCTCCCGCCGAAATGCCAGTACGTTCTGTGCCGCTATTTGACCAATTTTTGTCTCCGTTCCCAGGAACGATTCCCACGCTTTGAGGAAATAATTCTCGTTATACATTGTCTTCGGCTTTTTGAGTGCGGTTTTGATGTAATGCTCGCGGTAGGTTTTAAAATCAGGTCCCGCCTTGCCGTAAAAACTCTGACCTTCGGCTATTTTGTCACGGAGCCTGACCGCCTCGGTTTTGGCTTCATCGGTGGAGCTTGCGTCGGGCATGCGAATCTTGGTAGTCTTTTTACAGCCCGTTTTTGGGTCAATGAGAGTGGTTTGAACATAATATGAGCCGTTTCGCTTCCATAGACCGCGAACACGCCGATTTGCTCGGTCAAAAACCTTGCGGAACGGAGAGGTTACTTTCATTATTCTGGTCTATAACAAAAACCAGAACAAAAGTCAATGTTTTAAGAAAGTGGTTGGTTAAGTCATTGTAAATCAGTTGCATCCGTAGCTCAATTGGATAGAGCTTCTGACTTCGGATCAGAAGGTTGCAGGTTCAAGTCCTGCCGGATGCACCACGCCGCCAATGGGATGCGCCTGTTTAGCTTGTTTGCGCCCATGATGCCATTCACCTTGCCGTCCGATTATCCCCGCGTCCAGCGCGTGAATAATTTTCAAGAATTGGTGACCACGCGCTTCGCCCGTGGCGTTAACGCTCTCTGCTGGGAACGAAAATTGGCGGGCGATTTTGGCGAGGTCGTGGCGCGGCTCGGCCCGGGCGGGGCCATCACTGCCGTGGACGACGCCCGGCTGCTGACCCTGCCGGTGAGTGTGGCCGGTCGCGTCGCCAGCGCGACTCTTTTGGCCGATCAGCGCATGCTCCGGGAGCAAAATCTTGACCCGGCGCTCAACTGCATCCACGGCTATCCGCGGGACGAGACCCTGGCGCCGGTGGCCACGGACGTATTTTCCTTCCACGCCGACAGTGCCACGGTGGAAACGGACACCTGGCTGTGCACCTATTACGGGCCGTCCAGTGAGGGCCTGCGGAACGACCAGGCACGGCGGCGCGTCGACGTGCCCGCCACCCGCGCGGAACTGCTCCGATGCTTTGGCGGGGAAGACAATGAAGCCTTTCGCTGCTACTTGAGTGAGCACTGCTTCGATCTTCACTACGAGCCCCTCCCGGCGGCGCAGCCATTTGCCTTTGGCTGCGGCAATCTTTGGCGCATTGCGGTGGCGTGGCCCGGCGGTCCCGTGCCGCCCTGCCTTCACCGCGCGCCGGAAACCTGCCCCGGCCAGCCCCCGCGCTTGTTGCTGATCAGTTGAGAATGGAACCCGTTACCCGTCAAACCTGGCGCAAAACATAATGCTTTGAAAACATGGGTCTTGCCGGCGGCGGCTGACTTTCAGGTCGGATTCCCGCCTGGGTTTCCCCATGAGCGGGCTTTTGGCTGGCCAACCGGTCTGCTAATCTGGCTTGGCGATGTTTCGCGTGATTTTCCATCTGGACATGGACGCATTTTTTGCCTCCGTGGAGCAGCGCGACAACCCGAAGTTGCGTGGCCAGCCGGTGATTGTCGGCGCGCCCCCGACCCAGCGGGGCGTCGTGTGCGCCGCCAGCTACGAGGCCCGCAAGTTCGGGGTGCGTTCCGCCCTGCCCAGCGCCACGGCGGGCCGGCTCTGTCCCCAGGGGATTTTCGTCCGCCCCCGCATGGATGTTTACCGGGAGGAATCCCGGCAGATCATGGCCATTGTCGCCCGAACCGGCGGCGTCATCGAGCCCATGTCCATCGACGAGGCCTATTTGGACATGTCCGCCCTCTGCCAGGCAGAAGGGCCGGATGCTTCGCTGGTCAAGGCCGTCCCTTGGGCGCGGGAATTGAAGTCGCAAGTCCTGGCCGCGCGCCATCTGACCGCCACCATTGGCATTGCCTCCAATAAGCTGCTGGCCAAGCTGGCCAGCGACCACCAAAAACCGGACGGCCTCACGGTCATCACCGACCAGGAAAAAGTGTCGTTTTTGCGGCCCCTCCCGGTGCGGGTGCTGTACGGCGTCGGCAAAGTGACCGCCCAGGTGCTGAACCAGGCGGGCGTCGTCTCAGTTGGAAATTTGCAGGATTACGCCGGCGATCTGCGCGCGCTGGTCGGCTCCTTTGGGCCGAAGCTCAAACAATTTGCCTTCGGCGAGGACGACCGGCCGCTGGAAACCGGGGACGAAATCAAGAGCCTCAGCGGCGAGGAGACCTTTTTAAAGGACACGGACGATCGGAAGATCCTGCGCGCCTGCCTGAAAGAGCAGGCCGCCGACATCTCGGCCCGGCTCAAACACCGGCGGCTGGGGGCGCATACGGTGCAGGTCAAGGTGCGCTACAGTGATTTCACCACCCTCACCCGGCAGATTTCCGTGGAGGAACCGCTCGCCGAGGCCGCCGACCTTTACCGGCTTGCCTGCTTTTTGCTGGGCCGGGACAAACTGGTTTCGCGGCCGTTGCGGTTGCTGGGGCTTGGCGTCAGCAGTTTGCGCGAGCCGGCCGGCCAACAACTGGTTCTGCTTTAAAGGGGTGTCCAGGCTTTCATCCACGCATCGCGATGTGTAGATTCATGGAGTTTTCAAGACTAATAAAAATATTTAAAAAAGTGGTGGACAATAATACGGAACATGCTATTCTTTACTCACGTTCGATGAAAACTTGCATGAACATATCAGCCATGATTTGGCCGACGATGACGGTCGCGAAAGCGACACGTCTTAGCCGGTTAAGCCAGGGTTGTGTGTTCGGCCTTGGCCTGTCCAGAGGGCATCGCAGTGATAACTACGAAGCCAATTTGGATAAACCGGAGGTGAGCGGGTAGAGAATCGAAATAGGATTTATACCACCCTGCTTACCCCGAGTAAGCAGGGTTTTTTATTTCCCTGATCCTTACCGGGAGCGGCGGCAACAAAAGGTGAACCGACTGTGAATTATAACCAGGCGACGTCTTGATGATGTCCGACCAGACACAACGAATTCAGGCGCAGGAAAGCCGAAACTTTCCACCGTTGGGGTCTGCCCGGCGGTCGCTCAACAGCGCGCCGAAATGGTTTGAAACGCTTTTACATATTAAGGGCTTCGCAGGAGGTGTGCCCCTAAACACCGAAACAGCCGCCTTGAAACCGCGGGTTGGGATCGCCTGGATCACCAAGAGGTGTTTGTTCTTTGTTGAAATGGCACGGGCCGGTGGTGCAATGACACCGCCGGCCCTTTTAATTTCGCGGTTGTGATTTTAGAGCCCTTCAATTCTCTGCGGGAAACTCGACTAAAGCACAGAGAGAAGCCTCATAAACTTCTCTTTGGTGGCAGCCGAGGTGACAAGGTTGCCACCAAAGAGAAGTTTATGAGCGACATACTGAACAAAGGCATCGTTTTGGTGCTCAACCGCAACTGGCAGGCGATCAACATTCGCACGCCCGCCGACGCCTTCTGCCAGATGGCGACGAATGCGGCCACGGCCCTGGACATCGAAGGCGCGAGCCTCATCCGCCCGGTCGCCTGGGCCGAGTGGATCACGCTGCCGGTGCGCGCCGGCGATAACGCCGTCCACACCGCCCGGGGTGCCATCCGCGTGCCCACGGTGATTGTCGCCGTGAATTTTGCCAACGTGCCCAAGAAGCGCCCCAAGCTCAACGCCCGCAACATCCGCGAGCGCGATGGCGACCGCTGCCAATACACCGGCCGCCTGCTGCACCCGGCCGAAGGCAGCCTGGACCACGTCGTACCGCGCTCGCGCGGCGGCGCGGACACCTGGGAAAACCTTGTGTGGTCCGCGAAGGACGTAAACCAGCGCAAGGCCGACCGCCTGCCGCACGAGGCCGGCCTCCGGTTGTTGGCGACACCGCGCGCGCCGAAGGAGGTGCCGGTAACAGTGCTCCTCCGCAACGCCCATGGCGTGGCGGAGTGGAAATTGTTCCTGAATGAATAGCCAAATTGCAGCGCGTTAAGGGGTCGGTGAATGGTATTGGCATATTTTAGGGTGGGTTCGCCTGCCGGTACAATAGCCAGGTTAAATAACCGCGACTCCCCGTCGCCAGGCGTTTGGCAATCCACGCCAGCGGCATCGTCGTCTGGGCGCGCACGGCCGCCGCCAATTTAACCTTGGCCGGATCGCCTTTGCGCCGCGTTGTCAAATCCCGCTCCCGCCAGCCCA
>Ga0182030_10026883_pt1 | contig 10382 bp, 4 predicted proteins | sample 812S3MmetaG_FD_121299 | JGI IMG/M metagenome (GOLD analysis project Ga0182030, IMG submission 121299) | Permafrost microbial communities from Stordalen Mire, Sweden - 812S3M metaG (Illumina Assembly) | ecosystem: Environmental > Terrestrial > Soil > Wetlands > Permafrost | place: Sweden... | reverse complement strand
CGTTCATCTCGGAAAGCACATCACTGGCCGCGCAATACTTGCACGCCTTGCTCCGGGGCGACCGGCGCTTCGCCAGCAAGCTTATCCTCGCTGCAGTCCAGCAAGGCACGTCCGTGCGCGACATCTATCTCCAAGTCTTCGAGCGCACCCAGCATGAAATCGGACGCCTGTGGCAAGTCAACCAAATCAGCGTGGCCCAGGAACACTATTGCACCGCCGCCACGCAACAAATCATGTCGCAGCTCTATCCCTATATCTTTGGCGCGGACAAAACCCGAGGAACACTCGTGGCTGCCTGCATTACCGGTGATCTTCATGAAATTGGCGCCCGTATGTTGTGCGATTTTTTTGAAATCGACGGCTGGCGGACCCATTACCTCGGTGCAGACGTTCCAGCCAAAGACGTAATCCAGACCGTTGTGCAATATAAGGCCGACGTTCTGGCCATTTCCGCGACCATCACCTATCACGTCGGTGCGGTTGAGGCGCTCGTGGCCGCCGTGCGAGGCACTCCCAAATGTTGCGGTGTCAGAATTCTGGTTGGAGGATATCCATTCAAAGTTGATCCAGACCTGTGGAAGAGTATCGGCGCGGATGGTTCTGCGAATGGCGCTCAGGAGGCCGTCGCCTTGGCCGATCGCCTCACCGCCCAGTCTCTTGTCGGCGTCAATTCGGTCGAAGCCGCTCCAGCCAATCAGATCCGTGATTTGGAAGTCCCCATCGTGGCCGGCGAGGACCTGACCGGTGCCGCATCCGCTGCAGTCAAAGAATCAGCCACAGCCTCCGAAGCGCTGCAACGGCGCGAGGATCGCATTTATGAGGATCTCAGCCGGGCCAACAACGAACTGATCAATGCCCAGCGCGAAATGGCCCGCAAGAATGCCGAACTGGCCGCTGCGCGAAAGAAACTCGAGGCCAGCGAACAACGCTATTCCAACCTGAGTGCATGCTCTCCCATCGGCGTTCTTGAAATGGACGCCGCAGGGCGCTGCCTTTACTCCAATCCCCATTGGCGAGCCATTACAGGTCTGTCCGCAGACGAAACTGTAGGCGATGGTTGGCAGCGGGCCCTAGATGCGGGCGACGCGCCTGCTTTCATTGAGGCATGGAACCTGGCTCGGCGCAACGGTGTGGAGTTTAGCCGTGAGATTCGCTTGGCAACCACACACGGGGAAGAGCATTGGGCACAGCTCCGTTCGCAGGCTATTCGTTCCGACGCCGGCAACGTCACTGGACACGTTTGTACGGTGGAGGACATCACCGACCGCAAGCGGGCATCGGCATTGCTGCTGGAAAGCCGGCAACGTCTTGCCGTGGCGACGGAATCCGCCCACATCGGAATTTGGGATTGGGACGTGGTGGCCAACAAGATGGTATGGGACACCCAGATGTGTGAACTTTATGGCATCGGCGGGCAAGAGTTTGGCGGCACTGTCGATGCATGGCGAACGCGTTTGCACCCGGAAGACCGGGACCGGGTCGAGGCCGACATCGCTGCCGCGCTTGGTGGGACCAAGGATTTCAACACCGAATTTCGTGTCATTTGGCCCAACGGCGAGGTGCGCCATATTGAGGCGCATGGTGTGGTGCTGCGGGTGGCCGACAGTTCACCCACCCGAATGATTGGTGTCAGTTGGGATATTACCGAGCGCTTACGAACGCGTGTCGAACTGGCGCGCGAGCACGAATTAAATCGGATCAAGAGCCGCTTCGTGAGCCTGGTTTCGCACGAGTTCCGCACCCCCTTGTGCGTGATCAATGCGGCGGCATCCTTGCTCGGCGGTTACTCGGATAAGATGACTGGTCAGGAGCGCTCCGAGCACACTCGCGAAATCCGGTGCGCCGTCGAGCGAATGACCCGGATGATGGAAGACTTTCTCCTCTATGAAACTTTCGAGTCTGAGAAAATGGAATGCAACACGTCGTCGGTGAATTTGGAGGCGATCTGCCGGGAGTTAAGCTCGGACGCACTGAACGATTACCGCACGCACTGCCCGATCGAATGCATCATCGAACCACCCGCGCATGAAGCGTTCATCGACGAGAAGATCCTGCGCCACATTCTTCGCAATCTTTTGAGTAACGCGCTGAAATGTTCCTCCGACGACCAACCTGTGAAGCTGGAAGTCAAGCGCGTTGCGGGCAACGTGCAGGCCGAGGGTGCAATGAAGACGCCGCCGGGAGATCACCTTCAGCTACTGGTCCGTGATGCGGGCATCGGGATTCCCGCAGCGGACCTGGCCAAGCTCTATCAGCCCTTTCATCGAGGCGCCAATGCCGGCAATCGCCCCGGAGCCGGCATGGGATTGGCCATCGTTAGAAAATTCGTGGATCTCCATCAAGGTGCGATCCGCGTCGAAAGCACAGAAGGGCAAGGGACCTCTGTCAGGGTTTGGTTGCCAATTGCTTCCAAGGAAGGGGCAGGGCGTCAGCTTCCTCAGGTCGAATCGGATACACTTCGTTCCCGAGGCGGGGGACAGGTTGGGGCCTGAAGGGTTGTCCACGAAAGCACGGGGTTAAGGAGAACTCGGCGGCAGATTTCCGTGATCCGCCGATTATCCGCCATCGTGCCCGTCTCGATTTAGTGAAAGAAAACCTCGAATATGCTGAAGTTTGTCGCGGTCTATTTACACATCAGAATCATAAATAAACTAATCAAGTCAAACGGGTTGAAGACTTGGTTCTTGTCATTCATCAAAACTTTGAGTTTCGCCAGTCTTTGCTTGATGGCACCAGGAAGCAGTGCAGCCGAAATAAATCAATTGGCGTCACCGCCGGCGAGCCTCCGTGTGAGTCATTTCCTTCCTGAGGCGGCCATTAGCCGCGCGAAAAGAGTTACTACCATCAGCGCGCAGTTTCAGAATGCGGGCACCAACTCGATTACGTTCCGGGCGCAATTGGTTTTGCCCAAGGGCGTACGGATGATGCGGTCTGAATCGGATGTTTTGGTGAATCTCGAAGTTGGTGAACGACGAAAATTAAGCTGGGATCTGGAAGCGAAGGCAGCGATGGACTGCGAATTGGGCATGCAAGTGAAGGCGGATGGCGCGACGGTGGCCAGTTCCAGCCTGACGATGGAATTCTTACGGCCCGTGCGCCAAAAAAAACTGGCCTACATTCCGGAACCGCAACCAGCGCCGACCTCCATTTTGGTAGGGGCGCATAACTGTCCCTTGTGGGTGACCAACCAGCCGGAGTTGTGGGCCAATGTGATCAAGCACCCCGAACGAACCCCGGCGCTGGGCCTCTACACGCAGGAAAATCCCGAAGTCGCGGATTGGGAGACGAAATGGGCGCTGGAACATGGCATTTCCTTTTTCATTTATTGCTGGTATCGCACGGACCAGGGCGGGGCGGTGAAAACGCGCTTTGGTTCGGCCATTCACGATGGCCTGTTCAAATCGAGGTTCGCTGACAAGATGAAGTTCACGCTGATGTGGGAGAACCAGGCAAAGGGAGTCGGCGGAGTTTCGGACGAGCGCGATTTGATGACGAACCTGATGCCGTATTGGATCGAGAATTATTTTAAACATCCGAGCTATGTCAAAATTGACAACAAACCACTGCTGTTCATCTATCGGCCGGAATTCCTGGTGCAAGACCTGGGCGGGGAATCGAATGTGGCGCGGGCGTTTGACCTGATGCGGGACGCCTGCCGCAAGGCGGGCTTTGACGGGTTGTATTTGCTGGGAGAATACCGCGGTTTGGAGCGGGACCATTTGCAACTGATGAAGCGGCTGGGGTTGGATTATACATTCGCTTATTGTTGGTATGTGCCAAACAGCCCCACGCCGGAGCAGGCCATCAAAACGCAGGTGGCAAATATTGAAAAGACCCGCGGCCTGGGGATTTTGCCGGAAGTGGTCACGGCCTCGCAGGCCTGGAGCGGTTGGTCGGATGAAGGCACGATTTGGAAAATTCCGCCGCACGACTACGAGACATTGCTGCGCAAAGTCAAAGACGTGGTCAGGCAGATGCCGGCAAACACCCTGAGCAGCAAGTTGGTGCTTTTGGATAATTGGAACGAGTGGGGCGAAGGCCATTACATCGCGCCTTATCGCGAGTATGGCTTTGGTTATTTGGACGCGGTCCGAAAGGTATTTTCCCGCGCGCCAAAGCGCCATACAGATTTAATTCCAGAAGATATCGGCATGGGACCGTATGACGGGGCATACCGGGCATGGGAGCAGCAGCAAGCTCAAAAAATTCCGGGAGCCGACGCCCAGGGCAAAACCAATTTGATTCATACCAGGTCGGCGACATTAAAGCCGCAGGGGGCCGCTAATCCGATACTTTACACGAACGGCGGATACTCGCTCAATGTGGAAGTCAGCAAACCGATAGCCGTTGCAGTCGCGTCACGCCCCGAGAAGTGGGGTTTCTTCCAATTTCCAAGTTTGGTGCGATTAGCCGACGGCACTTTGGCCGCCAACTGGTCTCTGGCAGCGGACTCGATTGTCAGTTATGGCACAGGCGCATCGGGCAGCGCCATTTCGAAAGATGGTGGCAAAACCTGGGAGATGACTGATGCCGGGATTAAAACAACGGGGCTGCTACTTCCCAATGGCGATCAAATCAAAGTAATCACACCCAAAGCAATCAAGACCTCTGAACTTCGTCTGCCCATACCGATATCTCAGACAATCGATACTTATGCCAAACTTAAACAAACGCTCTACCGCCTTTCTGAACTGCCGGCTGAAGTGCAAGGCGTTTGTCTTTCCAGGTTGCCCAGCGGAAAAACCGAATGGGTCACCGAGCGCGCTTCTTTAGATGATCCCCAGGCCCTGCGATACAGTTTTAACGATTCATTTCCCGTTGTCTGGTGGGGCGATTTGCATCTGGCCGCAGACGGTTCGCTCATTTCGGGCATCTACCCGGGCTACCGACTCAAGGACGACGGAAGCGTTGATTCCAAGGACGGTGTTTTTTTCTATCGTTCCAGCGATTCAGGCCACTCCTGGCATATCCAGGGACGCATTCCTTACCAACCCGACCTTGTTGCCGACCGTAATGGCGCGCAGCGCATGGGTTTTACCGAGCCTGCCTTTGAAATTCTGGCAGATGGCACTTTTCTCTGCATCGCTCGAACCACAGACGGCATTGGCAACGGTCCGATGTACGTGAGTCGTTCTCGAGACCTGGGACGAACTTGGAGCCGGCCGGAGGTGATGGCGGGCAACGGCGTCTTACCGCGTTTGCTTCGCCTCTCCAACGGCGTGGTCGCACTGTCTTCAGGCCGGCCGGGCGTACAACTGCGCTTTTGCGTTGATGGCAAGGGAGAAACCTGGACCCGGCCGCTTGAATTAGTGCCCTATGCCAACGAAAGAGACGCTGTTTCTTGCGGCTACACTTCTCTCCTGGCCACCGGTCGGGATCGTTTTCTTGTCATCTACTCCGATTTCAAATATCAAACCGTGTCCGGTCAGATTAGAAAAGCCATCAAAGTGTGCGAGGTGACGGTGAAGCTCGATTCCGCTAAACTGCTTGCGCCCAAATTGAAGAAATGAGCGAAGCGCCCCTTAATAGAGGATGAAATTTATTTCCGAAGAGGAGGATCTAAAGTGGGGGATGGGGCGCGGCCGAGGTCATAGACGTGTACGGCCATTGGTTTGAAGTCGTCGATCATCCTGGCTTTTGCCAGCCTTACCGAACGCCCCTCGAAGAGCACCTCGGCCTGACTGGAGCGCAACCGGCCCAGATTGAACGTGACTTGGCAGGGTTCGGTTGCGGTGTTGATGGCGATCAAATAGAGACGCCCGCCTTTTTGCTTGAGCCGGGTATCGATTGTCCCGTTGGGAGGGAGGCAGAGCGCCACACCACGGTCGTCCGGGGAGAGCAGCATGGGGGAGAGCGTCTTGACCTCGGCGGCGATGCTCTTTAACTCACCCCACATCTTCTGGTATTGGTGCAGAACCCGCAGGTCATAATAGCAATAGTAAATCAGACCTTTGGCGCCGTGAGTTAGCGCCAGGTAGGTCATACACCGGGTCTCTTCATAAGTGGGCGCGCGCCCTTCCTTCAACTCCGCCGCTGAGGGGTTATGCCCCCGGTCCTTGTTTTCGGAAGTATATTGGTACCAGCCAAACGCCTGCGGCACCAACCAGAGAGGCTTGTGAAAGGCCACCGCCGCTTTTGCAATCTCCGCCTCGTCGCTGACAATGGTCACAGGGCTTTTCGGAACCGGATAGAGATCGACGCCTATGATGTCGGTGGTGGCGGGGAAGAGTTTCACTTCCGGCATGTTGCAAAGCACGATGAAGCAGGGATGGTTGGGGTCGGCGCTCGCCACACGATGATAGTATTGCTCCAGCCTGGGTTCGAGTTCGGCTGGGAGTTCGTCGTTTAAGTACCAGGCCAGCATTGCAGGATGCTCTTTATAGGCATCGACCACGGCGTCGGCGATTGGTTGGTTGCCGGCAAGCCCTTCCCAGGAATTGATATAGGTTGCGGTGGGGTAAACGTCGTTGAGACAATAAATGACCTTGAGGCCCTTCTGCCGCGCCCTATCGAGATAAGCCAGCATCCGGCCTTTTGGGACATGATTGAGGCCGTAATTCAGCACGCAGTTGAAGGGGCTGTCGGCAATCTCATCCAAAAATGAATCGTTGGTACTGTTGAACCAACCCAAAGGAAAGAACGGTCGGCCGTCAACAATCGTATCATTGTCGGCATCGACATAAACTTTCAAGTTACCCAACTCCCCGGGGGTGAGCTTGTGCAGCGTCCAGGTCTGAGCGAGCAGCGGCTGGCCCGTGGAGGACTGGATAACGGCGGCAGTTAACTGCACCAACCCCGGCGGCAGCTTTGCTGCCGGCAGCGATGCCGTCGCCGCGTTGCTGTCCAAAACCGATGTGCTCGAATGGTGCATCTTCCCGGCCACCGCCGTCAGGCGTAAACGCAACTCTCCCGGGTTCACACCGTTCTCCTCCGCATGCAGTGTCGCGCTGACCTTGAGCCTCTTTGCGTCGGGCAAAATCAATTTCCGATAATTTGGGTGGATCAAATCAAAAGTGGCCAGGGGCGGTTTTTCTCCGGGCATCAGGCGGAAATTGTCCACAGTGACGCCGAACGAATGGGAAGGCACGGAGGCCCAGAGCAGAATTTCCTGAATATTACTCATCTCGGCTCCGGCCAAATCTGAAAGGATCAGCTCGATGGAGTTCCTCCTTCCCGGCTGGAGCATGCGCTTGGCGGCGGCGCCATTTTTGCCCGGAGTATCGCGCAGCTCAATCGCCAACTCCGACGGTTCGTCACTGTCAATCCAAGCGTCGAACGTGAGCTTGGCATAGTGCGACCAATCTTTGACAGCGTACCCTCGCCCTTGGTTCCAGTCGATGGTAGTCGCCGGCCATTCGTTCCCGCCTGCCTCGTATTTCGGGATGACAAAACTCATGGCCTGCGTCCCCTCGGAGACCGGCTGGTTTGTGAGCCAGCAGTTCAAGCCGTGCCAGCCGCTCACTCCGTCCGGGCCTTCGAACCCAAAGAGAAGCACCGGGCTTTGGGCCCGAGGCAATTTTACCGGCTGCCCCGACAACGGACTTCTTGTCCACTGGACGAGAAGAATTGCAGCCAAAGAGAGCGAACAAGATTTGTGACCAAGCCTCATACTGGAAAGTGAAGGGTTCGTGCGGCCTTGTCCAGTTGGAAGACGTCGAAACATAGGCGTGTAGGGTGCGGGAATTCATCTGGAGAGAGAAAGTGGCCCACGGCGCAGGAGGTTGGGAGGGATTCGCCGATTGCGGGGGAGGGGTATCAAATGTTTTTCCATCCATAATCATCGGTGAGGGTAGCCGGATGTAGCATTTCCCCAGTGCCATCTCCCGTCTGGTCTCGCAATCGCATGGGGTGAACACCCCATAGTAGAATGAACGCCTTGGGCTGAGAATGGCAGCTGGTATAAACAATTTGCCAACATAAAATTATGAATAAAAATATCCTTAGTCTTTTCAAATTGGCCGCTTTGGGGGCGACGCTCGCCTTGGTCGCCGGTTGCAAAACGAACAACTATAATCAAACCTCCTTGCCTCCGGGCAGGAGCACTGCAAGCCAGACATCCATGCCAATTGCGCCGCCGCAAGTGCAAACGCAGCCAAAGGAAACGGCCAGCTCAACTTCGAGTGTCATCAACAGTGTCACTGCCGGCAACTCCGGCTTGCGCCCCGCCTGGAACGAGGACAGGACTTCTTTGGATGCAGATAAGGTTTACTTTAACTTTGACAAATCAGCCATCAAATCCAGCGGAAAATCCAAACTCGATGAAGTGGCATATTTTTTAAAAGGCAATCCACAAGTTTCGATCCGTATTGAGGGAAATTGTGACGAGCGCGGCACAGAGGAATATAATCGGGAGCTGGGCCAACGCCGCGCCACGGCTTCTCGCGATTACCTTGTGCGCCTGGGAATTACGCCTGCCCGCATCCAAACACTCAGCAGGGGACGGGATAATCCCGTCAGCGCAGGCATGGATGCCAAGGCCAGAGCGATGAATCGCCGGGATGAATTCGTGGTGCTCACCTCAGACAAAGTTTTATAAGATGCGCCACGATTGCTATCGTACGCAGCACAGCCGTTGAATCCATGTAACTTGGGGGACTTGCCGGCTTGAGCCGGGAACGCGCCAAGAGGCAGAAGGAAGGTAAAATCACGGAACAAATGCAGGACACCTGTGCCCAAAAAATCCTCAACGGCACCATGCCGAAGCCGCAGGAGAATCGTCTGTGAACACTCTGGCCGCATCTGATAAAGGTGAAGCTGCTGGCGGCGACGCGCAGTTGACTTTGGAGGCGGTGATGCTCTACTGAGATTTTAGCACCGGATTGCGGGGCAAAGGAGTGTTGGATTGCGTCGCGCGCCTTTTCCCGGAGTCGTCGCATTTCAACTTGGCCGTTTGGCGGTTTGATGTGTTACGGGCAGCCATTGTGCGCGAACTCGCCCAGCACGGGCTGCATTAGAAGTCGAACGCATTCGACCCGGTGCTGGTGACGGTCTGATGCGGCGGTCGGGAACTACCTACATGAAGGATCAGTGGTGCGGAGGCGGAGGCGCTGATGGTTGCGGACTCTGGCATGACGAAGATCGGTGGAACTGGAGGGAGTCGCAAACCTGGTGGCGTATATGCTGTCGTCGGAGAACCGGTATCTGCATGGCGCGCTGATCGATCTCGACGGCCGCATGACGAAGGTGATTTGATCCAGTGAGCGTATGATTCGACCGCACGGACAAACATGGACGACTTGGCATCTGAGCTTTCAAGGAAGGCGTTGAAACGCCGTCGGTGAAGTGATAGGAATCCTTAATGCCCGACGGCCTCAACAATTCATCTCGCTCAGCCATCGAGCAGCCTCTGAAAGTTTTCCGACATCGGCCGTTTCTCATTTTCTGGATCGGCGCCTGCATCTCGAACACCGGTAATTGGACCGAGAATGCCGCCCAAAGTTGGGCCGTCACAAGTCAGACCATTGGCCATCCCCACCAGGGCCTTCTCGTCGAGACCTTGCAGTTCGCGGACTTCTGCCCCGTCCTCCTGCTCGCGCTGCTCGCCGGCGTCATCTCGGACCGGGTGAACAGAAAAGTTTGGTTGATCACCTTGCAGGTGTTGGCTTGTGCGCTCGGTGCTGGCCTTGCCGTCGCAGCATTTCTGGGGCGGGCAACGCCCTGGGTCGTTATTGCCTTTACGTTTCTGGAGGGTATCGTATGGGCTCTCAACGGCCCAGTCTTCCTTTCAGTCGTGCCCAGTTTGGTTCCACGCACCGAACTGAGCCCGGCTCTCGCACTGAACTCCGTGCAATTCAATATGGCCAGACTGTGCGGTCCCATGTTGGCGTCGGCGCTGATCGGGGCATTCGGTGTCACGGGTGCCTTCACCTTCAATGCCTGCACGTTTCTTCCGCTGCTGGTCGCCCTGTTGTTTGCTGTTCCGAACGTTCCAGTCCCGTCTCGCCCCAAGACCCTCTCCATCTACGACGACATCCGCGAAGGCTTGAAATTCGTCTGGACGAGCCCCGGGACACGTCGGCTGACCGTCATGGGCATGATCTTTATGTTCCTGGCTGCACCGTTGCAGGGACTGCTGCCCGTTTTCGCGCAGAGCGTGCTCAAGGGCGGCCCAGGGCTGTTCGGCCTGATGCTCTCAGCGATCGGTCTGGGTTCGATTCTCGGCGCCTTCCTGCTTTCCTGTATTCCCTCCTACTATCCCCGCCACCACCTCATCCCTTTGGCCATGTGCATCTTTGCAGCCATCGGACTGCTTTTCAGCCTCTCCACCACTCCTGCCCTGAGTCTGGGCATCCTGGTCGCCAGCGGTTGCTTCTGGTTGCTCAGCCTGAACCCGAGCAATACCGCCAATCAACTCCTGGCCACCGATGCGAACCGAGGGCGGG
>Ga0182030_10026882_pt1 | contig 10382 bp, 9 predicted proteins | sample 812S3MmetaG_FD_121299 | JGI IMG/M metagenome (GOLD analysis project Ga0182030, IMG submission 121299) | Permafrost microbial communities from Stordalen Mire, Sweden - 812S3M metaG (Illumina Assembly) | ecosystem: Environmental > Terrestrial > Soil > Wetlands > Permafrost | place: Sweden... | reverse complement strand
GGAAGGTTGCGGCAGCGCCCTCCAGCAGCAGGCGCAGGTCCGGCCAGGTGACGGTCGCCAGCATGAGGATGGCGCGTGTGGCGCCCCATCCCGCAACGGCGATGGCTACCCCTGCAAGAACCCACAGGCCTGGTGGGGCCTTGCGGCGCGTCGTATCTTCGTCCAAAGGCTGCACGATGCGGCACTCTTTGGTGCTGGCCATGCGGCGGTAGATGGGCTCTTCGATGCGCGTCCAGATTCGGCCGGGAATCGAAACCAGCAAATTGGAGCGGCGCAGCAGCGCAAGAATCGGGGATTTGACGCGGTCGGCCGACTCGACCTGCTCGAATTTGAATTTGTCGCTCCAGGCGATCAGCGGCCGCCACACAAGCTGATCCGAAGCTACGACAATCAGGATGACCGCGGCGATGCCGCTGAGCAGAGCGCGCATGTCGCCGGAATAGGTGGCCGTCTGGATATAGCTGCCAAGGCCGGGCAGTTGGAAGTTGCGGTCGCCCATCGTAAACGTCTCGCAAAAGATGAGGGCGAACCAACCGCCGGCAACCGAAACGATGGAGTTCCACACCAGGCCGATAGCGGCATACGGCATTTCAAGCTGCCAGAACCGCTGCCAGGCGGAGTAGCGGTAGATGCGCGAGGCTTCCACCATCTCCCTGGGAATGCTCTTGAGTGAGGAATAGAAGCTGAAGGCGAGGTTCCAGACCTGGCCAGTGAAGATGAGCAGGATGACGCCCAACTCAATGCCCAGTTGATGGCCAGGAATCAGCGCCACCATGGCCAGTACGACGGGGGGCAGGAAGCTGAGCACGGGGATCGACTGGAGGATGTCGAGGGCCGCGATCATCCAGGCCTCGACTCTGGGGTTGTAGGCGGCGGTATATCCGTAGGTGATGGCGAAGACCAGGCTCAGCAAGTAAGCGATGGTCATGCGCACGATGGAATAGAAGGCATAAACCGGCAGTATGCCGATGGAGTTCGAAATGGGTATCACCGGGACCGGTTTGCCCAGCCAGTACACGCCCGTACTGACGATGGAACAGAAGATCGTGAGCCCGCAGGCCGCCACCCCCAGATCGATGAAGAACGGCCAGGTGCGGGCGGTGACCAGTGTTCGAGCCAGAGGGTGCTGGACTTTCACTCGGACTCCTCGCTGGCGGCAATTTCTTCGTCCTGCGCGTCGGGCAGCACGAAGCGGCGGCGTCCGGCGTCATAGTCGAACAACTCGGCGTAGCGGCCCCAGGCCACAGCGGTCTCCATCTGGCGCAGGCATTCTTCTTCACTGAACTGCTCATCGAGCATATCGAGGAAAAAGTCTTCGGGGACGGTGTGATCGCTCTTGGACTCCAGGGCGCGGCGAATCTGGCGAAGCAGCAGGACGTTGGCTACGGCCGCATCGCGGAAAAGTTCCTTTTGACGAAGAATCTCGGAATTGGCGAACTCTGTGCCGCTGGCGGTGATGGCCGCGTCGCCCTCTTCGATTTGCAGGAAACCGAGCAACTGCGCCGCGTCCACAATGGGCAGCAGGTCGTCGATCTCGAATGCCAGGTCGTCGGCCAGCCGATAAATGTCGTCGCGGCCACCCTTGTCGAGCAGCAGTTCCAGGAGGCCGGCCATGCCGCCGGGCCGGGCGTGGGGCAGCATCTGGTAGTGCATCTGGCGCTGGTCCCGGACGCTGATATTTTGATCCGGCGCTTCCGCAGGAGCCACGTCGGGCTTGGTGAGCACTTTGTAGATGTAGTCGACGAGGTTGGTGAAGGGTTCGGATTTGCGGTCGCGCGGCTGGGCCAGTTGCACCCGGAAATCGGTGCGGATGTGGCCGGGGTTTCGGCCCAGGACAATGATGCGGTCGGCCAACAGAACTGCCTCTTCAATGTTGTGGGTAACCAGAAAAACGGCCTTGGTGGGCATGGTCTTCTTGGCCCAAAGCTCAAGCAGCTCGCTGCGCAGATTCTCGGCGGTGAGCACGTCGAGCGCGGAGAAGGGCTCGTCCATGAAAAGCACCTCCGGCTCGACGACCAAGGCCCGGGCAAAGCCAACTCGCTGCTTCATGCCGCCCGAAAGCTCCTTGGGATAGGCGCCTTCAAACCCGTCCAGGCCGACTGTATCTAACATGCGCATGCTGCGATCGCGGCGCACATCCGGGGCGACTCCGCGGGCTTGCAGCGGGGCTTCCACGTTTTCAAGCACCGTGAGCCAGGGGAAGAGGGCGAAGCTCTGGAAAACGATCGACACATTGATTTCCACGTCCGCAATCGGCTTTTCATGCCAGTAGACCTGGCCAGCCGTGGGTGTGGAGAGGCCGCTCAACATGCGCAGCATGGTCGACTTGCCGGAGCCCGAGGGACCGAGCAGGGCAATGATCTCCCCTGGAACGATCTTCAGGTCGGTGGCGGAGATGACCTGAATGCGGTTTTCGCTGGGCTGCGCGTAGTATTTCTCAATCTTCTCGGCCCGAATGATCGGTTCAAGGGCCACGGTCTGGCCGGCGCTGGGCGAGCCTGCTTCCTGCATTGTTGGTTCTCCGCTTGGGGTCCGCAGGCCAAGAGCCTCGGCCGGTGGCTGCTCAAATTGTATGACTTACCGGTTGCAGAGAGATGAATCGGCTGCCGCTGCCGCAAAAGTTCATCTAAGGGGGCGAGTTTGCGGGACGCCTGATGACGTCTCTTGCCAGTTCAGGTTCAAGAACCCTTGCAGAGGTTTACCCCAGCTAGCGTATCATTGTGACAAAGAGTCTTGCCAGGGAAGTAAATTCTCATCGATAGCCGTCGGGCCCCGCGTTGCGAAGTGAGACCAGGAGCACGCGGTCCTGCCGATTCGATGATGCGTTCAAGGGAGTATGTCAGAAAACTCATCCAAACCCAAGGTCCTGGTTGCCGACGACGAACGTGTGATCGCGGATACGCTGGCCATGATTCTCAACCAGAGCGGCTTCGAGGCGCGCGCCGTTTACTCGGGTGAGAAAGCCGTTGAGCTTGCTTCAACTTTCAAGCCGGACATGATCATTTCGGATGTCATCATGGCTGATTTGAATGGAATTGACGCGGCCATTCGCATTCGCGCACTTCTTCCGCACGTCAAGATACTGCTCTTCTCCGGGCAGGCAGCCACGGCCGATTTGCTGGAAAAGGCGCGCGCGCAAGGCTACGAGTTTGAGATTCTTGCCAAGCCAGTCCATCCCCAGGATTTGTTGACCAAGCTGCGCGCATAGGCATTGCTCGCCAGTCCCCGTCGTCAGACGTGCCGGTCGCGGTTGAAACACCTATGCGAACAGTTCCCGCGGCGGGATTTGGAAAAACTCTTCCAGTGGGATTCCACCGGTTCCGACAAGATAGTTGCGTGCCGGGAGGAAAGCTTTGTCGAACGCAGCGACGCCCGGCAGGGTATCTTTGCGGCGGCCGCTTTTGACTTCCAGCCCAACGATGCGCGTACCCAGACGAAGCACAAAATCCACTTCCTTGTTGCGCTCCCGCCAATAGAAGAGATCGTCGATCTCGCCGGTCATGGCTGCTCCTGCGAGGTGCGCCCCGACAGCGGACTCGACGAGCCGGCCCCAATGGTCTGGATGGTGACGAACCCTGGCGAAGGTCATGGCTGCCTGAGCCGTGGTCAGGCCGGTATTGAAGACCTGAAGCTTGGGGGTCGATCCACGCTGGCGGACCATCTGCCCGGAATACTTGGAGATGCCGCGCAACATTCCCGCCCCGGCAAGCAGGTCAAGATAGCCGGCCAGGGTGGTGGTGTTGCCCGCGTCTTGTAATTGCCCAACCATCTTCTGGTAGGAGAGAATCTGCCCTGAATACTCACAGCCCAGGCGGAAAACGGAACGGAACAGGGCAGGTTTGTCGACGCGGGACAGGAGAAGAATGTCGCGGGCAAGCATGGTCTCGATCAGGGAATCGAGCAGGTAGCGGCGCCAGCGCGGTTCGTCGCTAATCAACTCCGCCGCTCCTGGATAGCCGCCGAAGTAGATGAACTGGTCGAGGGTCCAGCCGAACGCTCCACGCATTTCGGCGAAACTCCAGTGGCCGACGCGGGAAAGCTCAAATCGGCCGGCGAGGCTTTCCGAGAGGCCGTTCTGCACCAGCAGCGGCGAGGAACCGAGGAGAACGACACGCAAATCGAGCCCTTGTGCCGAGTCCTCATCCCACAACTGCTTGACGGCCTCCGACCAGCGGGGGACCTTCTGCACTTCATCGATCACCAGTAGCCAACCTCCGCTTTGACGGCAATGCAGACGCGCCATCTCCCACTGTTGGGATATCCACAAGCTGTCGCCGGGGGCTGGATTGTCGGCGGTAACGTAGGTTGCGCGGTCACCAAAGGCCAGCATCGCCTGGCGGACCAAGGTGGTTTTGCCCACTTGACGCGGACCCGCCAACACCTGCAAGAAGCGACGGCGGTCGCGGAGGCGGGTAACGAGAGGACCGAGGATGGGGCGGGTAATCATGCTGAATTCAGGACGCTTGCCGAAGGGCGAATAGCACATTCAGCAGTTTGATCAAAGCAACGATCATAATATATCACGTAGGTGAGCAATATTACGCAGCACGATGAGTAAATTTACTCAGTGTATTGAGTAAATTGATAGTAATGGCGTAAGATATTGAAGAATATGCAGATAGGTTCTGGAGACGGATGCGGCTTTACATCTCCCGCCGTCCCTCCAGGGAGCGCGCCATGGTCACTTCGTCGGCGTATTCAATGTCACTCCCGGCCGGGACGCCGGTGGCGATGCGCGTGATCCGGACCGGAAAACCATGCAAGGCGGCGGCCAACCAACTGGCAGTGGCCTCGCCTTCAAGCGTGGGACTTGTCGCTAGGATGACCTCGTCCACCTCGCCGCCTTCGACGCGGGCGACGAGCGTCCGGGTGCGCAACTGGTCCGGTCCCACGCCGTGCAGCGGGGAAAGGGTTCCGTGGAGTACGTGGTAGACGCCGGTGTAGCTGCGGGTGCGTTCGACCGCCGCAATGTTCGTGGGTTCCTCGACTACGCACACCTGCCGTTGGTTGCGGGTGGGACTGGCGCAGTAGGCGCAGGGATCGACGTCGGTGACATTGTTACAGACCGAGCACAGGCGGAGGCTGGCTTTCAGGCCGCGCACGGCTTCGGCCAGGGCCGCCGCAGCTTCGTCGGTGGACCGCAGAATGTGGAAAGCGAAGCGCTGGGCGCTCTTGGTTCCCACGCCAGGGAGCTTCTTCAGTTCTTCAATGAGCCGCGCCATCGGCTCGGCATAGCGTGACACGGGTTACGCCTCTCTGCCATTCCTCGGCGGTGATTGACCGGATTAGACCGACCATCAAGGTACGGCTAGTATCTCCGATAGACGAATGCAGCGAATCCCTCTGAGCTTTATGTCGTTCGTTCCGTCCTGAGGGATGAATCAGCCAAGTTCCGGTAGCTTGAGGCCGCCAAGCATGCCCTGCACGCTGGATTGCATGGCTTCCTCTGCCTTGTGGCCAGCTTCGTTGACTGCGGACACCACCAGATTTTCGAGCATTTCGACATCCGGCTTGTCGCCGCTGAGGCCGACCACCGCGGCGGGGTCGATGCGGATTTTGAGGAGCTGTTTCTTTCCGTTCATGGTCGCGGTGACGGCTCCGCCGCCGCTGCTTCCCTCAACCACGGTCTGGCCCAGCTTGCGCTGCACTTCCTCTTGCATCTGGTTGGCCTGCGAAAGCATCTCCGACATTTTGAGCGGGTTGAACATGGCCTGTTCTCCTTATCTGGAGTGCGTGTTCATTTTTGACGAAGGTCGACGACGCTGCGCACCTCGGCCTTGAAAATCTCTCGGGCCCGCTGCACCAGGGGATGATTGAGCGCAGTCTCCTGGATGCTGCCGGCAATAGGCGCGGCCATGGGGGTAGCGCCCTGTCCGGCGCTCTGGCCGGTCGCCTCGCCGGGAACCACCAGGAAGCGGCTCGGTGCGCCCAGCCGCTGCAACTCCTGGCGCATGATTTTCTCTGCCGCGGCATTCACCGTCAAGGCCAGCATCTTTTTGCCCATACCTGCGACTTCAATGCGCAGGTTTGCGCCATCAAGAGTCCAGACGCCGGAGCCCAGCAACTGCGCGGCCGAGACGTGGCCGGATTCGACCAGCGCGGAGCCGATGGCGTGGCGTATGGATTCGATGCTGGCTGGGCTCGCTGGCGAGGTTTGCGGGGAGATGGCCAGGGCGCCCTCGGTCAGCGATGCTGTCGAAGCGTATCCAGTGGCTTGAGCGGCGGAGGCGGCGAACGGCGTCGTGCCCTGAAACGGGCTTGAGAAGGCCGGCGTTGCTGAACCCGCGGAGGTCGTGAGAACGGGAACAGGCGATGGGAGTTCCATCGTGGCCACTGGCGCAGCGGCTGAAGCCGCATTCAAACTGGTGTCCGCCTTCAATTGGGAACCGAGGGGCGGGGAGGTGCGCGGTTCCGAGGCGCTTGGCGCGGCACTCCAACTGCCGCCTGCCGGACCGAAGGGCGAGAGAGGCGGTGTGGCGGGAGGCGCCGGCAAAGCGGCTGGACGCGCGGGAGCCGCAGTTGGCCGTGGAACCGGGGCCGGAGAGGACGAGCGCACACCGGCGCCCGTGGCCACTCCGCTCAACAGTTCTTCGAGCGGCAGCAGGCGCTGGGCGTGAATCAGCTTCAGCAGGCCAAGCTCCAGGTGAAAGCGCTGCTCCTGGCGGTAGTTCAGGTCGTCGAAGGTGCGCAGGACGATCTGCAGATTGCGGGTCAGCTCTTCCTCGGTAAACAGGAGGGCGGTGCGGGCGGCGCGGGCCCGTTCGTCGCCGGAGATTTGCAGCAGTTCGGTCTGCTCGCCGCCGATCTTGGCCATGAGCGCGTTGCGCAGATAGCGGACCATCTGGCGGGCCAGCGACGATGGGCTGTGGCCGGCATTGACCAGCAGGTTCAACTGCTCCATCAGTTCGGCGCTTTGGCCGGCGGCCACGGCCTCGAGCAACCGCTCAAAGACCGCGTTGGGCACCGAGCCCATCAACTCGCGAATTTGCGCCGTCGAGAGCAATGGCCGGCCAGCCTCAATGGGCGCTGAGGCAATGGCCTGGTCCATGATGGAGAGCGCATCGCGCATGGAGCCGTCGCCGGCCTCGGCCAGCAGAGCCAAGGCGCCGTCCTCGGCGTCGACCTCCTCCTGGCCGGCGATCATCTTCAACTGGGCCAGAATGTCGTCGAACTTGACGGCGTGAAAACTGAAGTGCTGGCAGCGCGAGCGGATGGTCTGGGGAATATCCTCCGGTTGCGTCGTGGCCATCATGAAGATGACGTGGGCCGGAGGTTCTTCCAGGGTCTTGAGCAGGGCGTTGAAGGCCGCTTCGGTGATCTGGTGGGCTTCGTCGAGAATGTAGATCTTGTAGCGGTCGCGGGACGGGGCGTAGCGGGCGGCTTCGCGCAGTTCGCGAATCTCGTCGATGCCGCGGTTGGTGGCCGCGTCGATTTCGATCACGTCCACGGCGTTGCCCTGGCGGATTTCGATGCAGGAGTCGCACACGCCGCAAGGCTCGGGAGTGGGACGCGCAGCGCTTCCGATTTCCGTGCGGCAATTCAAGGCCTGGGCCACGATGCGGGCAATGGTGGTTTTGCCGATGCCGCGATGCCCGGAGAAGATGTAGCCGTGGGCGATGCGGCTCTGCGAGAGCGCATTCATCAGGGTACGAGTGACGTGATCCTGGCCGGCCACGTCGGCGAAGCGCTGCGGACGATATTTTCTGGCCAGAACCTGATAACCCATGATTGGACGCGCTCCTCGAGGCCTGCTGCACTTTTTTGATGGCCTAGGTGGGATTGTATCGTTCCTGGATACGGCATTGACAACAAGCAATTTACAGATTCTCGAAGGGACTTGGGAAGCGGAGCGAATACCATGAAGAAAACGAAGCAACAAAAGGAATCCGGATGAGCGATTGGGATGGACGCTTTCTTGAGATGGCGACGCTGGTGTCAAAGTGGAGCAAGGACCCGAGTACAAAGGTTGGCGCGGTAATCACCCGAGGGAAGTTTGTCGTTTCGCTCGGGTTCAACGGGCACCCGGCCGGAGTGGACGACTCGCCGGAGCGTCTCGAAAACCGGGAGATTAAATATCGCACAATCATTCACGCGGAGATGAACGCGATACTTTCCGCGGGAAAGCCGCTGGCGGACTGCACGCTCTACGTGTGGCCTTTCATGCCCTGTTCGCAGTGCGCCTCCGCCATCATTCAGTCCGGTATTCGGCGCGTGGTCACCGTGCCCTGCGAAAACGAACGGTGGGCGGAAAGCTTCCGTTATACGGAGGAACTGTTTCGCGAGGCTGGCGTGGAACTGGTGATGCGCGAAAGCTGATCGATTGGGATCATTTGGGTCAGGGACTTTCCTCGCCCAAGAAATGAGAACTCAACTTCGGCGCTTGCGCGGGGCACTCGTCTTTTTGGCTGCCTTCTCCCGCGCCTTGGTTGCGGCGGCCTTGCGGCGCTTGATCTCTTCTTTGGAATACATCGTGCCGCGGCAGATTTTTGCCCCGCAGTTGCAGGTGGCCTCGTCGTCGCCGCCGTCATAGAGGCAGTAGTCGTAGGTGATCTCCTCGCCTGCGGCGATGTTCCGGATGGCCGTGATCCACACCCGGTCGTCCTGCTCGCAGGTTTCGCAGTTGGCGGCGCAACTGTGATTGATGAACATGGCCATGCAGTGGCCGTCGATGACGATCTTGCCGTCTCCGAGTCCAAAAAGGTAGGTGATGGGCGAGTTCTCGTAAGCGGCGTCGGCCTGGACCTTGGTGAGACGCGGCCCGGTGTACTCGGCCACGCGGGCGCCCTTGCGAATCGCGGTGGTGGTGTAGCAGCCGGCGGCGTGAATGGCGGAAGAGCGGATGATGAGTCCCATGCGAGTGTGCGATGCTTTCCTTTGGTGCAGATTTCGCTCGTGCACTTCGAGAATCGGTTCGCCCCTCGGCTTTGATCGCGGGGCGGGTTGCCTGGCCGGGAGCGTCCAAGAGTGAAGCCGGAATCGCGGACGGCCTGGAAGTGCTGCCTGGACCGCATCCTACCATTGCAGGCATGAGGCCCGGCATCAGGCATGGAGAAAAGAAATGAGATGGGGACTTTCAGTTGCGCTTGTATTGGCGGCTTGTTTGACGGCGGGGCCGCGATTGCTCGCGCAGGCGCCGGCCGGAACCGATCAGAACAACCCTGCGGACACAGGCCAGAAGCCAGCCGCCGGTGCGCCGCAATCGGGCTCCAATCCCTTTCCTGAAGATACAACGACGGTTCCGGTGATGCCTTCAAAGACCACGCCAGCTCTCCCCGAGGGGACCTATGACGGGGCGGCAAGCGCCGGAGTTCCTTTGCCGGGCGAAGATTTGGACCCCGTGCGCAGTCCGGACGATCCGGCGCCGGCCGCTGGCAGCGATCAAAGCACGGATTCGAGTTCCAGTACCCAGGGCCTCGACCGGCTGCTGCCGCCGCCAGACGACGAACAACCAGGCAGAAAGAGAAAGCTGGCCGTCAAGGAGCCCACACACCAGGAGGCCGCTTCCAAAGACATTGAAGTGGGCGGCTATTACCTGCAAACCCGGAACTGGAAGGCGGCTCTTTCGCGCTTCGAGTCCGCGATGGTGCTGGACCCGGAGAATCCTGAGGTCTACTGGGGACTGGCCGAGGCACAGCATCACCTGGGCGATTACGCCAATGCACGCGCAAATTACCTGAAACTGCTGGACTACGACCCCGACGGGCCGCACGGCAAGGATGCGCGCAAGGAACTGAAAGACCCGGCGATTGCAAAGGCGCAAACCGCGCCGGGGCAACCCGCCACGGAAGCGCCGAAATAATGAAGTTGCAACCGCAATTACAGTAAATACATTTCCCCCATCTTCCTATCGATGGCAGGAAGATGAGCACTTTACAGATTTCCCGCCAGCCACCGGCCCAGGTTGTCTACAGGCAGGCGCACGGCGATAAAGAACTGGCCGAAGAGAGCGTAGACGGCGCTGACCTGGTCGAAGCGCATCTCGTAGATCAGCTTCTTGAAGACGACCGGGTCTTCAGCGAACAGATCCACTCCCCATTCCCAATCGTCCATTCCGATGGAGCCGGAGATAATCTGCTTGACTACGTCGCCGTAGCGGCGGCCAATCATGCCGTGGTCGTGCATCATGCGCTGGCGCTCGGCGAAGGGAACTGTGTACCAGTTCGTCTGTTCTCCGCGCTTGCGGTCCATGGGATAGAAGCAGAGATATTTAGCCTCGGGAATGGCCGGGAACAGGCGCGGGGCCATGGCCGCGGACTGGCGGCCGAGTGTAGCGGCGATTTCGGCGTTCCATTCCGGCGAGTGCTGCTCAAAGCCCTTGGCGGAGGCGGCTTCATAGGTCTTGCGGCTGGACTCGTAGAGGCCGAGCTCGACCACGGAGACAT
>Ga0182030_10026881_pt1 | contig 10382 bp, 5 predicted proteins | sample 812S3MmetaG_FD_121299 | JGI IMG/M metagenome (GOLD analysis project Ga0182030, IMG submission 121299) | Permafrost microbial communities from Stordalen Mire, Sweden - 812S3M metaG (Illumina Assembly) | ecosystem: Environmental > Terrestrial > Soil > Wetlands > Permafrost | place: Sweden... | reverse complement strand
TTGCCGGTGACCATACTGCGAGGGATCACCCGTTCCCATCCCGAACACGGAAGTTAAGCCTCGCTGGGCCGATGGTACTGCACGGGCGACTGTGTGGGAGATTAGGTGATCGCCGGCAATAAAATTCAACAAAAATGCCCTGCTGAAGAAGCAGGGCATTTTTGCGTTTGGGGCTGATTTTCGATCTCAGCTATTTGTGGGGAGTCGTGTAGCCCAGGTCGATGTTGGCGTCGAGAACATCCGTCTCACCGACCACGACTGTCAGCGAGGCGAGTTTGGTCTCGGAAGTTCGCTCCAAGTTTTTGACCTCGATGATGTAGGAGCCCGAAGGTAAGAGGTCGAAACGAAAGCTGCCACCGCTGTCAAGTCTTATGCCTCCGTTGATCTCATGTGTGCTCCCATCGGGTTGCACGGCGCGGAGCGTAAGGAAGAGGTTGGAATTCGCCGATCTGTGTTGAACTATGACGCCGCTTATCGAATGCAGGCGACTTAGCGGAATTGTGATATCGACATCGGAGACTTCTCCACCTTCCTCAACCTCCACCAATTTGGCCTTGTTCTGTGAGAGAGCATCCGGCGCAAACACTGTCAAGTCGGCACTTACCGGCTTGCGGTTTTCGTTCTGTGTCCCCGAGAGCCGCGCGGCTGATCCGTGCAGATCCAAATCAATTCTGTATTCTCCGGGCGGCAGCCCAGCGATGCGATAGATGCCTCGGTCATCGGGGGCGGCAGACTCGGTGAAGAGTCCCGAACTACCGTTCTGTAAGGGTTGACCATTGTCGTCCTTCAGCAGGTCGCTTCGAACTAGAGTCGCGGTTATGTCGCCGTTGGGACCAATCAAAGCACCTCCGCTGTCGAAGCTGACATGGCCGCTGATGGCAGCACTGTGGTGGATCACTACGTCGACTCGTGAGATACCGCCGCTCTTGACCGTCACCTGCGGTAGTTGGACAAAACCTCGCGCTGTCGGGTTGCTGGAAACAGGTCGAGATTGTGGAGGGTAAACTCAAAATTCTTGTTATAGCCATCCTCTTCTACCTTGACTAAGAAGATCCCGGGCCACACGTGAACGAATTGGAAGTTTCCGTCAAAATCCGTGCTCGCGGGGTCGGGCGCGCGGGGCTTGGGTTCGTCGGTCTTGGGAAGGTAGTTCGCGAGTGGATAGAGCCTGACGATAGCGAGCCGCGCGGGAACGCCGGTGTCTTCGCACGTTACTCGGCCTTCAACAATGCCGGTGGCGGGCGCGGACTGGGCGAGAGCTACGCGGAGAGTCAGAAAAACAAAAAGCGCAACAAACTTACTCAGCCTCGTCGAGTCCATGCACTACTCCAGTGACGTGCGGCGTGTATCAAGATTTATGACCGACTTACTTGAATTCCACGTATTCGGCAACACTGAATGTGAGGATTGCAGAATATCAGCAACTTCATCCTTCGACTCGCTCAGGATGACAGATCTCCGGGGATCGCAGATTTCGAAAGTTGCGATTAGGGCTGAAGGAATGCAGATGCGCCTTCGGGGCCGTTCCAGTCGTAGGCAACGTCGGGATCGGTGGAGTGAGCCGAGCGCCAGTGCTCGGGGGCGCTCGAGTTCATCCAGTCTGTCGGTCGCGCGCCGGAGCCGCCGGTCGAGGCGATCTGGAAGGCTTCGCGTAACGCATCGCGCTGCTCTTTGCCGCGCATATTGGGAGCCGAGGAGACGATGGTGGCGGCGCCGCTGCGCGCGAGGACTTCGAGCCACTGGCGATTGAGCTCCCAAGGCACCGCGTCGGTGAGGCCGACAAGGTCGGGATCAATCGTAAAGAAGATTCCATTTTGCGGCAGGCGGAAGGAAAGCGTGTTCACGCCCATGCGGCGGGTGCGCTCCCACTGATGGCCGCTGGTGTCGTCGCCGATGCGCTGCAGGTCAAAGACGCCCTGGCCGAAATGGCCGACGGTGTTGCAGCCGTCAATGACGACATTGCTGCCGGCCGCTTCGCGGATGAGGGCATAGAGGCCGGCGATGACTTCAGCATTGGTGCGCGTGCGATCGTGGAGCGACCAGCCGGGAAGCGTGGGCTGCGGTCCCATCTCGAATCCCCACTGACCGAGAAGGTCGTAGGTGCTGAAGTCGTGCTTGACCATCTCGTAGCCCCAGTCGGCGGCCTGGCGCAGTTTGGCGCGAATGGCGGCTTGGGCTTCGGGAATGGTGGGGTCGTAGGCCAACTCCGCTGCGCGATCTTTTCTGGAGCCGAAGCGCGCGGCAGGCAGCTGCAAGGCAGAGGGCGTTCCGGCAAGCGCTTCGAGCGGGCGTACCCAGATGCCGGGGCGGGCGGTACGCTTGCGAATCTCTGAGGCCAGCTTTCCCATGTCGGGCCACGCCGCAGTGTTGTTGGTCCAGCCGCCATCGATAACGGAAAATGGGCGAACACCGGCGGTGGGCGACATCTCGACAAGGAAATCGGTATCGCGCAGGATCGACTCGGCAGTGCTTTGCCCGTAGCTGTAGTCCCAGTCGTTGGCGCCGTAAATGGGGTTGATCGGACGTGACGGACGAGCGCACATGGTGCGGCACAGATCCGCGACGGAGTCGATGGCTTCTTCATTCTCACTGCCGCGATGCGTGACGACGGTGGCCATGGTTAGCAAGCGCTCACCAAGTTCGACGCCGTTGCCGCCGTTCGTGACGTTGAGCCACAGCGAAACGCCTTCCGGATCGAGTTGCCAGAAGCAGAGCGCGCGCGCATCGGTCTTGACGCCGTAGGCATGGCAAGCATGGCCATCGAATGTGGCGAAGTACCACGGGAGCACGCGCTCGGGAATGATGTTGCGCCAACCGAGTTCCCCATAGCTGCGCTCCCAGGCGTCGCCAAGAATGAGGAGATCGGCTACGCCTGCGATTTTCCAACGGATGTGAATTGCCGCCATAGGCGAACCTGGCGATTGAAGGGAGAGAACCAACGCGTCAGCTTGCACTTTGGTTTCGACTTCGATCTGCTGCCCGGCCCAGCGCTCGCCCGCGCGCGCAAGCGGAATGCGCCCGGCAGGAACGGTTTGATGAAAGCTGGGATACGCGGTGACGAGATCGGGAACGCGGAGCAATTCGAGAAACGATGCCGCTTTCGTCGATGGAGCTTGCGACAATTTTTCTATCGCGAATGCAGAGGACGCGACCGGCAGGCCTGTGACGGCGGCGGCTCCCGCGCTAAGGAAAGACCGGCGTGTCGTCATCTTCTGGCCGTCGGTCCGGCGGCACGGACCGCGGCCGATGCGTCGAATTGCTGGAAGTTGGCCTCGAAGCGGGAAGCGAGGTCGGCAGCCTGCCGATCGTAAGCCGCAGCATCGGTCCACACATTGCGCGGGTTCAGTATTTCGCGTGGCACGCCTGGGCACTCAACCGGAATGCTGAGGCCGAAGGCGGGCTCGGTGACGAACTGCACGTTGTCTAGCTTGCCATCGAGCGCGGCATTCACCAGAGCGCGCGTGTGTCTCAGGCTCATGCGCTTGCCTACGCCAAAGCGGCCACCGGACCAACCGGTGTTTACGAGCCAGCAGACGGCGTTGTGCTGCTTGAGGCGGGCGCCGAGCATTTCCGCGTAAACGTGCGGGGCCAGCGGCAAGAAGGGCGAGCCGAAGCAGGCTGAGAATTCAGGGACGGGATCAGAACCCATGCCAGCTTCGGTTCCGGCGAGCTTGGCCGTATAGCCGGAGAGGAAGTGATACATGGCCTGTTCGGGCGTGAGGCGCGCGAGGGGAGGCAGCACGCCGAAAGCATCGGCAGCGAGAAACAGCATGTTGCGCGGATGCCCGCCCACGCCAGGAATAACGGCATTCTCGATGAATTCGATGGGATAGGCGGCGCGCGTGTTCTCCGTGAGCTGAATGTCCTTATAATCCGGCTCGCATGTCACCGGATCGAGCACGACATTTTCGAGGACTGACCCGAAGCGGATGGCGTGAAAGATCTGCGGTTCTTTCTCTTCGCTCAGGTCGACGCATTTGGCGTAGCATCCACCTTCAAAATTAAAAATGCCTGTGGCGCTCCAGCCGTGCTCGTCGTCGCCGATGAGGCGGCGTGCCGGGTCGGCTGAGAGCGTGGTCTTGCCCGTGCCACTCAGGCCGAAGAAGAGCGCTGTGACGCCGTCCGCACCCACATTGGCGGAGCAATGCATCGGCAGCACGTCACGACCCGGAAGGAGGAAGTTCATCACGCCGAAGATGGACTTCTTCATTTCGCCGGCATACTTGGTGCCGCCGATGAGGATGATGCGTCGCGTGAAGTCGGCGAGGATGAAGGCATCGGTGCGCGTTCCGTCTCGATCGGGAATGGCGGAGAATTCCGGCGCCGCGATTACGGTGAATTCTGGCTGATGGCCGGCGAGTTCGGCCGCGCCGGGACGAACAAAAAGCTGTCGAACGAACAGAGCGTGCCACGCATATTCCGCGATCACGCGGATGGGCAGCCGATAGGCGGCATCGGCGCCGCAATAGAGGTCCTGCACGAAAAGATCGCGCTCACGCATGTGGGCGAGCACGCGTTGGAGCAGGGCTTCGAACTTGCCGGAGTCGAAGCGCTGATTCACCCGTCCCCAGTCGACGGAATCGTGCGTGACGGCGTCGTCGACCGTGAATTTATCGCGCGGGCTGCGGCCGGTGCGCGCACCTGTGACGGCGACCAGGGAGCCGTTGGAGGCGAGGCGGGCTTCGCCGCGAAGCAACGCGCTCTCAATGAGCTGGGCTGCGGGCAGATTGCGATGGACATGGGCCCCAGCCGCGAGCGCGCTTACTGCCTCGGTGATTGACGAAGTTGCCATGCACGGGCTCCTAAGGTGTAACAAAGCACAAAAATTATTGTGCCATGGCAAGAGCAGGGTGGTCAGTGGCGACGTGGGCACTCCGGCGGGGGTAGCAAGACTCTCCTTGACAATCTAGGGGAGAGGCGTTAGGGTCTTTCCTAGACAAACTAGGAAGCGTGTTTTGGCCGCCGGTGAAGCGCGAGGAGACATTCGATGGGCGAGAAACAGAACGACGTGTTGCAGGGAACGCTGGACCTGTTGATCCTGAAGGCGGTTTCGCTGGGGCCGCTGCACGGCTATGGCGTATTGCTTCGGATCCAGCAGATTTCAGGCGAGGAGCTTGTGATTCAGCAGGGATCGCTTTATCCGGCGCTCTACCGGCTTGAGGCGCAGGGCGCCATCGCCAGCGAATGGGGCGAGAGCGAGAACAACCGTCGCGCGAAGTACTACACCCTGACCGGGGCAGGCCGGGAGCGCCTGGAAGAAGAGACCGGCAAATGGAACCGGATGGCAGGGATCATCGGAACGATTTTGAGCGCGACGTAGAAGCAGGGAACAGGGACTGGGAGACAAGGGTGAATCGCATGGGTCGGAGTTCTTTTCTTCATCGATTGGTTTCGCGAGGACGGGCTTGGGTAAGCGCCGTGGCTGGGCGCGAGCGATTGGAATTCGAAATGAAGACGGAGCTGGATTCCCATCTCGAGATGTTGATAGCCGAGTTCGCGCGCAAAGGATATGAACCGGAAGAGGCCACGCGGCGAGCGCGCATGACGCTGGGAGGAACTGTGACGCACAAGGAAGGCATGCGCGCTGCGCTTGGCCTGCGCTGGTGGGACGAGTTCTGGGCCGATCTGCGATTTGCGGCGCGTCTTCTGCGCAAAAGCCCAGGATTTACGGCCATTGCGGTGACTTCTCTGGCGCTCGGCATCGGCGCCAATACCGCCATTTTCTCCGTGGCGAAGAAAGTCATGCTCGATACGCTGCCGGTGAACAAGCCGCACGAATTGCGCCTGTTGACGTGGGTTAGCGGTCATGAGCGGCCAGTGCCTCCGGTTTGGGGCGATGTATTGCAGACACCGAATGGAGGCCTGCAGAGCAATGGTTTCTCGTATCGCGTCATGGAGGAACTGCGCACGCGCAGCGACGTGATCGACGGTGCAATCGCGTTCAAAGATGTGCAGATGACAGCGACCATCGATGGAGAGCCGCAACTGGTAACGAGCGAGATGGTAAGCGGCAATGTATTCGATGTGCTGGGAGTGTCGCCGCTGGCAGGGCGCGGCTTGACACAATCGGACGACGCGGGGCCGGGACGTGGCCCCGTGGCCATTATCAGCGAGAGCTATTGGACGGAGCGGTTTGGGCGATCGACAAGCGCGGTGGGAAAGACGATTTCGCTGAACGGCGTGCCCGTGACGATTGTCGGCGTGGGTCCGGCGCACTTCAATGGCTTGCAGTTCGGCGTAATCACCGATGTGTTTGTGCCCATCACAATGCAGCCAGTTCTTTTGCCGCGCGCGCAAAGGAGTACGGTATCGCTGTTGAACAACCCGCAATCCTGGTGGGTGCAGATGCTGGTTCGGCTGCGGCCCGGCGTACCGGAGGCGCAGGCACAGGCGGCGCTGGACGTGACGCTGCGGGAGACGGCGATGGCCACGCTGCCGGCGACACCCGCCCTGGATCTTCTTCATCTGCAACTGGAACCTGGAGACCGCGGGTTGGATTATGTGCGGGGCCAATTCATGCAGCCATCGTTTGTGCTGCTGGCGCTTGCGGGGCTGGTGCTGCTGCTGGCGTGCGTCAACCTGGCCAACCTGTTGCTGGCGCGCGCAGCCACGCGGCAGCGCGAGATGAGCACGCGGCTGGCGCTGGGCGCAGGACGCGCACGGATTCTACGCCAACTGTTGACGGAGAGTTTACTTCTGTCAGGATTAGGCGGCGCATCGGGGCTGCTGCTGGGCTTTCTGGGGCGCAACTTGATTCCGCGCCTGATTGAAGACACCCTGCAGCCATCGGGGATGCGCATCGATTTCGATTGGCGCGTGGTGGCATTCACGCTTGCTGTGTCGCTGGCGACAGGGATCCTGTTTGGCGTGGCGCCGGCATGGCGGGCTATGCATGCGGATTCGAGCCATTCGCTCAAAGGCGCGGGCACTGCGTCGCAAGGACGGCAGAAGATGCTGCTGGGCAAAGGGCTGGTGCTGGTGCAGATTGCGCTGGCTGCCATTCTGCTGGTGGGCGCGGGGTTATTTGTGCGCACGCTGGTGGAACTGAGCCGAACACCCCTGGGATTCCGCTCGGACCATCTGTTGCTCTTCCAGTTGAACCCTCCGCAGGCCCGCTATACCGAGGCGCAGGTCGCGACGATGTACAAACAACTCGAAGAGAAGTTCGCCGCGATTCCCGGCGTTCGCTCGGTGTCGATGAGCAACATCGCGATCATCGGCGACGGGCATTCGGGTTCGACATTTCACGTGCTGGGCGCGCCCCCGGATAGGGAAGAAGTTCGCGTGCAGACGAATACGGTGGGAAGCGATTTCTTTCGTACGATGGGAATTCCGATTGTGCGCGGGCGCGCATTCAACGCATCGGACACGGCGACTTCACCCAAAGTGGCCGTTGTGAACCGCGCACTGGCAAAGCAATTTTTCCCCGGACAGGATGCGCTTGGGAAGATTTTTGAAAGCGATCCGGAAGATATTGAGGGTCCGGTGGAAATCATAGGCATTTGCCCGGACACACGCTACGCCGACATTCGCAGTGAGACGCCGGCGACATTCTACGTCGACTATCGGCAGAAGCCAGGCGCGGGCCGGATGGTCTTCGAGATGCAAACCGAAGGCGAGCCGGCGAGTGTCTTGAGCGCGGCGCGGGCGGCGGTTGCAACGCTTGACGCGAATTTGCCGCTGACAGACGTCCGCACGATGCAGCAACAGGTGGCTTCAACCACACGGGAAGAGCGGATGTTCGCGGAGCTGACCAGCGGCTTTGGGTTGTTGGCGCTGGTGCTTGCCTCCGTAGGGATTTACGGAATCATGGCGTACGCAGTGGCGGGACGAACGAGCGAGATCGGGATTCGTATGGCGCTTGGTGCGCAGCCGCGGCAGGTGCGCGGCATGATTCTGCGCGAGAGCACAACGCTGACGATTGCGGGCATTGTTGTCGGCGTGAGTGCGGCGCTGCTGCTGATGCGCCTGGTGAAGTCGATGCTCTATGGAATCCAGGCAGGCGATCCGCTCACTCTCGCGGGCGGCGTCGCGGTTCTGGTGAGTGTGGCGCTGGCGGCAAGCTGGATTCCGGCGCGGCGCGCCGCGCGGATTCAGCCTATGGAGGCGCTGCGACACGAATAAGGCAGGGAACAGGGATTGGATGATCGGTGGTCGGGAATCAGTGGGGGTGGGATGAGTTGGAATTCAATTCTTGTGCGGACGGTTTCACGCATGCGGTCGTGGATGCAGGCGATGGCAGGGCGCGCGCAGGTGGAGAGCGAGATGGATGCGGAGCTGATGTCGCATCTCGACTTGCTGACCGCGGAGTTGATGCGAGCGGGTATTGAACCGAAAGAAGCGGCGCGGCGAGCGCGAATTGCGATGGGGGGATTGATGACGCACAAGGAAGAAATGCGGGCTGCGCTGGGGCTTCGCCCATGGGATGAGTTTGTGACGGATCTGCGCTTCGGCTTGCGGCTACTGCGCAAGAGTGCGGGATTCACGGCCATCGCGGCCACTTCGCTGGCGCTGGCTATCGGCGCGAATACTTCGATTTTCTCGGTGGCAAAAAGTCTTCTGTACGACCGGCTGCATGTCGATCATCCCGAACAGTTGCGGTTAATTCGGTGGAAGATGGACCCCCAGAGTGCTGTTCATGACATGTGGGGTGAGTTCGAGCCGGCTCCGGATGGAAGTGGAATGCTGGGTCCGATCTTGTCGTATCCCGTTTACGCCAACATGCGCGCACACAACCAGGTGATGCAGGACCTGTTCGCGTTCAAAGAAGACAGTATGAACGCTACGCTGCATGGGACCGCGCGCCGCGTGGACGTATCGATGGTATCGGGAAATTTTTATTCCGGCGTGGGTGTGCGTCCGCAGCTTGGGCGCGCGATTCAGCAGTCGGATGACGCGATTCCCGGCGCGGGCACGGTTGCGGTGATCAGCGACGAAGAGTGGACGCGCGATTTTGGCCGCTCAGCCTCAGTGCTGGGGCAGACGATCACCGTGAATCAGCAGGCGTTGACCATTGTCGGCGTGAATCCACGCGGGTTTACAGGCGCAAAGCATGTGCAGGCATCTCCGGATATTTTTGTGCCGCTGAGTTTGCAGCCGATGATCGATCCGAAAGGAAGTGAAGCTTCGCTGCTTACAGACAGCCAGCTTTGGTGGGTCAACGTAATGGGCCGGCTCAAGCCAGGCGTCACCGACCAGCAAGCAACGGCGGCGCTCGATGTACAGCTGGCTGCGGCCACGCGGGCGACGTTGCCAGTAAAACCGACGGAAACACTTCCGCGGTTGATTCTCGACAGAGGCGACCGCGGTCTCAACTTTGCGGGCCAGCAATACAAGGAGCCGGTTTTTGTGTTGATGACCCTCACTGGCTTTGTGCTGCTGCTGGCTTGCGCCAACGTCGCGAACCTGCTGCTGGCACGCGGCGCGCAACGGCAGCGGGAGATGAGCGTGCGGCTGGCTATGGGCGCGGGGCGCAGCCGCGTGTTGCGCCAGTTGCTCACAGAGAGCTTGCTGCTTGCGGCCATCGGCGGAGCCGGCGGTCTCGTCCTCGGCTATTTCGGCCGCAGTATTTTGCCGAACATGCTTTCGAACGCATGGGAGCAAGGCCCGATCCAGGTTCCGATGGATTGGGGTGTGTTTGCTTTCGCGACCGTCATCACTCTGCTCACCGGCCTTCTGTTTGGGCTCGCGCCCGCATGGAGCGCGTCGCGTGCGGAGGTGACCAGCAGCCTGAAGGAGAGTGCACAGAGTACGACCCGGCGGCGCAAAGGGCTCAGTGGCAAGGCGCTTGTCGGATTTCAAATTGCGTTGTCAACGTTGCTGGTTGTGGGCGCGGGTCTTTTTCTGCGCACCGTTCTGGCGCTCAATTCAGTCAACGTTGGATTCCGTACCGACCACCTGGTCTTGTTCGAAGTGGACCCTCCTGAGAAGCGTTACGACCACGGCAAAGATGTGCAACTGCATCGGCGGCTGGAACAGGACTTCGCGGCTTTGCCGGGCGTGGAAGGCGCGACTCCGATCAACAACCCGTACATTTCCGACGGCCTTTCGAACAGCGACTTTATTCCTGAAGGCGCCGCAGATGATGGCCACCATAGCGGCGCGGAAGATTTCAATATCACGGGGAACACCTTCTTCCAGACGTTTGGCATTCCCATCATTGCCGGACGCGGTTTCGGCGCGCAGGACACGGCGAGCTCGCAGAAGGTGGCTGTCATCAACCAGGCGCTGGCGAAAAAGCGTTTCCCGAATGCCAACCCGGTGGGCAAACGTTTCCGCACAGACGGCGCGGCCACCGAATGGTATGAAATTGTGGGCGTCTGCGGCGATACGCATTACGCCAAGCTGCGCGAAACGGCGCCCCCGCAATTCTTTGTGTCGTA
>Ga0182030_10026876_pt1 | contig 10384 bp, 5 predicted proteins | sample 812S3MmetaG_FD_121299 | JGI IMG/M metagenome (GOLD analysis project Ga0182030, IMG submission 121299) | Permafrost microbial communities from Stordalen Mire, Sweden - 812S3M metaG (Illumina Assembly) | ecosystem: Environmental > Terrestrial > Soil > Wetlands > Permafrost | place: Sweden... | reverse complement strand
TGTTTCGAGAAAGAACCGGGATCGCCTGTCCGGCGGGCCGCGGAGCGGGACTGGTGGCCCTGCCGTTTACCAGCGGGCCCCGGGACCTCGTTCCGATCCATGTCACGATGGTTCCGCCGAGCGCGATGACTGCGGCCGCGAGCATTGCGCGACGATCGCCCGCGACCGTCGCGATGCCGCGCCGTGCATCAGCGCCGTCGGCGATTGCCACGAGAAGCGCGACGCCAAGAGCGGCACCAACTTGTCGGGTGGTGTTCACGACGCCACCGACCACGCCCTGGTCTTCGTCGGCCATACCGCTCGCGCCGAGGACGGTGGAGCCGAAGACGGTGCCGACGGTGCCGAAGCCGACGAGCACAATCGCGCCGAGGACCGCGCTGTAGTGCCCGCTGGCGGGCAGCTGCACGAGAATGAAGAACCCAAGGCTCGTGGCAAGCGTCGCCGCGATCAGCATCTTGCGCATGCCGAGGCGCCGTACGAGGCGCGCCCCGAACATTCCGGTGACGAAGCCGACCACGCCTTGTGGAGCGATCACCAGGCCGGTCTCTAACGGCGAGTCGTGCAGGCTCTGCTGAAGGTAGAGGGAGAGCACCACAAGCTCTCCTGCGTTCCACAGTCCGAGTACCAAGCTCAAGACGCCCGCTGTGGCGAGACTCGGTCGCCGGATCAGTGCAAGGTCGAGGAGGGGTTGGGAATGGACCTGCTCGACCTTCACGAAGGCGATGGCCATGCCTAACGAGCCGACGAGCGTTGCTACGACGAGCGGGTGTGTCCAACCGAGCACGGATCCCTCCGAGACCCCGAAGACCAGAGCTGCGACCGCGAGCGTGGAGAGGAGCCCGCCTCTCAGGTCGAGATGGAGCGGCGATTGGCGTGCGGCGTCACGGGAAAGCAGGAGCGGAGCGAGAAGCGCGACTGCCAGTCCGATCGGAACGTTCACCAAGAAGATCGATCGCCACGTTGTGTACTGGACGAGGATGCCGCCGAACACTTGACCGGCTACGAACCCGATCGAAGCGGTCGCGCCGTAAAGGCCGAGCGCGCGAGTCCGCCCGGGGCCTTCGACATGACCGGCCGTGATCAGTGACAGCGCGGACGGGGCGACGAGTGCCGCTCCGATTCCTTGTAGTGCCCGCGCGGCGACCAAGAGCCGTGCATCCCCGGCGAGTCCGGCGGCAAGCGAGGCACCGACGAAGATGAGGAGGCCCGTTTCGAACATCCGCCGCCTTCCGATGATGTCGGCCATGCGACCCCCGAGGATCAAGAGGCCGCCGAAGGTGATCGCATAAGCGGTAACCACCCACTGCACCGAGTCACCTCCAAACCCGAGTGCTTGGCGGATGGAGGGAAGTGCGACGTTCACGATGCTGAAGTCGAGAACGACGATGAACGACGCCATTAACACCAGCGCGAGAGCCCACCCCGACAGGCCGGCGACGTGACGCGAGGCAGTTCCGATTCCAGACGCATCGGGTTCCGTGCTCTCGCTGGGGACTGCAGGGGCCGCTTCCGTCGAGTCCTCTGTGTCCGCTGGGAGGGTGGATCCGAGGTGAATCGGGTGGTCGGTGTGAGCCAGTGTCAGGGTCATGGGCAGATCTCCTAATTATAGAACGCTACGTATCGTATCGTAATCTATGTAGGATGTAACGCATGACCGAGTCGCTTATTCCCACTCCAGTTCGTCGAGGTCGACCGCGCAGCGAACGAGTCGAGCGCGTGATTTTGGAGACGACGGCGCGGTTGCTAGACGAGCGAGGTTTCGTGGACCTCACCATCGAGGAGGTCGCCCTGCAAGCGGGCGTGGGCAAGGCAACGATCTACAGACGGTGGCCAACCAAGGGCATGCTCGCGTTCGATGCATTCCAGGCGGAATTTCTCGCCGGTCAGCCCCTTCCCGATACCGGCAGCCTGAGGGGGGACCTACTCGGCGCGCTCCGCGGCTGGATAACGACCGTTAAGGCCACCGTCACTGGGCGCACGCTCGTCGGATTGATCGCCGAGGTACAACGAGATCCCGCGCTCGGCGACGCTTGGCGGGACCGATTCGTGGAACGAGTCCGGGCCCAGCACCGAGTGATGATTGACCGAGCCATCGAGCGAGGTGAACTCTCGCCGGCTACCGACCCAGAAATCGTTCTCGATCTCGTCTTCGGAGCGGCCTACCACCGGCTCCTGCAGTCCCACCTTCCGCTCACGGACCGATTCGCAAAAACCATTGTCGACACCGTCGTCTCCGGGTTGCAGGCCCACCCGATTTGACGCTTTGGATCTCTCGATCCCGATGTCGGCCTGACTCTGCCTTAGTCGGCGCCACCCTGTCCCCCGGCGAAATCTCGTCTCGAGGTAAGCCGCGTAGGCAAACCATCCTCAGGGGCGACGCACCGATGTATTTCGGGTCTTCGAGCGTCTCGGTAGCATGGGTCACCATGGATCGCGGCCGGATAACTGTCGATCCAAATCGGATGCGTGGTCTCGCGTGCATCAGGGACACGCGGGTGACGGTTCTCGCTGTGCTGGGGTGTCTAGAAGCGGGTCGCGAGATGGCCGAGGTTCTTCGGGACTTCCCCTACCTCGGACAGGCCGATCTCGAGGCCGCGTTGGACTTCGCCGCCGGTACGGCTGAGGACCAGGAGCTTCCTGCAGTCGCCCCGTCGTGAGGTTTCTTGTGGACGCGGACCTCTCTCCGCGCGTCGCCCAGTTGCTGAGCGAGGCAGGTCATGACGCGGAGCACGTTGAGGCTTTCGACGTGCTGCGGGTCAGCGACGACATGCTCCTCGCATTTGCCGCGTCCGAGGATCGTGTCGTCGTCTCCTCCGATGTTGACTATGCGTCGCTGTTCTCCGGCGAGGATCTCACCACGCCGTCGCTGGTCCTTTTCCGCTCTGCCGATGGCCTTCCGCCCGACGAGCAGGCCAAGGTACTCCTCGAGAACCTCGAGCTGGTCGCCGCGGAGCTGGAGTCCGGGGCGATCGTGACGTTCGTCGCTGGGCAGCCGCGCGTTCGCGCGTTGCCGGTTGGCGCGCCTGACGGCTCCGAGACAACCTAGCGTCTCCAAATCCTTGCTCTAGCGGGCGACGACGGAACACCTGCTCAGTGCACACCATTCGACTCGGGTTGCGACGGAACTCATGCCGCGATCAGATTCACCGAGTGAGAGCGCCCAGTCGGCGATGCCAGTTCGGGTGCTGCTTCCAGCCTGGGTAGCGAAAAATTCGACTGATGCCGGTCCGGACGCCCCCGCGTCAGGGCCTAACCTGGATGGATGCGAGCACTTCTTGTCGAGAACATCCACCTCGACGCGGTTTCACTACTTGACAAGGCCGGATTCGAGGTCGAGTGCCTCAATCGGGCACCGGGCGAGGACGAGCTCCGCGAGCGCCTAGATGGCGTTCATGTGCTCGGCATTCGCTCGCAAACCCAGATCACCGAGCGGGTGCTTGATTCGGCGAGCTCGCTCGAGGCGGTCGGTGCGTTCTGTATCGGGACGAATCAGATCGACCTCCGTGCCGCCGCTGGTAAGGGCGTGGCCGTCTTCAACGCTCCGTACTCGAACACCCGAAGTGTCGTCGAGCTTGCGCTCGCCGAGATGATCTCGCTCACGAGAAACCTCACGAAGAAGAATCACGGCATGCACGCCGGCGTGTGGGACAAGTCGGCCGCAGGCAGCCACGAGATTCGGGGTCGTCGTCTCGGCATCGTCGGTTACGGCAACATCGGCAGCCAGCTATCGGTGATCGCCGAGAGTCTCGGTATGTCGGTCTTCTTCTACGACGTGTCCGACAAGCTCGCGCTTGGAAACGCCCGGTCGTGCGGAACCCTCGCGGAACTCCTCGAGGCCGTCGACATCGTCACCTTGCACGTCGACGGTCGATCCGAGAACCGCGATTTCTTCGGTGACGAGCACTTCGCGAAGATGCGCCCGGGCAGCATCTTCCTTAACTTGAGCAGAGGCTTCGTCGTCGATCACGCGGCGTTGCGTGATCACCTGCGGTCCGGCCACCTGAGCGGTGCCGCGATCGATGTCTTCCCCGCCGAACCCCAAGGCGCCGCTGACCCGTTCTCGTCGGAGCTGCAAGGTCTCGACAACGTGATCCTGACCCCGCACATCGGTGGCTCGACCGAGGAGGCACAGCAAGATATCGGTAACTTCGTCGGCAACAAACTCGTGCGCTATCTGGCTAGTGGCTCGACCCCGATGTGCGTGAACCTCCCGGCGCTCGACCTGCCGCTCACCTCGCAGGCGTTCCGGCTGCTCTACATTCACCACAACGTGCCTGGTGTCCTCGCAGAGGTCAACTCGCTCGTCGCGGAGTACGGCATGAATATCGAGGCCCAGCTCCTCGGTACTCGCGATCAGAACGGTTACGTCATCACTGACGTTGCGACCGAGCCGCCCGCCGATCTTCTCCAGGCGCTCGAGCAGCTGGAGGCGACGGTTCGTCTTCGCCTCGTTCGACTTCCCGCAGGCGAGGTCCTCAGCAACTGAGGGAGTAACCCGAGCGGCCTGTTCCGCGAGGTCTCTCGCGCCGCCGGGCGGACGATTGCGACGCGGCGAGGCCCACTCCGTCTGGCAGGTCCGGGCGGCGGCATCGGTTTTCTTGTTCGGCTGCCGGTTCGCCAAATCGTCTCGCCAAATGCATCGCCGTGAAGCTCTCTGGTCCAGACGACGGACGAACGCCAACCTGCCAGGCGACCAGAATCGGCGATAGGTCGATGGGCGGATCCTCATACTCTCGGCGTTACGTGCCGTAACTACCTACGAAGCGGGCGGGTCACGAGACGTTCGCGCCGCAAAACGAGGGCGACCACGGGAGAGCAATGACGTACCGGCGCACTAGGCGTTTGCAGACCAGCTCAGCCAGCGCGCCGCGACGAACGGCGATTGCCGAGTGCTCTTCGCCGAGCACAAGTTTGCTATCCGGCGTTTTGCGATCGGTTCTTGCTGAATGCCCTTCTAGGGCCCAGGTCGCATGAGCGGCTTCCACTCGAGATCGATGAGGGCTACGCGCCGGTGGTGTTCGACGGCTCTTGTCACGATTGTTGCGGCGTGCGTGTTCGGGAGCATCGCGACGATCGCGCTGCCGTTGTCCGCCTCGGCAGCTACGTACGACACGGTGCCGATCCCGGGTCTTTCCAATCCGTGGGGGATAGCCTTCGATGCCGCGGGCGACTTGTTCGTCGCGAACAACGCCAACAACTCCATTACGGTGCTGCCTGAGCAGAGCGGGATGATCTTCGGTCAAGCGGTTACCGCGGGCGTCGCTGTCACCGTTATCGCGGCGACCGGCCTCAACTCACCGTCGGCACTTGTCTTCGACTCGTCCGGCGACCTCTTCATCGGAAACAGCAACAACTCCGTAACCGTCCTTCCTCAGCAGAGCGGCACGCTCTTTGGACAAGGTGTCAGCGCAGACACCGCCGTGGCCCTGACTGCTGCGACTGGTTTCAACGGTGCCTGGGGCCTGGCTTTCGATGCCGCGGGCGATCTGTTCGGCGCATCCGAGGGCAACAGCTCCGTCATCGTCCTTCCGGTCTCGAGCGGCACGATTTTTGGCAAGCCCGTCACCGCTGACGTCGCGGCAGTGCTCCTCGCGTACCCGAACGTCTCCGGCCCGACGAGCCTTGCGTTCGACCCAACGGGAGACCTGTTCGTCGCGAGCATCGCGACCAACGTGATCACCGTCGATCCGGCCATTACTAGGTCGATATTCGGCCAGTCTGTCACTGCTAACACCCCGGTGACGCTCAATGCGGCCTCGGGCTTGGCGGCTCCATGGGCGATGGCCTTTGACCCCGCGGGTGATTTGTTCGTAGCAAACGACGCGGGAACCGGAAGCGCGAGCGTGCTACCGGTGGCTAGCGGAACGCTCTTCGGCCAGGCGGTGACAGCGAACACCGCGACGACGTTCCTCGGTGGCCAAGACGGCATTTATTACTCCTACGGACTCGCGTTCGATGCCGCCGGCGATCTCTACAGCTCCAACCAAGGAAACAGCACCGTGACCGAGCTGCTCGCGCCGCCGCCGGACGTTCCCCAGACGATCGGGTTCACCTCGACCGATCCCAGCCCGACCTATGGCTCCACTTACGCGCCCGCAGTCAGCATCTCCCCGATGTCGGCGCAAACCCCGGCGCCGGTGTTCTCCGTCGGCTCCTCCTCCGGTCCAGGGGTGTGCGCGATCTCGGCCGGAGTCGTGACCTTTACCAAAGTCGGGACGTGCGTCATCGACGCCGATGTCGCGTCGTCGGGGAGTCTCGAGGCGGCGAGCGTGTCGCAGATCGTTGCGGTCATCCCGGCCGCGGTCTCGGTCATCGCCTCATCGGCGAACATCGACTACGGGAACCCGCCGCCTGCGGTCACCCCGCAGATCAACGGCCTCGTGAACGGCGATCCTACGAACAAGCTCGGTGTAATCATCTGTTCGACCTCGGCGACGGCCACCTCTCCGGCCGGCGTCTATCCGACCAGCTGCAGTGGCGGGGGTGACCCGAACTACTCCCTCACCTATCTCACCGGTGAGGTCACCGTCGACGCGGTCGCTCCCGGGCCTCCGACCAGCGTGACCGCGACGCCGGGCGACGGGTCGGTCACCGCGACCTGGACTGCTCCTAGTTCGACCGGCGGCGCGCCGATCATCGGTTACACGGTGGCCGCTATACCCCAAGGCGGAGATACGCCAATCAGTCAGTCGTTCCCATCCACCGCGACGACCGAGACCCTCACCGGCCTCGTTGACTCGACACCATATGACGTGAGCGTCGCTGCACTGAACGCCGACTACGCCGCCGATGGAAGCCCGGCCGACGCATCGGACAATCCCGTGACGCCTGAGTCCTCGACCCAGACGATTACGTTCACCTCACCACCACCGGTGGAACCAGCACTCTCGAGCACCTACACGCCGAGTGCGACCGGTGGAAGCTCGGGCAACGCGGTCGTCTTTACGATCGGATCCGAGACGACGGACCAGGCCTGCTCGATCACCGCAGGTGTCGTGTCCTTCGATCACTCGGGGACCTGCGTCATCGATGCGAATCAGGCCGCGGGTGGCGGGTTCGACGCTGCAATACAGGTCCAGCAGTTCATCCTGGTCGGCCAGGACACGCCGGTCATCAGCTGGCCAAGTCCGGCGGCGATCCCCTTCGGGACCCCACTCGGCTCGAGCGAGCTCGACGCGACCGCTTCTGTGCCCGGGACCTTCACCTACGTCCCGGCAGCGGGAACCGTGCTCGCCGGAGGGACCCGGTCGCTCGACGTCACGTTCACCCCGGTCGATAGTGCTGACTACGTTCCTGCGTCGGCCTCGACGAGTTTGACCGTCGACAAGCAGACGCCGCCGGTCACCTGGGCGACACCGGCACCGATCACCTATGGCACCGCGCTCTCGGGCGAGCAGCTCGACGCCACCGCGAGTGTGTCCGGAACCTTCTCGTACTCTCCAGCCCTCGGCAACATCGAGGCTGCCGGTAACGACACCATCACGGCGACGTTCACCCCGACCGACTCGATCGACTACTCGAGCGTTACGACGACCGTCGCCCTCACCGTCGAAAAGCAGACGCCGCCGATCACCTGGGCGACACCGGCACCGATCACCTATGGCACCGCGCTCTCGGCCAACCAACTCGACGCCACCGCGAACGTCGCGGGGACCTTCTCGTACCAGCCGGCTGCCGGGACGGTGCCCGACCCTGGCAGCCACACACTCTCGGTCAAGTTCACCCCTTCGGACACCTCGAACGATCAGCCGGTGACCAAGACCATCAGTCTCGAAGTCGACAAGGCCACGCCCAACCTCGCATGGCCGGCCCCTGCCGCGATCACCTACGGCACTGCACTCTCGTCTGCTGAGCTCGACGCGACGTCGTCCGCGCAAGGCACCTTCACCTACACGCCGGCCCTCGGTGTTAACCCTGTCGCGGGCACGGCGACGCTAACGGCGACGTTCTCACCCGCCAATACCGCGGATTACGCGAGCGGGACGGTCCAGACCACCCTCGTTGTTAATCAGGCAACTCCGACGATCACCTGGCCGGCGCCGGCCGCAATCTCTGCTGGTACCGCGCTCTCTGCCGATGAGCTCGACGCTTCCGCTTCCGTGCCCGGGACTTTCACCTACTCGCCGGCAGCGGGATCCACGCCTGCGGCGGGTACGACGACGCTCAGCGTGAACTTCACGCCGACGGACGTTACGGACTACGCGAGTACGATGCAGACGACAAGCCTCGTCATCAACCCAGCGGCCACCGTTACCGCGCCGCCGCCGTCGACGACCTCGACCACGATCGCACCGAGCGCGGATCCCTCGACGTTGCCGGCGCCGCCGTCTGGGAGCGTGAACATCGACTTCGCGATCCAGCCGGGCATCGCGATCACCGAGGGCAAGGTGCGCGTTCACGGACACGGGTTCCGACCTGGCTCGACCGTGACGATCGTCGCGCACTCGTCACCGCGGTTGCTCGGCACCGCAGTTGTCAAGAAGGACGGGACCTTCTCCGACGTCGTCGGTCTACCTGCCGGCCTCCCGGTGGGTGGTCACCACATCATCGTCAGCGGGACCCTGCAAAACGGTAGCGCGGTGGCCCAACAGGAGGCCTTCACGGTCGCGACGGGCGGCCTGCTCGGCACGGTCGGATCGGTACCGCCTGGTCCACTCGCTAGTGACGTCGCCTTCGTGCCGACTGCACATCGGGCGACCGTGCTCGCGACGGCAGCTGGCGGTTCGGTCGCGATCGGCGCCGTCGCGTCATCGCTCGGCGGCGGGTTCAGTGCGGCTCGCTCCGGTGGGACCGGCGGCCTGGGCGGAGGCAGCACCGGTGGGGGAGGAGGTGGGTATCTCGAGGACGTCGAGCTCGAACGCGAGGAGGCGGACTTCGAAGGCGGATCACGAGGCGACCGTTCGCGGACCTGGCGTTGGCCCTGGACAGGAGCGCTCGATCGCTTCAGCGCGCGCTACCCGTCTCGTACCGCGGCGGTCTCGCCGGTCGCCGGTCGGGTGCTCGTCGATGGTGACTACCTACGAGCGATGTTCGGCAGCCTTTGGTTGTTGATGTGTCTTGGCGCGATGGCCCTCGGTTCGTACGCCTCAGCAAGCACCGGATGGTACGCGATCCCGCCCAGCTTGACGATCTTCGTCGCTGTCTTGGCGGTGAGCATCTTGGACTCGACGCTTGGCTACCTCGCCGGACTCTCGTTCTTTGCCAGCGCGCTCTTGGCCGGACACGTCACTTCCGCCGTCGAGGCCAGGACGGGCGCGGGCATCGTCTTGTTGTGGTTCGCGGTGCCTCTTGCGGCGGCTGCGCTCCGCCCCCTGCGTCGTAGCCTCAGCGTCAGCCTGGTCGGACTGTGGGATCGCGTCGCTGACCTTGTCATCGGCGGGCTGTTCGCGGCCTGGGCTGCCGAGAAGATGACCGGGGCGCTCTCCGGCCTAGCCGGTGTCGAGTTGCCGATAGCGAAAGACCTCAACACGATCGCTTTCGCGGTCCTCGGTTTCGTCGGGCTGCGAATCATCCTCGAGACGATCGCTGCACATCACTACCCCAAGCGCCTGGAGCACGTGAAGCACCGCGGTGGCCTCGAATCGGAGAACCTCCAGGTGGGGCTTTCGCTCATCGTCCAGATCGTATTGTTCCTCTTCATCTCGGTTGCCTTCATGGGCTCGACGTGGGGTCTTTACGTCGGCGCCGTGGTCTTTTTCTCTCCGCTCGTCCCCTGGCTGTTCGCGGACAAGATCCCGAAGAGCAGGTTCGTCACGAAGTGGAAGCCGACCGGGCTCGTGAACTGGACGCTCATCATCGTGGCCGGCGTGGCCTTGAGCAGGTTGCTGGACCACCTTGTCCACAGCGACCACCTGGTCGAGGTGCTCGGATTCATTCTTCTCCCACTTCCGGTTCTCGCCTCGTGGGCACTCGAGCTCTTCGAAGTGGAAGAAGAAGAGAGCGAAGATGAGGACGACGTGGAAGGCGACGGCACCGGGGAAGGATCGCGGGAGCGACTCGACTCACCCGATGGCGACGGCCCTTCGCGCCTCCCTGTGCTCGCTTACGCCGGCTCGATAAGCGGCGGCGAAGCTTCGCGGACGATGCTCGCCGATGTTGCTATGGACCATGACGGAGATGGTTTTCTGGAGGCGGAGAGCGCCCGTTCGAAGTTCCGGGCTGGACAAGAAGAGCGCGACGAAGCACGGGAGGCGACTCGCAGCTCCGAGGCACGCTGGAAGGCCTGGCTCACCCGGCTTGCCGGGGTGCCGCTCGTGGTGGTCTCGGTATACCTCGTGGTCACCCACATCGCCGGCGGTTGACGCCGACTCGAGAAAGCACCAGGCCGACCGTTTGGGGTCGACGGCGTCCAGCCCTGAAGCCGCCCGGTCGGCCCCTGCGGCCG
>Ga0182030_10026875_pt1 | contig 10384 bp, 8 predicted proteins | sample 812S3MmetaG_FD_121299 | JGI IMG/M metagenome (GOLD analysis project Ga0182030, IMG submission 121299) | Permafrost microbial communities from Stordalen Mire, Sweden - 812S3M metaG (Illumina Assembly) | ecosystem: Environmental > Terrestrial > Soil > Wetlands > Permafrost | place: Sweden... | reverse complement strand
CGCCGGCTGAACGACGCAAGTTCACGCTCGTGGACGCGGGCTGGCAGGCATTGGACGACCAGAGTAAATGTCTGCACGAAACATTGGGCGAATTATTGACGGATTGGGGGGCGTTTCTGGAAGTGGGACTTTACCGTGAGGCCGTCACGCATCTGCTCGGCGGAACGGAACGGGTCGTTGGTCGTGTGCCGGTGTATTCGGGCGAACGTTTGATCGGCAATCAGCCGGTTCATTTCCTGACCAACGACAGCGCCTTCGCGTTCACGGCGCTGCCCCGTAATCGCGCAGCGATGCAGGATCATCAGCGCCGCTTCCTTAAACACACGCCGCTGCGGTGCATCCAGTGGATCAATTTCAACCGCCACAACATTGAATTCACGACGCTCACAAAATGATAGAGAACTTTGACAGAATTATTGATGGCAGAATGATGAATACTGGAAAATCTCTTTCCAAAAATTGTTCTGCCCTCAATTATTCTGTCAGCGTCAGAAACTAAAACCATGGGCGCATCCAATAAACCATCCATAAAATCCGTTCTGCTTCGGCACGAGACGATTCTGTTCGCCGTGCTCGCGGCGGAATGGATTTTTTTCGACGCCATCGGGCACAATTTCGGCACTTACGACACTTCGTGCGACATCCTCCGCCACTCGTGCGAGATCGGGTTGCTCGCGCTGGCGATGACGCCAATCATCCTGACCGGCGGCATTGACCTGTCGGTCGGTTCGCTGCTGGGACTGTGCGCGATTTTGTTCGGGAAATTCTGGCGCGACGCGGGCATGACGATTCCGGTAGCGGCGGTTTGCACGGTCGGCGTCGGCGCGCTGGCCGGAGGACTGAATGCATCGCTCATTTCGTGGCTGCGCCTGCCGCCGCTCATCGTCACGCTCGGAACCTATTCTCTGTTTCGCGGCCTGGCCGAGGCCATCACGCACGGCGTTGACACGTTCACGGATTTTCCGGCGTCGTTTTTGTTTCTCGGCCAGAATCGCTGGCTCGGCATTCCGGCGCAGGCATTTGTTTTCATCGCTGGCGCGATTTTTTTCTGGCTGCTGGTCCATCGCACGACTTTTGGCCGCTCGTTTCGCGCCATTGGATTTTCGCCCGAAGGCGCGCGCTACGCCGGAATCCCCGTCGGACGCCGCGTGGCGATGGTTTATGTGCTGGCGGGAATCGTCTCGGCCATCGCGGCAATCATTTACACCGCGCGGCTCGGCCAGGCGAAGGCCGACGCTGGCACGGGCTACGAATTGTTTGCCATCACCGCCGTCGTGCTGGGCGGCACGAGCATTTTTGGCGGCGTCGGCTCGATTCACGGCACCTTGCTCGGCGTGGCGGCGATTGCGGTGCTGCACAGTGGCATCGCCCACGCGCTGTTGCCGGGCGAAATGGCCGGAATGCTCACGGGCGTCCTGCTGATTCTCGCGCTGGCCGGCTCGATTCTGCCGAAAACAATTTCAGGCTTGCGCGCCCGGAAGGCGGCGTTCAAAATTCCAAAACAAACCGCATGAAATTCATTATCCAAAAACTGCCAGCGTTACTGTTGATCGCCGGTCTGGCCGGCTTGACCGGCTGCAACAAATCCGCCGAATCTCCTTCCGCCGGCGGCGGCAATTCTCCGGGCGGCGGAAAAAAATTGACCATCGCGTTCCTGCCGAAATCCAAGGGCAACGCCTATTTTGTTTCCTGCGCAAAGGGCGCGCAAAAGGCCGCGGACGAACTGGGTGACAAATTGATCATTGACGGGCCGACCGATCCCGATCCGGCGAGGCAGAATGAAATTGTCGAAAACTGGATCACGCTCGGCGTGGATGTCATTGCCGCCTCCTGCGAAAACAAGGAGGGCATTTCCACCGCGCTGCGCAAGGCGGAGGCCAAGGGCATCAAGGTTGTCACCTACGACGCCGACGCGCTGCCGGATGCGCGCTCGTTTTTCATGAACCAGGCCACGTCGCAGGGCATTGGTTATGCGCTCATGGACGAAGCCGCGCGGTTGTGCGAGAGCAACGGCGAATTCGCGGTCATCACCGGCTCGCTGACGGCGGGGAACCAGGTCGCTTGGCGGCAGTTTGTCGAGGAACGCCGTGCCGCCGCGTATCCGAACATGAAATGCGACGCGGTGGAAGCGTGCGACGATTTGAAGGACAAGGCGCAAAGCGAAACCACCGCGCTGTTGAGCACCTATCCGAATTTGAAACTGGTTTTGAGCACCACGTCGCTCGGCGTGCCCGGCGCGGCGGAGGCCATCAAACAGGCCGGCAAAACCGGCATCGTGAAAAACATCGGCCTCGGTCTGCCCAACGAAAACAAGCGCTATGTTCACGACGGCGTGACGCAGGGTGTGATTTTGTGGAAGACCGCCGACCTCGGCTACCTCACCGTTTATGCGGCGGATGCGCTGGCCAAAGGCGCGCTGAAAGCCGGCGACAAGACGTTCAAGGCCGGCTCGCTCGGAACGTTTGATATCCAAGGCGACAACATCATGCTCGGCAAGCCGTTCACTTTCAACAAAGACAACATTGACCAGTTTGATTTTTAACCGCTGATTTTTAAACCGCTAATCTTCGCTAATCCACGCTAATTTTTTGAAACGACATGGGCTGAAATTAATTAGCGACAATTAGCGCAGATTAGCGGTTTATGCTTTATGAAACGCAACGCGTTCAAAATGAAGTTGAAACCCGGCAACATTGCCGAATACAAAAAGCGTCACGACGAAATCTGGCCGGAACTGGCGGCGGCCTTGCGCGCGGCGGGCGTTTCCGATTATTCGATTTTTCTCGACGAGGAAACGCTCACGCTTTTCGCCGTGCAAAAGTTAAGTGACAACAATTCCGCCGCCGCGTTGCCCAATTTACCCATCGTCCGCAAATGGTGGGATTACATGGCGCCGCTGATGGAAGTTCATCCCGACCATTCGCCAATCTGTGGCGAATTGCGCGAGGTGTTCCATCTGGATTGAGCGCGACGCAGGGTTTCAAATGAATCAAATGCCGAAGAAATCTTCCGTCCGAGTTGGCTTGTTCGGCATCGGACTCGACACCTATTGGCCGCAATTTGGCGGGCTGTTCGAACGCCTCACTGGCTATCAAAAACAAATCGCCAGCCGCCTGCGCGGTTACGGCGTGGAACTCGTGGACGCCGGCATGGTGGACAACACCGAGAAAGCACACGCCGCCGCGTCGCTGTTCCGGCAGAAGGAAGTCGAGGTGATTTTTCTCTACATCTCAACCTACGCGCTTTCCTCGACCGTGCTGCCCGTGGTGCAAAAGGCGCGCGTGCCGGTGGTCGTTCTGAATTTGCAGCCGGTGCCGCAGCTTGATTACGCGAAGTTCAACGCCCTCGGCGACCGCGGCCTGATGACCGGCATCTGGCTCGAACATTGCCAGGCCTGTTCCGCGCCGGAAATCGCCTGCGTCTTCAACCGCGCGGGCATCGCGTATCACCTCGTCACCGGTTATTTGCAGGACGACGCGGCTTGGAAGGAAATCCGCGACTGGGCGGACGCCGCGAAGGTGATGATCGGGATGCGCGAGAACCGCGTCGGCGTGCTGGGCCATTATTATTGCGGGATGCTTGACGTTTATAGCGACATGGCGCAGCAATCCGCCGTATTTGGAAATCATTTTGAACTCATCGAAATGTGCGCGCTGCACCAACTCCGCGAGGCCGCCACGAAAAAACAAGTCGCCGCCAAGCTGGACCAATTCCGCCGCGAATTCGAAGTCGCCAAGGAATGTGAAAAGGCCGAATTGCTCCGCGCCGCGAAAACTTCCTGCGCGCTCGACGCGCTCGTGGCAAAGCACCGCCTCGGCTCGCTGGCGTATTACTACGAAGGCGAGGACGGCAATCCGTATCGCGACATCGCCACGAGCGTCATTCCGGGCAATACGCTGCTCACCGGCCACAATGTTCCGGTCGCCGGCGAGTGCGAAATCAAAAACGCGCAGGCGATGAAGATCATGGATTTGTTCGGCGTCGGCGGCTCGTTTTCGGAATTTTACCTGGCCGATTTCAAGGACGGCGTGGTGTTTCTCGGCCACGACGGACCGGCGCATTCAGCGATTGCCGAGGGCCGCGTCGGCCTCGTTCCCCTGCCCGTCTATCACGGCAAACCGGGCAAGGGCCTTTCGATTCAAATGACCGTGAAGCACGGGCCGGTGACGCTGCTCTCGGTGGTGCAGGGCGCAAACGGAAAAGTATTTCTGCTCGTCGCGGAAGGCGAATCCGTTCCGGGCGCGGTGATGCAAATCGGCAACACGAACAGCCGCTACCGGTTTGCCATCGGCGCGAAGGCGTTCATGAACGAATGGTCCATGAGCGGCCCGGCGCATCATTGCGCGATTGGCACCGGCCACATCGCGGACAAAATCGCAAAGCTGGGCGCCTTGCTGGGGATTGAAGTCAAACGCGTCTGCTGAAGGCCGGGCGGGAGTGAAAATTCTCCAAAAGGGCTTGACGAGACTGGATACTTTCGTAGCTTTCTTAACTAATGATACTTTTCCCTTCGCGCATGGGCCGCCTGAACAAGCGCGCGCTCATCCGGCAGTTGCAGAAGGCCGGAGTGTCATCGCGCGCGGGCCTGGCGCGGTCGCTGGGCATGAGCCAGCCGACGGCGGGAAAAATTGTGGACGAACTGCTCGCGCTGAAAATTCTGGAGGAGCTTGAAACGCCGGCGGCCAACGGCCACGTCCCGGCGGCGGGCCGGACGGGACGTCCCGGTCGGCTGTTGCAACTGAACCGTTCCGAGGCGCGCTTTCTGGGCATCCAACTCGGCGTCACGGAAACCCGGCTGGCGGAACTGCCGATCGGCGTGACAGACGCGGACGACTGGCAGGTTTCCTTTCACATCCCTGCGGCGCACCCCAGTCCCGCCAAGGCGTGGGAGCGCCAAATTCGCGCGGCGGCGCGCAAGCTGTGCTCCCGGAATTTTCTGGGCGTGCTGTTGAGCGTGCCGGGCGTGGTGGATGAATCCGCCAACCGCATTTTGTTTTCACCGAACATCCACTGGAGCGAAAACGTGGATTTGGCGGCGGTCATCCGAAAGATTTGGCGTGCGCCGGTCCTGCTCGTGCAGGAGGAACGCGCACTGGCGCTCGGGCACCAAGTCAATCATCCGGAGCAGGAGGATTTCCTGCTCGTGGATTTTGGCGATGGCGTCGGGGGCGCAGTCATTGTCGGCGGCAAACCGCTCGCCCATCCGTTGCCCATCAGCGGCGAAATCGGCCACACGCCCGTGCTCGGCAACCGGCGCAAATGCGGTTGCGGCGCGACCGGCTGCATGGAAACGCTGATCTCGACGCGCGGGTTGATGGAAAGTTTCCGCGCGGGCCGCTCCGGCAAAAAAAAATCCTGGCCCGAACTGCGCGGGGACATTGAGCGAAATGGCATCAGGCCGTGGCTTGCGCAGGCGCTGGACGCGGCGGCGGTTGCCATCGCCGGCGCGCTGAATGTGCTCGGCTTGCGCCGCGCCGTCATCACCGGCATCCCGACAGAATTGCCGCCGGCCGTTATGGAATATTTTTCCCGCGCGGTCCGGGACGGCGCAATGTGGGCGCGTTTCGGCACGGTGGAATGCACGGGCGCGCCGCGCCAGCGCGCCGCCGGGTTGGTGGCCGTGGGCATTGACCGGCTGGTGGTGCCCGACAATGACCAGCCGGTTTTCGTCTCCAAAAAAACATTGCGCGGCAAATCCCGCAGCGTGCAGACTTAAAATTAAATTCATCAAACCAACATGAAATCCGCGTTTCCAAAAATCAACCCCATCGCCTTTGAAGGCGCAAACTCCAAAAACCCGCTCGCGTTCAAGCACTACAACGCCGATGAAATCGTCGAGGGCAAGACGATGCGCGACCACCTGCGCTTTGCCGTAGTATATTGGCACACCTTTCGCGGCACGGGCAGCGATCCGTTTGGCGTGGGCACCAAGCAGCGACCGTGGGACGATGGCTCCAACTCCATCGCCAACGCGCAAAACCGCGCCCGCGTCGCCTTCGAGTTCATCTCCAAGCTCGGAGCGCCATATTACGCCTTCCACGACCGCGATGTTGCGCCCGAAGGCAAAACGCTTTCCGAGATGAACAAAAATCTCGATGCCGTTGTCAAGATTCTGAAAGAGGAGCAGAAACGCACGGGCATCAAGCTGCTTTGGGGCACGGCGAATTTGTTTTCCAATCCGCGCTTCGTTCACGGCGCCAGCACAAGCTGCAACGCTGACGCGTTTGCGTTTGCCGCCGCGCAGGTGAAAAAGGCGATGGAAGTGACATACGAACTCGGCGGCGAAGGCTACACGTTTTGGGGCGGGCGCGAAGGCTACATGACGCTGCTCAACACGGACATGAAGCGCGAGCAGGAACATCTCGCGAAATTTCTGCATCTCGCTGTGGATTACAAAAAGAAAATTGGTTTCAAGGGACAGTTTTACATCGAGCCGAAACCGAAGGAGCCGACCAAGCATCAATACGATTCAGATGCGGCGGCGTGCCTGAATTTCCTGCGCGAATTTGATCTGCTGCCGCACTTCAAGCTGAACATTGAAACCAACCACGCGACGCTCGCCGGCCACACAATGCAGCACGATCTCGAAGTGGCGGGCGGCGCGGGTGCGCTCGGCTCGATTGACGCGAACACCGGCGACGAATTGCTCGGCTGGGACACGGATCAATTTCCGACGAGCATTTACCTGACGACCTACACGATGCTCACGATTTTGAAATACGGCGGCTTCAAGACCGGCGGCGTGAATTTTGACGCGAAGGTGCGCCGCGAGAGTTTCGAGCCGGTTGATTTGTTCTACGCGCACATTGGCGGCATGGACGCGTTCGCGCGCGGGCTGAAAATTGCGGCGGCCATTCGCAAGGACGGACGGCTGGCGGAATTCGTAAAGAACCGTTACGCCTCGTGGGACAGCGGCATCGGCGCGAAGATCGAAGCAGGCAAAGTCAGCTTCAAGAATCTCGAAACTTACATGCTCAAGAAAGGCGAAGCGGACGCGAACGTCAGCGGTCGCCAGGAATTATTGGAAAACCTCATCAATGAGTTTATTTAGCAAATCGTGTGAACGCTTTTGGATTCAACATAACTCATTTTGGACGGGACAATCCGAAGCGGATGCCCAGCCATTTATTTTTTGGCGCGTGCCACATGGATTACAATACCGCAAAGCGAGCGGACATATCCAAACAGCATTACACAGTTTGTCCTCGTCACTGGTATGTTGACGCCACTTTTATTTGTTGTGAGTGCGGAAAAGAATTTGTTTTCACGGCAGACGAGCAATGTTTTTGGTATGAAGACAGAAAGTTTTTTATTCAGTCATTACCCAAGCGTTGCGTTAAATGTCGTAAAGCTGACCGCACGCGTCTCGAACTTAAGAAACGTTATGATTCTTTGATTGCCGCCACATTGAGAAAGTGTCCTCCGGAGGCGAAAAAGGAAGTCATAGAAATCATCAATGAGCTGGAGTTTGCCGGGGGAAAACTATCAAGCACCATGAAAGAGAATCGCTCGATATTAAACAAACAACTGTCAAAATTAACTTAACCAAGACGCTAAACGCGAACTGGAAATTTTTATGAACATTAACTTAAAGCAGTTTGAAGTCTGGTTCGTCACCGGCAGCCAGCATCTTTACGGCCCGGAAACTCTGAAAAAAGTCGCCGAACATTCGCAGGAAATCGCCAGGGCGCTCAACGTCGCGCCCGCGATTCCGGTGAAGGTCGTCTTCAAGCCCGTGCTAGTCACGCCCGACGCGGTGACGGCACTTTGCCAGGCCGCAAACAACGCCGCCAAGTGCATCGGCCTCATCACCTGGTGCCACACGTTCTCGCCGTCGAAAATGTGGATCAACGGCCTCAAGCAACTGCGCAAGCCGGTCGCGCACCTGCACACGCAATACAATCGCGATATCCCATGGGCGACGATTGACATGGATTTCATGAACATGAACCAGGCCGCGCACGGCGACCGCGAACACGGCTTCATCTGGAGCCGGATGCGTTTGAACCGCAAGGTGGTCGTCGGCTTCTGGCAGGAAAAATCCACGCAGGAAAAACTCGGCGCCTGGGCGCGCGCCGCCGCCGCGTGGGCCGACTGGCAGACCGCGAAGTTCTGCCGCTTCGGCGACAACATGCGCGAAGTGGCCGTGACCGAAGGCGACAAGGTTTCCGCGCAGATGAAATTCGGTTTCGCCGTCAACGGCTACGGTGTCGGCGATCTGGTTAAAAGCGTCAACGAAGTTTCCGACAAGGAGATTGCCGCACTCTGCAAGGAATACGAAGCCGTTTATGAAGTGGCCGCCGATTTGAAAAAAGGCGGCAAGCGCCACAAATCCGTCCGCGAAGCCGCGCGCATCGAACTCGGTTTGCGCGCGTTTCTCACGGCGGGCGGATTCAAAGGTTTCACCACGACGTTTGAAGATTTGCACGGCTTGGTGCAGTTGCCCGGCCTCGCGCCGCAACGGTTGATGGCCGACGGCTACGGTTTTGCGGCCGAAGGCGACTGGAAAACCGCCGCGCTCCTCCGTGCCATGAAAGTCATGGCGGGCGGACTGAAAGGCGGCACGTCATTTATGGAAGATTACACCTATCATTTGCAGCCGGGCAACCAGCTCGTGCTCGGCGCGCACATGCTGGAGATTTGTCCGAGCATCGCGGACGGCAAGCCTTCTTTGCAGGTGCATCCGCTCGGCATCGGCGGCAAGGCCGATCCGGCGCGTCTGGTTTTCAATACGCCCGCCGGCCCGGCGCTGAACGCGGCGCTGATGGATTTCGGCAACCGCTTCCGCCTGCTCATCAACGAAGTGGACGCGGTAAAACCCGACCAGCCGATGCCGAAGCTGCCCGTCGCCCAGGCCGTTTGGAAATGCCGGCCAAGTTTCGAGACCGCCTGCGCGTGCTGGATTTACGCAGGCGGCGCGCATCACACCGGCTTCAGCCAGGCCGTCACCACGGAAATGCTTGAAGATTTCGCGGCGATAGCCGGTCTGGAAGTGGTCGTGATTGACGCGGACACAAAACTCCGCCAGTTCAAACAGGAACTTGCCTGGAACGACTGCGCCTGCGGTTTGAAAGGCGGCTGGGTTTCCTGATTCAAAAAAAATCCAATCCCTCGAAGAAAATATGTCCGCATGAAAAACAATAAATTGAAATACTGGTTTGCCGCCGGCGTCCTGGCGGCGGCCGTCTCGACGAATGCGCCCGCAGCCACCCTCACCGTGCAAACGGATCAGCCGGGCGCGAAGCTCAATCCCGCCATGTGGGGCATTTTCTTCGAGGACATCAATTTCGGCGCGGATGGCGGGCTTTACGCTGAATTGGTCAAGAACCGCGGGTTTGAATTTCCCGAACCGATGATGGGCTGGATCAAAATCTGCCCGAATCTGGCTCATGGTGAATTATCCATTCGCAACGACGACCCGTTCAATGCCGCCAATTCGCACTATCTGCGGATTCTGTCGGAAGGCACGGCGCCGTTTGGCGTGTCCAACGAAGGCTTTCGCGGCATGGGCGTGAGCAAGAATGAAACGTATGATTTTTCCGCGCAGATTCGCGGCGTGGACGGCTCGCCAGTTTTGCGCCTGCAACTCTACGGCGGCGACGGCACGTTGCTCGATTCGGTGGGGCTGACCAATTTTTCCTCCGGCTGGAAAAAATACACCGCCGCGTTGCATCCCAAAGACACTGATCCCAAGGCGCGGTTGGCGATTGTCTTGGAAGGCAAGGGCATCGTTGATCTCGACATGGTTTCGCTGTTTCCCCGGCACACCTGGAAAAATCGGCCCGGCGGTTTGCGCGCCGACATGGTGCAGGCGCTGGCCGACATGAAGCCCGGCTTCCTGCGTTTCCCCGGCGGCTGCATCGTGGAAGGTTCCGTGTTGAACCTCCGTTACCAGTGGAAAAAAACCCTCGGCCCGGTGGAAGAACGCCCGCTGCTCGTCAACCGCTGGAACACTGAATTTGTCCACCGGCCCACGGCGGATTATTATCAATCGTTCGGCCTCGGCTTTTACGAATATTTCCAGCTCTGCGAAGACATCGGCGCGCAGCCGCTGCCAATTTTGAATTGCGGCATGGCCTGCCAGTTTAATTCCGGCGAACTCTGCCCGCTCGACGAACTTGGCCCTTATATTCAGGATGCGCTCGACCTGATTGAATTCGCCAACGGCCCGGCCACCAGCACCTGGGGTGCGAAACGCGCGGCGATGGGCCATCCCGCGCCGTTCAACATGAAAATGCTTGGCGTCGGCAACGAACAATGGGGCCAGCAATACATTGACCGTTACACGCTGTTCGCGAAGGCGCTGAAGGCAAAATATCCTGAAATCCAGCTTGTGTCCGCCGCCGGACCGTCGCCGGACGACAGCCGGTTCAAATTTGCCTGG
>Ga0182030_10026874_pt1 | contig 10384 bp, 19 predicted proteins | sample 812S3MmetaG_FD_121299 | JGI IMG/M metagenome (GOLD analysis project Ga0182030, IMG submission 121299) | Permafrost microbial communities from Stordalen Mire, Sweden - 812S3M metaG (Illumina Assembly) | ecosystem: Environmental > Terrestrial > Soil > Wetlands > Permafrost | place: Sweden... | reverse complement strand
GGAGTTCGAGGACATCGTTTCGCTGGGCAGGCTCGGCGGCTTCGTGGTGAAGGGACTGTCGCGCGAGCCGATGGCGGGCAATCCTCCGCCACGCCTCTTTGAAACAGCGGCGGGAATGCTGAACGCAATCGGCCTGCAGAACATCGGCGCACGCGCCTTTGTGGAAGAGAAGCTGCCCAGGCTGGCAAAGATCAAGGACGCGGTCGTCATCGCCAACGTATACGGATACAGCACGGAAGACTACGAGCAAACCATCCGCATCCTGAACGAGGGCGAAGGCATTGCGGCCTACGAACTGAACGTCTCCTGCCCCAATGTGCGCTATGGCGGACTTGTCTTCGGGCAGGATCCAGCACTGCTCTCCGCGGTTGTGGCCGGGGCGCGGGCGGCCTCGCGACGGCCACTGATCGTGAAGCTTTCGCCCAACGTAACCAGCATTGCGAGAATGGCGCGAGCCGCTGAAGACGCGGGCGCCGACGCTATCTCGCTGGTGAATACGTTTCTTGCCATGGCCATCGATCCGGTGACACGGCGGCCGCGCATCTCAAACGTCACCGCCGGGCTGAGCGGTCCGGCGATCAAGCCGATTGCGGTGCGCATGGTGTACGAAGCGGCGCAGGCAGTGAAGATTCCGGTGATCGGCATGGGCGGCATCAGCACGGCGGAGGACATTGTGGAATTTCTGCTGGCGGGAGCCACGGCAATCGAGGTGGGCACGGCGAACTTCTGGGATCCGAGAGCCTGCGAAAGGCTGGTAAACCAGCTGGAACGCTGGTGCCTGGAGCAGAAAATCGAAAGCGTAGCCGGATTGCGGGGCGGATTGATCCTCGGCTGAAGGCGGCTAACGATTGACTTTGTGGATAATCGTTTGGAAGCCGGGGTTGGCTAAGTTGCCAATGGTTTTTGCAAATTCAAAAGGATTGCTCGAAAAGTAACCCCTCCGGCTGGAGGGATTACTTTTTGAGTTAATGGTTGGTGCTTCCAGCGGTTGCAGGGTGGGTGCGTCCTGCCCTCCCACGTTGGCGCCGGAAAGCACGGGGCGAAGGTGGGGCGCGGATACGTCCTTTAGGGAACCGGCATCGCAAATAGGGAACCGGCATCGCAAACGGAAAATCGATTGCTGGTTGAAAAGCTTGAGGCCGCGCAGGAGAAATGGGCAGTGCTGGGATTCCTCGCGGTGCTCGGAATGACAATCTGGAAATGGTGCAGGGTTGGTGCGTCCTGCTCTCCCACCTTAGCCGCAGAAGCGGCGGCGAAGGTGGGGCACCCGCACTTTTCTTGAGTCAGGGGCACCCGCGCTTTTCTGGAGTGAATGGTTGCGGCTTAGTGGCCGCCGGAGATTCTCACCCGAAGTTCTTCCGGAAGATGATCAAGGAGATTTTCAGGGAGGTGGTCGCGGAGGTTGCGCGCCCCGTTCAGGGCAGCGTCCTTGACGACGAGCGGCGCCGGCGTAGAGACGGCGACGATGAGCCAGACCAGGGCGGAGAAAGCAAAGCCGCAGAGCGCGCCGAACTCAAACCAGAGAGCGTGCGGCGGGCTGAAATGATGGATCACGGCAAAGGCGAAGACAAAGACGAATGCGGAGACCGTGGCCAGGGTGATCAGCGTGATGTCGATGGTGCGATGGAGCTTCTGCCGCGAACGGCAGTGGGTGCAGGCGGCGAGATGGGCCTCGTAGTCTCCACTCATGTCGGGCGCGATGCCGGTGATGTCATAGCGCCAGCCGGCGAGGATATTGCCCACGAATGGATCGATGCATTGACTCATATCAATTTATAGCGTGAGGGTCGAGAGCGGCTCGTCCTGCATAGCCAGAACCAGACGATTACCCCACAGCCCCTGGCGCATTCCCAAAGCCCGCTCGGCCGCGACACGGGCCAGGTCGGGATGATTATTCCGCTCAGACAAGTGAGCCAAAATGAGGAACGCTGCACCACCATCATAGTCCGATGCGAGGAATTCCGCGAGAGCTTCATTGGAGAGATGGCCGACGCGGGACATGACGCGCTGTTTTACGGCCCATGGATAAGGACCGACGCGGAGCATTTCGAGGTCGTGATTGGATTCCAGAATGAGGCCGTTGCAGCCGCGGAGATGGTCGCGGACGTTGCGCGGGATGAAGCCGAGATCGGTGGCAATGGCGACGCGCACGCCTTCGGCAGCGAAGCGGAAGCCGACAGGATCGGCGGCATCGTGAGGAATGGTGAAGGGCATGACCTCGATATCTCCAACGCTGAAAGCGTTGCCGGAGGAGAAGAGTTCGAGGCGCTCGGCGTGGACGCGATTGCCCGCCCCATCCTTGTACTGGCGCTGCCATGCGGCGTGGGTGGGCGCGGTCATGAAGACAGGGAGACGAAACTTTTTGGCCATGACATGCACGCCCGAGACGTGGTCGGAGTGCTCGTGCGTGATCAGGATGGCGGAGAGCGACTCCGGGGCGATGCCCTGGGCGGCAAGGCGGCGGCAGATTTCACGGCAGGAGAGACCGCAGTCAACGAGCACGCGCGTCTTTGACGATGCAAGGATTGTGCAGTTGCCACCGCTGCCCGAAGCTAGAACCGTAACCGAAATCGCCACGGGTACAGGATAACGGGAAAGGTGCAAGGTTTCAAAGGGCAAGGTTTCAAGGTTTCAAAGTTTCAAAGGTGCGAGGTTTCAAGGTTTCAAAGTTTCAAAGTTTCAAAGTTCAAGGTAGTAGTTGCCGGGTTGGGCGTAAAAAAGAAAATTGAGGGGTGGAGGAAGAGCAAAAGTGGCCCCGCAAAGATGCGAGCGCGGGGCCGTTATCGGTTAGAAGCGGTAGGTAAAACCGCAGTTGAGGATGGGGTAGAAGCGCGCCAGAGCGAGGTCGTTTACAATCTTGGCGCGCTGCGCGTTCAGATTGGTGGTAAATCCAGGCAAGCTGCCGACCGGAGTGCCAGGGTTGGCGGTGGTGCAAGGCGCGCCGGCACAGGCGTTGCCGGTCATATTGAGAGTGAACTGAGGAGTCCCAGCATAGGCGGCGCCGATTTCCACGGGGAAAGCAAAGCGACGGCCACTGCGCGGAATGGCGTTGCCCCAGCCAAAGGTGAAGGTGGGAGCAACTTTGTTTTGGTAGGCAAGGGTGACCTTGGACAGCATCGGGCTTACGGCGCTGGTGAAGTAATCCGCGCTGTTCAAGTAAATAGCCTTGTTGTCAGCAACCGTGCCCGTACCGCCTACGTTCAAGTGATTGTATGCGGCTACACCGGCGCTGAGGCGGAAGCTTCCGTTGAAGGGGAAGAAATCATAGCTGGCGCGAAGCTCGCGGATGCTGACCGTTCCGTTGTAGTTCACGCCATAACGCCCGGTGGACAGATCAAGGTTGAGAAAGGAGGCGTCGACACGGAGATTGGTGAGGGGCGAAAGCGGGGTTGCCAGTTCCACACCGGGGCCGAACGTACCGAGAGTGAGGCCAACTGCGAGCCTGGAAAAGGCAGGGAATGGACGGAAGACCGTGGCGGGTGCCGTTCCGGCCTCACTGGCGGCATCGGGCGCCGTGGGGTTCGATTCGGAGTAGCCTGGCTGCAAAGCGAGAAGGGTAACAAAGAAAACTACGGCGAGAACGCTAAGTCGTCGAGATTTCAGCGCCCGGTTCGTGATGCAATCCATGGAATGGTCCTTTCATCTGTGCTTCAGAATAGGCACTCCGGCATTTCAAAACCAACTCCGGGCAGAAACCTTCTGATTTTGACCTAGAGCAGTTCCTATATTTGGTGTTTCCTGTATTGGTGTGTCATTCCCGCTTTGCATAGACTACATCCTTAGATTCCTCAGAAGTTACTTTCGATAGTCTTTTTGATAGCCACCACCTTATACGTTCAGCTGTTCACAATTGAATAGGTCTTCTTCGATGCTAGCTAGACTGCGTCGTCGGACAGGTGTGTAGCAATTTCCAAACCTTCGTTGAATTGGCAGTTTCGCTCTCAACAATTCTATTCAGCCCCAACAGGGTAGCGCCAACGGGATGGAGAAATTGTGCCGAACAATTTCCTGCGACACAGTACTAGTGAAGTTTCTCATCTCGTTCGATTCGCAAATCTTCAACTTCATCGTGATCGTAGCGTTCAGTGGCGGGGATTGTGCCTGCTTTTTGCGCTCACCGCGGGCATTCTTTTCACAGTGCCATTGGCTCATGCAAATGCCCTAACCGCAGCCAACTTCAGCTATGCCCAGCTTAGGTTGGGCAACAGCTTCAACTGCCCACTGGCGCGGCGGTGGACGGGAGCGGAAACATCTACGTCACCGATAATACAAATGGAGGGATATACGAGATTCCGGTGGCGGGAGGCTACACCAATGTCCAACCTTTAGCCAGTGGCCTCGGGCAACTCTTTAGCCTTACGGTGGACGAAAGCGGCAATGTCTTCTTTCCCAGTATCACTTTCAATAACCAGACGTTCACCGAAATTGGCAGCGCGGTAAAGCTGGATTTGGCGGACGCACCGAGCCTGAGCTTTGCTTCTACGAATGTGGGTTCGGACAGCACGCCGCAAGACGTTACACTGCTGAACATTGGCAATGCACCATTGAACATTACCCAGTTCAGCGTTGCCAGCAACTTCCAACTCGGCGCGGGAGTCGCATTCCGGCTGCACTAGATCGCTCTTATCTTTGATGACCACCGGCTGAGATTGCCGGTGGTTTTATTGTTCTGGCCATCGCGTGGACGGTTGCCCGCAAGCTCGGTTTGCCGAATGTAAATAGATGCGGCAGGAACTGCAATCGGGGTTCAAAAGAAACTCATGCGGCACGCGGACATCCGCACAACCATGAACATTTATGGCGATGTGGCATCGGCGGACATGCGTGAGGCGCACGGCAAGATTGTGCAACTGGCATCGGGAGAAGTAAACGGCAGGTGAATGGCAGGTGGGGGTTCGTAAACTACTGAAATTGAATGGCTCCTCAGGTAGGATTCAAACAATCCCTTTTTTTTCGGTCGATTGAAGCATCCTAGCCATTTTTCGCAGAAATACACGGAAAAATCGGCGGTTGCGTGGCTTTTGAACCGGGTCACCGACTTCCGCTCTCGGGTCACGCGCCTGCGTATCGCGTACGTTTCGTCAGATGCTTAGGCTGACTAGCCGAATCTGCGGGAAAGGAGGGTGAGTGGCCGAACTGGGTGATTCAAGCACCTCCAACCACGCCTCTACCTCTTCACGGAGTGGGGTGACTTCCACGCTTTCAAAGAGCGACGGGTAGGGCTCTAACTTCCGCCGAGCAGCCTTGAGCAAAGACACGGTACCTTTGAGGTTGTTTCGCTGAAAATGATGAAATGCCGCCGCCATTTGAATTAACGCCTGTAGAAAAGATTTCTGGGGCTCTTGGCACTTCAGCCAGACACTCTCCCAATGCTCGTGTGCCAAGAAGAATTCCTGACTTCGGTAGCACTGAAGTCCCTGCGCAAGTGCTCCGAAATTCCAGTCGAGGTTCATGGCGTGCGTTACTGGCGAGGTATAGGTTACCATTCCCGCTGCCGTATTCCACGGGCTCATGGTAGGCGGATAAATAGTGAAAGAGCAAACATGCCGAAGAAGTCGGGAGAACTGCTCCCCGGCCCAAACCACCTCCGCCATCATTACCCGGAAACAAATCATCACAGAACCGTGGGGCTCGATAGAGTTCCGCTCAGGAGATGACGTCCTATGCCGCAGGAAATTGAACGCCCCACACGCCGGGAGTTCTTTCGGAACGCTACTGCCACACTCGCCACCGTCATGGTCGCGGGTGCCACAGCAGACGCACAGACCTCACCCGCGTCCAATGCCGATTTGATAATGATGACAATCTTCCTCAGACACGACGAGACGAAGACGCTGGACGAAATCAATGCCCATCTGGACAAGACAGGTTTCCACAAGAATTTTCCGCCGCAGGGAGTTGAGGTGGTTTCGTGGTACGTGATGATGGGCATTGGGCAGGTGGTCACCCTGCGCTTTCCGCCAGCCAAGCTCCGCGAGGTGAATCTCCAGATTGAACACGGTGCTTGGGGTGCATACCGGACGGAGTTCTATCCGACCTACGACTACCGTCCCACGTGGGAGGCATCGAGGAGAGATGGGAAATGAAATCCCGACCACTTCGACCGGGAATCAATATCCCAGGAGTGAAGCGCGTCAACAGGGCTGTGAGCGAAGTAGAGGGCAAGGTCGATGGCGTGGCGGCAGTATGGCGAACCGAGTCCGATACACTCCACACCGCGCAATCCGCTAGTCACCAGTGGCTGGCTTTGCTTGCCCTCATCGTTACGATTCGTCTTCCTTCCTGCACCTCGCGGGCATCAAAACAACCATAGATATTGCGGGATTGCTATTCCGAGGAGACCCTTATGCTACGGAGACTTTTGAGCACCACGAACGATCTAACCCTGACCGTGGTTCGCATAATTCTGGGAGTCGTGTTTTTTGCCCATGGCGCACAGAAGATGCTCGGCTGGTTCGGCGGTCAGGGTTTCAGCGCCACCATGGCATCTTTCACCCACATGGGAATCCCGGCATTATTTGCGTTCTTAGCAATCGCAGCCGAATTCTTCGGTGGTTTAGGTCTGCTGGTCGGATTGCTTGGCCGAGTCGCTGCCTTCGGAGTCCTGTGCGACATGCTGGTTGCAATCGTCATGATCCACAGCCACGTAGGTTTCTTCATGAACTGGTCTGGAACCCAGAAAGGTGAAGGGTTCGAATACCATCTGCTTGCGATAGCGGTGTGCGTGACAATTCTGGTCAAGGGATCAGGCGCATTTTCAATTGATCGGGCTCTGACAGGCTCTCGTCCGTCGAACGTGCTGGAAGTTGGCAGGAGCACAGCCCCCACCGCTAAGTCGGCCTGAGTGCCTAAGCGAATACCGTTGTCCGGCTTACCTCTCGCGGACGGTCGAGAAGAGACTCCCCCCGCTGAAGGAATTCAAGTGTGTGTGGCAGTTTGGCGTGCTCTTCGAACGAAGCTTCATCTACCCAGTGCGAGTGAAGGTAAAAGAGCCGCGTGTCTCGGAGGCAGCGAAAACCGTGAACTTCCACGCACCCCGCTTCCTCGCGGGTCGCGATAACCACCTTTCGCATCGCCCCCCTGAAAGCGTCTTCGCATCCCTCGCGGGCGTGGAAGCGACCAAAGATAAATAGTTCCATTGTCTGCACTCCGTTTCTGGAAAATTTATGCTGCACGGAACAGCGAGAGTGCAAGCATGATACCGGAACCGCTCGCCCCCTCGTTCCGGAGTTCACGAGTCCGGAAGCAAGCTCGATTCATCTATACTGCATTGTCATGTGTGGACGCTTCCGACTTACCCGTGCTTCCAAACTCGCTGAGCGATTCGGCATTGAGGCCGAGGACGACTGGGTTCCGCGCTACAACATCGCCCCAACTCAGAACGTCGAGGTGATCCGCCATCATCAAGAAGAACCCAAGCGATTCGGTTCTCAGATGCGTTGGGGGCTGATTCCATTCTGGGCAAAGGACGCAAGCAGCGGAATCATCAATGCCCGTGCGGAGACAATTGCCTCCAAGTTCTCATTCCGCGATGCGCTTAAAAAGCGGCGTTGCCTCATACCTGCGGATGGATTTTACGAGTGGAAGAAGGACGGCAAAGTGAAAACCCCATTCTGTTTTACCATGGCCGATGACTCAATCTTCGCCTTCGCCGGGCTTTGGGAGACTTGGAGGAATCCAGCGGGGAACTCGTCGAGACGTGCTCCATCATCACCAGCACGCCGAACGCTCTGCTGCAGGATGTCCACGACCGCATGCACGTCATCCTGCCCGATGATGTTTACGATATGTGGCTTGACCCCGGCGTGCAAAAGACGGACGCGGTGTGCGACCTGCTGAAGCCGTTTAACCCGGCATTGATGCGGCGGTACGAGATGAGCAGCCTGGTGAATTTGGTGAAGAACAACGATGCGGCGTGCTCGGAACCTGTGGTGAGAGGAGCTGCCGCTAGCATGTGAGCCTCTCACCCATGGACGAGATTAACCGTAGTGCCCGAGGATTCCCGCACAGTGCTGACGCTCATCAACTTGATTCAGTCCGAGACGAAAAGCAGGAGCGTGAGTATCATCGCCGCGCTGTTCCACTTAGGCGGGTTCGGATTGTTCTTCTTTGGCATTCTGGACAGCTTGCCGTTGCCAATATTCGCTGGCTCCGACGTATTGATCGCTATCCTCGCCGCGAGTCATCGCAGCCCATGGTACGAGTTCGCGGTCGTCGCGACAGCGGGTTCCCTTATTGGAGCGTACATCACCTTCAGGCTGGCACGTCGGGCAGGTCTTGTATATCTGCACAGTAAATTCGGTAGCGGTCGAGTGCCAATCATCTTGAGATTGTTTGAGAGGTGGGACACCGTGGCTCTGGTTGTTGCCACAGTCATTCCATTTTTTCCTGCCAGCGTGTTCTTCGCCGCCGCAGGTGCTTCTAACTATCGCATGCGCAAATACTTCACCATAGTCTTGCTCTGTCGGGCTTTGCGCTATTCGTTCCTCGCTGTTCTCGCAGACCATTATGGAAGTCAGTTTATATACATCATCCAACACCCTGCCCAATACCGGGGCTGGCTGTTGTTTTTCGCCGCAATCATTGCTGGAACAGTCGCAAGCGTGATCGTAATAAATAAGCGGCTGAAGACCACCTCCACAGCCGATTGAGAAGGAGAGTTCATATTCGACCTTCCGTCGCAGATGGAGAGGAGCTATCGTTGATGACCCACGTCAAACTCAACCGATCACGAGATCACGCACAAGTTAATGAACTGGACACTAAGTCCCCCGGAGTAGTCATCCGGTCGGGATAGTGAAGCCGTGCCCAGTCGCAGATTCCCCGAGCTATTTCTTCAATTCTTCGACGGCTTTCTCCGCAACGCCTACGTGGTGTTGCACCTTGCCCGCGTTCTTTTCAACTTTCCCCTTGTCTTCCAATTTGGGGTTGTTGGTAACTTTTCCGGCTTCCTCTTTGATTGCGCCCTTTACTTCGCGCACTGTGCCCTTGTTCTTGTCTTCCGTGCTGGTTGTCATATTTCTCCTCAGTCCTCGCAAAGCTTGAATTGCGGCTTTGAGGGTTATCTCGTTTGTAGCACCTGTGGCTTGCTGAGGTCTGAGCGGAATTGACCATCGTTGCAATGGCGGTCTTTTCCGTCGAACAGGGCAAAAGCATATGCGTTCCTGTGTCTGTTTATGTCCACAATTTGCACTCGACGCTGCAGCAGAACATCAATCTCCAACGCCTTGGTCGCGAACTCCACCAGCGGCGTCATCGTCGGGCACGCAGTGGGAACTCCTTCATTAACGTCGGGTCGCACACCTGCTCCTCTGAGCATCCAAGCAAGTAGTTCTTTTTGCTGGAGGTGCTTATGTCGGAGAGAGGCTTCACTATTCCCGAAATTATGCTTATTGCAGGTACCCGTGTTGCGCTTGGCGCAGGATTGGGCTTGCTGATTGCAAGTAAACTTAGCAGCGATACACGGAAGGGCGCAGGGTGGGCGCTGCTGGCGGTCGGTGCTTTATCCACCATTCCATTAGTGGTTGCGGTGGTCAGCAAGCCTCATCTTGCCGAAAAACGAGCGGCCTAGTCGGTTCGTTGCTGCTCCGCTCCCAAACTCAACTCTGTGCGCTAGGGAATATGCTGGGCATTGTTGCACTGCTTGCGGGTGCCAGAGCCAGGGAGCGTTGGGGTTCTTTCCTTTTCGCATTTGCGGCTTGGGACATAACCTATTACGCGGGGCTTTGGGCGATGCTGCGATGGCCATCTTCGCTCAAAGATTACGATGTGCTGTTTCTGATTCCGGTGCCATGGGTCGCACAGGTATGGTTCCCAGTGCTGGTGAGCGCTCTGAGTCTGCTTGCAGTTGTCATCGCTTCGACGGCGCGGGGCACTTCAGCACTTGGCCCACCGAGTTCGGCAACACGACAGGAGGATTAATGAACAGTCTTACTAACGAAAAGTGTGCCGCATGCCGCAGCGACTCCACCCTAGTCACCGAAGCGGATATTCAGGAGTTGAAGCCTCATGTCCCGGATTGGACGCTGGTGCAACGTGACGGCGTTCAGCGGCTCGAACGTGTGTTTACCTCGAAGGATTTTGCCGAGGCTCTAAGCTTCACCAATCGAATCGGTGCCCTCGCCGAATCTGAAGGTCATCATCCGGCGATTCTCACCGAATGGGGACGAGTCACGGTGACTCTTTGGACGCACGCGATTCATGGGCTCCATCGCAACGACTTCATCATGGCGGCGAAGATTGACGCGCTCCTGAAGGCGTTCCTGCCGGACACTGGCACACCCTGACATTGCTGGGAGCTATCAGTTTGGAGGGCGTGGTGGCAACCATGACCATCGAGTCGCCTACCGATAGCGACGTCTTCCTCAGTTATGTAGAACAGGTC
>Ga0182030_10026873_pt1 | contig 10384 bp, 9 predicted proteins | sample 812S3MmetaG_FD_121299 | JGI IMG/M metagenome (GOLD analysis project Ga0182030, IMG submission 121299) | Permafrost microbial communities from Stordalen Mire, Sweden - 812S3M metaG (Illumina Assembly) | ecosystem: Environmental > Terrestrial > Soil > Wetlands > Permafrost | place: Sweden... | reverse complement strand
TACGCCTCTGAGCCCAACCCTCAAGAACAACTCGATCCTCAGCTTGCAAATCTACGGCTGCAGCTCTGCGCCCCATCTCTCATCCCCTGAATCCTTAGTTGCAGAAGGTGGAACATAGTTTAATAAATTAATGACTCAGTACACAAGTCTCTGGACGTAACTAAGACCGTCGCTAAACCGCGGATTTGCAAATTCGGCGCACTTAGTGTTTCAATCAGGTTATTGAAACAGGGGTGCTCCGATAGGCGGGGCTGAGAAATACCCTCGAACCCGATCCGGATAATACCGGCGTGGGAAGTTTCCGAAGCGAACCAGCCTTCTGAATGCATCACACCGCGGGCTCTCTTGTTTCAGTTGAAACGAAGAGGAGCATATGCCCGCAGCCGTTGATCGCAGCCGAGTCGCAGACCGCATCCAACCAGCTTGCGCTTTTAGCTATAGGTTTATTGCAGGAGTAGTGTTTGCCTGTTGCCTTGGGTGGGCTGGCGCCGCTGTTTTGCAGGCGCAGTCTCCGCAGACAAATGCGCCTCAACAGGCGACGCAGGATGGTTCGACCGCACCGAAGCAACAATTGCCGCGAGTGACTACCACGGTTGAAGTGCACGCTGAAGTAAAGGATGATTTTCATCCTGACACGATATCGGTAGGCACGTTCGATAACACTCCGCTGAGAGAAACGCCGGTGTCGGCAACGGTGGTAACGCATGACATTCTCACCGACCAGGTTTCTCGCGTGCTTTCAGATGTAGTGAAGAACGATGCGTCGATTGGCGAAGACTATGCGCCGGTTGGCTATTATGGCGATTTCGAGATTCGCGGATTTCCTGTCGACCTAGCGACGGGCTTGGAGATTAACGGCATGACCATTGCCGGCGAGCAGGATGTGCCGCTCGAAAACAAGGACCGCGTCGAGTTCCTTAAGGGGATTGCTGGCGTTGAGAGCGGCATTGCTTCGGCTGGAGGAATGATCGATTACGTTACCAAGCGGCCGGCAGTGATTAAGGCACTAGATCTGGCCACGGATCATCGCGGGAGCAGTTATAGTGCGGTCGACCTTGGTGCTTTGTTCGGCAGGCAAAAGCAGTTAGGCCTTCGCGCAAACTTAGCCGGAGAGAAGATCGAGAGCTATGTGAACGACGCCAATGGCTGGCGCGCGATGGGCGCCGGCGCCGCCGATTGGAAACTGAGTCCCGTTGCTATTTTGAAAACGGATTTCGAGTACCAGCACAAGGTTGAGCGTTCTGAATGCGGCTATCAGCTTTTGGGTGGGACGGTTGTTCCTTCGCTCGACAGTGTGCATCCGTCGACAATGTTAGGTGAACAATCGTGGGAAAAACCGAATACATTTGACACTTTCAACAGTAGTGCGCGTTTTGACTACGACGTCGCTCCCGCATGGCATGCATTCGCCCAGGGAAGCTTCAGCCATTCGTTGATTGACGACAACGTCATCTACGCTTATGGCTGTTATTACGAAACGGAGTGCAACTCGGGTTCGGCACCTTATCCATGGTTCTTTGGTCCCGACGGAACTTACGATATCTACGATTACCGCGATCCCGGCGAACTGCGGATCGATGCAGAAGCAGAAGCCATGGCCGTGGGCCATATCAAAACCGGCGCCATCGCTCAGGATGTGGACGCGGGCGGCGAATTGTTTCTCCGCAGCGTGCAGCAGCCCGGGTTTTATACGACCCAAAACCCATATTCCTCCGATGGCGTAGTGCAGGACGGAGCAGTCTACACGTACGTCGGCTCTGAGAATATCTTCCAGCCGAACGTGGCCGACCCCATTGAGATTCCGCATCAGAGCGCAGGACCGCGGCGGCTATGGGAAGATAGCCACCAGGCGGCCGCCATCGTTCAGGACCGGATTCATCTTCCCGGCCGAATACAGATCATAGCGGGCGTCCGCTATGACTCATTGCGCGATCATAACTATTCCGCGTATGCCAGTTGCACGAATTTCTTCAGTGGTTCGATTCCAAATCCATGCGCGCCTGCATTGACAAATAAAGATATCTGGCTGCCCACATATGCAGCCACTTATAACCCGATTTCGAAGCTCACGTTGTACGGAAATTACAGCGTGCTGTTATCGCTAGGGCCGCAGGGACCGTTCTGGACGGACAATGGGAGCCAATTTCTGGCGCCATTTTTCTCGCGAGAGGCGGAAGTGGGCGCGAAGTATGAGCCGGGACAGAGAATGCTTGTGACGACCGCGCTGTTTCACATGCGTGCGCCGTTCTACTATCCAAAGACGCTTGAGGGTCCGGATAGCTTTTGCCCTAACGGCAATCCCGGCGATCAGTGCTTTGAAAGCGGGGGGCACGAAACTCACGACGGCATAGAAGTAAACGCAGAAGGTAAGGCTGCGAACTGGCTGCGATTGACGGCATCGGCCGCTGCGATTCGCGCGATATCGAGCGATACGGGGACACCGGCTTACGATAGAAAACAAGTCATCGATGTGCCGCACTTACACACCACGCTGTTCGCCGATGTTAGTGTGCCGCGTGGGCACGGACTGCACCTGATGCCGGGATGGAGTTATACAGGCCTCAAGGAAGCTACGCGCGACGATCAAGTGAGCGTGCCTGGGTATCACCTATTTAATCTGGGGGCGCGCTATACACCGGGCGGAGAACACGGGCGTGTGACCCTGAGGCTATACGCGGATAACATCGCGGACAAGCGCTACTGGAAAGATACGGGAGCCAATTATGGCGACACGTTCATTCACCTGGGGGCGCCAACTACCGTGCGGCTATCGGCGCACTACACTTTTTAGATTTCGAATGACGGGGACGAGGATAAGAATCTGAATGAGTACATTGGCAAAGGCGCACGGTTTGGATCGAACGCTGGTCGAGCCCGATTGGCCTCCATTGACGCTCGACGAAGTGCGCGGACTTGTTGCTCGGTTTCCGAATATCGACGAACCGCTGAAATTGCTCAGCGTGAGTCCGAGGCCGTTTTCAGCTGCGAGCGTTGTGGCGACGAGCGGTGGGCGAATCTTTGTCAAACGCCATGCACGTTTGGTGCGCGATAGTGAAGGATTAGTCGAAGAGCATCGGTTCATGGCGCACTTGCTCGCTCACGGAGCTGTGGTGCCGCGAGTATTCGCGACAGCCGATGGCGAGACTGCGATCGAAATGGGTGACTGGGTCTACGAAGTGCATGAGACGCCCGAGGGCGTAGACCTTTATGAGGATGCGCTTTCGTGGACGCCGTTTTTATCGAACGGACATGCGTATTCAGCGGGACAGGCGTTGGCAAAACTGCATCATGCTTCGACGGGATATGACGCGCCGGCAAGAAGAGGACGAGCGCTGGTAGCGGGTTTCACGATTTACTCTCGGAAAGATGCTGCAACAGAGATGGATAACTACATTGCTTCGCGCCCTGCATTGGCAGAGTATCTATCCATACGGTCTTGCCAGGATGAAACAGTCGCATTGCTGGAGCCATTTCACAAAAAGCTCTCGCCGCTACTGCCAGAATTGGCGGAGTTATGGACACACAACGATTTGCACGCTTCGAACCTACTATGGAGCAATGACACTGCAGAAGCTCGCGCAGCCGCAGTAATCGATTTTGGACTCGCGGATCGTACCTGCGCGGTGCACGATCTGGCTCACGCGATCGAGCGCAACATCGTTGAATGGCTCGCCCTGGTTGAAGATCCGACGCATCCCGAATGCGTGCCTATTCATCTTGATCACTTGTACGAACTGTTGCGCGGTTACGAATCGGTTCGACCACTTTCGGAGACAGAGGCAGCTGCATTGGCTCCCATGACGGCATTGTGTCACGTGGAATTTGCACTCTCGGAGACGGACTATTTCTTGAGTGTTTTGCATTCGCGGGATAAATCGTACATGGCCTGCGAAGGATACCTGGTCTCTCACGCACGGTGGTTTCGCGGCGCGTGCGACGTCCTGCTGGACGCGCTACGAATGTGGGAGTCAACGCGCAGACGGCAACCGAACGGGGGCGCGGGGCGATGAGTTGGAGCGTGTTTTCAAATTTTCTCACAAATCATGGATTGGAACTGGCTGGTACGATCACCACCGTGCTCGGCATCTGGCTTACTACGCGTCGCCTGCTTATATGCTGGCCGATCACGCTGGCAGCAGATATTTTGTACCTGTTTGTGTTTTATCGCGCACAGTTACTCTCAGATGCATTGCTGCAGGTATTTTTTGTAACGTTCACGATTTATGGATGGTGGCACTGGTGGCGTGGGGTGCGCGACGATGGCGAGGTGCGTGTAGCATCGCTAAGCACGGCAAGCTTGCTGATCGCACTGGCGGCGGGTGCTGCTGGGAGTTTTGTACTTGGGGAATTGGCGAAGCGCCTGCATGCGGCGCTGCCTTATTTAGACGCTACGCTCGCCAGCTATAGTCTTGTCGCCAGTTGGTGGCAAGCACGCAAGCACACCGCAAATTGGTGGTTGTGGATTTTGGTGGATCTCATTTACATCGGTGAATATCTGTACAAGGACCTGTGGCTCACAGCCGCACTCTATGCAGGGTTAGTGGCGCTTGCGATCATGGGGTTGAGGGCATGGCAGCAGGCACCGTCAACCACTCAGATTGCAGCCTGAACAACGTTTCTCAGTAGCTCGCCGTTCATGTAGCGCCGCAATTCGTCTGCCGCAGTCTTAAGCGCGCGCGGAGCAAACTGCGGAGTAGAACCGGCGACGTGCGGAGTGAGCAACAGGTTTGGGCACCGCCACAATAGGTGTCCGTCCGGCAACGGCTCTGGGTCGGTAACGTCGAGGGCGGCGCGAATTTTGCCCGCGTTGAGCGCTTCAACGAGAGCGGCAGTATCGACAATCGGACCGCGAGCTGCATTGACCAGCAACGCCCCCTGGTGCATGAGTTCGAACTGCTTTGCGCCAATCAGGCCGCGCGATTCGGGCGTAAGCGGAAGAATGAGAACGACGATTTCAGCGGCAGGTAACAGATCATCCAATTCGCCAACTGCGTGCACCAATGGCTCTGCGCGCGGAGTTCGCGCTACGCGGACCAGTTCAACTTGAAACGGTTCGAGCATGCGCTCGATCTCTTTCCCAATATCCCCATGGCCGATGAGTAAAACTCTTTTGCCGGTAAGTTCCTCAAGCATTACGGGAGGATACAAAAGTCTATCATCCGCGTTGATGCGCTCGTATTGCACAGTAGCTTCGGAGCGGCGGCGCCAATCACCGGTATGCTGAATATCGAGATACAGCGGAAAATACTTGAGCGTCGCAAGAATGGCCGAGACTGTCCACTCGGCGGTAGAAATGTTATGCGCCCCACGAGCATTGCAGATGGTGACGTGAGGGCCCACTGCGCCCGGGACCCATTCGGTGCCGGCCATGAGCGCCAGCACAAGACGCACGCCGCGCAGATGCGGCCAGATTCGCAGAGCGCGCGTTTGATAGGGATCTGGGATCCAGACGTCGATTTCAACGTCGCGGTCCAATCCATCCGCCAGCGCAATCAATTCAACTCCGTCTGGCATCACGCTCAACAGGCTCGGATGTAGTACGGCTGGGTACCCGACTCGCAGCATAATAAGAGGCCTTGTTATTATGCTACACGGTAGCAGCAGTTAATTGTCGTTAGTAGTGGTTGTGGAAGAATTTGGAATTCAGATCGGGCCAGAATTCCTTGACAAGATTTGACGCTCCATCGAGCGCAATCTGCGTGATCCAACGCTGGCCGGTCTTGGTCCAGGAGCGCTCCTGGCTTGGATAGTAGAAGTCGGAGATGCCCGCAGCAGCTCCATTCCCAACGATCTCAGATATGTTGGGCGCACGGCCGCCTGTGTCGCTTCGCGTGACTACGAGCCTTGATATCGAGTACCCGGTACGCTTGATAAAACCGCCGCGCCCCAGCGTGTAGTAGCGCGGATCCTCACGGGTAAGCACGGGGAAGGCGAACTCCGTCATCAGGTTTCCATCAAAAGTGTCGGCGTAGGAGTGCCAATAATACCGGCCATAAGCTGCAGCGCCGTGGTGAAACTCGGGATAAGAGTTTTCGGCCTGCCCTACGCCTGCGATGAGCCCTACATAAATAAAGTTAGAATAATCGAAATTATCGTCGAGCATGAGCTTTAATTTGTCATGCTTGGAGATAGGTGGAAGTTTTTCATCGACACTGACCGAGCGAAAATTGGGAACGATGCCGAGAATTCGCTTGGTTTGCTTGCCTTCCAGATCCTGATTCTTTGACTGGGGCGAGTGATCCTGTTGCGGCAAAGGAGATTGCTGAGCCGGAGAAGGAGCATCGGGCAAGGCTGTCAGTTCCGCTGTCTGCGAGTTGATTGACGGCTGCTGTGCAATACAGAGTGATGTCAACCCGCCGACAGCGAGCAGTATGGCTGAAGGAAGAAGCCGCATCTATGTCTCAACTTTCAAAAACTTATGTGAACGTGCAAAGCTGCATTCAATTCCCGGCTCCTACGAGCCTGACCGGAAGGCCCAGAGCCGCGGGGAAGCCGCCTTCTTATCAGATGCTTTAACATGAGATTCGGGTTCGTAGTTACATCGAAATGAACGAATGTTCACCGAACGCGCATCCCCGGTTTTCAACTCGACGCAATTCTGCAACAATTCGCGAAGCAAAGAATTTGCCTGTTGAGATGGACGCACGACAACAAGAAAGGTGAAGTCTGTCACCGTGGGAACAGCGCGGAATAGGTCATGCTGACTGTAATGCAAATTTGTTTTGGGCGATTTATTCGATGCGGCTGAACGCTAAGCAAACATGGTCGCAACAACAGCTCGAGCACAAGCTTGGCGCCAGCCCAGGGCTGCCTGGCGGACTGCTGTCATGGGAGCGGCAGCGGCTTCTGATCCACGCGGCCAAGACCGCTTTGGCGGCCACGCTTTGCTGGTGGCTGGCGCTGCGCTTCGGTCTACATGACGGATACTGGGGCGCAATCAGCGCCATCATTGTACTGCAATCGAATTTTGGCGCAACGATCACCGCATCGCGCGATCGCGTCCTGGGGACGCTCATTGGTGCCGCGTTCGGATTTTCATTTTCGCTGGTCGGAAGCCTGCCTTGGAACTACGTCGCAGCGGTGTTTGCGGCGGTAGCCTTATGTGGATTGCTTGGGTTTCGCAGCAGTTCGCGGCTCGCGGGAGTCACAATCACGATTGTCATGCTGGTGCAATCCAGTTCGCATACGGCGATTGCATTGGACCGCGTCGGGCAAGTCATGCTTGGCATCCTCGTGGCGCTTGCTGTAACGACCCTGGTGTTTCCTGACCGGGCCCGGCTACGTTTGCGCGATGGACTGGCTCATGAGTTCCTGGTGTTGGGAACGTTTTTCGAGGCGATTCTTGAAGGATTCAGAGGAGAGCCGCACGAAAAGCTCGCAAGGTTGCATGAAGATGCGCTGGCGATGCTGCGAGGAAACAACCAGTTACTCGAGGCGTCGCGTAACGAGCCGTCAGGCGGGCCAGGATGGCGCGAAGGACTGGGAATGCTGGCACAGTTCGGGCGTTCGCTCTTCGACTCTCTGGTGGCGCTGGAACTGGCGGTCAAAGACAGTCGCGATGACGGATATTCGCAGCAATTGGAGCCGGCTTTGGGGCAGTTAGTTCAGGATATTGGGAGTGGATTTCAGTATGTGGCAACGTGTATTCATAACTGGAGCTTTCATGTGCCGCCGCCGGGATTACATCTTGAAGAGGACATCGAAAAATTGGAAGAAGCGATGGCGGCGGCGCGCCCCAAGGGCATCGCTTTTTCACAACCTGAGATACTGCGCGCTTATGCGGTGCAGTTACATTTGAAACAAATCGCGCGATTGCTAAGGGCATCGCGCGTAGAGACAAGCCGCGCTGTCGGACAGAGTGCAGAAGAAGAAACAAACAGCATTACGCAATGAATTTGCGCAGGTCTTCAACGCAATCTTCAATCTCCTTGAGAGTGATGGCATAGCCAAAACGCAAATGACCTTCGCCCTGCGCGCCGAACACAGAGCCGGGAATTGTGGCGATGTGCGCTTTTTCGAGTAGGATCTGTGCGGCCGTGCGGCTGTTCTTATGGATTTTTTCGACGTTTGGAAATGCGTAGAACGCTCCGGCGGGAGGCTCGCATTCCAAACCTACTTCATTTAATCCGGCCACCAGCAGGTCGCGGCGCTTGCGATACTCTTCGCGTCGAAATGCGATTTGCGATTCCGGCGTGGCGAGCGCTTCAATCATTGCGAACTGTACCGGAGTGGTTACTCCATTGGTGGAATAAAGCACGATTTTTCGGAGCGCGGTCATGAATGGTTCTTTAGCCACCGCATAACCAGCACGCCAACCCGTCATGGCATAGGTTTTTGAGAACGTAAAACCCGTAATAGTCCGTTCTGCCATGTTGGGAAGCGAAGCAATTGAAACATGTTCACCATCGTAGACAAGGTCTTCATAAGCCTCATCGGCAACAACGATCAAGTCGCGCTCGATGGCGAAGGCTGCGACCTCTTCTGCCTCAGCGCGAGTGAAGACGAGACCGCTCGGGTTCTGAGGGGTGTTGTAATAGATCGCGCGCGTTTGCGGCGTCGAGAATTGTTCCAGGGTATTGCGAATACCATTACGGCGCGCAGTGGCAGTGGGCACCGGTAGGGGCCGCGCCTGCGCGCCACGCACCAAGTCGCCGATGGGCGTCCAGTAAGGCGAGAAAATCAGGGCATCATCACCGGGATCGAGTACCGACAAAAACGCTGCATACAACCCTTGCGAACCACCGACGGTTGCGATGACTTCATCGGTCGTGGCCTGGATATGGTTTTTCGTCGCCAGCTTTTCGACGAGGGCCTTGCGCAGAGGCATCAGGCCGGAAGAAGGCGCGTAGTGCGTCTGATTTTCGACAAGCGCCCTAACCGCAGCAAACTTGATTTCATCCGGCGTCTCGAAGTACGGCTCACCACCGTGCAGCGAATGTACCTGGAGGCCTTCCGCGCGCATCGCCATAACTTTGTTGCGGATCTGCACGATGTCGGAGAAGCCTACCTCGTCGAGTCGCTTGGCCAGCCGAATGCCGCTTGCTTTGGTCGCTGTCATTTTGTTCCTTCCGTGCCGAGTAATCTTTTTACCAGCATATCCGATGCATCGATTGCAACCAACAAACTTATTGCGTTGACGTCTCGATTCGCGGATGGATGCAGCCTATACAGCGAGCAGATGAGTGTAAACGGCCATTCCTACGACCGCATCTACGCCGAGGGCATCAAGGGAATCTACTTCCTGTTGGCTACGGATTCCACCGGCAACGATGAGCTGCCTTTCGGTTAGTTTGCGCAGACGCTCCGCTGTTTCGATGGGAAAGCCTTGCATCATCCCTTCGCCATCGACATGCGTATAGAGAAATGCGGAGACGTGGGGCTCTAGTTGCGGGATAGCATTATCGGGAGTGAGTGCGATAGTGTCCTTCCAACCTTTGACGGCGATCTGTCCGCTCCTGGTATCGATGCCGGCAACGATGCGCTGGCTGCCGATGCGGCTTGAGAGCTCAGCAATAATGTGCGTATTGACGATGCCCTTGCCTCCGTTTTCAGAGAAGAGCGCGGAGCCGATAATGACACGCTTTGCGCCCGCTTCGAGCACCTGCTGCGCGCGCTCGATGGAGTGGATGCCGCCGCCGGCCTGGCAGGGAAGACGCTTGGCAATCTGCGCGACTAATGAGGAATTATCACCCTGACGCATGGCCGCGTCGAGGTCGATGAGTTGGACTAGCGGATAGCGCGCGAACTTCTCAATCCAATATTCGAAGTCGTCGAAGGCGAGACGTAGTTTTTCGCCTCGCACGAGTTGGACGATCCGGCCACCCAGCAGATCGATAGAAGGAATTAACATGGCAACCTCACAGGTACGCCGGCTCGCGCCAACTCTTCTTTGAGTGATCGGGCGCTCGATACACCGAAATGAAAGATACTGGCCGCGAGCGCCGCATCGGCCTTGCCCGCTGAGAAGACATCTCTGAAATGAGCGACAGTGCCTGCTCCGCCGGAGGCGATAACGGGAATGCCGACAGCTTGACTGACGGCGGCCGTTAACTCGCAATCGAAGCCGGCACGTGTGCCATCGGAGTCCATCGACGTGAGAAGGATTTCACCGGCGCCGCGGGATTCTGCTTCGCGAGCCCACTCGACGACACGGCGGCCTGTAGGCTTGCGACCGCCCTGGACGTAGACTTGCGCGTCGCGCACGGGATCAGGGGCCCCGGGATCGCGACGCGCATCGATGGCTACAACCACAGCCTGCGCACCGAAAGTGCGGCCTATGGCCTCAATGAGGTTCGGGTCGGACAACGCCGCAGAGTTTACGCTGATCTTGTCAGCGCCTGCTTCAAATACCTGCTCTGCATCTCGCGCGCTGCGAATGCCTCCC
>Ga0182030_10026872_pt1 | contig 10384 bp, 11 predicted proteins | sample 812S3MmetaG_FD_121299 | JGI IMG/M metagenome (GOLD analysis project Ga0182030, IMG submission 121299) | Permafrost microbial communities from Stordalen Mire, Sweden - 812S3M metaG (Illumina Assembly) | ecosystem: Environmental > Terrestrial > Soil > Wetlands > Permafrost | place: Sweden... | reverse complement strand
TACCTTTCCGGTTGGACGCCGGTGATCGCCATCGTCGCCGCGCTTTCGATGGTGCTGGGCAATCTCACCGCCATCGTGCAATCCAGTGCCAAACGCATGTTGGCCTACTCGGCCATCGCGCACGCGGGCTACATGCTGCTTGGTGTGCTGTCCAACACGCCGGCCAGCGCCAGCGCCATGATGTTTTACGTCATCACCTACGCGTTGACGACCATTGGCGCATTTGGCGTGGTCACGGTGGTGGAGGAAGCCACCGGCGGCGATGCGATTAAAAACTTTAACGGCCTGAGCAAACGCGCGCCGGGCTTGTCCTTGTGTTTGATGATTTTCCTGCTCTCGCTCGGCGGCATTCCGCCGTTGGCGGGTTTCATCGGCAAATTCTTTTTGTTCAGCGCCGTCGTGAGCTTCGGCGAAAATCTCGGTCTGCTCTGGCTCGTGATTCTTGCCATCGCGATGAGCGCGGTGTCGTTCTACTACTACCTGCGAGTGCTCAAGGCGGCCTATGTTGAGGACGCCGCCGCCGAGGCACCGCCCATCAAGGTGCCACTGCTGACGTTCCTGGCGCTGGCATTGCTGGCGTTGCTGGTAATTTTGTTTGGCTGCGCGCCGGGCTTGCTGACGCAATATTTGTAATCGGCGTCAACCAAAAAATCATTCCGGCGACATACCACATTTTTGGGTTTGTTGGCTGGAATGAATCCGCGTAATCTTCCCTCACAATTTATGAGCAACATTCCTTCCGACCTGAAATACGCCAAATCTCACGAATGGGTGCGCGTCAGCGGCGACACCGCCACCGTGGGCATCACCGACCATGCGCAGGCTGAACTGACGGACATTGTGTTTGTGGAACTGCCCGCCGTGGGGCGCAAGGTCAAGGCCGGCGAAGCCTGCGCCGTCGTGGAATCCGTCAAGACCGCGAGCGACATCTATTCGCCCGTCAGCGGCGAAATCACCGCCGTCAACCCGACCGTGGTGGACAATCCCGCGCTGGTGAACACCGCGCCGGACAGCGACGGCTGGTTTTACAAAATCAAATTGAGCAACGCCGCCGAACTGAATACGCTACTTTCGCCAGAGGATTACAAGAAGCAGATTGGCGGATGAAAATCCGTCTCTTCATCAAACCGTATTGCCCGTGGTGCCACAAGGCGCAGCACTGGCTCGACGGGCGCGGCATCAAATACGAAACGCTCGACGTGATTTCCGACAGCAAGGCCATGACGGAAATGGTCAATCTCTCCGGCCAGCGCCTCGCGCCAGTGATTGACGTTGACGGCCAAATCCTCGCCGACTTCGGGCCGGAGGAACTGGCGGAGTTTTGGAAACAATTTGAAGCCACAGATGGACACAGATGAAACACAGATAAGAATTTTTTCCATCTGTGTTTCATCTGTGCCAATCTGTGGCTAAAAAATAATTAAAATGACGATGACTGAATTGAAACCGCGCCCGCGCCTGCCGGAATGGCTGCGCATCAAGCTGCCCACGTCGGACAGTTTCGCGCAGACGCGCAATCTGCTGGGCGAACTCAAGCTGCACACCGTCTGCGAAAGCGCGCAGTGTCCGAACCATTGGGAATGTTGGGCGAAAGGCACGGCCACGTTCATGATCGCCGGCGACCGCTGCACGCGCGCCTGCGGCTTTTGCGCGGTCAGCACCGCCAAGCCGCTCGCGCTCGAAGCCGACGAACCGCTGCGCGTGGCCGAGGCGACGCGCCGGATGAAATTGAAACATGTCGTCATCACCGCCGTGGCGCGCGACGACATCGCGGACGGCGGCGCGGAACATTTTCGGCAGACGATTGAAGCGGTGCGCCAACTGAATCCAAAAACAGTCATCGAAGTGCTGGTGCCGGATTTTCAGGACAATGATGAATCCATTGAAATGGTGCTGGCGGCGAACCCGAACATTTTCAATCACAATTTGGAAACCGTCCGCCGCCTGACGCCGGAAGTGCGGCATCGCGCGACGTATGACCGTTCGTTGAGCGTCCTTCGCAAGGCGAAGCAAACTCAAAACTCAAAACTCAAAACTCAAAACTCGTTTTTCACCAAGTCCGGCATGATGCTCGGCCTCGGCGAACGCGAAGAGGAAGTTTTGACGGCGATGCAGGATTTGCGCGCGGCGGGTTGCGACATTCTCACGCTCGGTCAATACTTGCAGCCGAACTTGAAACTGCTGCCGGTGAAGGAATTTGTTTCGCCGGAAAAGTTTGCATTCTTCAAACAGCGCGCGGAGGCAACGGGCTTTGTCCACGTCGCCAGCGGGCCGATGGTGCGCAGTTCGTATCACGCGGACGAGTTCAACGCGGAGTCAGCGCATTGCTGACGGGCGGTGCAGCAGCAGCCAGGCCGCGATGGCGAGACAGATGAAAAAAATCACGAAGCCGGCGACGGTGATGAAGGTCTTCAGTGTCTGCGCCTGCGCGGCGACTTGCGCGGTCTGTTTTTTCTCGGCGTCCATGAAGCTGCCGAACTGATTTTTCAGCGCGTCGTTGATGGCGTCCTCGTTTTTCAATTCCAGCGTGAGCCAGCGGCCTGCGAGATTTTTCCATTCGTCGGGCAGGCGTTCCAGAATTTCCGCGCCGGCGGGTTGAAATCCCCAGTGGGTCCAGAACGGCGAGGTTTCCTGCGTCCAGACGCGGAAGACGCCGTGGTTGGCGGCGAGTTTCTGGACGCGTTCCCAAAACAATCCGCGCGCGGCGTCGGCGACGGCAAAATCCGCATAGTCTTCGGAGTGGAGCAGGGCGTGGTGCCGCAAAATTTGCAGGCCGAGCGCGCCGGCGAATGCGCCATCGGTCTCGACGACTTGAAACTCGGTGAGGCGGTTTTCCAGTTCCGCCGCCGGCCAGTGCGCCGCCGTCCACAGCGAACGCAGCGCGGGCAGGTCGTCCACGGTGGCGCGGCGGGTGAGCAGTTGCGGCATGGACTGATTGTGGAAGAAATAATTCCGGCGTGAAGAAAAATTTGCATTTGCGGCGGACTATGTAATTTTAGGCGCACATAAAAAATTATGAGCAACCAAAACACCGAGTTATTGAAAGCACTGGAATGGCGCTACGCCACGAAAGTTTTTGACGCCGCCAAAAAAATTCCCGCCGACATCTGGAGCGCGCTGGAAAAGACGCTCGTCCTCACGCCGACGAGCTACGGTTTGCAGCCGTATCAATTTCTCATCGTGCAGGACGCGGCAAAGCGCGCGGCGCTGCTGCCCCATTCGTGGGGGCAGAAACAGGTCGTGGACTGTTCGCAGTTTGTGGTGTTCACGGCGCGGACGGAAATGAAGGAGGCGGACGTGGCGAAGTTGATTGCGCGCATCAGCAAGCTGCGCGGCATTCCGGCGGAGACGCTGAATTTTTACCGCGACATGATGCTGGGCGACGTGGTGAACGGCCCGCGCGGAAAATTCGCGCACGAATGGGCGGCGCGGCAGTGTTACGTCGCGCTGGGCAACCTGATGACCGCCGCCGCCGTGCTTGGCGTGGATGCGTGTCCGATGGAAGGTCTCGTGCCGGCGGAATACGACAAGCTTCTCGGCCTGGGCGGCAGCGGTTACAAAACCGTCGTGGCCTGTGCGCTGGGTTATCGCGCGGAGAGTGACAAATATGCGAAGCTGGCCAAGGTGCGTTACGACCAGGCGGATCTGATCAAGGTGATTTGAGGCGGCTGGCCGATGTGCGCGGAGGTGTGGCGGCGGTAAAAGTTTTATTTTTTTAACTGGCGGTAAAATCCGGTCTTGGCTAATGTTGTTTCATGTTCAAGAAATTATTTATCCCCTCGGACGATTCGGATTTGACGCACATGGCGCTGCTGGTGATGCGGCTGTGGTTTGGTTTGACGATGCTCTTCAACCACGGCTTCGACAAGCTGGCGCATTTCAAGGACATTGTGGGTGAGTTTCAAGATCCGCTGGGGCTTGGCCAGGAAGCGAGCCTCGTGCTGGTAATTCTGGCGGAGGTGCTCGGCTCGCTGCTGCTCACCGTCGGCTTTATGACGCGCATTGCGGCGACAGTGCTGGTAATTGACATGTTCGTGGCGTTTCTGATGGTGCACAAGACGGCCATGACCGGCGCGCAGAGTGGCGAGCTGGCGTTTCTCTATCTGGCGGGCTATGTGATGCTGCTGATTGCCGGCGGCGGCTTGTTTTCGCTGGACACGATTGTGTTTGCCAGGTCAGACCGGAGCCGGATTCAGAAACCGAATTAAAATTTGAACGCCACCGGCAAAATTTTTTCCATCCGGATTGGCAAATTTTGCCGGTGCGCAAGCTCTGAAAATTGATCATGGCAACACCCGTCGCCCATCCGCGTGATCCTTTGCACGGCATCACGCTGGAGCACATTCTCAATCAACTCGTCCAGCGGCATGGCTGGAGCGAAATGGGACGGCGCATTCCGATGCGCTGTTTTCAATTCAATCCCTCGGTCAAATCCAGTCTCACGTTTCTGCGCAAAACGCCGTGGGCGCGCAAAAAAGTTGAAGACTGGTTTATCGGGGAACTGTGAAGTCGCGTGCGAAACGCGAGCGGATGATTCTTCGCTTGGCCGCGCTTAGCCGGTCTGATTAAATCCACCCGGCATAAATGAGCGAAAGCCGACAACCTTTTACGGAACACGTGACCAAGTCCGGTCCGGGCCTGAATACGTCCCGGTGGGGCTGGATTGCCGCCGGCCTTCTGGCCGTGCTGGCGGTGCTGTTTTTGGCGCTTTGGGCCACGGCCTTGGACAAACAGCACGGACTCGAATCGCTCCGCTCCAAACTGGATGAAGCCAGTGCCAGTCTCGCCACCGCGCAGGCCGAAAACCAGAAAGCCAGAGACCAGATCGCCGCGTTGCAAACCCAGGTGGCCGACTTGGAAAAGGAAAAGGAGATGGCGGCGCAGATGGCCAAAGGCTTGGAAGATGAAATGCGCGCCGACCTGGAATCCAAGGATGTCACCATTTCCAAATTGCAGGGCAAGCTCACCGTGAACATTCTCGACCGCGTGATGTTTGATTCCGGCGAGGCGATTTTGAAACCGGACGGCGAATCCGTGCTGCGCAAAATTGCGGCCATTCTCGCCGGCCATCCCCAGCTCAAGATTCACGTCATCGGCCACACCGACAACGTGCCAATCCGCAACCGTTTTGTCAGCAACTGGGAACTCTCCGCCGCCCGCGCCCTGGCCGCCGTGCATTTCCTCACCGAAAAAGCCGGCGTGGACCCGCGCCGCGTCGGGGCCGTCGGTTATGGCGAATTTCGTCCCATCGCCGACAATGCCACCGTCGAGGGCCGGGCCAGAAACCGCCGCATCGCCATCACCATTCTGCCGGATGAACTGGCGGGAGCCGACACCGTGCCGGCGGCGAAACTCAAAGCCGCCGCCGAGGTTCCGCCCCGGCCCGCCGCGCCGGAATCGCCGGAACCGCCCGTGAAATAGCCCGGAATCATTCTTCGGGGACGCGTCTGCCTGATATTACTTTTGAACGCAAACGCCATTTCCCCACTCCATTTCTTTGCTGCGCCCGGATTAACCGTTTGCAAACCGGCGCGCGGTTTGTAAGCTAATCGGAAGTTCATGCGTCAATTTAGAAACATCGCGGTCAACGCTTTCATGGAACTCATCCGGCAGCCGATTTTTCTGCTGCTGATGACGGGTTCGGTGCTGTTCGAGATTTTTCTCGCCGTGCCATATTACTTCGCGTTCGGCGACGAAATGAAACTCGTCAAGACCAGTGCGCTCGCCGTGATGCTCTTGTCTGGTTTGTTCGGCGCAGTGTTAAGTGCGTCGGCCTCGCTCGCGCGGGAAATCCGCAGCGGCACGGCGCTGGCCGTGCTGTCCAAACCGGTCGGACGCGCGCAGTTTCTGCTGGCGAAATTCGCCGGCCTCGCGGCGGCGCTGGCGCTGCTCGCCTACGTCAACATGGTCGGCGTAATGCTGGCCAGTTGGATGGCGTTCGACGCCTACGGCTCGACAAATTTAATGGCGATTGGAATTTTTGGCGGCGGCATTTTGCTCGCCTACGGACTGGCGGGTTTCAGCAATTTTTTCCTGCGCCGCCCGTTTGTGAGCGACGCGGTGATCGCGCTGGTCGTGATGGTCACGTTGGCGACGTTCATCATTTTTCAATTTACCAAACAAATGCAAAGTCTCGGCCAGCAGGCGACGGTGGATTGGCGGCTGATTCCGGCAGGCATTTTGATTTTGTTCGCGCTGTGGATTCTCGCGGCGGTGGCGCTCGCTTGCTCCACGCGTTTTGACATGATTGCGACACTGGCGATCTGCTCGGCAATTTTTCTGGTCGGGCTGATGTCGGATTATTTCTTCGGCCTGCCCGCCGCCAAAGGCAGTTGGTGGGCTTCGACGCTTTACAGCATCGTCCCAAACTGGCAGCTTTTCTGGCTCGCCGACGCGCTCGAAACGGGCAAGAACACGTTTCAATGGGCTTACGTCGGCAAGGCGCTCGGCTACGCGGTCGGCTATGCCGGCGCGGCGCTGGCCGTGGGCGTGGCGCTGTTTGATGAAAGAGAATTAAGCTGAAAGTTAAATCGTTGAATTGTCGAATCGTTAAATCGGTTCGGCAAATTCCGATGCAACGATTTAACCAAGTAACGATTTAACGATTTAACAAAACGTGGAACGCAACATCCAAAAAAACGGGCTGGTGAACCTCGCGGTCGCGGTGCTGATTTTTCTCGCGAGCTTTGGCGTCACGGTTTTCGCCGGTTCGCTGGCGGGCCAAGTGACTTCCGTATTTCTCGGCCTCGGCGTCATCGTGGCGGGCATCAGTTGGTTCCAGATGCGGCTCGAAGAAAACGAGCGCTCGGAAAAACTGGAGCTGGACGAACTCGCCCGCAGCCGGGGCGCGTCGCTGTTTGAAACCAAGGACGGCGGCAGCTTTCCGGCGCAGAACGCGCGACTGCAATTTGAAAAATATTTCGTGCCCGGCTTCGCGGTTTTGATCCTGCTGCTCGAAGCCGGCGGCGCGTGGCTGTTGTGGAAATGGAGCGGCAAAAACGTCGCGGGCCTCAAGGAAGCCAATGCCACGGCGTCGCTTTCGCTGTTCGCAATTTTTGCGCTGCTGCTGTTTTTAATCGGCCGGTTTTCCGTGACGATTGCGCGGCTGGAAAACCACCGACTGCTCCGGCCCGGCGCGAGTTTTCTGCTGGCGGGCGCTTATGTTTGCGCGCTCACCGCGCTCGGCATCGCGGGCGTCGAGGCAAAATTTCCGCGCGCCGATTTCTGGGTCGCGCGCGGTCTTTGTGTTTTGCTCGGCGCGATGGCGGTGGAAAATTTGCTGACGCTGCTGCTGGAAATATATCGTCCGCGCGTCAAAGGCAAGATCGCGCGTCCGCTTTACGAAAGCCGCGTCGTCGGCATTTTTGCGCAGCCGGAAAGTTTGTTCACCACGGCGGCGCAAACTTTGGATTATCAATTTGGTTTCAAAGTTTCCGAAACATGGTTTTTTCAGGCCGCGCAAAAGAATCTCGCCGCTTTGCTGCTCATCCAGTTTGCCGCGCTGATTTTGTCCACGACGATTGTATTCGTGGACGTGGGCGAACAGGCGGTGCTGGAACATTTCGGCAAGCCGTTGCCAGTGCCGCTTGGACCCGGCGCACATTTCAAGCTGCCGTGGCCGGCCGACAAAATTTATCGCTTCCGCACCGAGCAGATTCAGTCGTTTGCCGTCGGCTACACGCCGGACGCGCAGAGTGAAGCGGCGAACACGATTCTCTGGACGGTCAGCCACAACAAGGAAGAAAATTTTCTCGTCGCCAATCGCGCCACGGTCACATCCGCGACGGCGAGCAGCGGCACGAATGACGCGGCCAAGGCTCAAGCCGTCGGCCTCATCACCGTCAGCATTCCGGTGCAATTTCAAATCACGAACGTCACCGACTGGGCTTACAAAAACAGCGAGCCGGACACGTTGCTGAAGGATTTGGCGACGCAGGAAGTCATCAAATATTTCGCGGGAATTGATTTGAACGACGTGCTGTCGCAAGGCCGTTTGCAGGCGGCGGAAGTGTTGCGCGACCGGATTCAGGCCTCGGCCAACGCGCGTTCGCTCGGCGCAAAAATTATTTTTGTCGGCTTGCAGGACATCCATCCGCCGACGGCCAGCGATGTCGCCGCGACTTACGAAAAAGTGGTCGGCGCGCAGCAGACGAAGCTCGCGAAAATTCTCGACGCACAAGCGGGTGCGATTCGCCTGACTGCCGTTTCCGGCGCGCAGGCATTCACGATCACGAATGTCGCCGATGCGAAGCGTGTCCAGTTGGTTTCCTCGAAGTTTGCCGAGGCGGCGTTGTTCACGAACCAGATTCCAGCTTTTGCCGCCGCGCCGTCGGTTTATCGCCAGCGGCTTTATGCGGAGAGTTTTGCCGACGCCACCAAGGGCGCGCGCAAATATGTTTTGCTCGTCACGAACACGCAGGACGTCGTGATCTTTGACCTCGAAGACAAAATCCGCGACGACCTGCTGAACCTTTCCATCACCAATTCGCCATGAAAAAAAATCTGATTACCATCGTCATCGCCACCGTGCTGGTGGTGATTTTCGCGCTGCTGCTGTTCACCTTCCAGGTGCGCCAGTCGGAGGTTGCCGTGCTGACGACCTTCGGCAAGCCGGCCGCGAACAACCTTGACCAGCCGAATCTTTATTTCAAATGGCCGTGGCCGATCCAGCAGGTCTATCGTTTCGACAAGCGCACGCAGAATTTCGAGGACAAATACAGTGAAAACAAAACCGCCGACGAAACGATGCTCCTGGCCAGCGTCTATGTTGGCTGGCGGATTTCTGACGCGAAGGAATTTTTCCCGAAGTTCGCCGGCGGTTCCGTGGAAGCGGCGCAGCGGCAGTTGGAAACCATGCTCCGCAGCGCGAAGGCGGCGGTCATCGGCCGGCATAATTTGTCCGACTTCGTCAATTCTGATTCAAAGCAGCTTAAGTTTGAGGCGATTGAAGACGAAATCAAAACCGCCATGCAAAACCAACTGGCCTCGCAAAATTACGGCATCAGCGTTGAGTTTCTCGGCATCAAAAAACTGGGTCTGCCGGAAAACGTGACGCAATCGGTATTCGACCGCATGAAATCCGAGCGGCAGGTCTTGATCAGCAAGGCGCAATACGAAGGCGAAGCCAAGGCGACCGAGATCAAATCCGCCGCCGAGCGCCAGGCCGCCGACGTCATCGCCAATGCGCAGGCGGACGCCACCCGCATCAAAGGCGAAGGCGAGGCCGAGGCCGCAAAAACCTTGAGTGTGTTTCAGCAACAACCGGAACTGGCCGTCTTTCTGTTGCAACTCGACACCTTGAAAAATTCACTGAACCAGAAATCCACGCTGATCTTTGACGAGCGCACGCCGCCGTTCAGCCTGTTCCAAAATCTGCCGGCGAACTCCAAGTGATTGAGCCATGAGCGACCACGATCATCACGACCATTCGCAGCCGCCGCTGGAGGCGCAGGACGCCGGTTCGCAGGCGCTGGCCGAGGCGTTGCGCAGCAGCTTCGTCATCGTCAAGATCGCGATGGTGGCGCTCGTCGTCATCATTTTCGCGGCGGGATTTTTCACGGTCGGACCGCAGGAAAAGGCCGTCATTCTTCGTTTTGGCAAGCCGCAGGGCGAAGGCCAGAAAATGCTGCTCGGCGCCGGCTTGCACTGGTCGCTGCCGTATCCGATTGACGAGGTCATCCGCATTCCGATCACGGAAATCCAGAAAGTTTCCTCCACCGTCGGCTGGTATGCGACCACGCCGGAAATGGAACTCGCGGGCACCGAGCCGCCCGCCGGTCCGTCGCTCAATCCGCAGATTGACGGCTACGTCGTTACCGCCGACCGCAACATCATCCACACGCGCGCCACGGTTTCGTATCACATTGACGACCCGCGCATGGCGATTTTTGATTTCACCAGCGGAACGAATCAGCAGTTCAACCTTGCCGGTGTTTCCAATGCCGTGCAAAACGCCGCCAACGAAGCCCTCATCCTCACCGCCGCGCGTTTCAATGTGGACGATATTCTCACCCGCGACCGCGCCGGGTTTCAGGACGCCATCCGCCAGCGTATGAGCGAACTTGTCGAGCGCGAGCATCTCGGCGTGGCGATTGAGCAGTGCGGGGTGGAGAGCGTCGCGCCGCGCCAGTTGAAGGATGTGTTTGCGCAGGTCACCACCGCGCGCCAGAACCGCGAAAAGCTCATCAACGACGCCTTGAGCAAGGAAAACCAGATTTTGAGCGAGGCCGGCGCGTCGGCCGCGTCCATCACCAACGCCGCCGAATCCGCGCGCACCCGCTACGTCACCGCCATCGAGTCGGACGCGACGGCGTTCACCGAACTGCTGCCGAAATACACGGGCAACCCGAACCTGTTCGCGCAACTGGAACTGGCCAAGGCCATG
>Ga0182030_10026870_pt1 | contig 10384 bp, 11 predicted proteins | sample 812S3MmetaG_FD_121299 | JGI IMG/M metagenome (GOLD analysis project Ga0182030, IMG submission 121299) | Permafrost microbial communities from Stordalen Mire, Sweden - 812S3M metaG (Illumina Assembly) | ecosystem: Environmental > Terrestrial > Soil > Wetlands > Permafrost | place: Sweden... | reverse complement strand
CGCTCGCACACGTCGAGGCGCACATTGATTTTCCCGACGAAGACATCGCGCCGGAAACCCGCGCGCAGCTCATCCGGCGATTGGAAGATGGCGTGGTGTTCATGGATGAATTGCTGCGCACGGCGAATGAGGGACAAATTCTCCGCCGTGGCATCCGCGCGGCGATTGTCGGCCGTCCGAATGCTGGAAAGTCCAGCCTGCTCAATCAACTGCTTGGGCACGACCGCGCCATCGTCTCGCACATCGCCGGCACGACGCGCGACACGATTGAGGAGACGGCGAACATCCGCGGCCTGCCGGTCGTGTTCATTGACACCGCCGGTTTGCGCGAAGGCCGTGACGAGATTGAGGTTGAAGGCATCCGTCGCAGCCGCGAAAGCTTGGCAAAAGCGGAATTGATTTTGCACGTTCTCGACGCCAGCGAACCGCTCACGGGCGCGGATGAAAATTATCTCATCGAGTTTGCCGCGAAAAAGCGGATTCTCGTCCGCAATAAAACAGATTTGCCGGTGAAGTTGGTTTTGCCAGCGGAGCGCCGGCCTCCGGCCCGGCCTGAGGCGGATGAATTGGCACAAATTGCCGGGCCGGAGGCCGGCGCTCCAATCGTGGACGTTTGCTGCCTGAGCGGGCAGGGGATGGAGGACTTGAAAGACGCGATCAAGGGGCTGGTCTGGGCCGGCAAGATCGAGGCCGGGATGTTGCAGGTGATGATCAACTCGCGGCATCAGGAAGCGCTGGGCCGCGCGCGCGCGGCGACGCGGCGGACGATCGAGGCATTGCGCGCGGACTTGTCGCTCGAACTGGTGGCGCTGGATTTGCATATCGCCGTCAACGCCGTCGGCGAAATCGTCGGCCAGACGACGACGGAGGATTTGCTCGACTCCATCTTCAGCCAGTTTTGCCTTGGAAAATGAATGTCATTGGAAACCGGCCGGGCTTGCCGTAATAATCTTCCCATGAACAAAAAGGAAATTGCGGAAAGTCTGCGAACCGAAGTCGGGCACCTGGAATTGGAGATCAAAAAACTCCAGGCCCGCTGCGAGCGCCTGAAGACGTTCGTGCTCGACCTGGAAGACGAGATCGCCGGGCCGGTCGTGGAAAAAACCGCGCCGGACAGCCAGTTCAGAAAGGTGATTGATACGGTGTTCGGCGAAAAGCCGAAGCAACCCAAACGTTGAAGCAGTTCAACACCACTGCTTGCCCATGCCGTCAATGCCGCTGTGCTTCAGATCATCCGGCGTCATGCAGGGATGAAGCTGCACATCCGCCTCAAAGGTCAGGAACCACGGCTCGGACAGCGCCGGAATCTTCGCGGCGTCCGGCAAATCCACCACGATGAAGGCGGTGCGCTTGCCGCAGATTTCCGTGAAATGCACTGACTCCGGCTTGATGACCTCCAGAATTTTGCCGAGCTTTGCGCCGGCGGTGCCGTCCTTCACGGCGGCGTTGAACTTGTGGTGGGGCATGGTGACAATCATGAGCATTCGCATGGTAAATCCTTTGGTTAAGTATTTGTGTTGATCTGCCGCGACAAAATTGGCGTGAGCGAAGCGGGACGGCAAGTCCTAAACGGCGGCGGATCAATCCCGATAAACTTCGCGCCGGTGGCCAATGACGCCGATGACAATCTGCTTCGACTTTGCGTCGGCAAAATAAAGCACGCGATAATCGCCGACGCGGATGCGGAAGCCGTCACGGTTCTTCAATTTCTTGCAGCCGTGCGGAAAAGGATTTTCTTCCAGCGCGAGAATTGCCCGGGCGATGCGGGTTTGGAAATGCGTCGGAATCCGGGCGAGTTCCTTGCGAGCGTCGCGCGAAATTTCGATCTGCCAGCTCACGCGCGGATCTTCAGTTCCTTGAGCGCCTGGCGGAACGGCTGGCGCGGCTGGTGGCGCCGCGCTTCCAAGGCCAGCGTGTCAGCGAAGTCTTCGGAAAGCTCCTCGTCGGCGAGCATCTTTTCCAAGACGGCTTCACGCTGGTTGCGCTTCAAGCTTTTGAAGGCCGTGACAAAAACTTCCGCTGTGGCTTCCGCTGCACTCATGCCAGCAATGTTGCCGAGGTTGGCTAAATTGACAAGCCGGAAGGCAAGACGGTGGCGGAAGATTTGCCCGATCCGATTTTCAGCCAGTTTTGAACTGGAAAGCGATGTGAAACTGCCCGCAGGTTTCTCGACGGTCACTTCGGAGTAAGATTTTTCTGGTCGGCCATAGCTTCCACTTCGCAACGTTCGATAAATGCCAAAATACTGGCAAGGTGAAAAAGTCGGACGCCTTTTATCCGCCCAGGTTCACGAATGGAGACGGACCGAATCAGGCATTTACCCGCCCATTCGTAAAGTTTTGCCCGTGAGCAGCCGGAATAAAATTCATGGCCACGCTTTGGCGCGCGAACCCAAACCGGCAAGTCACGATCCCGCTCGGCCATCAGTTCCGCCGAACGAGGCTGCAAGGAATTGCTGCGGTTTTTTATTTCGCCGTTGCTGGCTGGTGGTGTTTGACTGGTTTTCATGAAACAATATCATCCAACTGCTTGATAGCCGAAAAATTACGGCTTGCTTAATAAAGTCTGTTTTTTCAGACGCTAATCGACTTTAAGTCTGATATAATAGACATTAAAACCATGTCACAAAAATCCGCCTCCATGCCGCTGCCCGCCAACCGTGCGCTTCGCAAGTTGGGCCGCGACCTTGCGCTTGCGCGGCGCAAGCGCGGCATTTCCACGAGCGACATGGCGTCACGCCTGTTCGTATGCCGCGATACGCTGTGGCGGCTTGAGCGCGGCGACCCGACGGTCGCGCTCGGCACTTTGGCGACTGCCACTTTCATCCTTAAATTGGATGATCGACTCGCAAATCTGGCTACACCCGCCAGCGACGACCTCGGCTTGCATTTGGATGAGCGCCGCCTGCCACAACGTATCCACCGCGCTAAATCATTAGCTTGAAAATTCATTTTGAACTCAAGGTTACCGAATCGAAGAAATTTTTGCGAGAAGTGTTGAAAACAGAACCATTGCAAGAAATTTTCACCACACTTCCACCGGCCCTTTCGGCACGGGAATGTGTTCGCGCCGGGTCGAGGCGGGTTCAGCTTCGCGCATGAAGGACGCAACCATCGGCGGCTGGCGGAAACGCGGCAGCAGTTCGCCGTGTTCATCCACGAATTGCTGCCGCCAGCGGATGTAGTTTTCCAGAATCTCGTCGAACTGCGCCTTGGTCGCGAGTTGCACAACCTTCTTGTTGAATTCGTGGCACGGGCCGAACCGCTTGGCATACCACGGCGCGACTTTGCGGAACATCCGGCAGCCGAGTTCCTCGCCAAAAACTTCAATCATCAAATCCAGATGCCGGCGCAGGATGCGGACGCGCTCGGCGAAGGTGGGTTCGGGCGGAAGAAAACCTTCATTTTCGTGGCAGCCGACGTGAGTCGGCTCATTTATTTTAGTTAGAGCGAACTCACGTTCGCTGCTACGAGGTTTCAGATATTCCAGTGTTCGTTTGAAAATCCACGGATCGTAAAACGCGCCGCGCCCGATGCTCACGCCGGCGCAGCCGGTTTCGTCCAACATTTTCTTCGCGGCCGGCGGCGTAATGATGTCGCCGTTGCCGATGACGGGAATGGATTTGACGGCTTCGACGACTTTGCGGATGCCAGCCAGATTCACCGTGCCACCAAAACCCTGTTCGCGCGTGCGGCCATGCACAAAAATCGCGGCGACGCCGACATCCTCCAGCGTGCGCGCCAAATCCGGCGCGGTCAGATTATCGTCGTCCCAGCCAAGCCGCATCTTGGCGGTGACGGGAATTTTCACGGCGTTGACCATGCCTTTGACGAGCGCGGCGGTCTTGTCGAGTTCGGTCATCATCGCCGAGCCGCCGCCAACTTTGACAACTTTCTTCACCGGACAACCCATGTTGATGTCAATGGAGTGGACGCCGCGATCTTCGAGCATCACGGCGGCATCGCGCATTTCTTCCGGCACGGAGCCGAAGAGCTGGACAGCGAGCGGCGAATCGGCGGCCGAGGTTTCAATCAGCTTGAATGCCCGAGGATTTTTTTCGAGGAGCGAGCGGGCGTTGACGAGATCGGTGGTGCAGAGGCCGACGCCGCCGATTTCGCGCACAGCGAGCCGGAAAGGCAGGTTGGTGTATCCCGCCAGTGGCGACAGAAACAGGTTGGATTTGAGGAGCAGTGAACCAAAACGCATCGCGGCCAGCATAGCAGAATTAGCTGATTGCGAAAGCGCCAATGCCATGTTAGCTTTTGTGCCTAGGCACGAATCATGGCTGACGAAGATAAAAGCAAAAAAGGCGGCGACGGCGATAAAAAGCCGCCGGGCAATTTCCAATTCCAGACGAGCACCTGGCTCGTGTGGATTCTCATCATCGGCAGCATCATCGCGCTGGTGGCGGTGAACCAAAAATATCGGACGCCCACCAACCCAATCACCAGCGACGAATTTTTCCAGAAATTTGACACCGGGCTGATTGCCCACGCGACCATTGAATACAATCCGCAATCGGGTTATCCCAACGTGACGTTCAATGACATTAGCGGCACCTATTACAAGGCCGACAAGGACGGAGTCATCATCAAGGACAAGGGCGCGGCGGTTGAGGTGCCATTCAGCGTTTCCCAGGTGCTGCTCACACAGACCATCGTGGACAAAATGCTGGCGACGCACAAATTTAACGCCGTCCAGCAAAGCACACTCTTGTTCAACCTGCTGACCACCTTCGCGCCGTTTCTGCTGATGGGCGTGCTGATCTGGTTTTTCTTCATCCGGCAAATCAAGATGGCGGGCAAGGGCGCGTTGAGCTTCGGCAAGAGCAAGGCGCGGATGCTGGCCAAGGAACGGAACAAAACCACGTTCAAGGACGTGGCGGGCATCGAGGAAGCCATCGAGGAGGTTTCGGAACTCGTGGAATTTTTGAAGGATCCGAAAAAATTCCAACGGCTCGGCGGCAGAATTCCCAAGGGCGTGCTGATGGTCGGCTCGCCGGGCACGGGCAAAACGCTTTTGGCCAAGGCCATCGCGGGTGAGGCCGATGCGTCGTTCTTCAGCATCAGCGGTTCGGACTTTGTGGAAATGTTTGTCGGCGTCGGCGCGAGCCGCGTGCGCGACATGTTTGATCAGGCGCGCAAAAACGTGCCGTGCCTCATTTTCATTGATGAAATTGATGCCGTCGGCCGGAGCCGCGGCGTCGGTCTCGGCGGCGGCAACGACGAACGCGAGCAAACGCTGAACGCGCTGCTCGTCGAAATGGACGGCTTTGACACGCAGGAAGGCATCATCATCATCGCGGCGACGAACCGCGCGGACGTGCTCGATCCGGCGCTGCTGCGACCGGGACGCTTTGATCGCCGCATCACGGTGAATTTGCCGGACGTGCGCGGACGCGAGGCGATTTTGAAAGTTCATGCCCGCAACGTGAAGCTTGATCCTGCCGTTGATTTGTCGGTGACGGCGCGCGGCACGCCCGGTTATTCCGGTGCGGAACTGGCGAATTTGTTGAACGAAGCTGCGTTGCTCGCGGCGCGCACCGGCAAGAAATTTGTCGGTCAGGCGGAACTTGAGGAAGCCCGTGACAAGGTCCGTTGGGGCCGCGAACGCCGCAGCCTGGCGATGACCGACGAGAACAAAAAACTCACCGCGTGGCACGAAGCCGGTCACGCGCTGGTGAACGTGCTGTTGGAACACACACATCCGTTGCACAAGGTCACGATCATTCCGCGCGGACCATCGCTCGGTTCGACCATGTCGCTGCCGAAGGAAGACATTTTGAATTACCGCAAGAAGGAATTGCTCGCGACCATCACCATGACGATGGCTGGTCGTATCGCGGAAGAAATCGCTTCGGGCGACATTTCAACCGGTGCCGGCGGCGACATCCAGCAGGCGACGGGCATGGCCCGCGCGATGGTCTGCCAATACGGCATGAGCGAGAAGCTCGGCATGGTGCAATACGTCGAGGACGACGAGTTTTTCCTTGGCCGCGATATGATGCGCCGCAAGACCTACAGTGAATCCATCGCGCAGGAAATTGACGCCGAGGTTCACGCCATCATTGACGGCTGTTACAACCATGCGCGTGAAATCATTTTTGCGAATCGTGACAAGCTGGAGATGATCGCCAACGCGCTGCTCGAATACGAAACACTCGACGGCACGCAGGTGCAGGATATCGTGCATCTGGGAAAATTCACCCCGCCGACGCCAACCCCGAAAGTGGATCCGCCTTCCGGCGCACCGGCGGTGACTTCGCTGCCCGAAGTGCCACCGAAGCCGACGCCGCCGAAATTGCCTGGTCTCGGCACGCCGGCACCAGCGGCGGCTTGAAGCTTTAAAGTTATTTGGCCGGGCCGGAAAGGATCACGCGAAAACCATAGGAGTTTTTGGTGTCGTCCGGTTTTACTTTCCAAAGAAACACCGGGCGCGCGTTGACCGGAAGAAAAGTGTCCCACGCACCGCCCCGGAGCACACGATAGGGTTGATCTTGCGGGTCAAGACACCATTCCATCACGTTGCCGCGCGTGTCGTAAAGGCCGAGGCTGTTCGCGCCCAAACTGCCCACCGTCGCTGTTGAGGAGCAGTTTCCGTTGTTCAATTTCATGACGGCATCCGACAAGGATGCATCGCCCATGAGCGTCAGCCATTGATCCTGCGTCGGCAGCATGTAGCTGAATCCGTCCGGCAGATCGGTTTTTTCTTTCGCGGAGAGTTTCGCGCAAAAAGCCATCGCATCATTCCAGCTTACGGAATCCACCGGACGATCCGCGCCTTTGAAAGCGCTGGGATTGCTGTGCATCGCCTGCTGGTAGGCGTCCTGGGTGGTTTCAAATTTTCCCGCCCACAAGCCGGGGGAAATCTTTACGAGGACGATGCCGACGGTGTTGGTGACGACGCTGTTGGTCGCCATCAAATCCTTGAGCGTTGGAATTTCATTGGTCGGGTTGGTGGTGTCCTGGGCCTGGCTTTTTAAGAAAGGCAAAGCAATCAGGGCAATTGCGAGTAAAAAACAAATCCTCCACTTGATTTTCATGCCACAAACAAAACCCATCTTAACTAATTGTCAAGCGTCGTTGTGGCCGATGCGGTCACTGGCACTTCTGTATGTTGGCCAGATCTTCGGCCAGAAACTGGGTCACGTCCTTGAACCGCGCCACGTTTTCGGGATTCATCCCCATGAGCGCCTGGTGCGCTTCCAGGCTGGTGCGGGCGATTTGTTCGTGGGTCGGCTGGATGGATTCCGGCGTGCTGGTCTTCACGTCGTCCGGCAATTCGAGCGTGCCGGACTTGGCGGCGAACAGATGCAACGTGCCAAGATTTTCCAGCAGCTCGGTGACGCGGGGATTGGCATTCAGCAGTTCAATGCCCGGCAGCCTGGCGGCGTTGGCCGAATTCAGCTTCAAGCCGAATTGCGCCAGCGTGCCCAGAAACGTGCTGTCCATCAGCACACATTCGGTCAGGTCAATGATGAAATGCGCGTAACCTTTTTGCGCGAGTTCGCCGAGGAGCGTTTTGAAATCCGGGCTGGAGCAAAAATTCGCGCGCCCGGTGATTTTGATGCAGGCGAAGTTTTTCCCCACAAGCACCGATAAATTTGCCGGTAACGTAGCCATTTCAGTAGAATAATATTTTTCGGGTCAAACCGCAACCGATTGCGGAGCGACAATCTGCACTAACATTTGCTGTAACACCAGCGCTTCGTCAAGTCCGCTCGACACGAGTCGCCGGTTGCCGTCCAGCAGCAGGTTCATGGCGCGCACCAGTTCCGCGCGCGAATAATTTTTGGACTGCCCCAAGGCGCGGTGCAGCATCCACGGATGCATGGTCAGCGGATTGAATTTTTTTTCCGCCGGAAAGGCGTCTTTCGGCACCCGCTCGAGCTGTGACTTGAAACGGTTGTAGTCCGCCTCCGCCTTGACCCAGCCTTCGCGCACCATTTCCTTCAGCAGCAGCAGCACGCGGACTTTGCTGATCAGGCCGTAGAGCAGGCCGATTTCGGATTTGTCCCGGTCAACCTTGAGCCGGATTTCCCAAAGCTCCTCGTCCAGACAGCGGAGCAGGGCGGGCAGGTCGCGGTCGCCCAGCGCATCGCCCAGCGCGAACGCCCGCGACATTTTATTTTTGGAACAAATGGCGGCGACATCGCGCACGGTGATGGCTGGACGGTCGCCGACCGACAGGCAAAGTTTTTCCACTTCGCTTTCCAACTGGCGCGGATGCGGGCCGACGCGGTTGACCAGTTCGGCCAGCGCATTCTCGGCGATTTCCTTGGCGCGCGACGCGATGATTTTACGGGCAAGCATGCCGGCTTGAACCACCCAGTCTTTGTCCGACCAGCCCTCATGGCTTTCCACCGTGCCGATTTTGTCGAGCGTTTTGAAAAAAGTTTTTCGCTTGTCCACCTTGCCGGCGCTGATGAGCAGCCGGACGTTTTGCCAGGCGAATTTTTTCAACTCCTCCGCCAGTTCGCCCAGCGTTTCCGTGACGGCCTGCGAAGAAGCGGTGCGCTCGTCGCCGAGAAAATTGCAGTCGCGCAGCCAGACGACCTTGCCGGAACCGAAGAAGGGCAGCGTGTTCAGCGCCTCGCGGAGTTTGGCGATGGCCGAAAGCGCATCGCCGCTGTTGGTGACGGCGGCCTCGATGATTTCGTGATCCATGCCGCCGAGTTCTTCGGACCACTGCTGGTAAATCTGCTTGGCGCGCTGCTTGACGGCGAATTCGTCGTCGCCGCAAACAAGCACCGGGGATGGAGCTTTGGCGGCGGCCATATTATTCGGCGGACTCACCGCCGGTCTCGTTGATCCGGTTCAGCACCTCGCTCATGTCTTCGACTTGCTCGAAGAGCGGCGTTGCGACAAAAATCGGCTTCTTCTGTGCGGCGGCGATGGCGAGGCAGTCGCTCGGCCGGGCGTCAATTTCCACAATTTTGCGGGCGACTTCGTTCTGCTGCTGCAAAATCAGCCGCGCGAAGTAGGTGGAATTTTTCAAATCGGTGATGACCACGCGCTCGACGGTGATGTTGAAGCCTTGGAAAATCCGCTGCATCAAATCGTGCGTCAACGGCCGTTCCTTCGGTTCGTTGCGCAGAAAATCGCCGATGACCCGGCCCATCTGCGGCTCGACATTGATGACAAAAACCTTCTGCTCGTTGCCGACGAACAGCGCGCAGCCGCTGGGGGCGGGCAGGATGCCGCGGATTTGAACGGGAACAACTTCGTTCTTCATGAAAACAATCTATGCGGAAACCGATGAAAAACAAGCCTTGTTGAAGCTGCTTGGAATCTCTGCCAAAGAACGAGTCTGGAAATTCCACGTTCGTGGTTGAACGATGCGTGATTTAAGCCGGTTTGGAGTTATCAAGTTCCGGGTCGTTTTTCGTTTTCATCGGTTGGGTTGCGCGTTGCCGGGATTTCATTTTCACCGCGCGTGGCTTGAATTATCTAAACGCATTGGACAAATTGCCGAAGTAGTAGCATTATGAAACAAGTATGAGCGATGAGTCCATGAGCAATTTTACGCCACGCGCGCAGCAGGTGCTGGCGCTGGCTCGCAAGGAAGCCGACCGGTTCAACCACAACTTTCTTGGCACGGAGCATTTGCTGCTCGGCTTGATCAAGCTGGGGCAGGGCGTGGCGGTGAACGTGATCCAGAAAATGGGTCTCGATCTCGAAACCGTCCGCATGGAAGTCGAGAAGCAGGTCGGCACCGGCCCGGATCAGAAAATGATCGGCAACATTCCTTATACGCCGCGCGTGAAAAAAGTGCTCGCGCTCGCGTCCAAGGAGGCCAAGGCGCTCAATCACACTTACGTCGGCACCGAACACATTTTGCTCGGCCTGCTGCGCGAAGGCGACGGCGTGGCGGCGAAGGTGTTGAAAAATCTCGACGTGGATATTGAGCAATGCCGCCAGGAAATCTTGAAGGAACTGGATCCGAATTTTGCCGGCGAGGAATCGGCCGTTCCGCCGGAAGCGGCGTCGGGCGAAAAGACCACACCAGGTGGAGCGGAGAAAAAAGGTGACGTAAAAACACCCGCGCTCAAAGCGTTTGGTCGCGATCTGACGGAGATCGCGCGCAAAGGTGAAATGGATCCCGTCATCGGCCGCAAAAACGAAATCGAGCGCGTCATCCAGATTCTTTGCCGCCGCACGAAGAATAATCCGGTTTTGCTCGGCGAAGCAGGCGTGGGAAAAACCGCCATCGTCGAAGGTCTCGCGCAGGAAATCGCGGCGGGCAATGTGCCGGAAATTTTGCGCGGCAAGCGCGTCATCACGCTTGATCTCGCGCTCATGGTTGCCGGCACGAAATATCGCGGCCAGTTCGAGGAACGCATCAAGGCGGTCATGGACGAAATCCGCCGCGCGAAAAATGTCAT
>Ga0182030_10026869_pt1 | contig 10385 bp, 11 predicted proteins | sample 812S3MmetaG_FD_121299 | JGI IMG/M metagenome (GOLD analysis project Ga0182030, IMG submission 121299) | Permafrost microbial communities from Stordalen Mire, Sweden - 812S3M metaG (Illumina Assembly) | ecosystem: Environmental > Terrestrial > Soil > Wetlands > Permafrost | place: Sweden... | reverse complement strand
AGGGGCATTTTCCTCTCGCGGCGCTTAACCTGATGCCTATGCGGCTCGACCGGGCCATCAGCAGACGCACAGTTTGCGTCGAGCGATGGCTCGGTCAAGCCGAGCCATGACGTGGGTCAATGATTCGGACGCCTGGTATGAGTTCGGACGCTCAGGATCCCATCTTCGGACCGCGAGGGGCTGATCCGAAGCAGCGACCGGAGTTCCTCGCACCGCGGCCGCGCGAAAATCGTGCCGTTAACGAATTATAAAGTTACCGATGCGATGCATTAGCCCGCCGCCGGGGGCGAGCGGCATCATGCCGCCGGATTGCGGAACAGGCTGCCTTCGCGGGACAAACAATATGTCGATCGGCATTACAAATTCAGCTGTCCGGACCGATACCACCGTGTTCGCATCGTTGCTGGTCAACAGTCATTTGATCGCGCTGGCCCTCGCGGATCAGCGAGGATTGCTGTTCACCAACCGTGCGTTCGACAACCTGTTTGGCCGAACCGGACCGGCGACCGGATCGGTGCTCGATTTGCTCGTGCTGGCCGACCGAGACGCGGTTGACGCCGCGTTGCGGTCCGATTCCGCGCTGCCGTGGATTTGTGTCGCGGAGGCGTTGCGCGGCGATGGCGAGACGTTCGAGGTCGAGTTGCGGTTCGAGCGTCTGATGGCCGGCGGCGAAGCGTTGCTCGCCATTTTCGCGCAGGACATCACCGACCGGTTCCGGGAAACGGCGCGGCTGAATTTGCTGGCTTACTCCGACCCGCTGACCGGGCTTGGGAACCGCGCGATGTTCGCCGACCGGTTGCGCGTGGCGGTGCTGTCGGCGCGACGGACGGCGGGATTGTTCGCGGTTGTCTCGCTGGACCTGGACGGCTTCAAGGAGGTCAACGACCGCCACGGTCATGACGTTGGCGACATGGTGTTGCAGCGGATCGCCGCGCGGTTCCTCGCGGGCCTGCGCGATACCGATACGGTCGCCCGCCCAGGAGGGGATGAGTTCGCGGTGCTGCTGACGGTGTTGTCGGCGCGGGGCGACGCGATGCTGGCGGCCGACCGGTTGGTGGAATTGGCGCGGCTGCCGATCGATCTCGGCAAATACGAGGTCACGGTCGGTGCCAGCGCCGGGATCGCGATCTATCCGGAGCATGCGGGAACGGTCGATCATTTGCTCGCGGCGGCAGATCGGGCTCTCTACGTGGCCAAGCGGCACGGCCGCGGTTGCTCGGTCTGGGCTGAGCCGGCCTGCCCAGGAGACGCGATCCCCGCGCCGCTGGTGTGGGATGTGGCTTATGAGGTCGGCGTCGCGGAGATCGACGAGCAGCACGCCAGGCTCGTGGCGCTGTTGAACGATCTGGTCGCGGCGCTGCGCAACGGGGAGCAGCATGACGCGGCGTTGCGCGAAGTGATCCGCTACACCGGCTTCCACTTCGCCTGCGAGGAACGTCTGATGCGGAGCGTGAAGTACAGCGGCGTCGCGGCGCACGCGAATATGCACCGCCGGTTGCTCGGCGATTTGCATGGGTTGCGGCTGGATGGCACCGGGCTGAGCGTCAGCCTGGTCGCGCGCTATTTGCAGGAGTGGCTGATCCGGCACGTCGATGGCGCGGACCGGGACGTGGCGGCGGCACTGCACGCGGCGGGGGCGGGGTGACCGGCCGCGGCCCTTGCCAACGGCGCCGGCCCAGGCTTTGACCTTTCCAACAGAGGGAGGCCTGACCCATGCGCATCACCGCCGTTCGCCTGTTCCGGCTGACCGGGACGATGGAAACCCAAGGGCCGTTCTGGGAAGAACGTCTGGTGCGGCCGATCGACATCTATCCCGCGTATCGCTCGCGCGACGATTTCGAGGGTGGCGTGCAGCTCGATCCCGCGCATTACCGCATGGAGCAGCATTTTCTCCGTATCGAAACGGACGAGGGTCCGCATGGCATCGCCGGTCCGCTGCCTGACATGGTGGCGCTGTATGTCGTCAAACGGCTGCGGCCGCTGCTGCTGAACCAGGATCCGATCGCGCATGAGATGCTGTGGGACCAGATGCACCGCTTCATGGTGCATGGCCGCCAGGGCGACGCGATGCTGGCGATCAGCGCGGTCGACTGCGCGCTGTGGGATCTGAAGGGCCGCTGGCTGGGTCAGCCGGTGTATCGGTTGCTCGGCGGCCCGACGCGCGACACGGTGCCCTGCTACGCCTCCATGCTGGGCTTCAACGTGCTCGACATGGGGCGGGTGCGGGCGCGGGCCGCGGAATACCAGGCGTTGGGGTATCCGGCGCAGAAATGGTTCTTTCGGCACGGCCCGATGAGCGGTTACGACGGTATGAAGCAAAACGTCGCGCTGGTGCGCACGCTGAGGGAAACGTTGGGCGACGATTACGACATCATGCTGGATTGCTGGCAGTCGTTCGACCCGATTTACGCCATCGAACTGGCCGAGCGCATCGAAGAATACCGCCCCCGTTGGCTGGAGGAATGCGTGATGCCGGACCGGATCGAGAGTTACCGGCGGGTCAAGGACTCGACCGCGATCCCGCTGTCCGGCGCGGAGCACGAATATACAAGTTGGGGCTTTAAGCGTTTCATCGACGCCGAGGCGTTGGATGTGTTGCAGCCGGACATTTATTGGGCTGGCGGGCTGTCGGAAACGCTGAAGATCGCCGCGATGGCGCGCGCGGCCGACCTGATCGTCATTCCGCACGGGCACTCCACGCCGGCGGGGTTGCACTTCACTCTGGCGCAGTCGCCCATTCTGACGCCGTATCAGGAGTATCTGGTGAAGTGGAACGCCATCAACCAGTTCTTCCTGGCACATCGGCTGGAGCCGGCGAACGGTGTTCTGACGCATCCCACACAGCCAGGTCTGGGCATGGATCTGGAGGAGGCTCGAATCGAGGCGAAGGTCGAGTTGGAGGCCTGAACGCGGGACATCGTGGCGGGGACCTGCTATGCTGAGAGCATGAGCGTCGCGTTTCAGCATCCAATGTCGGTCCAGGAGTTCCTCGCCTGGGAGGAACGGCAGGAAGCGCGCTGGGAATTCGACGGGTTCGAGCCGGTCGCGATGACCGGCGGAACCGAGGTGCATGAGGGAATTGGCACCCGGCTACGGACGCTTCTGGATACGCGACTGATGGGCAAGCGATGCCGGGTTCGCGGCCCCACCATGAAGATCGAGGTCGTTGGCCGTATTCGCTATCCGGATGCGGTCGTATCATGCACGCCCCTCGGGCGGGGCGATACCGTCATCCGGGACCCTGTCGTTGTTTTCGAGGTCCTCAGCCCGGGCACCTCCCGCATCGACCGGATCGAGAAATTGCGGGAATATCAGGCGACACCGTCGATCCAGCGCTACGTCATACTGGAACCCGACAGCATCGCCGCCACGGTCTTCACGCGCCGCGGGGAAGACTGGATCGGCAGCGCTCTGATTACCGGCGACACCCTCGTGATGCCGGAGATCGACGTCGCCATTCCGCTGTCCGAGATCTACGCCGACGTGGAACTCGAGACGCCGGAACCCGGCGACGCGGACGCGGCCTGAACCGTCCGATCACACGCCAACGCATGCCACGACCGAGAGCCACGCGTGGAGCGAGTATCTCCGCCGCGGGAGACGCGGGGACCTTTATGTTGCGCCGCGGTATTCCTGTCCTTACGTTTATGCCGCAATGCAGCATAAGGTTCGGCAGCATGATCGGCCCCAACCAGGAACACCCAAATCGGGATCCTCGCGAACCGACTTCCCTGTCAGGGTCCGCGTGGGGCCCGGCGCTGGCGGCGGCGGCGCTGATCGTGGCGATTGGCGGCATGACGACGTGGTTGGCGCTGAAATTCGACGCGTTGCGGCCGCGCGTGGGCGACATGATCGTTTTCGTCCCCTCCGCCGGTGATGGCGATTCCTGGCAGCTTCAGGTCGCCACGACCGCCGTGACCGGCCGCGACTGGAACGCCGGACCCTGCGTGTTCGATCCGAATGAAATGTCCGCCGCCGGTGGCAGTATGGTCATCGAAGCGCGGGAGGAGGTCAGCCCACCGCGGTTCCGACTCCACTGGGCGGGTCAGCACACCGCCAAGGGCGCGGGCGATTGCGGCGCGTCGGCCGAACTGACGCTGGACCGCTATGATCTGCAGCGCCTCGCCAACGCGGCGGGCGGGTTTGGCGTTAGGCCGACCGCGATTCGGTAACAGGGTCTCCACAAGTCCGGACTTTCGCGGCTTCAGGTTCGCTGCCGTACGTCCCCGGAGTAGGCATCGACCTCCGCTCAGGGCGATGCCGAAGCGCCGAGCAAGCCCCTGATCTCAGGCAAGTGCTCCCGGCCCCAGTACAGTTCGCCGTCCAGGATGAAACCGGGAACGCCGAACACACCCTTGGCCTCGGCGTCGCGGCTGATCGCGGCGACCTCGGCCAGCCCGGTTTCGACCCAATCCGCGAAGTCCGCGGCGTCCGCGCCGGCCTCTCGCAGGACGGCGGCGATCGCCGGCACCGCTTCGATGTCCAGTTCACGGCGCCAGAACCGGTCGAACACCATGTCGTGATAACGGCGGAACACCGCCGGATCGCCGCGGCGGGCGAACAGCATGCCGGCGGCGGCGAGCGAGGAATCCCAGATTTTTTGAGTGCCGCGAATGACCAACCCCTGTTTCCGGGCCTCGCGGCGGCAGTCCATGTAGCTGTACCGCACCCGCCGCCATTGATGCGCGTTGCGGTTTTCCTCCATTACGTTGCCCGCCGCGTCGACCCGCGCGGACCCAAGGTATTGGGGGATGTCGAGGATATAGGGGTTCAGCTCGATTGTGACCGATGCGTCCCGCAAAGCCCAGATCGCGTCCTTCGCGAGGTAAGCGTATGGGCTTTTGTAATCGGTGTACACCGTGAGAGTACGTGAATGTGTCATGCGGTATGACCCTTCCGGACGGCGCTTCCAGGGAAGCGGGAAGACCAATAATTATCATACATTTAACGCCGCAATCATTTGGTCTCACAGCACGAAACGCGGTAAGTTGGTGGTATGAGCCATGCGACTCGTCCTATAGGCGACCTGATCAGGGAATGGCGGCAGCGCCGTCGCCTGAGTCAGCTCGACCTCGCCTGCGACGCGGAAATCTCCACGAAGCACCTCAGTTTCCTGGAGACGGGCCGGTCGTCGCCAGGTCGTGAGATGTTGTTGCATCTGTCCGACCGGATGGCGATTCCGCTGCGCGACCGGAACGTGATGCTGCGGGCGGCGGGGTTCGCGCCGACGTATCGGGAACGCTCGCTGGACGATCCGGCGTTTCACTCGGCACGCCAGAGTATCGACCTGATCCTGAGCATGCATGACCCGAATCCGGCTCTGGCGGTCGATCGGCATTGGACCATGGCGGCGGCGAACAAGGCGGTCGGCGGTTTGATCGCCGGGGTCGATCCGATGCTGTTGGCGCCGCCGGTCAACGTGATCCGGCTGAGCCTGCACCCGGCGGGACTGGCGCCGCGCATCATCAATCTGGTGGAATGGCGGCACCACATCATCGTCCGTCTGCGGCGGCAGATCGAAACCACGGGCGATCCGGTGCTGGCCGACCTGGTCGAAGAAGTGCGCGATTACCCGTTGCCGCCGGGTCCCGCGGGCAGGGCGAAGCCGCAGAACCACGACATGGTGGCGATACCGTTCCAGTTGGCGACGGTGCATGGACCGCTGTCGTTCTTCAACACCACCACGGTGTTTGGTACCCCGGTGGATATCACGCTGTCGGAACTGGCGATCGAGGCGTTCTTTCCCGCCGATCAGGCCACCGTCGCGATCATGCGCCAGTTGGCGGAAGCGACGCCGACGCCGGTGTCCGAGAGCCGTCCGGGGCCGCGAGCAGCAACCGGTTGATCGCCTCGAGCGCGGGAAACAAGGCCCGCCACGCGCGATCGAACGCTTCCGTGCTGGTGCCACGCGCGGCGAGCGTCGCGGCGATGTCTCCGACCGTTCGCTTGCCGTCGATCAACCGCAGGATCGCGCCCGCCATTGGGGGCACCGGCACCGGCACCCGCAGTGCGTCGAGGCCGACAACCAGAGTGTTGTTGGACTGAATGCCCTTCGCCAGGACTTCGCCGCTCATTTCACGGCAGATCGGCACGGCGTCCGGGTGAAATGGGTCTGCGCGGACCGGGGTTTCCTCGACGCGGGTGCAGTAGACGATGTGGGCGGCGATGTTGCCAGCGAGATTTTCGGCCAGAGCGGCGCGTTCCAGCGGCGAAAGCGTCGCGACGCGCGCGCGCAGCCTGGGGTCGGGCAGTAGGGGAACCGGATCGTAGCGGATCGGCTCGACCCAGCAGGCGATCGCCAGACCGGCGCGCGCGAGCAGGTCGTGCAGCGCCGGAACCGTGTAAGCCCGATCGCGCGGGTTGAGCAGCAGATCGTACAACCCGGCGTCGCCGCCCGCCAGATGGTCGGTGACGCTCCGGTTGGCGTGGAGCCAGGCGGTCTCCGGCAGATGCTTCATGACGCGGCGGGCGATATCCAGGCGAGCGGCGGGCTCCTGCTCCGGCGGCGCCAGCAGCCGGAGGGCGTCCTGGATCATGTAGATGCCGGTGCGGCCGTGCGGAGCGTAGACCATCAGCCCCATGCCGCCGCCGGGCGCCAGCACGGACAGCAGCGCGCGCACGCCGGCTTCCGGGTCGGGCAGATGGTGCAGCACGCCGCAGCAGTCGATGTAATCGAACGGACCCAGGCCGGACCCCGGCAGATCGAGCAGCGACCGTTGCTCCCACACGATATTGGTCAGACCCCGCTCGGCCGCCCTCGCCTGCGCGATTTTCAGCGCGGCGGCGGAACGGTCGAGCCAGGTTACCGTGCCCGGCCGGCCCTCGCGGTGCATTTGCTGAGCCAGCATGATGGTGGCGTCTCCGGTGCCACCACCCGCGACCAGGACGCGCGACGGCCGCGACGCGGGCCGCTTCGCGCCGAACACCCAGTAGTCCACTTCCCGCAAATGACCTGGGCTGCCGACGATCAGGCGCTTCGCCTCATCGCGCGGATCGCGCCGCGGGTATGGGTAAGCCTCGTACTGCGCGGCCAGGCGCGCGTCGCTCAGATCGGTCATGGCGGCAACTTACCGGATTTTCGAGTGACGGTGGACCAGGGCGTGCTTGTTTCGCCTGGCCGCGCGCCTTAGGTATCCCGCCCATGAACCCGCGCGCATTGTTTCCACCCCTGTTGGCGAGCCTGATGGCGATGCCCCTGGCACTGGTGCCGATCGCGCCGGCGATGGCGCAGCCGGCGGCCTCCCCGGCGGTGAAGAAAAAGCCGGTGACCGCGACGGCCACGACCCCTTCCAAGGCGCCGGACAGGCCAAAGGCGGAGGGCCCGAAAAAGATCGGCGCCTTCGACGACTGGATCGCCGCCACGCATCAGGAAGCCGGACAGCCGGTGTGTTACGCGTTCACCCGCGCGCAAAGCTCGATGCCCGCTTTGGCTGGCCGTGGCGGGGTGGTCCTGACCGTGACCCAGCGCCTGTCCGGGCGCGACGCGGTGGCGATGGAGGCGGGCTTCGCCTTCGCGCCGAACGCCAACGTGACGGTGCAGGCGGATCAGACCGGGCTCGATTTTTACACCGCGCAACGAGCGGCGTTCGCGCGCAAAGGCCATGACGCGGTGGTGGCGTTTCAGGGCGCCAGCCGGGCCATCGCCCGCTCTCCTGGGCCGCGCGACACGACGATCACCGACACATTCAGTCTGAAGGGCTTTTCGGCCGCCTACGCGGCCATCAGCAAAGCATGTCCGCCGCGGTAGACCTGACCCTGACCGACGCTGAGCGGGAGAAGATCCTCGCCCATTCGGCGAAGTTCGATCCGCCGGGGGCCGCGCTGCCGGACGGGCGGCGCGATCTGGTCGGCATGTCGCGCGAGGAACTCGCGGTCGAGATGGCGGCGATCGGCGAGGCCCCGTTCCGGGTCAAGCAACTGTGGCACTGGATTTATCACCAGGGCGTGACCGATTTCGGCCGGATGTCGACCATCGCCCGGCCGTTGCAGGAGAAACTGGCGGAGCGATTTGTGATTGGCCGGCCGGAAGCGGCGCGGGTGCAGACCAGTTCGGACGAGACCCGCAAGTTTTTGTTCCGGTTCCGCGACGGGCAGGAAGCGGAGACGGTGTACATTCCGGATGTCGAGGAAGATCGCGGCGCGGTCTGCATTTCCTCGCAGGTCGGCTGCACGTTGTCGTGCCGGTTCTGCCATACGGGGACGCAAACTCTGGTGCGCAATCTGGGAGCGCCGGAGATCGTCGGGCAGTTCATGGCGGCGCGCGATTCATATGGCGAGTGGCCGAGCCCGAAAGGCGATACGCCCCGGTTGCTGTCGACCATCGTGCTGATGGGCATGGGCGAGCCGCTGTATAATTACGCCAACGTCGCGAAAGCGATGAAGATCGTGATGGACAACGAGGGCATCGGCTTGTCGCGGCGGCGGATTACCTTGTCGACGTCAGGTGTGGTGCCGATGATGGATCGGGCGGGCGCGGAACTGGGGGTTTGCCTCGCGGTGTCGCTGCACGCGGTGCGCGACGATCTGCGCGATGAACTGGTGCCGCTGAACCGGAAATATCCGATCGCGGAATTGCTGGCGGCGTGCCGGCGGTATCCGGGCGCGTCGAATGCTCGGCGGATCACGTTCGAATACGTGATGTTGAAGGGTGTCAATGATTCCGAGGCGGATGCCCGGGAGTTGGTGCGGCTGATCGCGGGGATGCCGGCGAAGGTGAATTTAATTCCGTTCAATCCGTGGCCGGGGACGAAGTTCGAACGCAGCAGCCGGGGCGCGATCGAGCGGTTTTCGCGGATTGTGAACGACGCGGGTTACGCGTCGCCGGTGCGCCGGCCGCGCGGGCAGGATATTCTGGCCGCGTGCGGGCAGTTGCGGACGGATGGGGTGAGGACGCGGGCGGGGACGTGACCGCCGTCTCCGCGCCGATGGTAGTGCGTGTGTAATGCGCGGGATAACGGAACACGTGTACCGGGTCTGTGAGTTGAATCAGGCGATCGGATCGCGGTTCACGGGGTCAGAAGAGGACGGAAAAGAGCCACGAGTTGATCGAACGTCGCGAGGGCCTGTCTCAGTTCTTCCGGCGTCGGAAGTTCGTAATCCTCGGGTCCCGGGTAGCGATAGGCGTAGCCCCAAACCGTCCAGGCAAAAGTGGAGGAAAACAGCTCTGACCAATCCGGATAATGGAGAATGACGCTTCTACCAATTGCCCTGAGGTCATGGGTTTTGGGGAATGGAACATCGGCGAGAACCAACAGCCCCTTCATCAGCTTTTCGACGGCTTGCTGGCAATGATAAGCGCCGACGGCGATCTTTGGCTCATACGCGTTCAGGCATAACCGCGCCACATCCGCATCATCGACCGCGATCGAAATCCAGCGAATCGCTTCAAGGCGTCGCTCAGCGATCAGATCTGGATCATGACCGCTCATAGACCACGATGCCCTCAGTCCTCGCGGCATACGGTATTGTGCCGACAATCTGGCATTTGCGGCGGTAGGTTTGTTCCCGGCACGGAAAAATATCGGTGGGATAGCCGTATGATTGCCGTGCCTCATATCCCGCCTTCAAAGTCAACTTTTCCGGCGGGGCGTCGTCATCCACGACAACGAGAAGGTCGATGTCGCTGTCTGGCCCGGAGTCACCGCGAGCGACCGAGCCGAACACGATCACGCGGCGTGGCTGAAAGTAGGCCACGACCGGATCAAGGAGTTCGGGTGGCACGAGAGCGTTCGGCATTTGGCCAGCATAACACCGATGGCATGCCCGGAGAAGGATTCCGGCGCGGCGGTGCTGCGTAGTTTCCGAACCTGCCCGCGTCTCGGTTTGGTGCGTACAGAGGACATCGCCCAGGGCGGGCACGGCGCCTGCCTGGGAAGCCAGGAGAGCGTCATGGCCGAGACACCGAAAACGATGACCACGGAATTTGGCAATCCCATTCCGGACAATCAGCATTCGCTGACGGCGGGCGCCCGCGGCCCGGTACTGATGCAGGATTTCGCGCTGATCGAGAAAATGGCGCACTTCAATCGCGAGCGCGTGCCGGAACGCGTGGTGCACGCGAAAGGCTATGGCGCGCACGGCACGTTTACCGTGACCGGCGACATCAGCCGCTACACACGCGCCAAATTGTTTTCCAGGGTGGGCAACACGTGCCCGATGTTCGCTCGGTTTTCCACCGTGGGCGGTGAGGCGGGCTCGGCCGACGTGGCGCGCGATCCGCGTGGCTTCGCGATGAAATTCTACACCGAGGAGGGCAACTGGGATCTGGTCGGCAACAACACGCCGGTGTTTTTCGTGCGCGATCCGCTCAAGTTCAGCGACTTCATTCGCACCCAAAAGCGCGACCCTGGCACGCACCTGAAACCGCATTGGCGCCGCTGGGATTT
>Ga0182030_10026868_pt1 | contig 10385 bp, 11 predicted proteins | sample 812S3MmetaG_FD_121299 | JGI IMG/M metagenome (GOLD analysis project Ga0182030, IMG submission 121299) | Permafrost microbial communities from Stordalen Mire, Sweden - 812S3M metaG (Illumina Assembly) | ecosystem: Environmental > Terrestrial > Soil > Wetlands > Permafrost | place: Sweden... | reverse complement strand
CTCGCCCAGCAGCCAGTCGTTGACAAACTCGTTCTCTACGACACCATTCAGCCCATCACAGCAGACGAACTGAACCGCGCTCTGGCTCGTGCCAACTCCGATGGCGCGCAGGCGTTGTTGGTTGAGTTGGATACTCCCGGCGGGCTGCTCGATTCGACTCGCTCGATGGCTGGCGGGATACTTGCTTCGCGGGTTCCGGTCATTGTTTTTGTCGCTCCGGCAGGCGCGCGCGCGGGTTCAGCCGGCTTCTTTCTGCTCGAATCAGCCGACGTGGCTGCGATGGCTCCCGGCACCAACGCTGGCGCGGCTCATCCGGTACTCGAATTCGGCGGCCAGCCCGATGCAGTGATGAGTCAGAAGATCGAGAACGACGCCGAGGCATTTTTGCGCTCGTATGTAACCAAGCGCAACCGCAACGCCCAGGCTGCCGAAGACGCTGTCCATTCTTCGCACTCTTATACCGCAGAAGAAGCGCTTGCGCAGCACTTGATTGATCTGACCGCATCGAATGACGCGCAGTTGCTGGCCTCACTCAATGGCCGCGAGATCACGCGCCTCGACGGCAGCAAGCTTACGCTGCATCTGGCCGGTGCGCGCATTGATGTGCAGCAGCCAACCATGCGCGACCAGTTGCTCGGTTGGCTCATCAATCCCAACATCGCGCTGCTCTTGCTGGTGGGCGGAGCGTTGCTCATCTATCTGGAATTCAACGCACCCGGAACGATTGTTCCCGGCGCTCTGGGCACTCTGATGGTGCTGCTCTCCATCTTCGCGCTCAACCTGCTTCCCATTCGCTTCACAGCCGTGTTGTTGTTGGTTGCCGCACTGGTGTTGATGTTGCTTGAAGCCAAGTTCGGCGGCCACGGCGCCTTGGCCGTCGCGGGCATTGTCTGCCTGACCTTTGGAATGCTCACACTGGTCGCCGCGCCGGTGCCGGAGTTGGGCATTCGTCCACTGGTGGCGATTGCCGTGAGCGCAGCCTTCGGTTGCATCACCGTTTTTCTTGTACGGTTGGCTTATCGCGCCCGACGCATGAAGACCAGTCTTGGCGTGGATGCAATGATTGGTCGCGCCGCCTCGGCAATGGAGCCGTTGTCGCCTGAAGGCCACGTGCTGGTCGAGGGAGAAATCTGGCGTGCCTGGGCTGCGGAGCCGGTAGCCGCTGGTGCGCAGTTGCGCGTTGTGGGCCACGAGAAGTATCTTTTGCACGTCACTCCGGTGGGCGCGAATTATCTGCCGGAAGATGACGCATAACATCGTTGGAGTACAATTTTTTCGTATGTGAAAGGGAGCCCAATGCCTGATGTAAGTATCCCGGTTTTGATTTTTGCGGCTGTCGTCGTTCTCTATCTGCTCAACTCCATCAAGATTCTCCGCGAGTATGAACGCGGCGTTGTTTTCCGGCTTGGCCGCGCTCTAAATGAACCCAAAGGTCCGGGCATCATTCTGCTCTTCCGGCCTTTTGATCAGATGATTCGCATCTCGCTGCGGCAAGACGTACTCGAAGTTCCGCCGCAGGACATCATTACACGCGACAACGTCACCCTCAAGGTGAACGCCGTGGTCACGCTCTATGTGGTCAACCCCAACGACGCGGCCATCAAGGTAGCCAACTACGTCTACCAGACCTCGCAGTTCGCGCAGACTACTCTGCGTTCTGTCTTGGGCGAGGTCGAGTTGGATGAGTTGCTCAGTCATCGCGACAAACTCAACCTCAAGATACAAACCATCATCGACCAGCGCACTGAGCCATTCGGCGTCAAGGTAACTTCCGTCGAAGTCAAACAAGTTGACCTGCCCGAACAGATGCTGCGTGCCATGGCCAAGCAGGCCGAGGCCGAGCGCGAAAAGCGTGCCAAAATCATCCACGCCGGTGGCGAGTTTGAAGCCGCGCAAAAACTGGTAGACGCCGCGCATCTGCTGGCCACTGAGCCAATGACGCTGCAACTCCGCTACCTGCAAACGCTCACTGAAATCGGCGTCGAAAAGAATACGACCATCGTCTTCCCGTTGCCGATGGAGTTGATGACGCTGCTGAACAAGATGAACGTAGCGGCTGCGCTGTCTGCCGAGAAAAAGTAAGTTGCTTCAACCCAAATGAACGCAAGCGTTGCGATTCCCAAATCTCGATGTCGAGATTTGGGAATCGCTTATTGGCCATTTTTGTCTCCGTGTTCTTCAACTCGTTCGTTCAAACAGATAGAATAAAACAAACACAGAGGACAGGGATGCAAGAGTATTTTGATGATGAGGAGCAAGAGCCGGTTCCCCAGCGGCGCGATACGGAACTGACGCTGGGTCCGGTGATGCTGGTTGGTCTGTTTCTCGGTCTGGCGCTGCTCTGCGGAGCATCCTTCGGCGTGGGCTATATGACCGGCCATCGCAGCGTTCCCGTTGCCGCAGACACAACGCCAGCCGCTACCGGCCGATGCCAATGCTCCAGCCACCGACCAGACTGACTCGGCAAATGCCGTCGTGCGCCCAGCACTGCCCGCAACCAACGTGCCACCGCCCGCAACGGTTGCGAATCTCACTGTGCAGCAAGCCAGCACCACAGCGATGATGGTGCAAATTGCCTCAGTCTCTCATCAGGAAGATGCAGATGTACTTGCGGGAGCGCTGCGCAAACGTGGCTACGCTATCACCGAACAGCGCGGCAGCATTGATGGCATGATCCGCGTAGAAATCGGCCCCTTCACCAACCGCGATGAAGCCAACAAAATGCGACTGAAGCTATTAAGCGACGGATATAACGCAGTGATTCAGCCGTAGTCCGCAAGAATCTCAGCCCCGCATCCACTCCGGCAAACCCGATGCAATCGCCGCTCTCACAGCAGCAAGCAACTCTTCACGCGTTGCATAATCGCCGGGGAAAATGGGCGCATGAAAGACAACGTGCGCTGTGCCAGGATGAATGCGCATACTGCCTTTGGCCATCATCGTCTCGGTGCCATAAAGCGAAACTGGAATGCACGGTGCGCCTGTCTGCATCGCCAGATAGAACGGACCTTTTTTGAAGGGAAGCAGGCGACCATCCTTCGAGCGCGTGCCTTCAACAAACGTCGTAATGTGAATCCCTTTGTCGAGTACGCGCTTGGCTGCGGCCACACTCTCCTGCGCGCTTGATACGCTGCCAACGCGGTCCACCGGAATAAACTCCGCCAGCTTCATGCCATAGCCCAGCGCTGGAATCTTCATGATGGATCGCTTGGTAAATGCCGCTGTGCGACCGGGAATCATCGGGATCAATGTTGGCGGATCAAGATTCGAAACATGGTTGCTCATGAAGATGCACGCTTTGTTCGTTGGAACACGCTCTCGTCCTTCGACTTCAACACGAATCCCAGCCAACCGATAGCCCGTATGAATGATGAAGCACGATGCGCGATAGAGCGGCATCACATTGCGCGTGAGTATCGCCCATGGAATAAAAATCAGCGCAGACGGAATGCCTATCGCAAGAATCGTAGCCAACATGATGAGGGAAGGAATCATGCGGTTCTCGATGCCTCGCGACAACGTTCTCGCAGTCGTGCGGGGAGCTTCTCATAGATTCCATCAAAGCCGCCGTTTGAAAGTATCGCCACTACGTCGCCAGACTTGAGTTGCGGCGCAATGTTGTTGATGATCGTATCCACGTCAGCGCAAAGCTCAGCCTGTGTACCAGCATTATTAAGCGCATTGACAACTTCCTCCGGATGCAGCCGTTCATCTTCGTTGATGCGTTGCTGCTGATACACTCCGGCCAAAATCACACGATCCGCCATCCGCAAACTCTCAATCAGATCACTCGCCAGTACCTTGCGACGTAACGTATTCGAGCGCGGCTCCAGCACCGCCCACAAACGCGCCAGCGGATAAACAGCCCGCAGTGCCCGCAGCGTCTCGCGAATTGCCGTAGGATGATGCGCAAAATCGTCGATGATCGTGATGCCGTCGATTTCAGCGCGCACTTCAAGCCGCCGCTTCACGCTCTTGAAACTCGCCAGCGCCCCCTTGATCGCATCAATGGAAATACCTTGTGAGAAAGCTAGAGCCGCAGCCGCCGTTGCGTTCAACGCGTTATGTTCGCCCGCCAGTTGCATGGTAAACTCAGCCCACAACATGCCACCATGCCATACTTCCCAACGGTTGAAACCGCGCTCATGGCGCAGATTTTGAATGCGCCAATCCGCAGCCTCGCTGAATCCGTACCGCTCCACGCGACACAATGCACGACTAACACATTCGGTCACATTGGCGTTGCCTCGTAAGCCACAATGAGTCCACGACGCGGGACCAGATTCACCAATCGCTTGAAGGCTGTCTTCACGGCTTCAAGATCGGCATAAATATCGGCGTGATCAAATTCCACGTGCGTCAGAATCAGTGCATCGGGAAAGTAATGCAGAAACTTTGGCCCCTTGTCGAAGAAGCACGTATCGTATTCATCGCCTTCAACGATAAATGTGCGAGTAGGCTTGAGTTGAAAACTCGAACCAAAGTTCTCCGCCACACCACCAATCAGAAACGACGGTTCCAGCATTGAGTTTTCACGCGATGCAAACTGATAAATCCATGCCAACATACTTGTCGTGGTGGTCTTGCCATGCGTACCGGCAACAACCAACGACTCGCGACCAACAAGAAATTCTTCGCGCAATAAAGCGGCCATCGATGTAAAAGGAATGCGCTCATCGAGCACACGCTCCACCTCAGGATTGCCGCGTGAAAGTGCATTGCCAATCACGACTAAATCCGGTGCGGGGTCGAGATTCGCATCCGCGTAAGGTTCAAGCACGGGAATGCCAAGTCCATTGAGCAAGTCGCTCATCGGCGGATAAGCAGCCTTGTCTGAGCCTGTGATGCGATGCCCTTGTAGCTGCAATAGCCCAGCCAACGAGGCCATAGCCGTGCCGCAGATGCCGCTCAAATGAATGTGCCGAGGCGATGCGCTCATTGCTTCACCGCCGCTTCTGTCAGTTGTAACTTGGCTTCAGCAGTCAACGTAAGTTCCGCCTCCACGCCCAAGGTCAGCGTTACGTTGGCGCGAGAAACGTGACCGCTGCGCAGGCCAATTGCGATGGGCCCTTTGAAGTCTTCAAAGAAGCGCAGAATCACCTCTTCAAGCAGTTCCGCTGGTGCGCCGGGAGAGACGCAATCGAGCATTTCGCCAAAGATGATGCCGCGCACTTCATCCAGTTTTCCTGCTTCGCGCAATTGCCACAGCATTCGATCAATCTGGTAAGGCTTGGCATTTATGTCTTCAAGAAAAAGCAACTTGCCTTCAGTCTGCGGCTCATAGGGCGTGCCCAGCAATGCAACCAGAATGCTGAGGCAACCGCCGTAGAGCGTGCCGCGCACACGTCCCGGATGCAAGGTGCGCAGACCCTCCGCTGCGCCGACAGCATAACTCTCGCCGCGAAGTGCAGCTTGCAGGCTATCCAGATGCACGCCATCTTCACGCGCAAAATCTGCTGAAAGCATAGGTCCATAAAATGCTGGCAACTCGATCTGATCAAGCAGCCATAGCTGCAGCGCAGTCAGATCGCTATAGCCTATGAATGGCTTGGCGCTTTCAGCAATCAGGTCTAAATCCAAACCATCAAGGAGATAGTTGGAACCATAGCCTCCGCGTGTAGAAAAAATCGCCTTGACTTCATCGTCGGCAAAGGCATGATGCAGATCGCGCAGCCGCATCGCTGGCGTTCCCGCAAAATAAAGCGGTCCGCGAGCAAGCAGGTTCTCTGATGCTTGTGGCGCGTAACCGAAGGAACGCAGTGCCGCAAACCCCCGCTCCACGCGCTCAGGCTGTGGTGTGGACGCAGAAGAGACAACGGCCACCATGGCATTGTTAGCAACAGCGGGCGGCTTGAGCAAAGTGGTCACTTGTAGAATGCCTCACCCGCGGCGATCAGGCTTGCGGGTCCGGTAAGTTGCAGCTCACTGCCCGCGCCACTCCACGCAACCGTCTGCGCGCCGCCAGGAGCAACAACAGTGAGTGGCGACTGGCAGCCATTGAACGCAATCGCCGCAGTGGATGAAGCAGAACTGCCCGTGCCGGAAGATGTGGTCGGCCCGCAACCGCGTTCGAAAATACGAATCTCAATCTTCGTCGGACTGACAATGCGCACAAACTCAACGTTGGTCTGTTGAGGAAAATCCGAATGCGTACAAATCTCGGCTCCGATCATTTGCCAGGTGCGACCCGCAACCACAAACGATTCGTTATCCACCACAATTACGAGATGCGGATTGCCAGTTGAGACCTCAACGCCTGCAATCTGAGAACCGCTGGATAAAGTAACTGTGCGCGGCGCATACGTCGGAATGCCCATTCCAGCCGTCACTTCCACGGTGAATTCGCCGCTCGTTTTCAGAGCATTGATGTGACAGATGCGCAGTCCTGCGTCGGTCTCAATGTGCAGTGCATCTCCTGGCTGCGAGGCTCGTTCACGCGCCATCCATGCGGCCACGCAGCGCGTGCCGTTGCCGCTGATCTCAGCGATGGAGCCATCCGCATTGTGCAGACGAATGCGACCGGAGTTCGGTCCAGTCCATGCAAAAAACTCAATGCCATCGGCACCGATGCCTGTATTGCGTGCGCAGAGTTGGCGCGTCATCTCGGCCCAGTCACAGCCACTCGCTGCCTCTTCGGTCACAATCAAAAAGTCGTTGCCACAGGCATGTGCTTTGGTAAAGGGAATCAATCTTCCTCCAGGTCTGCGTAAGTAAACAGCGCGCTGATGGCGGGCTCAGACAGCAACTTGCCGCGCAACCGTTCATGCTGACGCCTTGATGTAGTCAGCGGAAAACTTACGCGCTGAAGATCGCCAATTGTGCTCACCTCCAGATTGCATAGTCGTTGACCGGTAGAGTCCATCGCGTCCAGAATCGACCGCTGCATGAGATTCTGATCCTGCCCGCGTGCCTCGTAGATCAGCGAATAAATCTTGAGGTTGGCGCGCCGCTCAAGAAAGCCAACCACTTCAAGTGCCGCAATCACGATCACTGCCGCTGCAATCGCCGTCGCATAGAGTCCCGCGCCGCATGCCATGCCGATTGACGCCACAACAAACACTGTCGCCGCGCTGGTCAGTCCGCTCACACGGCTGCGATTGTGCATGATGAGTCCCGCGCCCAGAAAACCGATGCCCTGCACGATATTCGAAGCCACGCGGCCTTTATCTGGATTCGCGTCACCGGCCAGTACTGCGGAGAGCAGCGTAAAAAATGCAGCGCCCATGCAGATAAGCAAGTTGGTGCGCACGCCAGCGGCCTTGTGGTTGAGCTCGCGATCAAGGCCGATCAATCCGCCCAGAACGCAAGCAACGAGCAAGCGGCCTACGGCTCCATTGAGCACTACCATCTGCTGCAGGCTGTCGAAAGCGAGGGGTTGTGCGAACTGTGCGAGGGCTGTAGTCATTGTGCTTCCTTGCCCGATGCTATCACTGCTGGAGCAGGATTGTTGAGACGACTTGATGGCGGGGTATCCGAGAGATAAAGCGTGCCCGATGCTTGTCCGTGAGCGACGAAGCGCCGCAAAGCGCGTAGGCCCACTGGATGTGCCTTCACTGCCTGATCAATCTCGTCGCCATCAAAGGCAAGAACGAGGTACGCATGAATTGCGGGGGCTTCGAGCGCGGAATGATAAATTTCAAGATCGCTTTCGTTGATTGTCTGTCGCAATGGAATTCCGGTGAACGCAACCAGATTCGGATAAACCGATGTATCCATCAAAATCACTGCACTTGGATGCTCAGCAAGCAAACTGCGCAACACCGGCGGAATCTCTTGTTCAAATGCTCGGCGCGAATCGATATTCCTGGTGCCTTCCACATAGACCAACGGACGCTCGCGCATCATCCCGCAAACATTCAAACCTGATAGTAGAAAAAGTAAAACAACAGAATAGTTATACAAGCGCGGATCAACAGCGCGCGGCTTGAATTCATTCACAACTGCCAACGCAAACTGTGCTGCAAAGCCCAGTCCAAGTGCCAGCGCAGGCAACAGTTCCATTCCATAGCGCGTGTTGTACCAGGAGTGCGGCCACCACGGCGGCAAAAAAATCGGCACAGAACCGTACGCTACCGAGTAAGCATAGAACGGCACAGGAAGCCACAAGAGCAATACCCACGCGAAGGCTTTGCGACGCGCAGTAATCCACGCCCAAGCAGTGCCGAGTACGCTGATCGCAAGCACTACATTGCCCAATGCCGCTGTCACTGCGTCCATCTCCGAAGCCTTCAAGAAGAACAGCAACGCAACCCATGGATTGTGCCAGCCTGGGTGCGGCGGACCTGCGCCGTGCGAGGCCGTGCGTATCTCAATCGCCTTGGCCGAGTAAGGTCCGCGCATAAATGCGAGCCAATCTGCAAAGAAAGCGGCGTTGTATACAAACCATGCAATCGGTGCAGCCACAATGAAAAAACTTGCCAGCCAAAAGCTGAGTGAGTGCAGTTTGCCGCGACGAGCCAAGGCAATGCCGACGCCCGTCCACGCAATCGCGGCCATGATCCAGCCATCATAGCGCGTAAAAATCGCAGCCAGCAGTGCAATGGCAATCAAGCATTGCAGGCGGCTTGCCTGCTTCTGGTCTTCATCGAGGCAGGCTCGCCATTCCACCATCCACACCGCAACCCATATCATCTCGCAGACAAACAACGGCTCAGTCATCGCTGTGGTTTGCAGGTAGAGAAGATTCGGATTGAGCGCAAAGAAAGTCAGACTCAGCGCAGCCGCCGACGGAGTAAGCCATCGCCGTACCAACTTGTAGATGCCCACGCAACTTGCCAAATACGCAAGCATCGACGGAATCAATCCGGCAATGCCGTTGGCCCACCAACCATAGACCTGCACAAACGGCAACATCAACACGTGTGGCAACGGCAGCCACACCGATCCGAGTTGTGAGAGTCGCGGTTGATGCGAATCAAAGACGCGCCGCGCGATATGCAAGTGCGCAACCGCGTCGCCATAGTTGAGCATCGCACCGTTTTGCCAACTCCACGCGACCGCTGCAAGAGAGGCCGCCGTGCACGTAATCAGCACGGCTAGCCACTCTGCGGCTGAGATGCGTCTCTTCGGAATGAAACAATCAGGCAAGGTGAGTCAGCTCGTGCAGCAGGTTGAAGCGCACCTCAATCTCTTCACGAGAGAGTGCTTGTATCCGCTCAGTGCCAAAGCGCTCGCATGCATACGACCCCATCACACTGCCGTAAAACATTGCTCGCCGATAAGCCGCCGGGGTGATCTCTGGCAACGAAGCAAGGTAGCCGAAAAAGCCGCCGGCAAAGCTGTCGCCCGCGCCAGTTGGGTCTACTATTTCTTCGAGCAGAAGAGCCGGAACCCTGAAAGTGCTTTCACTTTCAGCAGAGGCGCTCTGGAACAACGTCGCTCCATACTCGCCATGCTTGACCACCAACGTCTTCGGACCCATTGCCTGCACGGCCTTCGCGGCCTTTACCAGATTGCTATTACCTCCAAGTATACGGGTCTCTGTATCGTTGATAAGCAGAATATCCAGTCCCTTCAACACCTCAAGCAACGCCGGACGATGATCGTTGATCCAGTAATTCATTGTGTCGCCAGCCACCAGCTTTACATCGGGCATCTGCTCGCGCACACGCCGTTGCAACACCGGATCAATGTTTGCCAGAAACAGAAACTGCGAGTCCCGATAGACATCTGGAATCTTTGGAGAAAATGTCGCGAAGACATTCAACTCGGTGGCGTGAGTCTTGGCCTCATTCAGATTCTCAAGATACGAACCCTCCCAGAAGAAGCTCTTGCCTGCGGTATGCTCAATTCCCTGTGTATCAATCTTGCGTGCCTGAAAAACAGCTTCTTGCCGTTTGCCAAAGTCCTCGCCCACAACGGCGATTACGCGCACATCAGTAAAGAAGCTCGCGGCCAGTGAAAAATGTGTTGCCGCGCCACCCAGGCAACGCTCTCGCTTGCCAGCCGGAGTTTCAATTGAATCAAACGCTACGCTACCCACCACTGTGATTGCCATTTATTATCCTCGAACCTGCTTGATGTTCTCGTATTGATACAAACCTCTCAGTGATTTTAAATCCCGCGACGCACCACCGCCTACCAGCCTAGATACTTCGCGAATAGCAGCCCAACCCTCTCCCTGGCCGCTTTTGGAATCGCATCAACCTGCGTCATCACTGCAAAGCGCGCAGCCGATGTACAAGCGCATTTGCGCTCTGTGGGCAGGGCTGCAACGGCAGCTCTAACTACCTTCGACGCGTTTTCGGCGTTCTTGTGCAACACGGAGACAATCTCTTCCACCGTCACCGCATCATGCCCCTCGCGCCAGCAATCGTAGTCGGTAATCATCGCGATTGTCGCATAACAAATCTCGGCCTCGCGGGCCAGCTTGGCTTCTTGCAAAT
>Ga0182030_10026867_pt1 | contig 10385 bp, 7 predicted proteins | sample 812S3MmetaG_FD_121299 | JGI IMG/M metagenome (GOLD analysis project Ga0182030, IMG submission 121299) | Permafrost microbial communities from Stordalen Mire, Sweden - 812S3M metaG (Illumina Assembly) | ecosystem: Environmental > Terrestrial > Soil > Wetlands > Permafrost | place: Sweden... | reverse complement strand
GCGCTTCGCTGAAGCAACACCCGTTTTGATGGTCAACCGCTTCCTCGCCTGGACTGCCTTCGTATGCTTCATGCTGGTTGCAGCACCCGTTCGGGGAGCCGATGACGGACTTCCTCAGATCGCTTCCGGTGGACGAACGCCGTACGTCGCCGTAATCGTGTGGCACGACGTCGTTCCGGCGAAAGAAGTTTGGTTCGACACGCCGCTCGATACCTTCAAAACGCAGCTCGCCGCGATCGCACGCGGCGGGTACCACGTCGTGACGCTGGAGACGCTGCGCGCGCACCTCGAGCACGGCGCGCCGCTGCCCAGCAAGCCGCTCGCCTTAACCTTCGATGACAACGGGCACGGGATCTACGAGAACGCCTTTCCACTGCTGCAGCGCTACCATTTTCCCGCAACGATGTTCGTGCACACCAACTTCGTCGGCACGACGACGACCAAGCGTCACACGACCTGGCCGCAACTCCTCGAGATGTCCCGCAGCGGCATCATGACGATTCAGAGCCTCACCGCGAACCATCCACCCGATCTGCGCACGCTCAGCGACGCAGCGGTCGTGCACGAACTCACGCTCTCGCGCACGTCGCTGCAATATCATCTCGGGCACAAGATCTACGCGCTCGTCTATCCCGAGGACAACTACAACGCGCGCCTCGAAAAACTCGCCGCAGCGAACGGTTATGAGCTCGCATTCATCGAGGATTGGGGTAGCGCCGGCGAATCGGCCAACCTGCTCGAAATCCACCGCTACTCCGCGCTCACGCGCTTCGATCAAGCCCTCGCCGATGTTGCCGCCGGCCACGCTCCCTAGCGGTCTGACCGAACCGACGTAAGAAATCCGGCGAAGCTGGGAACGTACGCCGTATGATACTCGCGGCGGCGATCCTGATAGCGGCCCTCACGGCAAAGCCCGTCGGCGCGCCGGCGCCCGTCAGCCTGCCGGCCGGAACGCACATCCGTTTTCACCTCGTACGGCCGCTGAAATCCGACCGCAATAAATCCGGTCAGCGATTCTCGTTCGTCTTGATCCAACCGGTCGAAGTCGCCGGCCGCGTCGTCGTCGCCAATGGAACGGTCGGCTTCGGCACGGTTGTTTTAGCCGGCCACAATGGCACGTCGGGCCACGAAGGCGATCTCACGCTCCGGTTGGATGGCGTTCCGGCCGTCAACGGAGCACAGGTTATGTTTTGTCGGCAACGCTTGCGCATCAATGGCCGCAACCGAAAGGTGATGGCCGCCGTGTTAGGATTCATCCCCTTCGCCGGCATCGGCGCGCGATTGATACGCGGTTCGGAGATCCGCATCAGTACGAAGACGCCGGTCGAAACCGTTCTTTCGGAGCCGACAGCGAGCCCGCCGAACTTCTGTCCGGTTGCCATCGGCTAACCTCGCGCCGCGATGCTCCGTTCGATCCAGCGGGCGGCACGTAACAGCGTTGCATCGGCACCCGGTGCGGCGACGAGTTGCACGCCGATCGGCAGACCCGCGGCGGAACGCGCGACCGGAAGCGTGAGCACCGGCAGTCCCCAGAACGTCCACGGCATGAACGGCACCACGTCACCGGTGGAATCGAGACCGGGTGCGGGATTCGCGCAAGCGAGTAGGAGCACGTCGTAGCGCGCGAGGAGCGCGGCGATCTGCGTACGTGTGCGCGCGCGGAATTCGAGCGCGGCGCGATACATGTCGTACGTCGTCTCCGGTGCCGCTGCGATGAACGCATCGAGCAGCGGCGGGAAACCATACACGCGTAACGGCCGCAAGACGGCGTTCGCTTCGAACGTGCTGATCGTCCAGTGCGGCGCGATCGCTTCGCCGGCGATCGCCGGTGCGTCGATGCGTTCGACCGTCGCGCCGGCGGCGGCGACGCCGTCAGCCGTGGCTTGCAGCGCTCCGAGGACCGCTGGTTCGAAGCGGTCGGCGAACGCCCCGGGCGCGTATGCAATGCGTGGCGCGCCGGTGGGTTCGGTATCGAGACCGGCGAGAAAGACCGCCGCGACTTGCGCGGTAATCTGCATGTTCGCCGCGATGATGCCGACCGTATCGAACGTCGGCGCTTGCGGCGTCACGCCTTGACCGGGGATCGTTCCGTGCGTCGGCTTATAACCGACGACGCCGCAAAACGCGGCCGGACGCACCGTCGAACCGAGCGTTTGCGTGGCGAGTGCGAACGGCACATGTCCGGCGCCGACTGCAGCCGCGCTGCCCGCGCTCGAACCACCCGGCGTGTGCTCGAGGTTGTGCGGGTTGCGCGTCGGCGCGGGATCGCGGAACGCGAGCGCCGTCGAGTGCGTCTTGCCGACCGGAACGGCACCGGCCGCGCGCAGCGCCGCGACGCACCACGCGTCGATCGGCGCGGCCGCAATGCCGAAGTTCTCGAGCCCGTAGCGTGTCGGCATGCCGCTGACTTCGATGATGTCCTTGACGCCGAACGGCATGCCGGCCAGTGGGCCGTTTGCCGGCACGGTCCGAGCTGCGTCGCGGTCGACGTAAATCCACGCTTGCAGCTGCGCGTCATTGCGGTCGATGCGCGCGATCGCTTCGGCTACGGTCGCGGCGGGTGCTTGCGGCGTGACGCTCAACGCCAGATTCCGGCGATCGGTGCAGCGTTCGCGGCTTTCCCCGTCGGCGCAAGCCCGTAGAGATCTTCGATCGTGCGCAAAACATTGTAGTGATTGATGCGCTCGGCGTAACGCCCCGCACGGATCATCGGTCCAACGAACATCGTCGGGATGGAGTTTGGCGCATCGTAGCCTTCGTCCCACGTAAAGACGACGAGCGTGTCGTGCGTCGCGGCCCACTTCAGCAACGGCGTGAGGTGCGATTCCGCCCAGTCGTCCGCTTCCTTAACCGTCCCGTCATGCATGTCGTCGTCGACGTTGGGCACGATGAACGCCACCGTCGGCAGATCATCGAACGACTTCAACTGCGATAGCGGACGGTGCAGCCTTTGCGGAATATTCGTGAAGTGCGTCCAAGGCGCATGCTTCTGCCCGTACGTTCCGGCCGCGCATCCCATCCAGCCTGCGGACGGCAGCGATTCGGAGTACGCGCCGAACGTATAATGCGCGGCGAGCAGTTCGCTCGCCAAATTCGGGGCATCTGCCGGAATGCCGCGAGCCGGGCACCCGTTGCCGTTGGTATTCGTCAGTCCGGCAAGGAGCGCGAAATAATTGGGCTGGCTTGGATGCATCACGCTAAAGGCATGCGTGAAGAGCGCGCCGCTCCGCGCGACGGTCGCGAGGTAAGGCGCATTTCCGCTGGCAACGACCTGCGCGAGCGTGTGATTCTCTTCTATGACGATGACGACGTGCGCCGGCCGGGGCGGCGACGCCCCCAACAACAGCGCCGCAAAAAGAACTGCTAATAAGCGTGAAATCAACGTTCGCCTTCGAAGTAGTCGAGCTCGGGTTCGCTGCGCACGATTGCGCCCGTTCTTTCTACTAACAACTTGCGCGAATCGGGATAATGGCACACGTCGCCCGCGTCGATGTTCGCGAACATCAGCACCACGCACGACGTATCGCCTTCATTCGAGATGCGGTGCGCCCCGCGTTCGCCGGTCGGAAACGCGATCACGTCGCCAGGACGTAACTCGAACGTGCCTTGCGGCGTGCGCAACGTCGGCGTACCTGACCATACGACAAACGCCTCTTCCTCTTGCGTGTGCCAGTGGTTGGGGCAGTACACCTCGCCACGTTCGAGCACGCCGAGAGCGTAGCCGAGACGCGTCGCACCGATGAGGCGTCCCACCTCCGCCGCCGCGCCGGTATAGGGCGGCGGCCCGCCGTCGGGAGCAATGGCAAGCTCGTCGAGGTTGACACGCCGGGTCAGGACGCCGCTGCGAGCATCGAGCATGTCGAGTAACGCATCCCACGCGCGATGGAACACCGGCATGCCGTCACCGACCAGGAGATGCTGCACTCCGAACGCCAGCAGTTGCCGTGCGGAGAGTGCTGCGCGCTGCGGGTCTTCGAGTTTCTCGTCGGGCATCAGCCGCACGGCACCGGCCGGGACTCCCCAGAACGCATCGCCCGTGATGGCGGTGCGGCTCGGACGATGGAAGAGCGCGAACTCACCCGGCGTCTTGAAGCCGTCGAAGCCGATCACGCGCCAGCCGAAGATCGCTTCACCGTGGGCGAGCGTGCGGGTTACGGCGACGCTCATTTCGTTCGCATCGGGCAGCGACGCGATCACCGGCACGTCGTAGCGCTGGGCGAAGAACGCGGCCGCGCGTTCGTGATCGCGGTTCGTGATGACGACCGCAGCGAGGCCGCGCTCGTCGATGAACGCGAGATCGTCGGCATCGGGCTCGAGCGGATCGACGACCATGTTGCCGCCCTCGCCGGCAACGAACCAGGCGTTGAAAAACATCGCGCGATCGGCTTGCCAGCGCGACCACGTCGCCACACCGGGAACGATTGTCGTCTGCATCAGGGTGCGCTCGCGATGCCGTTGGCAGCGTCGCGCCGGGCTGCGGCGCCGTCGCGTTGCGCGGGGTCACCATAGCCGCCGCCGCCGGCGGTCTGCACGACGAGCGTTTCACCGGCATTCACCTGGAGCGTCACTTTGGCGGGAAGCGTGCGCATCGTCTGCCCCTTTTCATCTGCCGTTGCGGCAATGAGCGTGTGTCGTGCCGTCGCACCGGCGCCGCCGCCGGCGCTGCCGTGCGGGCGTACGGCGTGGCGCTCGCCCAACAACGAGATCGTCGCCGTTCCGGCCCGAACCTGCAACGCGCGCACGAGACCCGCGCCGCCGCGATAGCGACCCGCACCAGCCGTACCGTCGGCGAACTCGTAGCGCGTCACGCGCAACGGAAACGTTCGCTCGAGCACTTCGATCGGCGTGTTGAGGGTGTTGGTCATGTGCGCCTGGATCGCGTCGACGCCGTCGGCCTCGGGCCGCGCGCCCATTCCGCAACCGTTGGTCTCATAAAACGCCCAGGGCTCGCCGTGCTCGTCGATGCCGCCCATCATCACGTTGTTCATCGAGCCGCCGCTCTGCGCGGGAACGCGCTCGGGCGCGAGCAGGCCGAGCGCCGCGAGCACGAGATCGGCGTTGCGCATCGACGTTTCGACGTTACCGGCCGAGACCGGCGCCGGACGATGCGGGTTGAGCAGCGTGCCCTCGGGGACGTGCACTTCGATCGGCCGGAACACGCCGTCGTTCATCGGGATATCCGGCGCCAGCAACGCGCGAATCGCGTAGTAGACGCCGGAAAGCGTAACGCCGTACACTGCGTTGAGCGGCATCGGCAATTGCGGCGAGGTGCCGGTGTAATCGAGCATCATGCGCTCGCCGCTCTTTTCAAGCCGTAGCTGCAGCACGATCGACGGCTCGCCGTTGGCGTCTTCCATCACGTCGCTGAGATTGACGATACCGTCGGGGAAGGCGCGTAAGGCGGCGCGCATGCGTTGCTCGCCGTCATCGATCGCCTTTCCGATGGCGTCGGTCACCGTCGCTGCGCCATAGCGGTCGACGAGCTCGCGCACGCGGCGCTCGCCGGTCACGTTGCCGGCCAGTTGCGCCCGCAAGTCGCCGCTGCGCGTTTCGGGCGTGCGAGAATTCGCGCGAAAGAGCGCGACTGTTTGGGGCACAACAACGTCGTCGCGCATCAACCGCATCGGCGGCATGATGAAACCCTCGGCGAAGAGTTCGCGCGCGTTGGGCGGCATCGAGCCCGGCACCATTCCGCCGACGTCGGCGTGATGCGCCTTGTTGCACGCGTAACCGAAGACCGCACCGTCGACGAAGATCGGCCGGATCACCGTCACGTCGTTGAGATGCGTCCCCGAGAGGTACGGATCGTTGACGACCCACTGGTCGCCCGGACGCATCGCCTCGCCGGTCGTCGCAATCCGTTCGAGCGTCCGGCGCAAGCCCCATGGCAGCGAACCGAGATGCACCGGGATGTGTTCGGCCTGCGCGACAAGCCGCAATCGGGCATCGAAAATCGCGCACGAATGGTCGAGCCGTTCTTTGATGTTCGGCGAATACGCAGCGTTGCGTACCGCGATCCCCATCTCTTCGCTCGCATACAGAAGTCCCGAGACGATGATCTCCGCGGTGATCGGGTCCAAGGCGCCGGCCATCATGCGCATTTCTCCACCAGCAGGTTTCCGGTGCTATCGGCCGTCGCGCTCCACCCCGTCGGGATCCAACTCGTCGTGTCGTACTGTTCGACGATTGCCGGGCCCGCGAAGGCCGTGCCGGCGCTCAAGCGCTCACGTTCGTAGATCGTCGCGTCAACGAACGCGCCCGCGTCCCACGCGCGCCGCGTTCCGAGCGCGGCACTGCTTGCGTCCCCGAGCGCGCCGCCGGCCGCGAGCGCCGTATGCGGTGCTTCTCCGGCCGAACCGATCGCCGTCACGCGCACGGTGGCGAGTTCCACGCGTTCATCGCGCGACGCGTAGCCGTAGCGACGCTCGTGGCGATGGTGGAACGCGTCCGCGAGCGTCGCCTCGTCGCCGTCGAACGGTATCGTCAGATCGAACGATTGGCCGGCGTAGCGCACGTCGAGCTCCACGACCGTGCGAATCTTTGCATTCGGCACGCCTTGCTGGCGCAGCGCGACGCGCGCTTCTTCCGTCAAGGCGGCGGCCGCGATGCGCGCGTTCCCCAGCGTTACCGCATCGAGCGGCGCGACGAGCGAGCGCGAGAACGTCGCGCGCACGTCGGCAGCGAGTAGTCCAAGCGCGCTGAACAAGCCGGGGTAGCGCGGGATGACGACGCGGCGCATTCCGAGATCATCGGCCAGCGCGCAGGCGTGCATCGGTCCGCCGCCGCCAAACGCCATCAGCACGAAGTCGCGCGGATCGAGTCCGCGCTCGACCGACACGATGCGTAAGACTTTCGCCATTTCGGCATCAACCAGCGCGACGATTCCGGCTGCGGTGCGTTCGACGTCGCCGCCGAGCGGCGCAGCGACCGTCGCAACCGCAGCGCGCGAACGTGACGCATCGATCGGAAACGTACCGCCGACGAGCGCGACCGGGTTGAGCCGCCCCAGCACGACGTTGGCGTCGGTCACCGTCGGCTGCGTGCCCTTGCCGTAACATGCGGGACCCGGATCGGCGCCGGCAGAGAGCGGTCCGACGCGCAGAACGCCGACCGTATCCAAACGCGCGATCGTCCCGCCGCCCGCGCTGACTTCGGCCAAATCGACGAACGGGAAGCGCACCGGATAACCGCTGCCTTTGCTCGCGCGACCGCTATGGGTCGAGCCGGCCGCTTCGAATTCGTAGGCGATCTCCGGCTCGCCACCGATGATCGTGCCGGCTTTCGCCGTCGTGCCGCCCATGTCGAACGAGAGCACGTTGGCGACGCCGATCGTCGCGCCGACCGCGGCAGCCGCGATCACACCGCTCGCCGGACCGCTCTCCACCAGCGTTGCCGGTCGGTCGGCGACAAATGCAAGCGCGGCGGTACCGCCGTTGGACTGCATGACGAACACGGGCGCCGTGATCCCCAGCGCGCGCACGCCCGCGGCCAGCCGCTCGAGATACCCGCGCACGACCGGCAACAGGGCCGCGTTGACCACGGCGGTCGAAAAACGTTCGTACTCGCGCTCTTCGCGCACCAGCGCCGACGATGCGGTGACGGCGACGTCCGGCAGCGCGGCGCGCACGGCATCGACGACGGCGCGTTCGTGCGCGTCGTTCGTGTAGCTGTTTAGCAGACCGACCGCGACGCTGCCGATGCCGCGTTCGCGAATCGTGGCGATGGCGCCGGCAACGCTCAGCGGATCGAGCGCAACGTGGACGCTACCGTCGTAATCGATGCGCTCGCGAACGGTAAGGCGATCCTCGCGCCGCGCGAGCGGCGTAGGCCGCTTGACGTGCAGGTCGTAGACCGAACTGCGCGACTGGCGCCCGATCTCGAGCACGTCCCGGAAGCCCTCGGTCGTAATGAAAGCAACGCGCGGCAGATCGAGATGAACCTGACCGAGCAGCGCGTTGGTGGCGATCGTGCTGGCGTGACTGAGCTGCACGATAGCGGCCGCATCGACTTCGCGCAGCAGCGTGCGCAACGCGTCGAGCAACCCTTCTTCGGGTGCGCGCGGCGTCGTCGCCACCTTGAAGCGCACGATCGCGCCCGAAGCGTCGGTCGCCACGAGATCGGTGAACGTTCCACCGACGTCCACGCCGACACGCCAACTCATTGTCCGACCGCACTCACGCCGGGCACGTTCCGTCGCGCGGTCGGGCTTTCCTTATCCGAGTGAGGTTGTGGTTAGTTCCAGTGCAGTTCGCGGGCGATCTGCTTGCGTTCCCATTCGTCCGAGAAAGCAACGTCTTCCGACGGCTCTTCCACGGGTTTAAAATACCGTTCGTACCAGCCGATAACCGTCGCAACGAGCGCGTCCATTGCGTCGTGCGATAGGCCTTGTTTCGTTTCGAGGCCCTGATTCTGTTCCATGTGTTGATTATACGTGACGTAGTGAATTTTGTCAGTCGCATTTGTCTGAGATGCGACTATTTAAGCAAATGATAAGTAACTGCAACTAATCATTAGCACGTGACGGCAAAGCTGGAAGTTTCTTCCAGCTTTGCCGATTATGATCGCTAACTCCCAACGAGTTCGCGTAGCGCGTGCTGGAAAATCTTCGGCGCTTTGCCCTGGAAAAGCAACGATTCGTTACCGCCGACCTGCCGGCGCAACTCAATTAGCTCGTCGCGTAACGCCGCCGCCTTCTCGAACTCGAGATTCGCCGCCGCTTCGCGCATTTTGCGCTCGATATCGTTGGACATTGCCATGGCGACTTCGCGCGGCAGCTTCTCGCCTTTGAGTCCCGTCGCGGCATTCGTGCTCGCGCTGACCAGGGCAAGAATATCGCGCACTTCCTTGCGAATCGACTTGGGCTCGATCCCGTGCTCGAGGTTGTAGGCGACTTGCCGTTCGCGCCGGCGCTTGGTTTCGCCGAGCGCGCGCGCCATCGATTCGGTCATGACGTCGGCATACATGATCACCTTGCCCTCGACGTTGCGCGCGGCGCGGCCGATCGTCTGGATCAGCGCGGTGCCGCTGCGCAGATAGCCTTCTTTGTCCGCATCGAGGATGCCGACCAGCGAGACTTCCGGCAAATCGAGGCCTTCGCGCAACAGATTGATGCCGACGAGCACGTCGAACTCGCCCTTGCGCAGGTCGCGCAAGATCGCAATCCGTTCGAGCGTCTCGATCTCGCTGTGCAGATAGCGCACCTTGAGTCCGTTCTCGAGCAGATAGTCGGTCAGGTCCTCGGCCATCTTCTTCGTCAGCGTCGTGACCAGCACGCGTTCGTCTTTCTCGGTCCGCTTGCGAATCTCGTCCATCAGGTCGTCGACTTGGTGACGCGTCGGCCGCACCTCGACTTCCGGATCGACGAGCCCGGTCGGGCGAATGACCATCTCGACGACTTGCTGCGAGCGCGAAATCTCGAAGTTTGCCGGCGTCGCCGAGACGTAAACGACCTGATTGAGATGCTGCTGGAATTCGTCGGCCGTGAGCGGACGGTTATCGAGCGCCGACGGCAGCCGGAAACCATGCTCCACCAACGATAATTTGCGCGAGCGGTCGCCACCGTACATGCCGCCGACTTGCGGGATGGTGACGTGCGACTCATCGACAAAAAGCAGCCAGTCTTTAGGAAAAAAGTCCAACAGACAGAACGGCGTCGAGCCTTCTTCGCGGCCGGAAAGGTGGCGCGAGTAGTTTTCCACGCCGTTGCAATAGCCGACTTCGCGCAGCATGTCGAGGTCGTAGCGCGTGCGCTGCTCGAGCCGTTGCGCTTCGAGCAACTTGCCTCTGTCCTTGAAGAACTTCAGCCGGTCGAGGAGCTCTATTTCGATCGCTTCGATCGCGCGACCCAGCTTCTCTTCGGGCGTGATATAGTGCTTGGCCGGGAAGATCTTTAGCTCGTCCTTCGACTCGACGTATTCGCCCGTCATGTTGTTGACGACGTTGATCGCCTCGATCTCATCGCCGAAAAACTCAATGCGATGCACCAGCTCTTCTTCCACGCCGACGAACTCGAGCGTATCGCCGCGCACGCGGAACGTGCCGCGCACGAGGTTGAGATCGTTGCGCCGGTACTGCATGCCGATCAGCTTGCGCAAGAAGTCGTCACGATCGATCGTGTCGCCGATCTTGATGTCGGCCGAGAGCTCCATGTAGTCGGCAGGCGAGCCCAAACCGTAGATGCAGGACACCGAGGCGACGATCAGCGTGTCGGGCCGGGTCAGCAACGACTGGGTGGCCGAATGCCGCAGCCGCTCGATCTCATCGTTGATCGAGGAGTCCTTAGCGATGTACGTGTCGGTGTGGGCGATGTACGCCTCGGGCTGGTAGTAGTCGAAGTAGGAGACGAAGTACTCGACCGCGTTGTGCGGGAGAAAATCGCGGAACTC
>Ga0182030_10026865_pt1 | contig 10386 bp, 7 predicted proteins | sample 812S3MmetaG_FD_121299 | JGI IMG/M metagenome (GOLD analysis project Ga0182030, IMG submission 121299) | Permafrost microbial communities from Stordalen Mire, Sweden - 812S3M metaG (Illumina Assembly) | ecosystem: Environmental > Terrestrial > Soil > Wetlands > Permafrost | place: Sweden... | reverse complement strand
TTTTCGAAAGGGCTGGAAGCGCAAAATGAACAACAGACAAACAGACGTATGTCTGACAGCAGACGGCGGAAATCGAAATGAAATTCTGCGCTCCGTGGTCTAAAGGATGGGGTCCACCTCACCCAAGCCAACGCAGCAATTCCTTTTTTTCGGCAGAATCATCAAGTTCGGCCGAAACGAACGGTTCCAATCCGAGCAACGTCTCCGTTTCTGGTGTGCGGAGCAGCATCTCTGCTGGTGTCCGGATGTTGCCATGCATGTCTGTCAAACATGCCAACAAACGAAGATTGATCACCCACCCAGGCAAGAGCCGTCCGCAATTCAAGGCACTCGTCGAGCCTTGGGCGCTCTTCTGGCGCACATTGGCATAGAATGGTGATTTCCAATTGCAAAGGGGATCGAGCAGCAAACCTTTAACGACAGAGGTCCATATTTTCGGCTTCGATTTCGCTTCCTCCCTCCAAAAATCCATGAGTTCCGGTGGGAAATCAATATCATCAACGATGAAACTGTCTTTCTTATAGCGGTATTCTTTCGGTTTGTCGCCGCCCCGGGTCGGAAGAAACGACTCAAGTTCGCTTCGCCTCCAGAACCGCTTCGGTTGGACCGTAAGCGGAACGCACGCATGGAGCTTGCTCTTTGGGGACAAGGCCCACGCAAACCAACGATCCTTTGAACACGATACGAAGGACTGTGCATAATCGTGGTGCAGGAGGTGTTGCTCCGCCCAGGGCTTGGGAGCGAGCGATTCCACTTCGCCGTTCACGTCAAAGACGATCGGGTCCTCGTTGACGAGATGTAGCTGCATGTCCTCTGTGGCGTATTGGAAGTCATCCGGCACCGTGGCGTCCAGGGCTGCAAAAATGTGCGAGATTCGGACGCAATCCGCCATCGCCACGTCTTCGCCCGCCAACAGCCGGCGTGATGCTTCCCCTGCGATGCGATCCACTGGAGTCGGCTCGTGCAACGCAAGCGCCTGCAGGAGCGCCAAAGCCGGATGTTCCTCTTCGTCTTCTCCTTTCGGCTTCAGTTTGCCGAGATGCGCGATCCAATCCCTGTCAATCGCGAGGGCAAAACTCGAGATGAAATTCCAATCCTTTTTCGAAAGCTGTTGACCCCGCGAGGAAACGCGGATGATGTCTTTACCAGGCTGAAGCAGGTTTTGCCCTTCGACTGGCACAATGCGCATGGCGCGCCGACGATGACCGCTATAGTCCCAGCCGATGTTTTCCTCCACCCATTCCCACAACAGCTGGAGTTTCGCCCACGATGACGGTCGTGGAATGGACGACTGCACGATGAACGCTTGGACTGCGCTGTCGGAGGAAACGGTTTCAACCCACCCATGCGCTTCGAGCGCCTCGCAGGCGCGGCGCGCAACTTGCGAGGCGAGGAGGTGGTTGGCGGTCTTGGCAAAAATATCGGCCAAGTCTTTGGATTTCCAAATTCCATGCAAGGCTGTAGGCAATGCAGTGCATTCGCCGATCTTAACGAGCGTGTCCTCTGCGGTGAGAATTAAAGGCTCGTTTTCGACCACATTCAGGAGCGCATCCATTACCTGTTTAGTGGCGCTTGTTGTCATATCGGCGGCGTCTTCCACCGGTCCGCGCAAGAGCTGATAAGCCTTGGCGCGATCGCCGGTAGAGATGAGGTCGTTTGCCAGCCACGCCAAAAGCGACTCGCCCACCAGCTTCCCAGCCCGCTCCAACAGCCAGCGATTGCAGGGCGAAACTTCCGGTTCCTTGATTTTCTGCCGGGCTGGGTCTTGTAAAAAGGGAGCGTTAATCGAAAATGCCAAGTCCACGCTTGTTCCCGTTGGCAGGACTACAAACAACTCTTGCTGCCCCCCCAGCCCTAGCACCAGGTCCACCGAGGGCGGGGGCAAATGCAAATCATCGGCACTCCTCTCTTGGCGAATTTCGTTCAGCACTTCTTCTGGAAAGACTTCTTCACCAGAGCGGATGAGCAGTAATTCCTCCGTCCGCGCTCCCGTCAACCGAATCCGCTCGGAGCCGGCAATCGGCCCTGCCGCCACGATCTCCTTCTTGATCGTGTGAGATTCCACTTTGAGTTCTCGCAGACTGCGGAAGAACATCAGCGACGCGGGACTTTTTACCCACTCCTCAAAATTCTGTAGCAGTTGTGCCTGCCCGCCGATGGTCCGCGAACGGGACGGTGATGCGGGTTCCTGGGGCCTCTACAGCATTGTCCCCCCAGATCGGTAATGTGAACCGGTCCCGTTCAAAAACAACATCGAGGGTCGGGGTCTGGATTCGGACGGAGTTCCCGAGGCTAAAAATTGATTTAAAACCAACACCCCGGAAGCCGATGGTGTAAAGATTGCGCTTATTGGAAAACCCAAAACGGCAAAGTGATTGAAACTGCTCCTCGTTGAAGTCTTCGCCGTCGTGTTCAAAAATGAACTCGTTGTTGACCACCCGCACGCTCGCGGACGTCGCCCCCGCGTCATCTGCGTTATGCAGCAGTTCGGACAGCACATGGCGCGGGCTTTGCACTTGCGCAAAAAGCTGCTTCCACGGTCCGGCCAGGACGGGGTCTTTGAGTTTTCCCCAGAGATCTTCGGCGCCCGCCGCGACGCGGTTGAAATAATCGGGAGGTCTCATGCAGTCGGAGCCTCCATTCGAGCCATTAAATCCTTGAGTTTGAAATTGACGCTGGCCGTCGCAAAATCCGGCTCCTGCTCAAACGGCTTGGAAAGGTAAAGCGGCTTTGCTGCCCCATTGGCACCTATGAAAACCAGGGCGAGAATGTAGTCTTCGGGCTTATTGAGGGCGGTCAGGATTTCATTCTTGGTCACCGTCACCGTTTCGGCGTCGGCCACACGGCCCTTCACTTCGATGAACCGCAGTTGCCCCGATTTGGCGTGGTTCGCTGGATAACGCGATTCAACGTCATAACCGCGATTCTCCTTTGAGACATCGCGAGGCTCGAAGCCCTCAGCCCGTTCATAGGCCATCACTGCTTCCATTGCCAATCGCTCGACTTCCTTGTTCGGAGCGCCGTAAGGAGGCGCTGTTTCATGCAACATCGCCTCGCCGCCAGCCGCCGCCGCTTGGGCAAACCAGCCAGCAGGGATGACCAGCGCGCCCCCCAGAACCGTCGGCGGACGGGCCGTGATCTGGCGTTCACGGTTCAATTCATCCTCGCGTTTTTGCAGTCGTCCGCTCAGTTCATCGGCACGCTGCCTGGCGTTGTTGGAATTCAAGCTGCCCTTGTTTCGCCCCGCTTCTTCCTGCGCGCGAATTTCAATCGCGCGCTGATCCCAATAGCGAATCTCGGACAGCAGCCGCGCCTTCACCTGCACCAGAGTTTTGTCAATCAGAGCTTCGCGGCGGGATTTCACTTCACGCAGATGTTCCGGCACGATGGTCTTGATGGCATGGGCGCTGGCGCGGCTTTCCAATCCTTCGCCCAGCCAGCTTTCACCAAGGAGTGATTGCGCGGCAGTCATTTGCTCCGCTGTCAACGGCGTGTAATCAAGGTAGGGGGCATAGCCTGCGTTCACCAGTCGGCCATCCCGGGCCACTTCGACGAACTGCAATCGGCGCGAAATGACGCGCGAATTGCCAGCGGCATCACGGCGCCCATCGGTGATGCTGTGTTCCAGATAGAAAAGCACGCGAGGTTCGGTGCTGTTGTCATTAGTGTCCTGCAGCACTGCTCCTTGCCGCAACAAGTCACGATGCTGTTCCAGCAGCAAGTCCACCACCGAGTCAAGCAGGGGGTGGCCAGGCGCAACCAGTGCGGCGGGCGGTTTGCCGTCCATGCGCATGTACTCTTTATGAAACGTGACCCTCTCATACGCTTTTAGCACGGGGGCGCGCCGACCGACCACGCGGTCACGATGACGGATTGGAGCTGGCACATGGCGGATTTCGTAACGGAAAGGTTCGCGGCGATGGACGCTGCCGCCGAATTCCTCAAAAGCACGCAGAAAGAACGATCCGATGTAGTGCGGCTGCAAACGCCGGGCCTGCGCGCGCTCCATCTCATCGCGGATGTTGCGGACGCGCGCCGGGTCAAGGCGCTCGTGGAAAAGCGACCGATCTTCGATGAGTGCCCTGAGCTTCTCCGTATCGAGTTGACTATCAACAATCTGATCGAGCTTGGCCTTGTTGGCGGGATCGTCCCCGTAGCGGATTGCCCGGATTAGCAGATCCCTCAACGGTTGATCGCGAAAGATCTGGCCCAACACGTCAAACACGGCCCCGCCGAGGCTGTCGCGCTGGGTTTGAAGCTTGGCAAGCAGCCGATGCCAGACCTCGCCTTCGCGGGTTTCATACGCCACCAGGTTCCACAGGTGGCAGACCTCGCGCTGGCCGATGCGATGAATGCGCCCAAATCGTTGCTCAATGCGGTTGGGGTTCCACGGCAGGTCGTAATTGATCATGAGATTTGCCCGGCGATGGAGATTGATGCCCTCGCCGGCGGCATCTGTCGCCAGGAGCACAAGCACTTCGGGATCGTTCTCAAAAGATTCTTGAATTTGTCGCCGGCGTTCACGCGGGGTCCCCCCGTGGATGATGACAACAGCGTTCTGGTTGCCCAGCCGGTCAGCGAGCCTCTCAGCCAGATAATTGAGCGTGTCACGATGTTCGGTGAAGAGAACGAGTTTTCGACGGTTTTTGTTGGCATCGAACATGTCGGGCAACTGCAGGGTCTCGGATAACCGCTGCCATTTCTCGTCTTTGCCTGACCGCCTCAGGCGAGCAGCTTCCTGGCCAAGCGAACGCAGTTCGGCAATCTCCTTCTCCAGTTCCGCGATTGTCTGCGCCGCCGTGGACTGATCCACGATTTTTTCCTCAGCCTGCTCCAGCTCGGCTTCAGGCGCCTCGTCCAAGTCTTCGATGTCTTCCTCTGAGAGGTCAGGCGAATCTGCGAGTCGGGTGGTCGCTGTGGCTGAACCGCGGCGCAGCAACTTCTCCTCACGCAGGCGGTCTTCCAGTCTCTCCAGCCGGCGCCGGAGGGACTGATATATCGCCTCTGGGGAGGAGGCGAGACGGCGTTGGAGTAACGTGAGGGCGAAGCCGACAGTGCCCTTGCGCTTTTCGTTGTTGAGCTTGTCGGCGTTGTTGAAGCCTTCGCGGACGTATTCCGTGACGTGGCGGTAAAGGTCGGCTTCCTCGGCGCTCAACGTGTAATCTACCGTGTATGCAAATCGTTCGGGAAACAGCGGTTTTCCCTCCATGGTCACCAACTGCTCCTTGACCATGCGGCGCATCACGTCGGACACGTCCGCCACATGCGCGCCGTCGCGGGGCTTGCCCTCAAAGCGGTCGCCATCCAGCAAGGACAAAAAGAGGTGAAAATCCTCGTCCTTGCCGTTATGCGGCGTGGCGGTCAACAGGAGAAACTGGCGGGTGCAACGGGACAACACCTGGCCGAGCTTGAATCGTTTGGTGTATTTGATTTCGGAGCCGAAGTAGGACGCCGACATTTTGTGCGATTCGTCCACGATGATCAGGTCCCAGTCCAGGGAGGACAGTTTTGCCTGGACATCCTCGTTGCGGCTGAGTTTGTCCAGCCGCGCAATGCACAGGTTGTGCTCTTGAAACCAATTACCCGTCCGGGCTGCTTGCAACCCTTCGTTTGTCATGATGTCGAACGCCAGACTGAATTTCTCATCCAGTTCGTCCTGCCATTGCTCGACAAGTCCGCCGGGAGCCACAATCAAACACCGGGCAATGTCGCCGCGGATAATAAGCTCCTTGATGAGCAATCCCGCCATGATCGTCTTGCCTGCGCCTGGATCGTCAGCCAGCAGGAACCGCAACGGCCGGCGATTCAACATGGTGTCGTAAACCGCCGTGATCTGATGAGGAAGCGGGTCCACCGCCGAGGTGCTCACAGCAATCAGCGGGTCAAATAGGAAAGCGTAGCGCAGCCTTTGAGCTTCGGAAACAAGTCGGAACAAATGGCCGTCGGATGCGAAACTAAGCGGCCGACTTTGATGTACGAGTTCCAATTGCGGTTCTTGGTCGCGATAGACGAGCGCCTGTTCCACTTTACCCTCTCCGTCCACGAAAGTGACTGAGGCCACGTCGTCGCTATGGAGTTCGACGTGGCGTAGCGTTACCGCCTGCCCGGGAACCAATCCCCGGAGGATGCCTCCAACCCGCAAATCTTTCAGTCGAGTCATGGTCGCTATTATGCCATCATTTTATGGCTTGTGAACACATGATTTTGCATATAACATGATTATACGATCATGTATGTCTTTTCGAAGTGCGACATTGGCCGGGATCTCGATTGACCGTCTTCAAACATTGTGCGCAGTGGTTGAAGCTGGGACGATTGTTGCCGCCGCCGGCCCTGACCCAAACCGGCAAAGCCAGTTCAGTCGGCAGTTGAAGGAGTTGGAGAAAGCCCTCGGCACACCACTGTTTGATCGGGTTGGCAAGACCTTGCAACCGAATGAAACTGGCCGCCGAGTGGCCTTGGCCACACGCACTTTTTTCGGCGCACTCGACGACGTGATGAATGCTGCCAGCGCCCGGGCCGAGACTGTCCGATTGGGCGCTGGCGAAGCCGTTCTGCGCTGGTTCGTCATGCCGCATCTCTCCGAACTCATGTCGGGCGATCCCCCGCTTCGGTTTGACGTCCACAGCCTGACAACTGAGTTGGCCTTGCGCGAATTGCTCGCGGGGAGTGTTGATTTGGTCATCATTAGAACAGAATCCGTGGCCGACGGGCTTCAGAGCGAGGTCGTCAAGACCCTTCGATACGTGTTGGCAGTTCCAAGAACTTTGCTCCGGTCTCGTGAGGGAGCGGAGGTCTTGGAGGGGCGGCCTTTGCCTTTTGCGGAAATGGCAGGCGATGGTTTTTTTGTCAAAACTGTGAAAGCCACCGCCGCCAATCTTGGACTAAATCTTCGCCCGGTGATACAAGCCCAGACTTTCAGCTTGTTGGTTTCGGCCGTCGAAAGCGGCACGGCCGCCGCCTTTCTCCCGGACGTTGCCGCCAAATCGCTTTCTGAAGAGCGATTCGCCTTGGTGTCAGCAAAGGGAATGAGCGCACTAAACCGTAGCCTCAGTCTTGTTTGGAATGGCAAAGTCGCGGAATCTCGGTCTTCAGTTCGTCGCGCAATCGCCCGGTTGCGACGAGCGCTCATGTAAAACAGAATATACCGATGAAAAAACGCGACAATCCATCCAATCTAAAATCAGCCGGCGGTTGGGAGTTTCGAACCACCATTCCGTGTCGCGCTCTGACAAAGAAGCGGTTGGCCGCTTCGTAATCGCGGCGTCCTTCGCATGTTCGGTGCGGACATGGCCGAGAGGAACAAATATTCTTTTCGCCTGCGCGATGTGCGCCTCTGTCCGTGAACTCCATCGTCTCCTCTGGCGATGCGGGAGGATGGCACGCTATCGGGGCGCTCCTTTGCCTGTGCTCATTGGCCTCAGCGCTCCGTTGGCTTTGAAGCCGCCTGTAGCAGCGATAGAGTGGGGTATCGCTTGCGATAAAACTGGCCTTTGTGCCGGCGCAGGAGGAATTCAAGGGCCAACCCGGATGGCGCGTTCCTCATCAAGAAAGACCCCGTCAGCGATTCCGTCCCATGATCGGCCACCAGCCGCCGGACAAAAGCCGGGCTGATCGCTGCGTCGGTCAGGAGGTGTTGCAGCGAGTCTATTTCATCGTCGGTTAAGCCGGCGCCCTTTTTGCGCAACCCGGACAGCATTTGATTGAACCTGAGCGAATACTCCACGCCCTCTTCCGGATTGGAAAAGGCTCCGATGCCCTGGTCGTGGTTCAAAAACTCCGGCGGGAAGCTCATGCGCGGACGCGGATGCTCCAGACCGCGTTCCCACATCACCCGAGCAACGGCGTCCGGGTCGGATGCCCGCCACTCTGCCGCCATGCGCTTTTGCTCCGCCGCAGCCAGCGTCAGGCCGTCGGGAAACACCACGAAGTCGCCCCCGTAATGGGCGACATATTTTGCATGGTTTTCACGGGCGAACTCAAAGGCTTTGGCGGCTTCCGCTGGACAATAGCGATACGCGATGGAACTGGAGCGTTCGAGCATCTGTTTGCGGATGTTGGCCTCCTCCTGCTCCGGCATGTTCTTAAAAATCTTCTGCGCCCCCGACCAATACCATTCACCCCGCCAAGGTGTGACCGCGCCATACACAACCATTCCCAGCGTGAACGGACAGGCGGCCATGTTCATGCGGATGGTGTAAGGCTGGCCGTTCACCAAGTTCCGGGCCGTGATGAATTTCACCTCATCGCCCTCTTCATGCCGCGTGAGCACGCGAAAAAAAGACCAGTGCCGCTCGTACCATGTCCGCAGTGTCGCCTTGTCCTCCGCCGGCAAATTTAGCGTCTCCGCCAGCACATCAATCACTCCCAGCCCGGACCATTCGGTGCAATGCTGGCAAACGAAATCGTCCTTCGTCTGGATGTCCGGCTCGCCTTGGTGTTCATCGAGATACTCAAAGAACTGAAAGCGGAACAGGTAGGAGTTGATCCCCATCCAGAGCAGTTTGCGTTTGATGTCCCAGCCATACTCGTTCGGGCTGGCCAGAAACCGCGTCACGCCAGAATCCCGCGGCACACGGGCAAAGCGCTCCGCCAGCAGCCGACTGGCTGCTTCCGAGAGCCTTTTCAAATCCTCATGCGCGGGTGAGAGCACCTGCTCCGGCTTGAAGCAGGGCCACAAACTCCAGAGGAAGAACCGAATGCGCAGCGGATCAAAACCGTGCGGCTCAACTTCCGGGGACTCGTTCACGATCAGCGGCAGAGGCGTGCCGAAGCATCGCCGCTGATGCGTCTCGACCGTGCGCCACAACCCGATGTCGTTATGAACGTCCTCCGCCCACTCGACGAGGAGCACCGCTACGTCACTCCAGGCGGCGTCCGGCAATTGGCAGGCGGGATAGACAAACGTGTTCTGGATCTTCAATAACACCCGGCGCAATTCCTGCGCGATCTCGCCCAGATACTTGTCCCCGCGCCCGGTGAATCCCGGGAGCCGGGCCGACAGGAAAATGCGTTTGGACGCGCTGCTCATGATGGGCTTGAGGGTAGCGCAGCCTCGCCGCCGGACAAGCCGCCTTTCGTCCGGTGCCACACCGGAGCAGCGCAAGATCTCTGGCGCCTTTACCAGCCGGGGGGGGCGAAGGAATATCTTCGTCTTTTAGGCATTTCTCAATCATGCCGATTTCAGAACAAGTCGTTCTTGGGGTTCCTGTTGTCTGGGTTTTTGGAGTTGGATCAGTACGAACAAATACAGCAGCGGACCAAACTGGAGAAATCGGAGTGGGATGCCGATTAACGGTGAGATGGTCAGGCAAAGAAGCAAATCAGGCGAGCGACTCCTGCCAGCGAGCCCGCACGGATGAAGGCAAGAAGCTGAACATGAGATTGAGGTTCTCTTCAAAGGTGGTCTCAGGTGCGGCCTGCAGGCGATGGCGGTGGAATTGGTCGCAGGCATGGCGGCGCAGGCATTCGACGGGCGCGGCGCTCAAGCCGGCCTGGGCGAAGGTGTCGATAAGCATGTCCAGCAAAGGAACAAACTCGGAGTCGTCGAGGGGTGTTTGGCGATTGTAGCTGAACCAGTGCTCGAGTTGGATTTTTCCAAAACGCAGCAAAGTGGTCTCCGTATCGGTGACTGGGTAGGCATCGGTCTTGGGCGGAGGAGGGTGTATGGTGGCAGTTGCCGTGGCGCCATGCAGAGGCGGCAGTTTTTCGGCGGGAAGGCGCAGCGTGATGCTTCGCGCGTGGCCCGGCATGCGGGAAATTAGCCCGCGACGCTCCAGGGTCAGAATCATTTGATGCACGCTCGGAGGTGTGACCTGAAAGAATTGCATCATCTCCGCCTCCGCCGGCGGACGTCCGTGCAGGGTAATGTAGTGGTTTATGTAGGCCAAGAACTGGCCTTGCCGGGAGGTGTAGGGTGGTTTCATTGGATCTGCCGCGTCCCTTTCCGCAGTTGCGCGTTTTCCCGCAACTGCTGCAATCGTTTCAGATTGTCGGCAGGCAGGTCGTAAGTCGCAGGGGCAAGCTGAACCGCTTTCTCCAAGGCTTTCTGTGCCTCGTCGAATCGGCCCAATTCCGCCAGTCCCCAGCCATAGTCATTGAGCACCGAGTAATTGTTGGGGGCATTCGCGACGGCCCTTTCCAGCCACGGCAAGGCTTCCTGTTGTTTCCCGGCGCGGCACAACGCCCGACCCAGGCCAATAATGAACTCCTGCTCGGCAGGACTGGCTGCCAAGGCGGCCTCATTCAAGCGGCAGGTTCCGGCGGCAGCGCCCGCGTCCATCAGTGACTGGCCAGCTTTGTCGATGATTTCAATCCAGTCCGCGGTATTTGGTGGAAGTTGGGTCAATTGGAGCAGCAACCGCATGCCTTCCGCCTTTGTTCAAC
>Ga0182030_10026864_pt1 | contig 10386 bp, 9 predicted proteins | sample 812S3MmetaG_FD_121299 | JGI IMG/M metagenome (GOLD analysis project Ga0182030, IMG submission 121299) | Permafrost microbial communities from Stordalen Mire, Sweden - 812S3M metaG (Illumina Assembly) | ecosystem: Environmental > Terrestrial > Soil > Wetlands > Permafrost | place: Sweden... | reverse complement strand
ACTTATGAGGAGGCTTGACCATGCCAGATAGCAAAGCAAAGACGCTGAAACCGACCAGCGACGCGGTGGAGATCCTTCACCGCCGGCTCTACGAAGGCAAGCCGGCCCGGCTGAAGAACCTGGAAGAGGCGCGCGCGAATGAAGAGGTCGCCCGCAAAATCCAAGAACTGAGGGCGGCGGCGGCCCTCACCCAAGCTCAGCTTGCCAAACTCATCGGCACCACAGCATCGGTCATCTGCCGCCTTGAGGATGCCGATTATGAAGGCCACTCGCTGGCAATGTTGCGCAGGATCGCCGGCGCGTTGAACCAGCGGGTCGAGATCCGTTTTGTGCCGATCCGGCGGTCGGCATAGCTGCGGCATGGACAACGACATGACCGAGTCGGAAAAGCATATTGTTTGGGGATGTTTTGGTGGACCTGGTCGGGTTCGAACCGACGACCTCTTCCATGCCATTTAAGACGTATCAATCAGTTAGAGAGAATTTGGCGCAAACTAAAGGACTTGGCGAGAGGCGACTTGGACGCCGGTGGACGCCACGGAGGGGCATTGGGTGCGTTTGGACTCCATACGGACTCCGCGTAGTGATCTCTCATGCCACCATGACTTGGCGCGTCATTGGCAAGGCTATTCGCGTTTTGGCGATCTCCGCCTCGATCAACTCTGCTCCGACAGGTGTTTCTAAGATCAGGGGCACATTCGCGGGTATTAGATGGGCAACTTCCTGATAAGCAAGAATCGACGCATACGATAAAGGATCGTGCTTGCTCCGCGTATTTACCTCGCTCACGTGTACCTGGCGAAGTCTCGCTCCGAACTCACGGAGGATCAGATAGGCTTCTGTCATCGTTGGATCGCATTGGCGGGCGTGCCCAATATCGAAGCAAAATGAAGCCTCTGGGAGTTGCTCAAAGATCCGGCCCAGCTCCCTCGCCGTCCGGCCGATGGGCTTCCGTTTATCCATATTCTCGACGCACAGAAGGTTCCCAAACTCTCGCCAAAGGGAGAAATCTAGTAGCGCGTCGGGGTGCACAATAATCGGCCAGTTCCTCCAGCACTCCTCCCGCAAGCGATCCCACGCCACAGCCTCCCACGTCGCCTCAAATTGGCTAGGAGCATGAATGGAGATGTGATCGAACCCGGCTAGGTCGAGCGATTCAAGGCTTTCTAGCATCGGGAACAACTCGGGTTGCCGTAGCGCTGAAAGTTCCACGGCTACACAACCTGCGTTCCGTGTCATCGCCAGCCCGCGCCGAAAGTCCGCGTACGCAAGCGCGCCAGTTGAAAAACCGATCGGTCTCATCTCAAAACACTCCATAGTTCTTGGTCAAATTGTCCAATTCGCTTTTTGGATCAAAAAAGAACTCCAGTAAACCATCCCTGAAGATGTGGCTGAACCCTCGAGCTCGCTGGTAGGTCTCGTCGTCCTCCGCCTGCTCCTCAGTCAGCGCCTCAAGGTGCGCCCGACTTTGATCATCTGCCAGGAGGCCGAGGAACCCGTCGTAGGAGTCGAAAATCTTCTTTGCTGCGGTTTCCAAATGTGTGTAGCCGAGAAGGACTCCTGCAACAATATCGAGCGGGGTCTCCCGAAAGACCTTTTCCATATGCTCGACCACTTCTTTGTGGCGATCCGCATCGCCAAATATGGCGCTTCGTTCCTCCGGTAAATAATCCAGGTGGCACCGGTAGCACGCAAGCAATCCCGAAACGTAAATCAACTTGCGCGACATGCGGAGCTTGATGTTTCGTATCGCCCACCCCTTGCCGGCTCGCTTGCGGAGCTTGTACGCGAAGTCAACGGCCATAGTGCGCCAATACCGGGCGAAATCGTTCTGGAGAAAACGTGGAACGCGGTGGCCGGAACCCTTCCACAATCCTCGATCCTCAAGCAGGTACCGATTGAGGATGTTTCTCACTACTCGCTCATAGGCGTCCTTACGGCCTACGGCACGGGATTCGAGTAGCAGGAGCAGGCGCCGCGTAGTATTCCGATTGGTGTCGTCCTCTCCGCCGATTTCGTGGATAAGATCGTGGCTGAACACCATTGAACCAAAAGTACCCTCGCTCCCCGGCCCCTTAAAAGCGAGTGGCTTAACCTTCATTTCGATTTCTCGAAAGAGGTCGTGGTGACGAGGGTCGGCCGAGCCATCGATCAGGAGTGTCCAATCGATGTCGCTCCCGGAAGTGAACTCGCCTCGCCCAAGAGAACCAGATACTACCACGCTGGTATCTTCAGAATCTAGACCGGCCAGCGCTTTCTGGAGACCTGCTTTCGTCTCTGCCGCGGCTAAGCGCGCACGCCTCAGATGGCTCCAGTCCGCATGAAGCCTCTGTTCAAGCTGTTCGACCTTGGTGAAGCCCCCGAATATGCTGGCTTGCCCCATCATCTCCTTCTCGACGCTAAACAAGGAATATTATTATCCTCCATATGAAACTTGAATCGTGCACACACTGCCCTCTTCACTATAGCTTGCAGCCTCGGGATTTCCGAAAACGAGCCCTCGGTGCGATTGGCGGCGCGGGTAGCTCGTAGCGAGCGAGCGACCGAAATGCGATTCCAGCGCTCGCCACCGAGGTGTCTGGCAACGGAAGGGCGGCCGAACGGGCGAACGCGCAATCTTCAGCCAGGCCCAGGATTCGAAGGCGACGTCTCGGGATGTTTCTTAGGCCATCTGGGGGAACGGAATGATCTCTGGTATTTTCTCGTTCAAGATCGGAATCGGAATCGGAACCCCGGTCACATCCAGGAAGGTTGGCGCAGTGAAGTGAAGCTCCCGGCACAGCCCGTCAAGGCTCAATTCGACTTTCTTTCCCAGCGCCTCGAGGCCGATATTAAACAATTCGGGGGGCTGAAACGCCGGCTCGTAAGGCTCCCCGTTGGCCCGCCATCCTTTTGCGGACATGTATTTGAACGCCTGCCGATAGCCAACCGCGCCTAGCAATCCCAAGTCATAAGACCGTCTAACGATTGCAGCAGCACTCACGCACCACCGTCGCTTTAGGTCGAAAACGTGGGGCCATGAAAATGGGGCAATTCGGAAATCGCGTGCAAATGCTTTTCGCGGCATCAAAAAGGCACTTGCGAATCTGTCCGCTTCCGCTTCCGTCTCTGGAGTCCCGGTTGGGACACCGCTATGCAGCACGATGTGACCGCACTCGTGAGCAATATCGAAGGTCCAACGAGACGTGCTAGGAATGGCTTGATTCAAGAAGATCATTGTGACCTTACCGACGCGTGAGAACGCATCCACTTTGGTCGATTGAACAACGTTCGGAACAATCACCACACCGGCCCTCTCCAAAACCCGGCTGACCTGCAAAATCGGCCCGTCAATGCCGATGTTCCAATACTCCCGACTATGTTCCGCGGCGGCCTCAATATCCTCCGCGCCCTGAACCGTTAAGTGCGGAACATCAAGTTCTGGAAACCTAAGTAGCGCCTGGAGGCGCTCGATGACCATACCAATCAAGGTGGCGTGTGCACGGATTTGATCTTTTAGGCGCTCAGGAGCAGAGCGACGATGGCGGAAGCTGCACTCATTCTCACGGAAGACGTCACGGACTGGGTGATAAAAGAAGGCCGGCTCAAATCCCAGTACCGAACCACAGGCTTCCACGAGATCAGGCGCGGGATCCTTCTTCTTGCCTGTTTCGCACAGGGAGATCAGTGCCGGTGAGGCCGCAACCTCGTCGCCCAGTTGCTTCTGCGTCTTACCTCGAAACTCGCGAGCGAGTTGTAGGCGCTCTCCAGAAAAAGAGTCAATTGGCATCGCGCTTCTTGCGCTTCAGTTCCGACTCGGCAACCTTGAGTTCTTCTGCAGTGGGAAGAGGTTCGAGCTCGGGTCGTGGAAGATCGACAGGCCTCGACTGAAGCTGGACGACATTGTCTGATTTGAGGTCGAACGGAATCTCGTATGTCGCGGCGGCAGCGCCAGTTTCAGAATCCAGTTCAACCAAAACAACCTTCGAGACTCTCCGCGAGACGTCTGTGACCACGGCGATCCGAAGGACCTGTCCCGCGAGTTCGACGCCGTCTATTTGAAATGCCAGTTGCTGCTGGCCCATTTCGGTGCCTGTTATTGTGCAATAGTGACTCGGCGCCCCATCAGCTTCACCATGATAAAACTTCACCGGAATAAGGCCGATCGCGAACGTGAAGCGGAGCGATTCCTGTTCAGGGAGAACCGTCAGCCAACTGTATCTTTCGGTGGCCTGCTGAAGCGCAAAACACGTTCTTGCATAGGCGCGACAGCCTAAGCTCCACTCATTGTCCCCTCCGATTGGATCATGGAGAAGGACGGTAGTGCGACGGGTCTCACGAATGAGATTCGCCACGACAGATAAGCGCTCTGCCGTCAAAGCTGGATATTTGATCCATGGCTCGAACTCACCAGGCATAATAATAATGTACACCTGATGCGGACATTGGTGCAATAAAATTTATAGCAATGGATTTTTTTACGGTGGTGGCAATAATTGATATCGGTCGAAAGAATTTACGACATCGTAAAATTTTTACACCGATTTTCCGTACGCAGTCTTTAATATCAATGCCTTACCTTGATTGACCTGTGGGAGAGGCGATCTAGATGGCGGCGGCCACAGCTGTGATTTCGCAAGCATCCTCAGGCCCTTCCCTCAGCTTGTCGCCCGCAATCGTCAATCTCTCCTGGACACAGCGTGTGAGGTCAGCCTGACGGTTGAGTTGAATCTTCGTATAGGCCTCGGTCATGCGTACTGTGCTGTGGCCGGCCATTTTCGACGTCTCGATACTTGAGCCACCTGCCTCCTGAACCCACGTGATGTAGGCGCGCCGGAGGGAATGTGGCCCGAGGCCGGGGAAATCGCAGCACTCGTCTTCCGCCGCCTTCTTCAACGCCTGACGAACGCCGGAGTCCCAAAGTGGCAAGCCGCTGCCGTCTGTTCGGACAAAGACCCAATCGGTCGCCTGCGGGTGGGCAGCATCCGCCTTCGCGCGAAAGCGCTCCACTAAGTTGCCCAGCGTGACCTGACGCTTGCTGGTCCTCGACTTCGGAGCGTCAATATCCCCGCGCCAGTTACGCTGCACAATATGGATGATGCCATTCTTCAGATCGATGTGCTGCCAGGTCAAGCCCAGGATCTCGCTGATGCGGGCACCAGTCGCAAGGGCGGTCTCGACGATGAGCAGGTTGGGGTCGCTCAGGTGCGCCAGCACTTTCACGGTTTCGTCCTCCGTGAGGATGCGGTCGGGCCTTACTGTCCACTTCTCCCCGATCTTGACCCGCGACATCGGATTGCGTCGGCCCTCTGGCCAGTAGCCCCACTCCTCGGCCTTAGTGAAGATGCCGGACATAATTCCCCGAAGGTCGTTCATCATATGCCAGGAGTCGCACGTCTCAAAGAGCCACTGCTGGACCTCGTCAGGATGAATCTCGCACAACCGCAGTAGGCCCCACTTCGGGACCAGACGCTGCTCGAGGTGGATGATGTACTTCTCTCGTGTTGGCTTGGCCAAAAGGAAGCGGCCGGCGACCTCAGCTTCAACGTGGGCGGCACGATACTTCTCGACCATCTTGCTGAACAGCGCCAATCCGTCAGCGACCTTTTCCCGAACCGTGGGCTTGTTGATCGTCGCCAGGAATTTATCGCGCTCAACTTCCGCCTGTTTCTTCGAGAGCTTGTCCTCGCCCTTGCTCGGTCCGATCGTGCGGAACTTCCGGGTGGTCTTCGTTGTCCCGTCGGACTGCAGGACGTCTTCCCAATAGCGGAAATACCAGTACGAGCCTCCGCGATCCGTTCGCTCATGAACACCAGGGTGCTGAATCCGTATTTTCAACTGCAGGCCTCCAATTAGCGCCTGCAGGTTACCTTCGGCTTCAAACATCATTCAAGTCCAATCGTTCCAGTAGGCTACGCGCATTTCGGCCTACAATTCTCCCCCTGAGACATTTGCTCTCTCACAATTCTCACAATCCTCAGAATTCCGTCGCCCCCCGCGGATCCTCATCGGGTGAGGTCCATTCCGGGTTCACATCGTAGGTTGGGCTGGGATGCCTGCCGGGGCCGACCGTTGAAGCTTCCCGGTGTCGAATAAAACCATGCTCTTGTAGAACCGCCAGAGGCGCATCAAGATCTGCGGCACGCTTGAAGGTCCCGCGGGTGCCCTGATGAACATCGCGCTTAGTAAATGACGTGACTCCGTTGTGTTTGATCCACCGAAGAACCGTTTTCGCGTTTTCAATATCTGCATCGGCACCCATTTCCGCGAACGCAGCTTTGGCGTGCGGGATGAGATATCTGGCGACACTAATTGCCCGGTCCATGGTCGCCTCGGGAATCGGCAAGGTCCACGGATCGGGGTCGCCCGCCAAGTCAGCCATGTGAAGAAGGCCGGCAATTCGCACTGAGGCGCCCACGATCTTGCCTGCCCAATCCGTAATCCTTCCCAATTCACCAAACTCGGAAAGCTGCGGTTCCACCCATGTTTCAAAGCGCTGTAATCGTTCCGCCGCTTCCGCATCGAGAGTCAAGGTGTGCGAATGGGAGTCCCCACCCTGATCCTTTGGGACTGGTATCCGCAGGAGAGCGGCGACCTTCACGTCGTAGTCATTGATGATGGCCTTGGGCACTGGAGGCGGGTTTGTGTCTCGATGCCCCAGCAGGCTAGTGGGCAGCGCGTAGAGGAAACGACCAAGAAGTCCTCTGCCCCGGAACTCAGATTTCTTTGCCAGACCCCGGATTACTGACGGCTGGACCGCCAGCCCCATCGTCAAAGCGGGCTGCCGAACAAATTCTGGCGGGCGGCCTACCCGATCCACCCGGAGAGGGTCGCCGGCATGCCCCTTCAGAAATACGCCGAAGTTGCTCGCGCCCTTGGACGAGTAGCGTCCAGCCATCAGGTCGAAGACGTCACCCTCAGCACTCATCACCGCAATTCGTCCGCCCTGATCTCGCAAAAGGCCCGCCAACTTCTCCGACGTGCAGTCGTCAACAATGCAGCGAGTTGGCAACGCCATGGGCATATCGGCCAGTTCGGCGGCCATTGCGCTCGCATCCCGAATGAGTTCATCGCGCTTTTTCCCTGTGAAAGTCGCAGCTTGCTCCTGGAGGCGCTTGAGGGAAGACTCTTTAATCTTGTAAGCCATCTTCGCCTGGGCCACTTCGCCCGCTGTGCGCCTGGCTTCGAGACGCTCATACTCCTCTATCGGCCGCGTCACTGTTGCAAAGACCGACGTCTTTCGGTTCCCAGGTGGCAACGCGGTGACTGTGAAAATATTGACCGGCTCGGAATAACCATCTCTAACCTGGACCACGACTTTTTTCGCGCACGCCGCTGCGATGACGGATAGGGCCAACATGCCGGCCAAGTCGGCTGGAGTTTGTGTAGCGATTGCCAACGCCTCCACGAACGATCGGAGCCAACTCGGCAGATTCTCAGCGGGAAATCGCGGCAGATTGAATTGGCGGAAAGGAATGGGCTGCTCCCAAGCCGCGTCTCGCGGGCGTGGCTCAGCCCCCCATCCGCCGCGATCAGGCTTCCATAAAGGTTCAATCAAGGCGCGAAGAGCCTGCCAGTTCTTTTCGCTGCAACTCTTATGCTGACACTTGTAGACCAGAGCGCCACCCGGTAACTGGATCACGACGGGCTTCTTGTGCTCGGGATTGAAGGGGCACTCTAATAACGTCCACCGGCGGCCGCCCTGGTAGGCTTCCGGCCCCTTCACGACCTTTAAACCACTTTGAGCGAGCCATCCGTCAATGTCGAAGCGAAAGCCTGATCTCGGCTGCGTCCTGTCCAACTCATTCGAGCGTTCACTACCGGAGGCTTCCGAAGCGAGCGCCTCGAGCAAGTCAATTGTGACGGGCTCAACTCGCTCCGGCTCATCTAAGACCCGGGCCTCGCGGTGAGGGCGGTCCGGCACGCAGTCACCCTTTCGCGCGTAGGTGCCGTACAATTTGCAAATGCGGGCGGCGTTACCCGTTGATTCGTCCACCTTGACGAGGGGACAGGAGAAGCGGGCCGCGAGGGCCTTCAGACAAAGCTTTACCAACTTGTCAGCTGTGTCCAGACTCATTGGCGGCAAGCGATATAGAAGATGACCGCCATTGCCCGAGTCACAATTGATGGGCTCTGGCCATTTTCGAAACCTCAGAAATTCGCGAATAGTCACGGTTCGTGCCAATGCAGCCTGGTGCTCTGAATCCGTCGCGGAGATTCCAGAAGGCCGCGCTGCGTCCACATCGATGTACAACCAGCGCCGCTCGATAATGTCGGCATCGCACGTCGTGTGTTTCGGCTTAGCTTGCAGACGGTTATTGGCGCGGGCCAGCAGGACGGCGTTTAGTCGATTCAGTACAACGTAGACGCCCTCCGCTCTACCGCTCAACGAACGAATCGCTTTGTTAATTGCCTCGCCGTTCTCGAAATTGAAATAGCCCGAGTGTGTGACCCCGCTTCGCTCCGCCGTGCGTCCTACATCAAGGGCGCGGATCTCTATGACATCGCCGGCCTCGAATAGCAGTCCGATGGTGCGGAGTACGCGATCGGGGTTTGTCGGTTTCGACGGTCCGTTCAGCATTCCTCCATGTGATGGTGGGACGCCGACGGGTATTGGCGCTGGGTTGGTCATCGGTGCTCGGGTCCAGTCTTGGGTGGCCGACGGCCGTCCGGGTCCAGCCCAATCGCGCGGGCGATGGCAAGGGTGATGACACGAGGCTGAGAGTTACCATATGCCTCACCCGCTGTACCGTCGATCACGACTCGAACGATGAAGTCGCCGCCGCAGCGAGAGGTAATACGGTACTCGTCCGTATCGGCGGCCGCTAGAAGGCGAAATGCGTCCTCCAGGTTCTTGATTGGCTGAAAACGCCATGCCGGTGTCCACTGGCGGTTTTTCATCAGGTACCGGCCAGGGGCAACTGTCCATCCCATCACCCGCTGCGCCAGCAACGCCGTGAGTTCGGACGTGGTCATTGGTGGCCTTCCCAGCCGCCGCCGCCCTGGCTGTCGATCCAACGGCGCAGATCCGCAGCCGGATATCGGACACATCGTCCCAAACGCACGAACCGCGGCCCCCTGTTGAGGTATCGCCAGCGCTGAAGGGTCTTCACCCTTAAGCCGGTCAACGTTTCTACTTCGGTCTCGGTGAAAGAGATTTTCTCATTGCTCATCGGCTACTCTCAGTCCTCTAATTGAGTGACCAAGGGTATTCTGCGCCGAATTGCTTGGGATTTGTGGGATTCCCAAACTTCCCATTTTTGGAGGTTTAGGCGGAGACCGGCTGGCTCCTAATCCTGAGGGATTTCACGGTACAACACAGCCTTCTTCTTCTTGGACAGGGCGGCTGCGACCTTCTCAAGCACGGCGCGGGATACGAGCTGAGCGTCCAGGATCTTTCGCGATGTCTTCCAGTCCGGCCCGCCCTGTGACTGGAGGTCGTGAACGTTCCACTCACGGTGTGCGAGTTCCTTCTCAAACCAAGCAGCGCGCCTCGGGTACCGTGCTGGGACAGGTATAGGATCACCAGTCTCGGGCGGCGGCGTTTTGGCAAGCGCCTTTTCGTCACTATCCTTATCTGCCTTGGCCTTCTTGGCAAGCAAAACGAGCCTGGCAGCCTCGCCCTTGTAGTGTCCGACGATGCGGGTCACCTCGAGCGTGAGCGCATTCTCGAAGTTCTCCAGATCCCTTGGATCGAAGAAGGGCGGTGCGGCGGGATCGGCTCCGGGCGGCTGGAGTCTGATCCGGTTCAACGTGCCTTCAAGATAAAACTTCGTCTGATTATCGATCCAGGATTCATACCAGAAGCCCGTTTCGTCATTACCAATCACACGGGTAGCCTTCTGCGCGGAGACGTTGAAGTGGCCCATTCGAAATCTGAGAATCCCCTTGAGGAATTCTCCAGAGTCTTGATACGAAACCAAGAATGCCTTCTGCAAATCCGCGATCTCCCGCTTTGCTTCCCAAGTAGCAGTCTCAAACACTCCGTAGGCGGCGTGGTCGGGGGGGAAGGGGTTAGGTCCCAACGGCGGAGCATTCGGATCCTCTCGGAACTGGGCCGCTGCGGTTGACCGGGCACCTGCGGCGGACGCCTCCAAAAACTTGCTTTCCCAATGTGGAGCCCGTTCCTCCACAAGCATTCCGAGTAAACGCTTCTCCAGTGTGCGTGTGGATGAGTCAGGACCCGGGATTAGCGCTTCAGTGATCGTTGTCCAGAGCAACCGCCGCATTATCACCAGTTTTTCTGGCCGATAGACGTCGCCGATCATCTCAGCGACATAGCGAGCCGTGATTACGAACTGACCAAAGATCGGTCCGCAAACGTCATCGACAACTGCCGGCGCACACTTCGTCCGCAGCCAGACTCCATAATCTTCTGAGTGTTCTCCGCGACTCCTGCTGGCCAGT
>Ga0182030_10026863_pt1 | contig 10386 bp, 5 predicted proteins | sample 812S3MmetaG_FD_121299 | JGI IMG/M metagenome (GOLD analysis project Ga0182030, IMG submission 121299) | Permafrost microbial communities from Stordalen Mire, Sweden - 812S3M metaG (Illumina Assembly) | ecosystem: Environmental > Terrestrial > Soil > Wetlands > Permafrost | place: Sweden... | reverse complement strand
TGCTCAAGGTTCGGACAGCCGTCATGAACGGAACATTCGAACGCGACCACATCGCTCTCGATCGATCGACGCCCCGCCCACAATGTCGTGCAGCATAGCACCCCCAAGTTTGAGACGGTCTCTAGCGTACAAAAAATAACAAACCTTGCGCTGACCTCAGGATCGCCACAGCGCTCGCGGAGTCCGCGGTGAATTCGCTGGCTGCCAACCGCATGGTCAAAAAGCAGCAGATGCGATGGTCAAAACGCGGCGCCCATCTGATGCTGCAAGTGCGTGCAGCAGTCATGAACGGAAATCTGCGCGAACAATTGCGCTATCAACCGCCGATATTAAAATCGCGCTTGGACTGGCTGTTCAAGCCGACGCCACCGCTCCTCAGAGCAGCGTAGCGCCCCAGTTAATTTAACGGTCCCGTGCAGCCCGGCCGCACTGGATTCTAATGCGTTCGTCGCCAGTTACGGCGCACCGCGGCAGTGACCTTGCACCGAAATTGAAGCAGACCCCGATCGAATGCAGCGCGACACCAACATAGACTGCGACGGCACCCGTTGAGCCGGAGTATATTTTTGCTCCAGGAAACCAATTCACTTTTACTCAAGCGTTGACAATCTTTCCTCGTCAGCTGGTTCACTTGCTCTCCTGGGGCGTCCGCAGACGTCTCATAGCTGCGATGATGGCTGGCTCAGGCTGCCGAATCGGTGGTATTGACTGATGAAGCTCCCAGCCGCCACCAAGAGCCTTGTAAAGCACTATGAGGTCCTCTGCCGCATTCCGTTGAGTGATTACGTGTTGTTCTTCGAGATCGAATTCCTGGCGCTCGGCGTCGAGGACGTTCAGATAATCCGTTAGGCCGCGATTGTACCGGTCGGTTGCAAGTTTGGTGGATTGACGCGCCGCCACGAGGGCGCGGGCGAGATCTTTCAGTCGCGCTTGTGCAGTGGTATAATAAGCAATTGCATCGTCGACCTGCTGGACCGCAGTCAAAATTGTCTGTTTGTACTCGACGAAGAGCTCATGCGCCTGCAGGTCGGCGATGTCGACCTTCGCGTCGAGTGTTCCGAAATCGAGCAACGGCCAATAAACCGCGGGGCCTGCCGATCCGATAAAGGTGATCGGGATTGCCGCCGACGAATGGGGCCCGCCCTGGGCGCCAAGCGCGCCGCTGAGGATCACCCGCGGAAAGAGGTCCGCCGTCGCCACGCCTATGCGCGCCGTCGCCGAGGCGAGCCGACGCTCCGCCGCATGGATGTCCGGCCGCCGGCGCAACAGGTCAACCGGCAAACCCGGAGGACAGCGAGCCGGAAGCGCCGGCATTTGGCCTTCGCTCGCGAGCTCCTTGGCGACGTCTTCCGGAAACTGACCGAGCAGAACCGCGATCACATGCTGGCTTGCAGCGATTTGAGCCTCGATGGGCGCAACGCGCGCCTGCAAATCGGCCAGATGCCGTTGCGCCAAGGCAACGTCGAGTTCATTGCTGAGACCTCGATCGAAGCGGCTTTTGGCGAAGTTATAGCCGCCCTTGGCTACGTTTATGTTTTTCCGCAGAACGGCAAGCTGTTGTTGCAGCGCTCGCATGTCGAGATAGGCTAGCGCGACATTCGCGGCGACGCTCACCACTACCCAGTCGCGCGCGTGGGCCAGCGCCTCAGCATCGTCCACCGCCGCCTCGATCTGGCGCGAAAACTTGCCGAAGACATCCAACTCCCAGCCGGCGTCAAAGCCGCCGGCTTCATTGAGTCTGGAATAGTTCATCCGATTTTCCGCCGCTCTCAACGGGTCGGAGACGCGGCCGGTCGTATTGTTGCTCCCTGTCCCGACGCCAGCTCCGCCAGTTGCTCCGGCAGCTGGAAGCGATGCGCCGATCACGACGAGCTCCTCCGTTCGCGCCTCCTGAAGTCGGGTCAGGGCGATTTCGAGATCAAGGTTTGATTGGATGGCGCGGTCGACAAGCAAATTTAGTTCTCGATCGCGCAGGGAACGCCACCATTCAATACTGTCGGCGGTGGACGCGGCGGCGGTCATCCGCGGGATTTGAACGGGCGCCGGCAGGAATGCATCCGGCGTCGGGACATCCGGCGTGTGATAATCGGGTCCGACGGCGCAGCCGGTGAGGCTGGCTGCGAGGCAGAGCGCGCTGAAACCTCTATTCACGGGTGAAATTCCGGTTTAGCCAAATTTGCGTCGAGCACGTCATCGGGCTGGAACCGAGTCGCTGGTTTTAGGCGCCTTGCCGCCGTCGTTTTGTTTTGCCTTTTCGCCAGGCCTCGTTTCGGCTGGCTCGGCGGCAGTCGCGCGGGAACCGGTATTCTTGTCCGAATCAGCGCCATCATCCGATTTCCCGATCGACGTGGAATCGGCGGCGAGGCGCACGACGTCGCCGTTCTGGATCGAAGCCGGGGGGGTGTTGACGACGCGATCGGATGCGGAGAGACCTGTCAAGACTTCGATCCGGCTTCCAAAGTTGCGGCCGACAGTGAGGTTTTTCAACTCTATCCTGTCGTCCGGGCCGACTATCGCCGCCTGCAACCCGTGGTGGCCAAAGATGAGCGTGCTCGCCGGTAGGATCAATGCTTCCGGATGACCAGGCAATTTGAAATGCACCTCCGTATAGGCTCCGGGCTGCAGTACGCCGTCGGGGTTGTCGGCATGCAGTTCAACCAACAGCGTGCGCGAACTCATGTTGATGGCCTGAGAAGTGGTCGCGACCTGCGCCTCGAATGTCTTGTCCGGATATTGCGGCAGATACAAGTCAGCCGTCAGACCTTCGTGGATGCCGGCGGACATTCGCTGCGGCACCTGCACGAAGACCCGCACCCGGTGCACGTCGGCTACGCGGAACAGCACCGGTCCGCCGCCTCCCGCAACCCCGCTCCCGGCATTGATGAGGGCGCCGATATCGGTATTGCGTTCCGTCACCACCCCGTCGAAGGGCGCGGTGATGCGCTTGAAAACTTCGAATGCCTGCAGCCGATCGACTTCCCCCTTGGCTGCGGCGACGTCCGCGATAGCCGCGTTGAGACGAGCGGTCGCGCTATCGAAATCTCCCTTCTTGGACAAAGTCTCCTGTTCCGAAACGACGCCTTTTGGGGACTGGAGCCAGCGCTGGTAGGTCGTTTTGGCGAAGTCCAATTCCGCTTGCCTGACCTTGACCACCGCGTCTGTGGAATTCAGTCTGGCCTGAGCGGCAGCCAGTTGGGCGTCGAGGTCCGGCGCATCGATGTCGGCGAGGAGTTGCCTGGTCTTGATCCGTGCGCCGTAATCAAAGTACCAGTTTTTCAGATAGCCGCTGACCCTTGCATAGATAGGCGCGTCGAACCACGCCTGGATGTCGCCGGGAAGGATCACCATCGAGGCTTTCCCGTCTCGCTGTGGCGTTACGACGGCCACCACTGGGACCGCCTGCGCGGCGGTCCAGCGGACAACCTCGTCCGTCTGCCGCTGGCGCATCAAAATGCCTGCCGCAGCGGCCGCGATGGCGGCTGCCAATGCGGCGAGTCCTATCCAGCGCATGATGGTCCAGGACGGCGCAAGCTCCTCGGGCGGCGCATCAATCTCTGGCGGCTCGTACTGAGCTTGCGGCATCATTAGCTATCCCTCTGGATCAAGCTCTCGGCGCTGGCGACGTGGGCATAGAAGTAGCTTCGCCCCGCTGCGCTTCGCGGTCCCGGCGATGCAGCAGGCTGAAGACGACGGGGACGAAGAACAGCGTTGCGCAAGTCGCAATGAGAAGTCCCCCGATGACCGCGCGTCCGAGCGGCGCGTTCTGCTCGCCGCCTTCCCCTAGGGCGAGGGCCATCGGCACCATGCCCATGACCATCGCGCCCGCCGTCATCAGCACCGGGCGGAAACGCGTAAACCCAGCGTCAAGAGCCGAAGCAACGGCGTCATAGCCCTGCTCTAGTCGCTCACGCGCAAAGCTGACCAACAGCACGCTATTAGCGGTAGCAATTCCCATGCACATGATAGCGCCCGTCAAAGCCGGAACAGACAGTGTTGTGCCTGTTAAGAACAGCATCCAGACAATGCCAGCGAGGGTCGCCGGGAGAGCCGTGATGATGATGAACGGATCAAGCCAAGATTGGAAATTGACGACGATTACGAGATAGACTAGCACAATTGCGCCTGCAAGGCCAAAATAGAGCTGGCTGTAAGCGGTGGTCATGGTCTTGACTTGCCCTCGCATGACCACGGAGGAGCCGCGCGGCACGCTTTGAGCTGTCTCGCCGAGGGCGCGGTCGATATCACGAGCAACAGCGGCGAGATCGCGTCCCTGCGCGGCGGCGTAAATGTCGATGACCGGCTGAACATTGTAATGCGATACGACAGCGGCGCTCGGCCCTGGGGTGATGTCCGCAAGTCCGCCAAGAATTTGCGGCGCGTTGCCGTCGGACGAGGCTATTGGCACATTGGCAAGCGCCGACGTCGTGTCGATCCAGTATTGCGGCATTTGGACGACGATCGGATAGGAAACGTCGTTCTTCGAATTGAGCCAGAAATTCGGCTTCACCTGACCACTGCCCGATAAGGTGATGAGCAGACTGTCGGCGACGTCCCTCTGGGTGACCCCCACGAGCCGAGCTAGCGAACGGTCGACATCGACATTGATCTGCGGATAGTCGAACGCCTGCTGTATGCGCAGATCGACGATGCCAGGCACCGTCCGAATGCGCTTCAAAAGATCGGCGGCGTAGGCATAGTTGGCGTATTTATCAGGACCAACGATCTGCACGTCAATCGGCGCCGGCAGCCCGAAATTGAGGATCTGAGAGACGATGTCGGCCGGAAGAAAGGCAAAAGTCGCACCTGGGAACTTTTGGGGCAACAGGGTGCGCAGTTTCTTTACATATTCGTCCGTCGGCGCATGACTCTGATTTAGGGAGATCAGCAAGTCCGCGTCCCCGGGCCCGATCGTACCGGTGTTGCTATAGGCCATGTTGATGCCGCTGTAGGGCAGCCCGATGTTCTCGACAATGGTGTCGAGTTCGCTAGGCGGAATGGTCTGGTGAATCGTTTGCTCGACGAGACCACAAAGACGCGCGGTCTCCTCGATGCGGGTGCCGATCGGGGCGCGGACATGCATGAGAATCTGGCCAGAATCGACGGTCGGGAAGAAGTTCGCGCCGAGGAAGGGCGTAAGGCAAAAGGACAGGACAACGCATACCATGAACCCGGCAATGAAGGTCTTGGGCCGGGCGAGGGCGAGCGAGAGCAGGTACTGATAGCGCCTGCGGATGCGTTCGAAATGGCGCTCGAATCCCTCCTGGAACCGCGCCAGGGGATTGCGCGAGCGGCGGAATGCGTCGTGGTCCTTGAAGGTCTCTCCATGCAGCATAAACCTCGCCATCGTCGGGACCAGAGTACGCGACAGGATGAACGAAGCGAGAAGCGCAAAGACGACGGCTTCGGCAAGCGGCCGAAACAGATAGCCCGCAACGCCGCCGAGTTGAAACATCGGCGCGAAGACGATGCTGAGTACGAGCAGCGTGACGAAAGCCGGCACGACAATCTGCTGGGCGCCATCGAGAATTGCCGGCTCGATCTCCTTGCCCAGTTCTAGGTGGTAGTAGATGTTCTCGAGCGTGACCGTTCCTTCGTCGACTAACATGCCGACGGCGAGAGCGAGGCCCCCAAGCGTCATGACGTTGATGGTCTCGCCGAGCGAGGACAGTGCAGTAAGAGAAAACAGAATGGAGAGCGGAATTGAGATGATGATGATCAACGTCGAGCGCCAGCTGCCGAGAAACAGCAGGATCATCAATCCTACTAATCCCGCGGCGAGCGCGCCCTCTCGCAGCACCCCAAATATGGCGGCCTTGACGAAGATCGACTGATCGCCGACCGCATGAATATCGAGGCTTGGGGGCAGACTTTCCTTGAGCTTCGGCAACAGGCCCTTGACGCCATCGATAATGGCAAGAGTCGAGGCGGAGCCAGCCTTCAGAATCGTCATCAGCACGGCTTTGTTGCCATCGACGCGGACCATGTTGGTTTGCGGCGGGGAGCCTTGATGGACGAAGGCCACGTCCCCAATGCGGATCACAGTGCCATTGACCCGTTTGACCGGAAAGTCATTAATCTCGTCGAGCACGATCGGACTGGCGTTGAGCGCAACGTTCCAATCGAAATTGCCGATCTTCTCATCCCCGGCAGGCAAGATAAGATTCTGCACCGAGACGGCGTTGAGGACGTCTTCCGCCGACACGTTGTGCGACTGCATCGCGCGCTGGTCGATGTCGATCTGGACCTGTAGGATCTTGCCGCCATAGGGCGACGGGACGGCGGCCCCCTCGACCGTGGCGAGCTGCGGCCGAATGAAATTTTGGCCTTCGTCGAACAGCTCCATCTGCGGCAGGCTTGCGCTTGACAGCGCGAGCTGCAGGATCGGCACGCTCGAGGCGTTGTAGCTCAGGACGATTGGCGGCGTAATGCCCGGAGGCAGCAGCTTCAGGACGGTCTGCGAGGCGGCCGTCACCTGGGCCACTGCGGCGGCGATGTTGACGCTCTCGTGGAAAAAAATCTTGACCACGCCATAGCCGTTGAGCGATTGCGACTCGATATGTTCGATGTCGCCAACCTGAGTGGTCAAGGTTCGCTCATAAAAATAGATAACGCGGCCAGACATGTCGTTCGGCAACAAGCCCGTATAAGTCCAGACGACGCTGACGACCGGGATCTTGATGTTGGGGAATACGTCGGTCGGCGTGCGTAGGGCCGCCAACGCGCCGAAGATCGCGATGAGCAACGACATCACGACAAAAGTATAGGGGCGCTTCAGAGCAGTCTGTACTATCCACACTCTACAATTTCCTAACGTCCAGTCTCAAATAGCCAAGTTGTTAATTCGGACACATTCTTCGTCGTCGAGGATAACATCAAGCAAAGCGGAGGCCAATTTGCCGCTAGATGTTGCGACAAGACAAAAAGTTAGTCCGACACGTTCCCCGGGCCATCCGGATGAGTTGGGTCAGCGCCGAGACCCATGCGTCCCCGCGTCCCGGATTCATCAAAAGCTTTCCGATCGCAATCGTCGCGCGAAAAGCACGGCTGTCGCGGAGGTGGTGGCGCATAGCGCGGTCGGCAACAGGCGCCAATTCCGCCGCTGCAGTGGCGGTGAGCATGATCTGCGTCAGCGCTGCGGCGACTGCAAGGGTCCTCGTGCAATGCCCCGCCCGGTTTCCCGAACCTCCACCGCGACATGGCGGGAAGGAGACAGCTGGAGTTGCAATTTCTGAAACTTTATTCATGGCGAGTTCACCCAGGAGTAGATGTACTGTTTGTTCGGTCCCTCCGGCCCAGCGATCCGCGCGAACGCTATCAAGGCCGCGTAAGCGTTAGGGAAGCGATCCGATGTGAGATGCCAAAATAAGCGCTGATCGAATTCCAATTGCTGAAACCGGAGAATGTCCGGGACGTGGCGAACGCGCGTAAGGGGCCTTGACGCAGGCGTTCGGCTTCAGACCGTTCAAGAACCCGCGGCTGCACACTCTCAAACATTCTACCCCCCATATAGCCGGGGTCTTCGGGCCGCCGCGATTTCTAGCTCAACGGTTGCCAACTGCGCGCGCCGAGCCGTCAAAATTGGTGGGTCCATCTAGGCCCGGGGGAGTCGTTTCGACGGATTTGATAGGTCCCATAGAATTGGTTCGCGCCGGCCGACCGCTCATCCTTGGCGCCGCCGCCGACCACCGAGCCAATTAACACGGCCGCGACCCGCAGTGTGGCAAATGCGTGCACGTGATATCCCAGATCCCAGTGGGGCACTTCAAGAACGTCTCGTTCCACCTGTATAAATAGATAATATCGCTATTCTCTGAGTTGTATATAGTAATAAGCTAAAACTTTGTTTATTATATATTGTTTCATGAAATATGCGTTATAACATGTTTTATATAAAGTATTGATGATTACGACCGGTATGCCCATTCCCGTGTTTCGATGGACATGAGTTTCCAGGTCATATCGATTTGCTTGTTCCATGCGAAGCGGCAGTGGTCGAGGATGTCGTCGTAGAATTTGAAGACGCGGTTCGAGAGCCAGTTGTCGCGCATGTACTGCCAAATGTACTCGACGAGGTTGAGTTCCGACGCACGCTAGGGGAGGAAGATCGGCGTCCTGTTTTTCGGCATGCGGAGTTTCGCCGTCGTATGCCAACCTGCGCAGATCAACTGCCCCAAAATCCGAGTGAAGCGCAACCGGAATGGACATGGCAAACCTTCCAAAGGCTGTTCGCCATGTTGAATCACATCGAACTGGAGTTGGCCGCGGGAGTCACAATTTGAGAGCCTTGGTATTATAGACGGCCTCAACCTTCGTCGGCCACTTCCCAAGATCTACGTTGGCGCGTTTCATCACTGGGAGGCCCTTTGAACTGATTTTCATGTCCATACTTTCGGCGGCGCCGGCCCGGCGCGAATGCTGCTTCTATGGTTCGTTGGCTGACTTGGCCGCCGCGTTCGCCAATGATTAGATCATCACCGGGCTTCAGGTCGCCCTTGACAATTTCCGTGTAAGCGCCATTGCCGAGGTCGAGTTGAATAAGAACCGTTTTGGGCCTCCAGGTGCGCGGGATCCAGACCTGCGGCCAGTGGGCGAATAGCGCAGTGTTTAATCCGGCGCGCGGAGGCTGTCGTCGCGTCTGTCGACTACGATTGTGGCCGTCGTCGTCATGCCGGGTTCAAGCAACAGATCGGGATTAGACGCTGTGATGACGACGTCATAGGTCACGACGTTCTGGATGGTCTGCGGCGATAAGCCAATTTGCGTCACCGTGCCGTGGAAGGGACGGCTCGGGAAGGAGCCGACCGTGAACGTGGCCTTGTCGCCGAGCTTGACCTCGCCGATGTCGTTCTTGCTGACATTGGCGTCGACGCGAACGACGGTGAGATCTGCCGCGACGAGGAAGAGCGGCGCCGTCTCGGGGCCCGCTGTGGCTGTCTGGCCTATAGCGACGTCGCGCAAAACCACGGTTCCATCAATCGGCGAAACGATATCGGTATAGCTGAGGTTGATCTCGCCGACATGAAGCGCCGCTTCAAGCTGGGCGGCCGTCGCCTCGTCGAGCTTCAACTGTGTCCGCGCCCGCTCATAGGCCCTGCGCGAATTGGCGAGCGCTTTCCTCGAAATGGCCCGGCGCTTCGATAGGGCCTCATGGCGCTCCAAGGCCGCTTTCGCGTGGGCAAGATCCACTTTGTCCATTTTGAGCCGAGCCGCGGCTGCCGCCAGATTAGCGCTGGCTTCATCCACAACGACTTGAAAGGGGCGGGGGTCGATTTTCGCGCAAAGCTGGCCCGCCCTCACCTTCGTGTTGGTAGCGCAATAGAGCGCCTGGATGACGCCGGACACCCGCGCACCGATTGGCGCGGTCGCTATGGGAACGACGACGCCGTTCGCGGTCACGGCGCGGAGGACTGAGCCAAGCTCGAGCTTCTGCGTCGGGTAGTGAACGGCGGTGGAGTGGTGGGTCGACCAGAACCAGGCGCCGCCGCACGCCAGAACGATGAGGGCGACGGCGGTGGCCGGGATTGGCCAATGGGCGGAGACCCAACCCGCAGCCCTCTGCTCCGCCGTCCCAGCCGACTTAAACTGTCCGCCTCCGGGCGATCCAGCCGCTACGCGGCTGCGGGCGATCCCGAGACGAGAGAATACCGGAACCTTCACTAAATCCAAGACAAATGCGAATGCAGCCGCCGCGGCAAGCGTGCCGGCCACGACCAAGGCCGGCAAGGGCGTCATTGCAATTCCGCCGACAGCCAACGTCGAAGCGATCGCGATATCGGCAACGGACGACGCCGCAAGCCAGAGGCTTGGAGGAGAACCCCACAAGCGCCGGCGTTGACGAATGGCGTAGAGCGTTGCTTGGCTCCCGAACACGAGGACAACAAAGGCCAGGGTTCTCAGCGCCTCGGTTCCAAGCTTCATTTCATATCTGCCGACCGCCAGGACGCCGGTGCAGAAGGCGAGCAGGCAGAGACCCATGATGACGCCGGACGTCGTCAAGCGGCCGATGCGCCAGGCATTCGGAATTGGGGACGGCCGCACGTTGTCCGTCGTCAAAGACATTGAGAGAAAATCGCCGGTGATCATCACTATGACCATCAGCAGCGGGGTCAGAATTGCATGCCCGGTCATGAGCAGCCCGGCAACTAGGAAGAGCACCGTTACGATCTTTTTGATGATGGAGTTCAGCGTGTAGGTCAGGATGCGCTCGAATGTCACCCGCCCTTCCTTGATCGCGGCGACGATGCCGGCGAGTCCAGGCTCTGTCAGCACCATGCCGGCGGCCGATTTGGCGACATCGGTTGCCGTCGAGACCGCGATGCCGATCTGCGCCTGGCGCAGCGCCGGCGCGTCATTGGCGCCGTCGCCGCACATGCCGACGGTATGGCC
>Ga0182030_10026861_pt1 | contig 10386 bp, 8 predicted proteins | sample 812S3MmetaG_FD_121299 | JGI IMG/M metagenome (GOLD analysis project Ga0182030, IMG submission 121299) | Permafrost microbial communities from Stordalen Mire, Sweden - 812S3M metaG (Illumina Assembly) | ecosystem: Environmental > Terrestrial > Soil > Wetlands > Permafrost | place: Sweden... | reverse complement strand
CGGGATCACCATCACGTCGCGCGCCAACTTCGTCTCGGTTGCCCTTCAGGTGTTGGTGCTCGTGGGCTTCGTCGTCCTGTGTTTGATTGCGCTGTACGACGGCAAGGGCAATGGTGCGTTGACGTTGAGACCGGTCTTCGATGCCCGGGCGTTCGACGCCGCCAAGATCTTCAGCGCAACCTCCATCTGCATCATGTCCTTCCTCGGATTCGATGCGGTGTCGACCCTCGCCGAGGAGGTGGCGGGTGGAGACCGGCGCGTGGTGGGGCGCGCCATCATCGCGGTGCTCGTTCTGTCCGCCGTGTTTTTCGTCGCGATCACCTGGGTGTTCGGCAATCTGCTGCCCGGCATAACGATCAAGGACTCGTCGGCGGCGATCTATGAGCTCGCGACCTGGGCCACGGGCCCGTGGACCGCCGCGGTGCTGGCGTGGACTTATGCCATCATCGTCGGACTGTCGAATGCGTTGCCCATGCAGGTCGGTGTCGCCCGCGTGGTATATGCCATGGGCCGCGACCGGCAGCTGCCGCATGTCCTGGCGCGCATTCATCCCCGCTACCAGACTCCCTACGTCGGCATGCTCGCGACGGCCGGTGTTTCACTGGCCGTCGCGCTGTTCATGAAGAACCGGCTCGACGACCTGGCGTCCATCGTCAACTTCGGTGCGCTCAGCGGGTTTTTATTTCTGCATCTGTCCGTGGTGGTGCGATTCGGCCTGCGCGGGAAGTCACGCGCCTGGGTGGTGCACTGGTTGGTGCCGATCTGCGGCATGGTGGTGGTGTTGGCGGTGTTTTCCGGGATGAGTGCCCTGGCCGTGCGCGTGGGGTCCGTGTGGCTCGCCGTCGGCCTGGTTTATGGACTGGTGCTGCGGGCCAAGCACCGCGAGGAACTGCACGCACCGATCTGAAAATACCGCCTCAGCAAATCGTGCGGCTCACGCGGACCCCCCGGAAAGGCTCCCCGGGATGTTTTTCACCAGCGCGGCCGCGGCGTCGATGACGGCCGATTGATGCGGCTGCAGCGACTGGCCTCCCATCTGCATCAATTCTTCGAGATAGGGATCGACCACGTCGGTGCGCACGCGGGCGAACTCCTCGAGGATGGGCAGCCCGCAGAAAGGCACGTACGCGTTCGAGTAGCCGCCCTCGTGCGTGGCGACGAGGCGTCCGTCGCACAGCTCGGACGCGGCGGCGACGAGCTCGCGCGCCATCGCCCGGTAGGTCTCGCTGGTGCACAACATGCGCCCGAGGGGATCCATCGCGCTGGCATCGAGTCCCGACGCCACGACGATGAGTTCCGGGCGGAACCGCTGCAGGGCGGGCAGCACCACGCGGTCGAACGTGGCGAGGTAGGCGCCGTGTCCGGAGCCGGCCGGGAGCGGAACATTGAGGTTGGTGCCGCGGGCGGCACCGGTTCCCGTGACCTCCATGCCTCCCGAATCGATCGGATAGCACCGCTCCTGATGGATCGACAGGGTCAGCACCGAGGGATCGTCGATGAAGGCGCTCTCCGTGCCGTTGCCGTGGTGCACGTCCCAGTCCACCACCGCGATGCGGTGCAGCCCATGCCGGCGCTGCGCATGCCGCACAAGGAGCACCGCGTTGCCGAACACGCAGTAGCCGCGGCCGGCGTCCGATTCGGCGTGATGGCCCGGCGGGCGCACCAGCGCGTAGGCGTTGGCCAGCCGGCCGCTCAACACCGCATCGACCGCTTCGAGGCACCCGCCCGCGGCGAGGAGGGCGATTTCATAACTGCCGGGGCCGATGGTCACGCTGTCGCCCAAGACGCCGCCCTGGGCGGCGGACAGCGCACGCACCGTCTCGATGTATCGCGCAGTGTGGAAATACTCCAGTTCCGAGCGCTCGGCCGGCCGAGGTCGGATGCGTACCAGCCGATCGCCGAGACCGCTTACCTCCAGCAGCCCGAGGAGGCGGCGTTTCGTGTCGGGCGCCTCGGGGTGACGATCCGGTTGCATGTAGGCGCTGGTGTTGGAGAAGCCGGCGCCGCTGCCCGTGTCGTGCCAGAAATAGCGCTCGCTCACGACGAGGCCTGTGTTCGCGTCGGTCAGTTGACGGCCTTCGGCGCAGGCAGCGGCGCGCGCCGCCGCGAATCGCGCCCGTAATAGTCCGGATAGTCGGCGGCGAGCCCTTTGAAGCGTCGATGCATCCACAGATACTGCTCAGGGACCTTCAAGATCTGCGCCTGGAGCAGCGTATTGAAGCGCGCAACGTCGTCCGCCGGACACTCCCCGGGAAAGTTCTCGAAGGCGGGGCCGATGACCAGCCGATAACCGGCGAGACCCGGCAGCCGCTCTGGAAAATACGTGAGGACGGCGGCTCCCGAGATGCGGGCGAGCCGCGACGTGGCCGTGGTCGTAGCCGCGGGTATGCCGAAAAAATCCACCATAGCCGCGCCTTTGTTGCGATAGCTCTGGTCCGGCGCATACCACACGGCCTCGTTCTTCCGCAGGGCCCGCACCATGCTGCGAATGTCATCGTGCGGGATGGGCGTGCCGTGGCGGGAGAAACTCGAATGCATGATGTACGAGAGCAGGGCGTTCTTCGTGGGCCGGTAGACGACGTTCATCGGGACGACGGTGCCGAGGATTCGGGTCGCGATCTCGATGGTGGTGAAGTGTCCGCCGATGAGGATGGCGCCGTGGCCCCGCTCGAAGGCGGCCTGCAAATGTTCGAGTCCGTGGATCTCGGCGAGCCGGTTGACGCGGGCATCTGCGCTCCACCAGGTCGTCGCGGTTTCGCACAGCGCGAGGCCGAGGCTTTGACAATGCCGGTCGAGCAGCGATTCGCGCTCGGAAGCCGACAGCTGCGGGAGGCACAGTTCGATATTGCGGCGCGCGATGCGCACATAGGCGAGCGGCAGGCGCCGGATGATCCAGCCGATTCCCAAGCCCACGCGGCGCTGGGCGGGGAACGGCAGCAGTTCGATGCCGCGCATCACCCCCAACCCGATCCAGGTGAGCCAGAACTTCGGCTGGAAAAACGCTAGCCGCATCGAAAATGCCCGAGAGCTCTCGACGCTGCGGCCCGTCCCGCATAGCATTTGCCGCGTGTATTCATGGATGCAACGCCTACGTTCCCTGCGACACCGCTTCTGGTACGGTGTTTCCGAGCGCATCCGTTGGTCTCGTGGTGCGTATCGTGAAACCCCCTCTCACGGGCTGCCGGTATTGCCCCTCGAGCAATCCGAGAGAATAGCCGCCTTGCGTAGCGCTTACCAGGTGCAGTTTGAAATGCAGATGAGCGCCGCCACCAGTCGCAACAATTATGAGTATCTGGACATCCTGGACCGTGCGCGGATGGAGTCCGGTCTCGAGCGCACCGTCGGTGGCACGCTGTGCGACATCGGCAGCGCGAGTTTCTGGTACGCCGCGGCGCTGCAGGCGTTTTTTCGACCCGATGCGTTGGTCGGCATCGAGGTCGAAGGCCATCGGCTCTTCCGCGACGGACGGGCGCGGATCGACTACGCCGCGGGATACCTCGCCGGCCTGCCGAACGCGCGCTTCCTGGTGGCGAATTACGAAGAGTGCGAACTGCCGGCCGACATCATCACGGCCTGGTTTCCGTTTCTGACCCCTGCCGCCATTCTGGCATGGCGGCTGCCCCTGTCCCTGCTGGCACCCGACCGGCTATTTCCGCGGATTTACCATAACTTGAAGGCCGGAGGACGGCTGGTCATGACGAATCACGGCGTCGAGGAGGCCCGCTTGGCTGCGGATTTCTGCAGCGCAGCAGGGCTGCAACGCATCCATCAGTCGGTCGTCCAAGGCCCTCTGAGCGCGCATCGGTTGTGCCCGGCCATCGTGTCCTATTGGACGCGCAGCTAGCACATCCACGCAGTGGCGGGGCTGACAAAGAACAATATTCGTATTATTCAGGTATTTGCTGTACCATCCGCCCCGGCTCGTGAATTTCTACTTGGTCCGTTTCTGGTCACCGCGCCGCTCCGGCGTCTCCTTGACCAGCACCCACAAAGCAGGTTTCTTCGATCCAGGTGGCTGGCATTTCCTCAATCTACGTTGGGCGCACGTGACCGGCCGATAGCTTCTTTTGCAGTAGGTATTCTTCACATGACGAAAATGTATGTTGGCAATCTCCCGTTCTCAATGGACGAGTCCGCGGTACGCGCCCTGTTCGAAAAGCATGGCGCCGTCCAGTCGGTTGCGTTGATCAATGATCGCGACACCGGCCGGCCCCGTGGTTTCGGCTTCGTTGAAATGGCCAGCGCCGATGCGGCGCGTGCCATGCAGGCCTTGAATGGCCACGATGTCGACGGGCGAGCGCTGAAGGTGAACGAGGCCCAGGAGCGCACCGGTGGCGGCGGCGGCGGTGGTGGTGGTGGCGGTGGATCGCGCGGTCCGAAGCGCTGGTAACAGCTTTCTGGATTGAGTGATGATCGGGGCCGCAGTTGCGGCCCCGATCGTTTGCGGGTTCCGTCGAAATCGAGCGATCAGGGTTTACGCCCAAGGCCGCTTTGCCTATAATCGCGGCCCTTGACTTGAGGCCCGAGCATTGTTGGCGCCGCGGCGATGCGAGCTGGCGGCTAGGGCCCTCATAGCAGAGATGTCGTAGCAGAGATGGAGGGGGCCGATGGTCCCCTTTTTTGTTTCCAGGGTGGGGAGTTCGCTCAAAGGGTTTCGACGATGCGTGACGCCTTGATGCGCCTGTTGGAGCCGCCGATCGAGGCGTTGGATTACGAATTGGTTGATGTCGAGTTTGCTCGGGAGGGTCGGGGCGGAGTCTTGCGGATATTCATCGATCGTCCGCGGGACGACGGCTCCGGCAGCATCACGGTGGACGACTGCGCGCGCGTGAGCCATGCGGTCAGTCAAGTGCTCGAGATCGAAGATCCGATCAAGGGCCATTACACGCTGGAAGTCTCCTCACCGGGTTTCGATCGCATCCTGCGCAAGCGCGAGCACTTCGAGCGGTTCCTCGGCGAGCGGATTTTCGCGGAAATGAAACTGCCCATCGACGGACGGCGGCGGTTCGTGGGCATGTTGAAAGCGATCGCGGATGACTCGATCGTGGTGGAAGTGGACGGGCAGGCGCACAGCCTGCCGCTCGAGCGGATTCAGAAGGCGAGATTACGGCCGGAGTGACCAGGAGTCTTAAGGGCAATGAACAAAGAAATCTTGATGGCGGTAGATGCGGTCTCGAACGAGAAGGGCGTCGACAAGGAAATCATATTCGACGCGCTCGAAGCCGCACTCGCGTCCGCAACCCGCAAGAAGCATGGTGAGGAACTCGACGTCCGGGTCGCGATCAACCGCAAGACTGGCGCCTACGACACGTACCGTCGCTGGAAGGTGTTCGCCGACGACTCCACCGAACTCGAGGTGCCGGAGCGCGAACTGCGGCTCGATGACGCCCGTGACATCGACAAGGATGTGGAGCCGGGCGGGTATGTCGAGGAGCCGATGGAATCCGTGCCATTCGGCCGCATCCTTGCCCAGACCGCCAAGCAGGTGATCGTCCAGAAGGTGCGCGAGGCCGAACGCGCCCAGGTCGTCGACGCGTACAAGGATCGCGCCGGCACCCTCGTCAGCGGCATCGTGAAGCGCGTCGACCGTAACGGCGTGTACGTGGATCTGGGGGCCAACGCCGAGGGCTTCATCGCCCGGGAGGAGATGATTCCCCGCGAGCCGGTGCGCTCCCAGGACCGGATCAAGGCGTTCCTCAAGGAGGTGCGCACCGAGCCCCGTGGTCCGCAGCTGTTCCTGTCGCGTACGGCGCCGGAATTCCTGATCGAGCTGTTCAAACTCGAGGTCCCCGAGGTGGGCCAGGGACTCATCAACATCCTCGCTGCCGCGCGCGACGCCGGAGTGCGAGCCAAGATCGCGGTGCGCAGCAACGATCCGCGGGTCGACCCCGTGGGTGCGTGCGTCGGGATGCGCGGTTCGCGCGTCCAGGCCGTGTCGAACGAGATCGCCGGCGAGCGCGTCGACATCATTCCGTTCGACGAGAACAATGCCCAGTTCGTGATCAACGCCATGGCGCCCGCCGAGGTGACATCGATCGTCGTCGACGAGGATTCGCATTCGATGGACATAGCCGTATCCGAGGACAAGCTGTCGCAGGCCATCGGCCGCGGCGGCCAGAACATCCGGCTCGCCAGTGAGTTGACCGGGTGGGAATTGAACGTGATGAGCGAATCCCAGGCCGAAGCCAAGAGCGAAACGGAGTCGCTGGCGCTGCGCGAGACGTTCATGAAGCAGCTCGATGTCGATGCCGACGTTGCCAGCATCCTGGTCCAGGAAGGCTTCTCGACCATCGAGGAGATCGCCTATGTCCCCGCGAGCGAACTGAACGGCATCGAGGAGTTCGACGAGGAAATCGTCAAGGAACTGCGGACCCGGGCACGCGACGTGCTGCTGACCCAGGCCATTGCGAGCGAGGAATCGATGGACGGGGCGGAACCGGCTGCCGATCTCGTCGAGGTGGCGGGCGCCGTGCTCGGCAAGACGCTCGCCCGCAAGGGTGTCAAGACACGGGAGGATCTCGCGGATCTGGCGGTCGATGAATTGGTCGAAATGGGCGGCGTCGACGAAAAGAAGGCCGCCGAACTGATCATGGATGCCCGCAAACACTGGTTCGCGGAAGAAGCAAAGGTTTAGGAGCAGCAGTATGGCAGATGTAACCGTCGCGCAATTCGCCGAGGTGCTTAAAGTGCCGGTCGACCGGCTGCTCCAGCAGCTCGACCAGGCCGGGATCCGGGTCGATGGCGCGGAAGACATGATCAGCGAGGACGCCAAGCACGAGTTGCTGACCCACCTGCGACGCAGCCACGGTCGCGACGATAACCAGGCAGACGCGGCTCCGCGCAAGATCACCCTGCGCCGCAAGTCGCAGTCCGAGCTGAAGCTCGCGAGTCCGCAGGGACGGGCGCGCACCGTCAACGTCGAGGTTCGCAGCAAGCGCACCTACGTGAAGCGCGAGGTCCTCGAGGACCAGGCCCGACTGCAACAGGAGGAGCTGGACAAGCTGCGCGAAACCGAGGAGCAGGCCAAGGCCGCGCTCGAACGCGCCGAACACGAGCGGCTCGAGAAGGAGCGCCTCGACCGCGAGCGCCTCGAGGAGGAGAACCGCAAGCGCAGCGACGAGGAGAACCGCAAGCGCACCGCCGAGGAGGAGGCGCGCCGCGTCGCCGAGGTGCAGGCCCGCGAAATCGCCGAGCGTGATCGCAAGGCCGCCGCGGCCAAGCCGGCCAAGGCGGTGAGGGAGGTCGTGGACGACAAGGCGACGCGCTACGGGCGTCAGGAGCTTCACATCGTCGGCGACGTGAGCTCGCGTCACAAGAAGAAAAAGTCCCGTGACGGACGACGCCGTTCGGTCGGCGGCGACAGCGACACCAAACACGGCTTCGAGATGCCGACGGCGCGTGTCGTGCGCGAAGTGGCGATACCCGAGGCAATGACGGTCGGCGAGCTCGCACAAAAGATGGCCGTGAAGGCGACCGAGGTCATCAAGGTGATGATGAACATGGGCGTCATGGCCACGATCAATCAGATGATCGAACAGGACACCGCCGTGCTGGTGGTCGAAGAGATGGGCCACACCGCGGTACTGCGCAAGGAAAACATCATCGAGGACGACCTTCAGGGCGAGACGGACACGTCGCTCGAGGTCCTGCCGCGCCCCCCCGTGGTGACCGTGATGGGCCACGTCGATCATGGCAAGACCTCGCTGCTCGACTATATCCGGCGCACCAAGGTGGCTGCGGGCGAGGCCGGCGGCATCACGCAGCACATCGGCGCGTATCACGTCGAGACGGCGAAGGGGATGGTGACCTTTCTGGACACCCCCGGTCATGCGGCGTTCAGCTCGATGCGCGCGCGCGGCGCGCAGGTGACCGACATCGTGATATTGGTCGTGGGGGCGGATGACGGCGTCATGCCGCAGACCGTCGAGGCCATCCAGCATGCCCAGGCTGCAAAGGTGCCCATCGTGGTGGCGCTCAACAAGATGGACAAGCCGGAGGCGGATGCCGAGAAGGTCAGGCAGGAGCTGACGAAGTACGGCGTCATACCCGAGGAGTGGGGCGGCGAAAACATTTTCGTCCCGGTCTCGGCGCGGACGGGAATGGGCGTCGACCAGCTGCTCGACAGCATCCTGCTGCAGGCCGAAGTACTCGAGCTCAAGGCGCCCACGAGCGGTCTGGCCGCGGGCTACGTGATCGAGTCCAGTCTCGAGAAGGGACGCGGCGCGGTCGCGACCGTGCTGGTGCTTCGCGGTACGCTGAAGCTCGGCGATCCGTTGTTGATCGGCCAGGAATTCGGCCGGGTACGGGCGCTCTTCGATGAGGCGGGCAAGCCGGTCGAGTCGGCAGGCCCCTCGATGCCCGTCGTCGTGCTGGGTTTGTCCGGCGCGCCCAACGCAGGAGATGAACTGCTGGTGGTGGAGAGCGAGCGCAAGGCCCGGGAAGTCGCGATGCACCGCCAGTCGAAGTCGCGCGACGTCAAGCTGGCACAGAAAAGCGCCAACATGCAGGACGTGTTCTCGACCATGGGGGAGAGCAAGGCGGATCTCGTGCAGCTGCTGGTCAAGGCCGACGTGCAGGGCAGCGTCGAGGCGCTGCGCGATGCCTTGAATGCGTTGTCGACCAGCGAGGTGGCGGTCAACATCGTCTCCTCGGGCGTCGGCGGACTGACGGAGTCCGACATCACGCTGGCTGCGGCTTCCAAAGCGCGCATCATCGCGTTCAACGTGCGCGGCGATGCCGCCGCCCGTACCGCCATCAAGGACCATGGCGTGGATGTGCGTTATTACAGCATCATCTACGAGGCGATCGACGACATCCGAGCGGTGCTCACCGGCATGTTGTCGCCGGAGGTTAAGGAGTCGATCGTGGGTCTCGCCGCGGTGCGCAGCGTTTTCCGCTCGAGCAAGTTCGGCACGGTGGCCGGCTGCATGGTCATCGACGGGTATGTGCGGCGCAATTTCCCGATCCGCGTGCTGCGCAACAACGTCGTGATCTTCGAGGGGGCACTCGAGTCGTTGAAGCGGTTCAAGGACGACGTCAATGAGGTTCGCGCCGGCACCGAGTGCGGCATCGGCGTGAAGAACTACAACGACGTGCAGGAGAACGATCAGATCGAGTGTTACTCACGGGTGGAAGTTGCCAGAACTCTTTGAAAATAAGGGCCGGGGTCGCTTCGACCCCGCTAGTCCTGCGCGAAGCGCATGAAAACTAATCCGCGGGCGCGCCGGCTGGGTGAACAGATCCAGCGTGAGCTCACGGAGCTTTTGCGCCGCGACGTCAAGGACGAGCGCATCGGGAACGTGACGATCACGGCCGTGAGCGTGACCGGCGATCTGCGGACCGCGCGGGTGTACTACCTCGTGTTCGGCAGGCAGGGTCCCGATCCGAAGGTCCAGCGCGGACTCGAGAGCGCGGCGGGATTTCTGCGCAACGCCCTCTCGAAGGCGCTGATGATCCGCTATACGCCGACCTTGAGCTTCGAGCTCGACACCTCGATCGAGCATGGCGTGCGCCTGACGCAGCTCATCGACTCGGTCAACAAGCCGCCGGCGCCGGCGGCGCACGAGGCGTCCGCCGCCGATCCCGAAGACGGTCACGTCGTCGACGCGGGGGATTATGTCGCGGGCCGCACGGACGAGTGATGCCCGGCGACATCCATGGCATCCTGCTGCTCGACAAGCCCCTTGGCCTCACCTCCGCACAGGCGGTGGCGCGGGTCAAATACCTGTTCGGCGCCCGCAAGGCGGGACACACCGGTTCGCTCGACCCTCTGGCCTCCGGCATGCTGCCGATCTGTTTCGGCGAAGCGACGAAATTCGGCACCCAGCTGCTGGATGCCGACAAGACCTACCGCCTCACGGCGCGGCTCGGGGAGCGGACCGCGACGGCCGACCGGGAGTCCGAGGTCATTGAACGCCGCGAGCTGCCGATCATTTCCCGGGAACGCGTGACCGCGGTTCTTGAGGACTTTCCCCGGGACTATGCCCAGGTTCCGCCGATGCATTCCGCCATCAAGCAGGAAGGACGCCCCTTGTACGAGTACGCGCGGGCCGGCGTCATGCGCGAGCGCGCCGCGCGCACCATTACGCTCCATGAACTGCGTCTCCTTGACTGGCAGGCTCCGGATCTGAGTATCGAGGTGCGTTGCACCAAGGGCGGCTACATGCGGGTGCTTGCCGAAGATCTGGCGGAGCGCTTCGACACCGTGGCCCATCTGACCGGCCTGCGCCGGATCGGTGTCGCTCCGTTTCAAACCGAGCCGCAGCATTCGCTCGAGTCGCTGCAGGACATGAGTCCGGCCGCGCGCCTGCAAACCTTGCTGCCGGTCGATGCGGCACTGGTCGGCTGGCGACGAGTGGATCTGCCAGCCGCCGGCGTCGCCGCCCT
>Ga0182030_10026860_pt1 | contig 10386 bp, 8 predicted proteins | sample 812S3MmetaG_FD_121299 | JGI IMG/M metagenome (GOLD analysis project Ga0182030, IMG submission 121299) | Permafrost microbial communities from Stordalen Mire, Sweden - 812S3M metaG (Illumina Assembly) | ecosystem: Environmental > Terrestrial > Soil > Wetlands > Permafrost | place: Sweden... | reverse complement strand
CTGACCAGCTACATCGACCAGCACCCCAACGGAAACCGCCAGCTCGTCTCCATCAGCGGCGACGAAATCACCCTCATCACCCACCTCCCCTCGCTGTGCGACGACTTCGGCACAGAAGAAATGCCCGCCAAGCTGGCTCATTACAAACCCGGCTGGTATGCCACCTGGAATGACATGGACCCCGGCACCCTCGAAGATCTCCACGTCCATTTCTCGCTCGAACAAGTCGCCAGCTTCCCCGCCTTCGACGACCCCGATCGCAACGTGCTCGTGCTGTTCAAACTCCATCCCCTCCCCAACGGCCAAGTCCGCGAACCCGAAGGCCCCAATCTCGCCCAACCCCTCCCCGGCGACAAGATCGACATCGACGTCGACTAATGCGTTCATCCTGGCAAGGATTATGCTATTTTGGTTCCCTTCAACGATGGCGCGGGATTTCATTCCCAACCAGCGACCAGCTGCGGAACAGGCCACGCCGATTTGGGCTGAGCTCTCGCAGTAAGCCCTGATGCGGGAGCGCGCCCCGGTATTGCCAGCGGCCGACTCAACCCCTGCACGGAAGGAAGAACGATGACCTCGAAGTCGATCAAGCTAGATGATTCGGATGACCTTGTAACCAGCTTTATCGTCGTCAGCGATTGGAGCGGTGTTGTCGACCTCAAAAAAAGCGACAAGCTCGAAGATCTGAGCCACAATGCCGGCTTTCCCAACTGGAAACCGGCCAACGACCACGATCCGAACGCGGGCAGCTTCCGCCTCTCCACGAAGCTCAGTGCCAAGAACGAAGGCCGCTACACCGGGACCATCACTGCCAGCTTCCTGTACGGTCTGCCCGACTGCACCGTTGGCGGCCTCTCCGACGAACTCGGCTGGTAATTCCCTCTCCGCCCTGGTGCGCTTCCATGCTCGAAAGGACCCAATATGCCCGCCTCAACTACCCTGACCAAGTCCATCGAGCCGTCCTGGGTGAAGTGCCTGGCCGCCGTTTCTCTTCTGGTGCTTCTCACCGCCGCCTGTGACTTCGCCTCCTGCCAGGACGCTCCTGGTAAGAGCCGGCGTACCTACGTCGTCTTGAACGCGACCCAGTTGCTGCTCTTCCCCGTCTGCAAGCCGACTGACAAAGCATCCTTGAGAGATGAAGCAACCTCAGCAAATTTCGATGGGTTTCTGACCGCTCTTCACTCTCCCGGCCGGGAGGTCCAGGAATTCACGCTGCTGACACTGGGCAAAGATCAGAGTTCCAAACAACTCCAATTCGAATCCTCCAGGAGATACACGCTTTTCATCACCAGTGCGGACGAGAAGCCCGACAAGGAATGTGGCGAGGGGCCAATCTCCATCGATACCAAGCCCGAAGTGAGATACGTGCCCAACCAGGCCGGCGAGCACGGCGGCTCACTCACCAGCAACATCGCCTTTTCCATTCCCGGAACGAAGGGCAACGAGCCAATCAACTTCGTATCGGCGGACTGCAGCAAGAAAGTAGAAGACGCCGCCTGCGTCGATATCCAGATCGATTGGAACGGCCAGCTGGTGAATGTCGGCAAGCGTCAATTCAAGCAGATCGACCAAGCCGATCTCCAAAATGGCGTCATCCGGAACGGAAACAACATCGGCAGAGTTAATATCAACTCCGTCGAGTTCCTCACCTTGATCCAAAGTACGATTCCTCCCGGGAAGGATTCCGCCGAAAAACGAAAGAACACCTTGCTTCAGCTCAGCAACACACTTGCAGGAACTTCCAGCGCGCCTCTGTCCCTCTCGGCCGGCCCTGCCGCAGCTAGAAAAGCTCCTGCCACCAAGGACCTTTCATGGCTTTGGATCAACGGAACCGTGACCGCTGCCACCGGTGCCGCACCCGCCTGGGTTCTCGACGGCAAGATCGATGGCCCCACCTGGCAATTCAACAACTCGGGAAAATACTTCAGCCCCATCCTGCTGAAGTGGGCCAATGCCTCGACCAATATAGGCAACAACAAAATTGGAGGGCAGGCCGCCAAAGACGTCATCGATTTCTCGGCATTCACCACGTCGTTTCTGCATGAGGCAGGCAGCGTGGTTTCCGCCTATTCGATAGCCCCGACTTACGAAACCAATCTCGCCCTCAACCACCGCAATATGCTCGTCGCGGGTGATGCGGTCTTCAACATCAAACCTCTGGAGCGAAGCCAGGCGGTACGAATGGCTCAGTACTATTTCGCGAACAGGGACAAGAGGCCCGACCTCAAGCTTCCGGAGCAAGGCAGTTTTCCGAAGGACTACCCCACCACAGGATGGACACTTACCCCTCATCTCGGCTTCGAAGCCGGAGGCGCCATCGCCACCACCACCATCACCAATCCAAAGACGAATGCGGTAATCGGCGTGCTGCCCACCTACTCCATCGCCCGCTTCGTTCCCCAGATCGACGGCCTCTACCAATACCGAAACTTCAGCCTTGAGTCGTACATCACGGGCAGGTATCTCTTCACCACCGAACACACCGCCGTGAACAACAAAGCCGGCATACCCTACCTCGAAACCGTCAGCGGCTGGAAAGCCGTGAACGTCCTCACGTTCAATTACACGCCCGGCGCAAGCCCGCACGTGAAGTTCAACGTTGCCTATACAGATGGATTTTCAGCGCCCACCTACCAGCGCGCGAACGGCGTGAAAATCGGAGTCGCCGTCGCCTACTGACGCTTGATTGATCCAGTAAAGCTACCGGCCCAGGTACGCCCGGTACTGCTGCTCCAGGACGCCTGCCGACCGGGCCAGCCTCAGCTTCGCCAGGTTGTACTGATACAGACTCTCCACCAGGGTCGTCTGTGCGTTGGCCAGCGTGGACTGCGCTCGCACCAGCGGCAGCGTATCATCGATGCCCGCATTGAACCGGTCGCTCTCATCTGAAAGCGCCCTGGTCGCCAGGTCCACGTTGGAGTGAGCCACTTCCACCAGTTGCTGATCGGCCTGCACATCCATCAACGCCGACCGAACCTGCTCATCGATATGGCTGCGCAACTCGCCGAGCTGCAATTCCGCGCCCGTCAACTGCGACTTGGCCACATCCCTGTCGCCGCGCAGCGTGCCTTCCTTGAAGATCGGCACACTCAGCGTCCCGATCGCCGACAGCGTACTGTGATAGCCCACGCCCGTCACGCCGGTAACTCCATAATTGCCACTGAAACTCAACGTCGGCAGCCGCTCTTTCTTGCGCGCCGCCAACACCGTAGACGCTTCCTGCTGCTGCGCCTGGGCGTTCTGGTAATCCTGTCGGTTGAGGTAAGCCCCCGCACGCAAATCCTCAGGCGTCCGCTTGGCCAGGTCGCTGTACGGGGCGGGATCTGTCAGCAGAATCTTCTGCCCCGGCGCGATTCCAATTTCCCGCTTCAGCAAAATCTCCGCCTTCTCCCGCTTGTTCTCGTTGAAAACCACCGTCTGCTGTTGCTGCTGGTACTGTACCCGCGCCCGCAACTCATCCAGGTTGGCCACCGTCCCCGCCTCATGCTTGTCATGGGCCTGGTCCAGCAACACCTTGTCAGCTGCCAACAACGAATTGGCATTTTCAAGTTCACTCTGCGCCGCGATCACGGCCAGGTACGCCGTCGCTACCTGCTGCACTACTTCACCCCGCGCCGACATCTTGGCGAAGTAGGCCGACCGATCCGCCGCTTTCACCGCCTTGTACCCATCGATGATCGGCCCGGAAAACAAAAGCTGGTCCCAGTTCACCTGGCCGCTTGTCACGTCCGCCTTGGTGATGAATGACAATCCGGCAGGCAGTCCGTTGGGAAACAACCCGCTGAATTTGCCGAGTAGTCCCGGCCCAAATCCAAACGCCGCCAGGTTGTACTCGTGCACGCCTGTTCCGCCCGTGATCGTGATGGTCGGCAGAAAATATTGCAGCGCTTCCAGCTTCTCGCCATTCAGGTTTTTTTCGCCCACCTCAGCCTCTTTCAGGCCAAGATTGGTTTCAAAGCCGCGGCTCACCGCACCGTCCAGCGACAGCTTCAAGACCTCATCGGTCGCCGGATGCAGCGTCACGCTGCCAAAGTAGGGATTCGTCGCCGAAGTGGAATTCGGCATCGGCGCCGAGGGCAGGGAAGACGACTGCGCCCGCAGCCCGACAGCCCCCGCCAAGGCCAAACACACCGCGACAACCGGCAATCCGGGCCGCCGGAACACAATATTGATCGTATCGTTCACTAACATCATTCTCTCAGATGCCCCAACTGCCCTCAGGATTCCGATATCTGCTCCTGATCTCTGGACGTAATAGTGGAGATGTTGAAGTGGCTAATCCATTTTTTGCCCCGTGTGAACCGTGATCAACCATGCGATCACTGCCCAAACGCCCGGCAAAGCCGTTAGCAGGACTGAAAAGCCGAGGCCAATCTTGAAGAGCGGAATCCGAGGTCTGCCTGCGAAAAACGCAAAGTCGAAAAGCGGCCCCAGGCAGTAACAAATGTTGGCAAGACCCGCATAAACGAAAGGTCCGAAGATCATGGCCAGCGGCTCTTCGAAGTCAACCCCCGGTTTGACGGCTGCGGACCCGGCGATCATCACTGACCACCACGTCAAGAAGCCCGTGATTCCAACAGCAACATTGAAAACCACCAGCCGATCAAACCACCAGCGCAACACTTCGCGGCGCTGCGTGAATTGATTAGCTTCAAATAGCCAGCTCGGAAAAACTTTCATGCCTATTCCAGACGATCTTCCGGTCGCGGCGGCTCTCCGCCCTCTCGATTCAACAGGCGAAGGAACTCGGCTCCGTCCGCACGGCCACGTCGAGTAGCGAAGAACTCTTCGCTCTTCATCGCCGAGAGCTTCTCCGCCGCCGCCGTTATCAGAAGCTGATTCAAGCTGGAGCCATGTTGTTCAGCTAAATCTTCCACAGCCACTTTCAAAGAAATCGGCAATCACAATGGAAACGTCGTTACTTTCGTTGTCATCCGTCGACCCCCCCAAATCCAAATCGCGTCTTTTCTCGATTCTATCTTCGAGCGTAGTTGACCCGAAGAACATCGGTTGAGGCAACGCCATTCCTCCCATCTGCTTCTATTCCACAGGACGTCCGGCTAGCCTGCGCAGCGGCCGCCGTTTCTCAGGGGCAGGGGCGCCAGGTTTTCGCGATTTCCCCGGTTCACTGGTGGCGAAGGAGAATCGCATTGCAGCCACCAGACTCTGCCCGCACCACTCTCCCATGCGAAAGCCGTTCTATCGAAAGGAATATCCCCATGTCTCATCCATCCAAAACTCTGACTGAAGTTGAAGATATCCTCCATTCCGTCATCGAAAGCCTCATTGACGGCCAGGAAGGTTTCCAGAAAATCGGCGAAGAGCTGAAGGATCCCTCCCTGAAGCAGCGTTTTCTGCAGGAATCCCTCACCCGCGCCAGCTTCCGCGGAGACCTCGAAGAGGTCCTTCACCAGGAAGGCGTCCACGACATCAAGGAGAAGGGAAGCGTCAGCGGATCACTGCATCGAACATGGGGCGAGTTCAAGCACAAACTCGGTGGCGGCGACCACAGCCTCCTCGAAACAGCCGAGCAGGGCGAAGACGTAGCCAAGAAAGCCTACGCCGACGCCCTCGAAAAGACCCTGCCTCTTCCCATTCGCGAATTGCTTGCCACCCAGTCCGCCCACATCCAAGCCTCGCACGACTTCGTGAAAGCCGCGCGCGACAGCAGCAAATAAGCCAAGCACATCTCGCCGGGCCTGCCAGCACCACCGGCAGGCCTTAAAGTTCGTCTTGCCTACTCCCTAATGCCTGCCTTACTCCTCTTCCGCCTCAACCGGCTTCTTCGCAGTCGCCAGGATCTTCTCCGCCACCAGCTGCGGCACGATGTCGTATTGCTTCAGCTCCATGTGGAAGCTGCCGCGTCCTTGCGTCAGCGATGTGAGTGTGGTTCCATAGCTCAACATCTCCGCCATCGGAACCTCCGCCTGGATCACCGTCGACCGGCCTCTCGCATCCATCCCCTGCACGCGCCCGCGCCGACCATTGAGGTCGCCCATCAACGCACCGGCAAACTCCTCCGGCGCTTCCACTTCGACCTTCATAATCGGCTCCAGCAGGCAAGGCTTGGCCGACTCCATGGCCTTGCGAAACGCCAGCCGCCCCGCCACCTTGAACGAAAGCTCGTTCGAGTCGACGTCGTGATAACTGCCGTCGTAGACGACGGCCTTGAAGTCCACCACCGGGTACCCGGCAAGGAATCCGCGCAGTGCCGTCTCGATGATGCCTTTCTCGACCGCCGGCACATAATTCCGCGGAATGGCCCCGCCAAAAATCTCGTTGGCAAATTCGAATCCCGCCCCGCGCGGCAGCGGCTCCAGGCGTATCTTGCAATCCCCATACTGCCCGTGACCGCCGGACTGCTTTTTGTGCCGTCCCTGCGCCTCGGCCTTGCCGCGAATCGTCTCCCGGTAGGGAACCTTCGGAGCTTTCAGCGTTACTTCCGTCCGATACCGCTTCTTCAAGCGCGAAACGATGGCCTCGATGTGCTGCTGGCCCGCGCCGGCTACCAAAAATTCATGCGTCTCCGCATCCCGGAAGAAGCGCACCAGCTGGTCCTCCTCCATCAGCTTGTGCAGCGCCGCCGCCAGCTTGTCCTCATCCGCCCGCGTCTTCGGTTCGATGGCATAGGTCATGCTCGGCTCCGGAGCAGCCTCCGGCTCCACGCGAATCTCCCCGTCCTTCTGCCCCAGCGTGTCCCCGGTAAACGTCTCGCGCAGCTTGGCCACCGCGCCCAGATCGCCGGCATGCAGCTCTGCCACCTCGACCGCTTTTCGCCCCTGCATCACGCTCAGGTGCGAAAGCCGTTCCTGCCCCTTGCGCACATAGTTCTCAACGATCATGTCCGTCTTGATCACGCCGCTGACTACCTTGAAGAAGCTGATCCGGCCCGTAAACGGATCGCTCATCGTCTTGTAAACAAAGACTGCGGCCGGCTCATTGTCTGCCACCCGCCGCAGCACGATCCCGGTATCGATATCGACTCCGTTGCCGCGCCCGCTGCCTACCTCAATCGGCCCATGATGGCTGCTTCCCCCATTACGCTGTCCGTTTCCACCTCCATTCGCGCCGTTGGCGGAGTCATTTTCGCCATTCGCCGCGCCCGCCACGGTCAATTCCTTCTGCTCCACCTGCGGCCCGCTCACCGCGATCGGCGCCCGCTCAGACGCCGCCGGTGCATACACCTTCAAAAAATCCAGCAAATGATCCGTCGCCACGTTGGTCTCGCCGCTCGTAAACAGCACCGGGAAAATCCGATCTTCGCGAATCGCCTCATGCAGCGCCGTAATCAGGTGCTGTTCCGGAATCGTCCCCTGCTCAAAGAACTCCTCCAGCAGCTCGTCCTTCCCCTCGGCCACCAGTTCCACCAGCGCCTCATGCGCCGACCGCGCCATGGCCAGCATCCCGCTCGGTACTTCGCCGATTCGCCCACGTCCGTCGCCATTCGGCTCATAGAAGAAGGCCTGCATCGTCACCAGGTCGACCACCCCATGAAAGCCCTCCGGACCGGTCACCGGCAGTTGCACCGGCACGCACGTCCTTCCCCAGCGCTCATGCAGATCCTCCATCAGCGCCGACAATCCCTGCCCGCCCCCGGCCCGCGGAGAATCCATCTGGTTCAGCACCACCATGCGCGGCAGGTTGAACTCCTCCGCCCACTTCCAAACCCGCTCCGTCACGGCTTCCACGCCATTCTGCGCATTCACCACCACCAGCGCCGCCTCCACCGGCAGCATAGCCGCCCGCGCTTCGTGTGAAAACATGTGAAATCCCGGCGTGTCCACGAGATTCACCTTCACGCCTTGCCACTCGGCAAACGCCACGCAGTTCTGCATCGTCGTTCCACGCGCCACGTCTTCTTCGTCATACGCGGTCACCGCGGAACCATCCTGAACCCTGCCCCGAACCGTGGTCATCTTCGCGGCATGCAGCAGCGCGGCAATCAACGTCGTTTTGCCACTGTGCGCATGCCCCACTACACCTACGTTGCGGATCTCACTTCCCTGGTACGTTCTCATGGATATCTCCTTGTAAGACGGGGTGCTGTTGGAAGGAATGAGTAGAAAAACAACGATCGTATCCCCCAGCTCACGCGGATACGCGTCCCGCGCCAGTCCAGGGAATTCGTGATAACGTCCGCTTGGGCGTTTGGGTTGACCCTCGTCCTGAGCCCGGTGAAAGCCCGGAAGGGTCCTGGACTGCGGAGCGCAGTCCATCGACTTGTTCTGCCGTCCTCCGTCATGCGGACAACTCCGGCAGGCGCAATCGCAAAGCTTCGTGCCTCTGCATCGCGTCGTCATTGAAGAGTCCGAAGCCTATCACACCCGGCAAACCAACCTCAACGCTCGCCGTCACACCTTTGCAACAATTCCGGAGATGTCCACTAACCCTGGGTCTTGCTTTCCCAGCCAGAACGATGCGCTACCCTCAAGCCATGAAGGCCGAACGCCTAAACAGCTTGTGGAAACAACTCGATTTGAGAGGCTTTGTAAAGGGCACGACTTCAGTCGTGCCGAATAAAGCCAACAAAATGAACGGGCTTCAGTCCCTGCCAACTACAAAGCCTCATCAAACGCGGCAAACCAGCCTTTTTCCGCAGCCGATAGGGCCGAGCAGTGAAGGCCGAATCATGAAAGCCAACCAATGAAAATTGTCCTCGCCCTTTGCGTCCTCCTTCTTCTCGCGCTCTCCCTCTTCGCTGATTACAAGTGGAAGCAGTGGATCGCCGCGCGCAAGCGCGAACGCGATGCTGATCCTCAGAGTTAACCCTCGGCATCGATCGTTTCCTTTGCCGTTGCGTCCTCAGCCGCGCCAGCAAGAAATCCAATCTCTCCTCATCCTCAACACCCGTTACAATAACCACGAGGACAACGTCCAAAGCCTATGCTTCGCACCGATCTGCTTCGCACCGCTTTCGCCTTCGCGGCCCTCGGCCTGATTCCCTCTGCCCACGCGCAATTCGGCGGACCGGCCTCCGCACCCACCACCCAGGTCCACGACCCCACGGCCCTCAAGCCGCCGCCAGGCGCTCGCGTGGCCATCATCGAGTTCGAAGACATGGAATGCCCCGACTGCGCCCGCGCCAATCCGCTCCTCCGCGAAGCCGCCGGCAAGTACAACATCCCCTGGGTGCGTCACGATTTCCCCCTGTCTTTCCACGTCTGGAGCTTCCAGGCCGCCGTCAACGCTCGCTGGTTCGATACAAAGTCCAAAAAACTGGGCGATGAATACCGCGACGCTGTCTTTGCCAGCCAGCCCTCCATCACCACCCTCGACGTCCTGCGTACCTTCACCGAAAAATTCGCCGCCGACCACAAAATCAGCCTGCCCTTCGCTCTCGATCCCCAGGGCAATCTCGCCGCCGGAGTCAAAGCCGACTTCGCCCTCGGCCAGCGGGTTGGCATCGAACACACCCCCACCATCTGGGTCGCCACCGCCAATTCCAAAGGCGCTCCCTTCGTCGAAGTCGTCGACCGCAGCAAGCTCTTCCAACTCATCGACCAGGCCCTCGCCGACACCCGCGCCAGCAAGTAACCCTCCTGACGAGCACGTCCTTCAGTGTGCCCCATCCATCCCGCGCATTTTGCGGGATGGGTGGGATTGGACTCAGCCCGACCGGCGTATCCCAGCGCGTTCCACTGAACAATTCGTGAGCAAAAAAGCAAATCCATCCCGCTATTCCAGGCAGAAGCGTTCAACAACGCACTGGAGGCAGCCAATGATCTTCTATGGATGGGGAAGAAAGTCCGTACCACTCACCAACGCCGGAACCGCGCTCTGCTCACACTGCGGCGATGCCCGCCCGTTCCAGATTTTCCTGAACTACACCTACATGCATCTCTACTGGATCTTCGGCGCCGTCCTGCGCCGCAAGTATATCGTCGCCTGCAGCACATGCAGCCACGGCTTTATCCTCGACAAGAAGCAAGCCAGGAACGCCGTCCCCGCCAACACCGCGAATCCCGTACCCTTCATGCAGCGCTGGGGCCTGGCCGTCTTCGCCGCCGGCATCGCTCTCATCATTTACTTGAAATAGCCGCAACCGCCGCCCCCACTTGCCATCGGCGAACAGCTTTTCTATCGTGACTTCTCTACGCCGTCCGCCGGCAGACTTGTTGGAAAGGGATGATTTGCAAAGGCCAACAGGGACGGTGACCGTCGCCTCTGGGGTGGATATTCGGACTGCGCCTGAGCTAGTCGCCCGTATGAATCTGCACCAGCTCCGGCTGCCCGGCCGTTTCCCCGGAGCCAGCCTTAGGCGAACGCCCTGGAGAAACCGACCGCGTCTGCGGCGCCCGCCAGTGATCGATGTAGCTGATCTGGTGCACGCAGCTCACAGTGCAGTTCGGCGAACAGGCTTTCGCCGTCCACATCTCCCGCATCACT
>Ga0182030_10026859_pt1 | contig 10386 bp, 16 predicted proteins | sample 812S3MmetaG_FD_121299 | JGI IMG/M metagenome (GOLD analysis project Ga0182030, IMG submission 121299) | Permafrost microbial communities from Stordalen Mire, Sweden - 812S3M metaG (Illumina Assembly) | ecosystem: Environmental > Terrestrial > Soil > Wetlands > Permafrost | place: Sweden... | reverse complement strand
AGTCGATGGCGATCTATCACCTGTCGGTCAAGCCGATTAGTCGCGCCGGCGGTCGCTCCGCGACCGCTGCCGCCGCGTATCGCTCGGGCGAGCTCGTCCACGATCTGACCTCCGATGAAGTGTTCGACTACACGCGCAAGCGCGGCGTCGAACACTCCGAGATCGTGCTGCCCACGGCCGCCGCTCGAGCGGATATCAATTGGGCCCGCGATCGGCAGGCGCTGTGGAATGCAGCCGAGATCGCCGAGGTCCGAAAGGACGCGCGGGTCGCTCGGGAGTACGAGGTCGCGCTGCCGCATGAGTTGAACCGGGGCCAGCGGGTCGAGCTCGTCCGAGCTTTTGCCGGTGAGCTCGCGAATCGGTACGGGGTGGCGGTGGATTTCTCGATCCATGCGCCGCACCGATCGGGCGATGAGCGCAACCATCATGCCCACATCATGGCAACCACGCGGGAGGTCACGGCCACCGGATTGGGTCCTAAGGCCGCCATCGAATGGTCGGATACGGACCGGCGAAAGAAGGGACTGGAGCCGGCCAAAACGGAAGTCAAAGCGATCCGGGAACGGTGGGCGGCGCTCACCAATGAGCACCTTCTGGAGCGTGGGATCGAGGTACGGGTTGACCATCGGAGCTTGCAGGACCAGGGCATCGATCGGGAGCCGCAGAGTCATTTAGGGCCGGCTGTGTCGGGCATGGAACGGCGCGGGATGGAGACCAAGGTCGGGAAACGGATTTCCTGGGAGATGCAGGCCGCGGCGCAAGCGCGGCTCGAGCGGGCGGCGGAGATTGGGAAACTTGCGCGGGAGCGCGAGCAGCTGCAACTCTCGACCTTGGATTTGTCCGGCGATTTGAAACTCGCTAAGGAGGAGCGTGCGCGGGCGGCGCCGGAAGCCAAAGCGAAGGACACTGCCGATATGAGCCTGGCCGAGCGATTGGATATGCTCTCCGATGAGGTCGCCAAACGTCTGGAGGCCGAGGCCGCACCGGAGCGTGCGGCCCGGGAGGAAGAGGCTCGCCGGCGGGCGCTGGATGTCACCCAGCAACAGGACCTCGAGCACGGCCGGGGACGATCGCGCGGCCGATCGATCGGCGATGATGATGATGAACTTAAGCGAAAGTTGGATCGCGGAAAGGACTTCGGACTAGAGCGCTAACGTTTAAAGGACCAGGCCCATGAGTGAGGCTGCAGGAAGCGATTTGGACAAGGCCGCCGAGCTCGTCGGGACGGTGAAGCAGTTTTTAAAGGTCATGGAGGCGCGCAGCGCCGAGCTCGTCAATGAGCAAAAAGCAGACCTTATTTTAAATCGCGAGCAGCTCGCGAAACTCCGGGAATTGATGGGGAAGCTCGTCACCGCCGCGCAGGCTAGCCAAAAAGAATTAGGGCATTTCCTGGAGGAAGATGTTCGCGGTCTGATTCTCGCTCACGTCGAGGATGCGGCTAGCGCCGCCGGCCGTGCTCAGGCTCAACAGTTTGGGAAAGAAGTCGCGGCCGAAGCACGCAAGGCGCTCGAGGACGGGGCTGCTCAAGCAAACAGCGCGGCCCGATCGTTGCAACTGGCCTCTCAGCAGTTGCGCCGGCAGAGCACGCTGCGCGTCGCTGGCGTCACGGCCGGCTGCAGCTTCGGCATCTTGGCCGCCGTGATCGCCGCGGCGTGGCTCTATCTGCCCTCAAAATCGGAGATGGAATCGCTGCGCGCGGAGCGTGAACAGCTGCAGGCCTCGATCGATAACTTAAGCAACCACGGCGGGCGTTTGAAGTCCTCGATGTGCGGCGCCGCCGGCGAGACGAAGCGGTTTTGCGTGCTCATTCCCGCGCACCCCATGACCTGGAATAGCGTGGACACTAAGGAAGCGGTGTATGTCGTCCCGGTCGGATACTGAGTATTCGAATCGAGTTCGCGGCACTGTGAAATAATGCTATCGGCAAATCAATTTAAATATCTGGTGTTCGGCATCGCGGGAGCGGTGATCGTCGTCGGGGCTTTGGCGGTGAACCGTTCTGAGCGGGCAAAGATTCGTCGACGCCTGGGTGATCGTCGATCCATAAGTGACAGAGAATTCTGCTCGGCATTTTCATTGGCGGCGGAGGCGGAAACTGCCATCGTCGTGCGTAATCTTCTGAAACCCTATCTTTTAGTCCCAGTCGACCTAGCCCATCCAGATGACAAACTCTGTGCAGATTTAGGGTTAGGTGCGCAGGATGGTCTGGACGCCAATTTTTTCGTTAGGGATGTAGAAAAAGCGACTGGTATAAAGATTCCCGACAAGGACGCAGAAAGGATGCTCACTCTTCGAGACATTGTGTCATTTGTGCACGCTGAAAAATTGCATGACCGTGGAACAGGTTGATCCAATCACGGTCGTCGCAGGACATGAGCGGCTAACCAGCAAATTTGGCCGTTGGCCGTCATTCCACGACGCAGAGGTTGTGGATCTTCATTTGTGGCGCGGTGAAGTGAAGCCGGGGGAGTGGGATGACAGCAATGTGTTTCCGGTCCTAACCGTCAAGCTGCGCATACTAGAAGCAACACAGATAGGTGCGACCGACGCAGGCCATGACGTACTTGCCACGCTTCGCTTTCACGATGTTGACGATTTGAAGCTTGAAGGATTCAATCACGTCAATCAAATCGTTGAATTATCCCTTTCGATTCAACCGCGCGGCGCGTTCACCGATGGCAGTCCGCTTCCACCATACATCGTTGTTGAGTTTAAAAGCGGTTTTGGAATAGCTGCATCGTTCAAGTGCTTTCGCATTGAAGTGCTCGACGCGGCGCACTTTTCTCATCCATGAAACAAAGTTCCCTGCTCAAATTCCAGTCCTCTGAATTTGCCGTGATTCCCGGAGAAGATGAGGAAACGAACCCCGGTATTTACGGTAAGGCTCTTGCTGTGTGGCTAGGCGAGCGACTCCGCGCGGTCGGCGTCTGTGCGGGGACCGTCATTGGGGAGGATTTTGGTTGGTGCGTGCCGGTAAAGTCGCCGCCGTATTCTCTTTACGTTGCTTGCGCAAACGATCACACAGTCGATCATTGGCAAATATTCACCTTTTCCGAGGGCGGCCTAATAAGTCGCATTTTGAGGAAAGACAAAAGTACCAAGCTTCTGGCTGATTTGTTCGCAACTGTACGGACATGTCTTGAATCATCCTCCATGGTTCAAGGGCTCCGCGAAGAAAAGATATTTTGAAAACATATCCTCACATCCGCGAGGACGGGACGATTGCTTACTTCGAGATATCGAATGCCTTCCCGTGGTCGTGGGGCTTCATGCGTCGCGTGCTGACCTCCGTGCAGGGGGTATCCGATTTCAAGCGGGCTAGGTCCAATGATGATCGCTTTGCTTTTATATATCGCGGCCGATCTTGCGTAGTCCAAGAACCTTTCGGTGACAATAGCCGTTATTGGGTTGGGCCTGCTGAAACAGATCCCCCTATTGATATGACAGCCGTACGGGATGCATTTTCGCAATTCCGGGTTCAGTTCACATTCGATCCAGATTTCAGAAGCAGTACTCGTCTTGCGCGACTGAGATTGGCGTTATACGCGTTGGGGTGCTTATTCATATTCGCGATCTTCTTCAGCACTTCCGCCAGACTCGACGATATGAATGTGAGCACGGAAGAAAGGGTCGCAATTTTTTCATGGACAGACCTAAGACTGCGATTTTATGTTGGTGGTGCCCTATGTTCTTTCTTGGCCGCCATTGTGCTTTCGATCTGGCCGCGGCCCAGGCGAGGAGAGAAGATTTGAATTGGAAGAGGCCAGTTTTCATTTGGGGGCTAATTGGCGGGCTCGTGCCAATCTTCTGGGGAATCCTCGGCTTTATTCTATTTAACATGAAGCAATCGATGTGGTCAGACTTGTTCTGGTCGGCGGTATATTTGACTTGTCCTCCGTGGTTGTTGCCTGAGAATGCTTTTTCCGAGTGGATCACTCCGCCGCTTAACGGGGCGCTCTATGGGGGAGTGGCGCTTTTAATTGTGCTTATCAGAAGGCGAGCAGGCGGTATTTGGATGGCTTTGTTTGTCGGCGTCTTGTTGACCGCTTTCCTTGCCGGCGCAGCCTACGTTGCCGACATGTTCCATGCCGCCACCCTTAGCTCGTATCTCTTTTGGCCCAACAGCCTCCTGCAGGGCCTCGCTCCTTGCATTCCTTTGAACAACGGCAAGGCAGATTTATGCGAAGGCTCCCCGACGTCCGCGTCTTTCCCATAAAGAGCCGTTAATGGGAGTGTTATATTCGCCTCCATGGCCAAAGCCCTTAAGAAACCCGCAGCGGCGAAACGCGCGCCAACACCCGTAAACGGGAAAGTTCGCCCAGGGCGACGCAATAGGAAAGCATCAGAGCCGAGATCTCGAGCAGCCCCCTCCCCTTCTATCCCCCCACGGAGACAATCTAATCTGGATCGGCGCACCCGCGAATACCTGACGCCGGCGGAGGTCGAGAAGCTTCTGCAGGCCTCGAGCAAGGTGGGCCGCCACGGTGCGCGCGATCGGACGCTCATCCTCCTTGCCTACCGCCATGGACTTCGGGTCTCCGAGCTCGTCACGATGCGCTGGGAGCAGATCGACCTCAAGGCCGGCCTGGTCCACGTGTCACGTCTCAAGAACGGCGTGGCCTCCACTCATCCGATCCGCGGTCCCGAGCTGCGGGCGCTCCGGGAGCTCCGCCGCGACTACCCCGAGACGCCGTATTTGTTCGTGACCGAGCGTGGCGGACCCATGACGCCGGCGACGGCGCGCAAATTAATCGCCCGCGCCGGCGAGCTCGCCAAACTCCCCTTCCCTATCCACCCGCACATGCTGCGGCACTCCGCTGGCTACAAGCTCGCGAATGAGGGGCACGACACGCGCTCGATTCAGCAATACCTCGGGCATCGAAACATCACACACACGGTGCGCTATACGGAATTAAGTCCCGATCGGTTCAAGGGGTTTTGGAAAGATTGATTCCCATGACCGGGACTTTTTCGATTGGAGAAGTTAGCCCAAGTCTTTCGAGGCCTTCGCGACACTGGCGCCAACTTTCGGAATTTAGGCGTACGGAGCTGCGGGGCATTTTAAAAGTCGGCTGGCTAGTCTGGGTCTTTCCGGTATTTAGAAAACCATATCGAGAGTAATACGAAGCCGACGTTTCAACATTCGTCATGGATATTGTTACGGGGAACAACGGTTTGGAAATGGCACTGAGACGTGCGAGCAGGAGCGCTGCACCGAGTCCTTGTCGCTGTAGGTAGGGGGTTACCATGCCAAAAATTAGCCAGGCGTGGCTTTTTCTCCAATTTAGCGCCCATCCAATTCCACCAATGGCCACGGGGCTGTCTTCCAAGCAGAGGACGAGCTTTAAGTAGCTGGGATTGCGCAGAAATAATTCAAACTCTCCCAAAAAACCTTCTGGAAAGTTGCCCGCTTCATTTTCTTTATAAATGGCTATGCATGCATCTTGATCGCTTGTGCGCATGGTGCGTAGCGTGGTCCCTTCCGGGATTGGCTTATGCGCGGCCATCTCGAAACGCCCAGGGCGCGAAAACAAAGACTGAAAAGACGACAGAACATTCATGCGGAGATTTGACTGAGTGATTAAGGCCTACGCGTCACGGCGGTCATTGCTCTCTTGTGCTCGACCGCGAGCGCTTCGCGTATGTCATCGATAGTGAATGCTCTAGAAGGATCGGCTTTTAATCGGTCGAAAGCCGGTGCGATTTGCTCATGGAGCCACGATTCGATCGCTGTGTTCTCGAGAAGCCCTTTTGGCTTAATGAAGTCCATCGCAGAAGCCCCTGCCGAATGCTTTTTCGATGCGTTTCAATGTATGTGCGATTTCGCCCTCGTCGCCATCGATGAGAATGGCGGCGAAATATTCGACAGCGAAATCAGGGTCGCGCTGAAAGCGCTCGATGGTCGCGGATTCGTGCGAGCGTGTCAGCGCAGTAATCATGCGACGAATTCAAGTACTTCGGTTTGAACATTGCGCTCGATCTGACTGGCTTCTTTGGTCAAATTAATTTGCATCGCGATATAGGCAACGTCGAGCAAAGATTGCTGTATGGGATAAGCGCGTTCCTTGAGCCATTGGAGTATGGGGCTTAGGTGCCACAGCGCAGCGCTACCCTCGTGCATCGCGATCGGAAACGTATCCTTGTGCGTAATCGAGAGCTTTCGCATGTTCTGTCGAGTCACGCCGACCAATTCGGCGATTTCTGTCAGCCCTACAAAATCTGGCGCGACCTCAAGTAATTTGGCGGTTGGGATAGCGTGTCTCACCTCTTCCAGCGCACTGAAAACAGCATGCTTTGCAGACTCCGCTTCGCGAGTGAAAACCAAAGCAATACGACCAGTTTGCCCGATGCCGACCAAAGCGTCGTTGCATCCAGCAGCACCTAGGCGCTCGACGAGCTGGTCCATGTTCGGACTTCCCGCGGCGAGCGTGAACTTCAATGTGAACTCAAATTCCATCATCACTCCGAATCGGATTTCTTTGCCGCATCCTCTTCTTGCTTCCGTGTTGTGCAGTTATCAACCACTCGTTTTAGTTGCCGCGCATGATTGCCGGCATTTTTCGGCGTACTCCAAATACTCGCTATACAAAATTCACCGCAACGACATTCGGCATCATTGTAGGGACAGTACATTTTGCCCCAGGCGTGGCTACCGCCGAGTTCTATGCGCCACCCGCTGTCTTCCGCGTGCCGTAGAGCTTCTTCAACTTCTTTCTTCGGATGCCGAGCTCGAGCCATGTTGACTATGTCCACACTATTGTTGGGGCATGAGGTTGTCAAGTGACAACCGTGCAGTTGAGGCAATCTAGGCTTTCAGAGCCCTTCCGGCCACTTGTTGACATATTATAGCATTTGTATAGGATGCAACGGGTAGAGGTGCATAGGTGTATACATGAATACCGCGCTGATGATAGTTGCTGTGGTGGCTGAAAAAGGCGGTGTCGGCAAGACCACCCTCTCGCTTACGTTGGCTGTGGCGGCGGTTCAGGCGGGGCGCAAAGTAGCTGTACTCGATACCGATCCTCAATCGACTGCTTCAAAGTGGACTGATCGCCGCGATGCGGAAATGCCCTGGGTCGTCCCGACGCATGCCGCACGGTTGGGCGCTGCCATCGAGCAAGCGCGTGTTCAAGGCATCGACTTCATTGTTATTGACACCCCGCCCCACTCCAGCGCGGATGCCACTGAGGCAGCGCGCCGCGCTGACTTGGTGCTGGCGCCTGTAGAACCGCATTTGTTCACGCTCGAGACGCTGCCCAAACTTGCGGACCTATTGAAAATTGCCGGCACGGCCCCGGCCCTAGTGGTGGTCAATAAAGCCGCTGTCCAAGGCACTGAGGCGCGAGATGCCATTGAGCACGTAAAGGCTCAAGGGTTCGATGTGTGCCCTATCGTGCTCTATTTGCGGGCTGCTCATCGTCACGCAGGAAATGTCGGCAAGGTCGCCGCGGAGCACGAACCTCGGGGAAAAGCCGCTACCGAGGCACTACAGTTATACGAGTATACAGTTAACCAAATTACCAGGAGCCGGGAACATGCCGAAACCGAACCCACTCGCGCAAGGGCTTAACCAGTCGCGCCGAACAGCCACCGCTGTCGTTGCAGCACCTGATTTGTCGGCGACCAGGGCAGGGAGTGCGGGATCGCGTACGGGTCGAGTTTTGGTCGGTGGCCACTTTGCTTCTGAGGTCCAAAGGGCCCTGCGCATCATCGCGGCCGAGGAGAGCACGACGGTGCAGGCATTATTGGCGGAGGGCATCAATACGGTCTTTGCCAAGCGTAGTAAGCCGGAAATTGCCGGGCTGCCGACGATCCGAGGCGTATAAACGTAGCTGTGTATACAGGTATAAGTGCAAAAGAATTTCGCAGGGAAGGGGATCGAATTGGGGGATAAAACAGACAACGACGAGGGCGGTCCGCGGCCGGTATTGGAGTTGCTTCCCAGCGGCCTCAAGCTCCCGAGCGCACAGAAGCGCCGACTGCTTGAGTTGCCGCCCCCGGATGCTGACGACGCCATCCTGTATCAGCACACCGTGTTGTGCCAAACCTGCCTGCCATACCGCGATCCGGGAGATGAGATTCGCCTTTGGTCACGCCGCAATGGCTATGTGAAGCTCGAACTTCAAGCGGGCAGGGCGTACGACGGTCGGGTAGATGACTTCGTGGACGTTGGATTGCCCTTTGGACCCAAGCCCAGGCTCGTCCTGTACCACCTGAATGCGGAGGCACTGCGCACCCAATCGCCGGTGCTCGAGCTGGAAGACAGTCTGACCGCGTTCGTGAAGCGCACTCTGGGTTTGGACACCAAGGGCCGCAACATTCGTACCGTCAAAGACCAACTCTCCCGGCTTGCGGCCTCGGATTTTCGGATCGGCACCAGTAAGGACGATCGCTCTCTGACTCTCAAGGGCTCGATCGTGGAAGGCTTTGAAATCTGGACGCCGCGGGATGCGAAGCAGCGGGTGCTCTGGCCTTCCACCATTCAGTTCTCGACGCGGTATTTTGAAAGCTTGATGAAGCATGCGGTGCCGCTCAACGAGACGGCCATTGCTCGACTGTCACACAACGCCATGGCGCTCGATGGCTACACTTGGCTGGCGCAGCGTCTACATCGGGTCGAGGAGGGCAAGACGGTGCTCGTGCCTTGGACGTCATTGTGGGAACAGTTCGGTCACGGCTACGCCCAAATCCGCGAGTTCCGCCGAGTATTTAAGCGCACGCTCAAACAGGTGAAGGTCGTTTATCCGGAAGCAAAATTTGACCTTACGCACCGAGGGATGACGTTGCAGCACAGCCGGTCCCCGGTGGGGAAGCGACTGTTACCGATGAGCCGTGAAGGCTAGCCTGTCGGCCACGGCCACTTTGTCGCGCTGACATGAATAACCCTGTGGACTCAGCAAGTTATCCACGGCCACTTTGTCACGCTTTTCACGGCCACTTTGTCACGCTTAAGGCTCAAAAGTCACGGCCACTTTGTCACACAATCCTATAGTTAAGAACCTATAGGTTTCCTATAGCTGTTCGTTTCTCTCTGTTAATAACTTCAAGCCGCAGACCCCAGCACCGCCTCTTAGGGGGCTAACGCCCCCTGCCGGCTCGATCGCTACGCGATCCCCAACCCACCCGGCATACCCCCAACTAAGGAGCGCGCTACCGCGCGCAAATTTCGATGCGACCCATGCGGGTCGCCGAAATCCGGTTTGGCAAAAAGAGATTCACCTCGAATCCGGCGGCAGCACCAGATTTTCCGTGACGCTCAAAAATCGATGAACCAGGCGGCCGGAGAAGAGCGGAGGAGGGCGATCCTAAAGGCTGAGGTAGTTCGGCTCATGTAAGGATGAGAAATCCGTTTCTCGGGCTTCCTGGGCGGTCGACGGTAGCCCTGGGGTGGCGCCGCGGCGCCCTTGTTTGGTTTGGGCTGACGCCCAAGCCAAAAAGCATCGGCTATCACGCTGGCGACTTCGCCGGCAGATCGAAGAGCGCGCGATCGTCGGGGCGGACGAGGTGAGCGTCGAGCCAGGCCTGCAGGGTGTCGTGCTCGAGCTCGTGCTGGTCGATGCGTGCAAGCACCGTGGCGCCGATCAAGATTTTCCGGCGCGTGTCGTCCTTGCGAGCGCGGCGGTTGGTAAGGGCGCGCGCCCTGGCGTCGATGCGTTGCTGCCTGACTTTGAGTTGCTTCAGTTTGGTTTCGAGCGAGCTGATGCGTTCGTCGAGCTTTGGCATGTCGCGCCTCCGTTAATTGTCGTTCAGGTCCTTGAGTGCTCGCCTGGTTGTTCGCGCGCTCGTGGTTTTATCACGCGTCGGCGCTTAGGTGGCAGACGGTCGCGCGTATTTGGGCGTCGCCGGGAGTGGTGTGCCCTGCTTGCCACTTTCCGTAGCAGCTCGGTATGCGCGGCGCATGGCACGAAGACCGCGCGCGGGTGCTTGCGTGCCGAGTGAGCGAGGCGTAATCTCACCCCGCAGTGGTACGAAGGGCGCACTTACGAGTTGTTACGGCACCTTCGGTGCCTCCACAACTCTAGTCGGCCTTCGGCCTCCTCGTTGCGCCAAGGGCTACGGCTTACGCCTTCGCCCCTGGACCCAAGAGGATTGGGAGCAGCGCGCCGCTAGCTGTCGTCCCCCTCGTTGGGGTGACGAGCCATCGGTGGTCGCTGCTGGGAAGGGCCGACTCGAAATCACTGCGTGATTTCAAATCGGCCCAGGAAGCGGAACGTGCATTCGGAGTCGGCGCCGATCGCGCTGGCGGCGGATTGATGAGGAGGCAGTCGATGGCGATCTATCACCTGTCGGTCAAGCCGATTAGTCGCGCCGGCGGTCGCTCCGCGACCGCTGCCGCCGCGTATCGCTCGGGCGAGCTCGTCCACGATCTGACCTCCGATGAAGTGT
>Ga0182030_10026858_pt1 | contig 10386 bp, 9 predicted proteins | sample 812S3MmetaG_FD_121299 | JGI IMG/M metagenome (GOLD analysis project Ga0182030, IMG submission 121299) | Permafrost microbial communities from Stordalen Mire, Sweden - 812S3M metaG (Illumina Assembly) | ecosystem: Environmental > Terrestrial > Soil > Wetlands > Permafrost | place: Sweden... | reverse complement strand
TCGACAATCTTCTCGCCAGCATGGAGGCGCGCCGCAATGGCGCGGCGCCCTGGCTCGGCTCATTGCTCGACGAGAGCCGTGAGAAATTCGCCAGCGCCGGCCTGCCCAACCGGCGCGTCGAAGCCTGGCGCTATTCGGATCTCGCCAAGGCCCTGCACGAGACGGTCGTGCTCGACGTTCTGGCCGACGCTCCGCCCGAACTGACGGGCGCCTGCGTCGCGGCTTTCGAAGACGGCGTGCTGGACGATTCACTATCCTCCTATTGCGCCATGGGCGCCCAGCCCCTGCGCAAGGTGCTGGCGGATAAGGACTCCATCGCCGCCAACCTGATCGGCAAGATCAATCCGCAGCATGATCATCCGATCATCAATCTCAACACCGCCCTGATGGAGGAAGGCCTCGTCCTGCATGTGCCGAAAGGCGTGACGCTGGCGACCCCGCTGCATCTGCGTTTCAACTGGAGCGGCGTCGAGGCGCAAGGCGCCGACGGACGGCATCTGCGCATCCTCATCGTGCTCGAAGAAGGCGCGCAGGCGACCCTGTTCGAAACCCACGACGGTTCGCCAAGCTTCGCCACCATCGTCACTGAATTGAGCCTCGCGGCCAATTCCAAGCTGACCCATGTGCGGTTGGAAAACTTCGGCGCCGCCGCGCGGCAAACCGCCGCGACTGTCGCCGATATTGGCCAAGGCGCCCTTTATCGCAGCTTCTATTTCTCGCAGGGCGGCCATTTCGCCCGCCACGAGGCGCTGCTCAAAATGTCCGGCGAACAAAGCCACGCGGAAATCGACGCCGCCTATCTGGTCGCCGACAAGCGTCATTGCGACAACACCACCGTATTTTTGCACGCCGCCCCAAATACTTCGTCCAAGCAGACCTTTCGTGGCGTGCTCGCCGGGGCGGGCCGCGGCGTCTATCAGGGCTGCGTCCAGGTGGCGCAGGCGGCGCAAAAAACCGACGCCAAGCAATTGAGCCGCGCGCTTTTGCTGTCGCACAAGGCCGAAATCGTCACCAAGCCGGAACTCGAAATCTACGCCGACGACGTGAAATGCAGCCACGGCGCGACGGCGGGCGAACTCGACGCCAACGCCCTGTTCTTTTTACGCGCACGCGGAATCCCGGAAACCGAGGCCCGCGCCATGCTGGTCGAGGCTTTCCTCGGCGAGGCGCTCGACACCATCGAAAACGAGGGCTTGCGCGAACTCGCCTCCACCCGCGCCCATTTGTGGCTGTCGCGTCATGCCGGCGAGGCGACCCATGTTGAATAACGCCCTCGCTCTTCCCGCCACGCCGGTTTTCGACGTTTATGCGGCGCGGGCGGAATTCCCGATCCTGTCGCGGCAGGTCTATGGCAAGCCCTTGGTCTATCTCGACAATGGCGCCTCGGCCCAAAAGCCGAAAGTCGTGCTCGACGCGATCATGGCCGGCTATGCCGAGACCTATGCCAACGTGCATCGCGGCGCTCATTTCCTGTCGGGCGAATCCACCGTCGCCTTCGAAAAGGCGCGCGAATCGGCGCGCAGCTTCGTCAACGCCGCCCAAGTCGAGGAAATCATCTTCACCAAGGGCGGCACCGAGGCGATCAACCTCGTCGCCGCCGGCCTCGGGGCCGACATTGCCGAGGGCGACGAGATCATCATCTCCGAAATGGAGCATCACTCCAACATCGTCCCCTGGCATTTTTTGCGCGAGCGTAAAGGCGCGACCCTGCTGTGGGCGCCGCTGGCCGCCGACGATTCCTTCGATCTCGACGCATTCTCGAAATTGCTGTCGAAGAAAACCAAACTCGTCGCCATCACCCACATGTCCAATGTGCTGGGCACGGTCACGCCGGTGGCCGAGATTGTCCGCATGGCCCATGCGGTCGGCGCCAAGGTGCTGATCGATGGCTGTCAGGGCTCTGTGCATGACATCGTCGATGTGCAGGCGCTCGATTGCGACTTCTACGTCACCACCGGCCACAAGCTCTATGGGCCGACCGGCATCGGCTTTATCTACGGCAAATATGACCTGCTCGCGCAGATGCAGCCCTATCAGGGCGGCGGCGAAATGATCGCCGACGTGTTCAAGGACGGCATCACCTATGCCGAACCGCCGCATCGCTTCGAGGCCGGCACGCCGCCGATTGTCGAGGCCATCGGCCTCGGCGTGGCGCTGGACTGGATGCAGGCTCTCGACCGCGCCGGCGTGGCCACCCATGAAGCCGCCCTGCTCTCCCATGTCACCGAAGAGATCGATAAACTCGGCGGCGTGCGCATTTTCGGCCGCGCCCCCAACAAGGGCGCGATCGTGACCTTCGAGATCGCGGGCGCCCACGCCCATGACGTTTCGACCATTCTCGACCGCGCCGGCATCGCCGTGCGCGCGGGCACGCATTGCGCCCAACCGCTCATGACCAAACTGGGCGTGACGGCGTCGGCCCGCGCCTCTTTCGCCCTCTACAATACGCATGAAGAGGTCGAGGCTTTCGTTAAGGGCCTTCGCCGGGTGAAGGAGTTATTCGCATGAATGAAGCCGTGCACCCCACCATCGCTTTCTCCGACGAAGCGGTGGACATGCCGGAATGGACCGGCGAACTGGAAGCGGACGTCATAGCCGCCATTCGCACCGTTTTCGATCCGGAAATTCCGGTCAATGTCTATGATCTCGGCCTCATTTACCGGGTCGACATCAGCAATCCGGCGGCGATAGACATTGACATGACCCTGACCGCGCCGGGCTGCCCGGTCGCTGGCGAAATGCTGCGGCGGGTCGAAAAAGCGGTGCTGCTGGCGCCCGGCGCGACGGGCGCCACGGTCCACCTGGTGTTCGACCCGCCGTGGGATGCGGCCAAAATGTCGGACGAAGCCAAGCTTGAGCTGGGAATGCTCTGATCCTTCCGATCCCTCCAAAAGATTGAGTCGATTCATGGACGAGCTTTTTGCGATCTGCCGCACCTTCGAAATCGACGATCACGACGCGCGGGGGTTTGTGCTCAAGCGCGTGGTCGCTGATGGCGAAAGCGAGCGTTGGCCGATTATCGTCACCCGCAAGGGCGCGAATTTCTATGGCTTCGAAAACAAATGCCCCCACGCCGGCGAACGCCTCGATGTGAACAGCGGCGAGTTCATGGACGAAGCCGGCAATTTTCTGATTTGCAGCAAGCATGGCTCGCAATTCGATCTCGACACCGGCTTTTGCTTCTCCGGCGCCTGCCAGAACAAGTCGCTGACTCCCATCAAGATCGTGGTTGACGACGGCGACGTCTGCGTGACCGGCGTGGAGCTGGCGGAAGAAGACGGCCTCGACCTCACCGATACCGATGCGCCCGAAGTCGTGATCACCGGCGATTGATTTTCTTGAAAACGAGTGGGAGCGACGCATGACCGATATGGCGGAACTGGCCAAACGCAAGAAGGCGCTGAATCTCGCCGTGGTCTATGTCGATCCCGAGGCCTTCGTCGACAACTATCTCGGCTGGCTGGAAATCACCGCCTTCATCAGCGCCTTGCGCGCTGGCCAGGTTCAGGCGCCGGCGGATGGACTGACGCCAGCGCTGACGCCGCAGCAACTGAAGAACGGCAGCGTCGACCATGTCGCCAAGGACGCCCTGTTTGCTTTTTGCATGACCGCGGCGCTGCAAGGCGACAAGGCGGCGGTCGACAAGGTCGAGGCCGGGCTGACCGCGCGCTTCGGATCGGATTTTCCCGGCGCGACCGCGCTGTGGAGCTTCCGTTCAAAGATCGACGAACCGGTGTCGCTAGAAGATCACGTCGGCCAAGCCGCGCAGAAAATGCTGGTCGGCGACTTGCCGCCGCCGCCCATGCGCGCCAAGGAAAACTGGAGCGCCGGCCTGCGCTTTTTCGAAAAGGCGCGCAAATCGAATTTCGCGCAGGAAATCATGTATCCGCTGGCGCGCTGGACGCGCGAAAAATGGACCGACACCCTGGAAAAGGGAGTCGCTTTCCTCGTTCACATCGAGGACAATGTGCCCGTGCTGCGGGAAGTGCTGGCCGAACCGCGCAATGACGAGTCTTTCGTCGCCACTGTGCTGCTCAAGATGGCGCCGTGCGTCGACATGGAACTCAACGACGACGCGCAGGGTTTCCTTCGCTCGCTTGCCAGACGGGCCTGAAAAAGATGACCTTCATCGCCATGAACCGCTTCCGCGTCGCGCTCGGCAAGGAGGCGGAATTCGAAGAGATCTGGCGCAGCCGCCAGAGCGACCTTCCCGCCACGCCCGGCTTCGTGGTTTTTCATCTTTTGCGCGGCGCGAGCGACGACGCCTCGACCCTGTTCGCCTCGCATACCATCTGGGAGACGCGCGGCCATTTCGAGGACTGGACCCGTTCGGAAGCCTTTCGCCGCGCCCATTCCGGCGCGCCGAAAAGCGCCGGTCTCTATCTCGGGCCGCCGCAGTTCGAGGGTTTCGAGGCGGTCTCCGAAACCCCCAAGGCTGTCTGACAAAATCCGACAGTCGTTGTTGCGACAATAACAGCCCCTCGCGCAATTTCTACAAAACCCGCCTTTTTCCCGCCGATTACAGCCCCTTTTGGCCCCGAATTCTTTGGCCCGACTTTCGCTATATGTATTCACCCAGAAGAAGCGGGACCGAACCTGACATGGGATAAGCAAGGAAAGATTATTGAGGAGACGAGGGCATGATCGCGTCCAAATTTGCGGCTTTTTTCGCCTCCTCAGCAACGCCGCTTGCGGTCATCCTCGGCACCAATGAAATCGCCTCCGCTGTCGCGGTCAAATTGCGCAAGGCCCATTTCAGCGTCATCCTCAGCCACGATCCCTATCCGCCGGTGATCCGGCGCGGCATGGCCTTCTACGACGCCCTGTTCGACGACCACGCCGTAATCGACGGCATCGAAGGCCAGCGCGCCGAAACCGCGATGGAAATCGCGGACATCGTCGGCGATGACAATCGTGTCGCGGTGACGCCGCTGCAATTGAGCGATCTCCTCGCCTTGCGCCGCATCCCGGTGTTGATCGACGCGCGCATGCAAAAGCGCCGCGTCACCCCGGACTTCCGCTTCTATGTCGGCCTGGCGGTGGGACTCGGCCCGAATTTCATCATCGGCGAGAATTGCGATATCGCGGTCGAGACGCGGCCGGTCAAATGCGGCGCAATTATCGAGACAGGCGCCACCGACGATTTCGACGGCGTCCCCAATCCGCTCGGCGGCGTCGGCAAGGAGCGCTTCACCTATGCCGAAGCCAGCGGCGTCTGGCATACGCCGCTCGACATCGGCGCGCGGGTGTTTCGCGGTTTGAGCCTGGGCAATCTGAATGGCGCGACGATTGTGGCGCCCCTCGATGGCGTGTTGCGCGGTCTGGCGCGCGACGGCGTTTTCGTGCCGCAAGGCGCCAAATTGCTGGAAGTCGATCAGCGCGGACGCCATGCGCGCTGGACCGGACTCGATGCGCGCGCCCGCCGCATCGCGGACTCCACGGTGCAGGCCATTCGTCAGGCGCAAAAAAGCCGCAAGCGGGCGCCGCGTTCCGCGCCGGCCGCGCTATAAAGGGCTCGCTTCCTCCGAACCGAATCGATGATCCCATGTCGGCGAATATTCCCCTCGCGCAACTCGAACGCCTGCTTTTTGACGACGCGCCCTATGGCGATCTCACCACTGACCTGCTTGGCATTGGCGCGCAACGCGGCCGCATGACTTTTTCCGCGCGAGGCCCGATGGTGCTGGCTTTGGCGACGGAAGCGGCGGAAATCCTTGAAATGGCCGGCGCCTCGGTCGAGCGGCTGGTCGAAGACGGCCAGGCCTTGACGCCGGGCCAGGAGTTCTTGCGCGCCGAGGGTCAGGCTGGCGCGCTGTTGCGCGGCTGGAAAGTTGCACAAACTTTGGTCGAGATCTGGTCCGGCGTGGCGACGGCGGCGCGCGAAATCGTCGAGGCCGCCCGCGCGGTTGCGCCGGACATCTGTGTGGCCTGCACGCGGAAGAACACGCCCGGCCTCAAGAATTTTTCCGTCGCCGCGATTCGCGCCGGCGGGGCCGAAATGCATCGCCTCGGCCTGTCCGAAACCATCCTGGTGTTTCCCGAGCATCTCGCCTTTGTCGGAGGCGAAACACTGGACAGCGTCGCGGCGCGCCTGCGACGCGGCGCGCCGGAAAAGAAACTGGTGCTGGAAGCGGCAACAATCGCGGAAGCGCTTTCGGCGGCGGAAGCGGGATTCGATGTGATCCAGGCGGAGAAATTTTCGCCCGCCGACATCGCCCTGTTGGCCAAACAATTGGCTGCGCTGACAAAAAGACCGATCCTCGCCGCCGCTGGAGGCGTCAACCGCGCCAACGCCGCCCAATATGCGATGGCGGGCGCGGATCTTCTTGTCACATCAGCGCCCTATGCCGCCCCGCCGCGCGACGTCTCTGTCGGCTTTACGCCCAGTAAGCATTGATCCATTTTTTGAATGAGTCCAAAATCGCGACATATTTGTTCAGCTTGCGACAAAATTAAGCGGCGCAATGGGACCGTGCCGCTTTTTTGACGTTTCCAAGCGGCCCTGTAAAGCCTATTTTACAACCCAAGAGCGACATTGCAGATAACTGACTGGGCCCTGGATGTGACGCCTTCCGTCCTTGAACCCGTCGCCAAGACTATGGAGAAGACGATCTTTCGGGATTATGCCAATAGATCGGGAGCCGAATAATGGCCTCTACGGACAAAATTCTCTTCGAGCCTGCCTACAAAGATGTCGCCCTCGCCGGGGTTTACGAAATTTCCAAGATCCTGACCGGCGCGCAATCTCTTGAGCGCACTCTGGGCGCTGTGATCGCGGTTCTCTCGTCCTTCATGCAAATGCGGCGTGGCTTCATTCTCGCCCTCGACGAAGACGGCGAGCCCGAAATCACCGCCTCCTCCGATAGCTCGGACAAGCCCAATGGCGCGAAAACCTTGCTGCCTCAAAAGGTGATCGACCATATCGTCGCCACCGGCGTGCCGCTGGTGATCGAGGATATTTCGACCCATCAATATTTCACCGGCACGGCCTATCGCCACCTGCTTCCGCCGATGACCAAGGTTTCCTTCCTGGGGGTGCCGGTCAAGGTGGACGGCGTTCCCAAGGGCACGCTGACGGTGGACCGCGAATGGAGCGGCAAGCTCGATTTCCGGCTGGAAGACGACGTGCGCCTGTTGACCATGGTCGCCAATCTTGTCGGACAGTCGATGCGCATGCATTTCCTGATCGCACGCGACCGCGACCGCCTGATAAAAGAGCAACACCGCCTTGAAAAGGCCCTGACCGATGTCCGTCAACCGGGCAAGGTGGCGGCGCCGTCGGCTGCGGGAAAATTCGACTTCATCGTCGGCGAAAGCCCGTCGATCAAGACACTGCTGCAACGCATCGAGATCGCCGCGCGCTCCAACGCCACCGTGCTTTTGCGCGGCGAGACCGGCACCGGCAAGGAGCTTTTCGCTCGGGCCATCCACGAAAACTCGCCGCGTGCGAAAAACGCCTTCGTCAAGGTCAACTGCGCCGCCCTGCCCGAAAGCGTGATCGAATCGGAATTATTCGGCCACGAGAAGGGCTCGTTCACCGGCGCGGTCAACCAGCGCATCGGCCGTTTCGAGCTCGCCAATGGCGGCACGCTGTTCCTTGACGAGATCGGTGAAATCTCAGCCTCCTTTCAGGCCAAGCTTCTGCGCGTGCTGCAGGAAGGCGAATTCGAGCGCGTCGGCGGAACCAAGACCCTGAAGGTCGACGTCCGCATCGTCTGCGCCACCAATCGCAATCTGGAAGAAGCGGTGTCGCGCAATGATTTCCGCGCCGACCTTTACTACCGCATCAATGTCGTGACTTTGGTCACGCCGCCTTTGCGCGAGCGTCCCGGCGACATCAAATTGCTGGCGACGAAATTCCTCGACCAGTTTGCCCGCGAGAACGGCATCGACCATCATTTCTCGGGCAAGGCGCTGGACATCATGGCCCATTGCGCCTTTCCCGGAAATGTCCGCGAGTTGGAGAATTGCGTCCGGCGCACGGCGACCTTGGCGCCCGGATCGGAAATTCTCGAGTCCGACATGGCCTGCTGGCAAGGCTGCTGCCTGTCGGCGACGCTGTGGAAAGGTCATAACGGCCAGATTGGCCTGCACCCCCATCCCGCGCATCAGCCCTCCATGCCGCCGATCGTCGCCGTGCCGAAAACGCTGGCGCCTCCGCCGGTCGCCGTCGCGCCCGCGCCGGTCCCGGCGCCCGAGCCCGTCTTCGCGCCGGTTCCGGCCGAGGCCATGGCCGGCGCCACGGCCGGCGGGATGTCCGGACCTTGCGCCGATCACGCCCTCGATGCGATGGAGCGGGGACTGCCACATGATTGTCCCTCGCCTGATCATTGCCCGGTGGTCCATCCCGGCAAGAGCGAACGCGAGCGGCTGATCGAGGCGCTGGACAAGACCGGATGGGTGCAGGCCAAGGCCGCGCGCCTGCTCGGCCTCACGCCGCGCCAGATCGGTTACGCCCTGCGCAAGCAGAACATCGACATCAAGCGGTTCTGAGACCTGCGCCGACCTTGGCTTGGCGCGCGCTTTGCTAAGCAGAACCGCGATGCGGTTTTGCGAGGCGTTTTCGAATGACGGTACCTGACGAGACGGAAGAGGCGACCGATTGGACGGGCCGCCCTTTCTCCTGCCAGGACTGCCCCCACAAGGACTTGCGCGCCGGCGGCCGCTGCGTGTTGGGGCGCATATGCGTGCGTGACGCGCGGTCGCGCCGCATCGACGCCTTTTTCTCGAAAAACTCCGAAACGGCCGGCGCCTATATCGACCATCTCTATTTTGAAGTGCGCGCCCTGGCGTCTAAATACGCCAGCCTGTTCCAGATCGTACGTTTGATGTCGGATCGTGAACCGGAGGTGCGCGCCATGGTGGCGTTGCGCCTGCCTTTGGCGCGGGTCAAGGACATGCGCGGCGACAAGGATCGCGCGGTCCGCATCGCCTGCGCGCTGCGCCTCGACGGCGCCGATCTCGTCGCCATGGCGGAGGACGAGGACGAACAGGTGCGACTGACCGTGGCGCGACGGCTCGATCCGCTGGTTCTGCCGATGATGATCGGCGACCGCGCCCCGGCCATTCGCCGCGTGGCCGCCAGCCGCCTGCCGCCGGAGCGGCTGTTCTCGCTGATCCATGACGCCGATCCGCTGGTGCGCCGCGACGCTGCGGAGCGCATCGCGCCCGACGCGCTGGCGCAACTGCATGACGACCCCGATCTGCGCGTGCGCTTCGTCGTCGCAGACCGCGCGCCACGCGAGATCGCGGTGCGGTTGATCAACGACCCTGACGAGGAAGTGGCGCTGCGAGCCAGGGAGCGCAGGGACGAGACAAAAAGCCAAGAGTGAGGCGCCCCTCGATTCCCTCTCCCCGCCTGCGGGGAGAGGGTTAGGGTGAGGGGCGGGGTGATGATTTCCAATGTCATTGTTCATCCCCAACCGAAGCGTCGACCAGAGTCGGACTCATCCCTCAGCCCCTCACCCCTGCCCTCTCCCCGCCTGCGGGGAGAGGGGGCGCTAACAAGCGTTGCAGTCCAACAAGACTGCCGAACAAACTGGCGGATTTGCCATGAACCTCCCGAACACTTCTGTAGCAATGCCGACAGGTTGGTTTCGTCGCCGGCGCATACGCCCTGCTCCCTGCCCGCATTTTCCTTGATTTTCAATCAAATGGCGCCGCGGCGGCGGGTTGGTACGGAGCTTGCGACGCCTCTCCCGAAACAAATCGTCCTCGATCACAAAAGCGCGGAAAATTCCGCCGGAGGCAAAAATGCACTTTGTCGTCTGCATCAAACAGGTTCCGGATTCAGCGCAAATCCGCGTGCATCCTGTGACCAACACGATCATGCGTCAGGGCGTGCCGACGATCATCAATCCTTATGATCTCTTCTCGCTCGAAGAGGCGCTGCGCCTGCGCGACAAGGTCGGCGGCGAAGTCACCGTTCTGACCATGGGTCCGCCGATGGCCTCCGATTCGCTGCGCAAGGCCCTGACCATCGGCGCCGATCGCGCCGTGCTGCTGACCGACCGCTTCTTCGCCGGCTCCGACACGCTCGCCACCTCCTATGCGCTGGCGCAGGCGATCCGCAAGATTGGCGAAGTTTTCGGCACGCCGGACATCGTCTTCGCCGGCAAGCAGACCATTGACGGCGACACCGCGCAGGTCGGCCCCGGCATCGCCAAGCGGCTCGACCTGTTGCAGCTGACCTATGTGTCGGCGATCGTCGACATCGACAACGAAACGCGCTCGATCAAGCTGGAGCGGCGTTCGGAAGGCGGCACGCAGCTATTGCAATCGCGCATGCCTTGCCTGATCACCATGCTCGAAGGCTCGAATGTTGTGCGACGCGGCAAGATTGACGACGCCCTGCGCGCCGCCCGCGCCGATATCGTCACCTGGAAC
>Ga0182030_10026857_pt1 | contig 10387 bp, 8 predicted proteins | sample 812S3MmetaG_FD_121299 | JGI IMG/M metagenome (GOLD analysis project Ga0182030, IMG submission 121299) | Permafrost microbial communities from Stordalen Mire, Sweden - 812S3M metaG (Illumina Assembly) | ecosystem: Environmental > Terrestrial > Soil > Wetlands > Permafrost | place: Sweden... | reverse complement strand
TGGCTCATCCACACCGGATGGCGCTCGCCGATCGCCCAGGTCGTGTCGAACAACCGGCTTTCGGCCTTGACCTCGACATCGGCGCGGCCGAACTCCCGGGCATGGCCGCCCTCGACATCGCCGCCGAGCTGGGCGGCCATGGTCATCTGGCCGTAGCAGATGCCGAGCACGGGCACCCCGGAATCGAAGATCGCCTGCGGCGCCCGGGGGGAGCCGGCCTCGTGCACCGATTCCGGGCCGCCGGAAAGGATCACCGCCTTGGGCTTCATCGCGGCGAACGCGGCTTCCGCCTTCTGGAACGGCACGATTTCCGAATAGACGCCCTCCTCGCGCACCCGGCGCGCGATCAGCTGCGTCACCTGGCTGCCGAAATCGACGATCAGAATCTTGTCATGCGCCGAGGCCACCGAAGGCGCCGTCGGGGGGGCTGGCTGGGCTGTTGTCATGGCTAGCAAGTAAACGACGGGCGGCGGCCCCGCAACCCCAAGAAGGCGTCATCGCCGGGCCTGCCCCGGCCATCCACGGTTTTGCGGCAAGGAACGTGTCCCGCTGGCACCAAGTGTCATCCCCCGACGCGCCAATTGGCGCGTCTGGGGGCGCGCTCTTGCGCGAGCCCGGAATCCATAACTCCTGCAGGGGATATGGATTCCGGGCCTGCACTCCTCAGCTCGCGCCGGCCAGAGCGCATCCCGGAATGACAAAAGATGGAGCACTCCCCGTGGGATCGGCTTAATGGAAACCTTCCACCGCCTACGCCGCCGGATTCCTCTTCAGGATCGACACGAAAAACCCGTCGGTCCCCGTCCGGCGCGGGGTCATCAGCAGGCCTTCGGCGGATGGCAAGGTGGCCGCTGCAAATTGCTCCGCTTTGTCCCACAGCACGGCGATGACCTGCGACGGCGGCACCACCGAAAATTCCGCATGGCGGGCGACGAAGTTTTTGATCTGGTCACCGTTTTCCGGCGGCAGCACCGAGCAGGTGATGTAGGCGATCCGGCCGCCCGGTTTGGTCAGGGCCGCGGCGCGGTCGAGCACGGTGGCCTGGTCCTTGAGCCGGACCTCGAGCGCGCCCGGGCGCATCCGCCATTTGGCGTCGGGATTGCGCCGCCAGGTGCCGGTTCCGGTGCAGGGCGCGTCGATCAGCACCAGGTCGGCGGAGGCGTGGATGTCGGCCAGCGTGTCGTCCGGTCCCTTCGGGGTCCGCACGTCGCAATTGTGGACGCCGGCACGCGACAGCCGCTCGTAGATCGGGGCGAGCTGCCGCTTGTCGTGGTCGGTGGCGATCAGCCGGCCCTTGCCCTGCATCATCGCCGCCAGCGCCAGGGTCTTGCCGCCGGCGCCGGCGCAGAGGTCGATCACCTGCTCGCCGGGCTTTGCATTGGACAATAGCGCCGCCAGCTGCGAGCCCTCGTCCTGCACCTCGATGGCGCCCTTGATGAAATCCTCCTCGGCATGGATGCCGGGATTGCGCGCGTCGGCGCCGAGCTCGATGCGCAGGCCGACCGGCGACCACGGCGTCGGCGTGGTGCCGAGATGCGCGGTCGAGGCCAGCACCTTTTCGCGCTTGGCCTTCAGGGTGTTGACCCGCAGGTCCAGCGGCGCCCGGCTCGCCATCGCGGTCGCTTCCGCGACGCGGTCGTCGCCGAACACCTGCGCGAGATAGCCGTCGAGCCATTCCGGATAGTCGCCGGCGACCGGAGGCGGGGCCTCTGCAAGCGTTCGCGACGCCAGCGCGGCGCGCTCGGCGGCGGTCAGGGGCTGCGGCGCAAAGCGCTCGCCGTCGCACAGCGCGGCAATGGCATCGACGTCGAGCCTGCGCTCGAGCCGGAGCATGCCGAGCAGGCGCGCCCGCGGCGTATCGGCGTCCATGATCCAGGCGCTGGAGGCGCGCCGGCGCAGCACGTCCCAGATCAGGCCGGAGATCGCGGCGCGGTCGCCGGAGCCGGCATAGCGGTGCGCGGTGCCCCACTCCTTCAGCGCTTTCGCCGCCGGAACGCGTTGCGCGTCGATGGTCTCGATCAGTTCGATGGCCGCGGAGAGCCGGGCAGCGGGGGTCATTCCAGGGCTTTCGGTTGGACGCTTCAGATCAACAGCAGGATTTTCAGCGCGAAATAGAGCCACATCGCCAGCAGCACCAGCACGCCCGCGAACCAGGCCAGCGAGCGTTGCTGGAAGTCGTTGGAAGTGACGAAAATTCCGGCGTGCACCAGCCGCGTCACCACGAACACCCAGGACAACAGCACGATCACGAGATCGGCATGGCGCAGCGGCAGCGCCAGCGCGATCAGGACATAGAACAACAGCGGCAGCTCGAACTGGTTCTGGAAGCAATTGCCGATCTGGGTGGCGCGCGGCGGCCAGTTCGGCTGCCCGAGCACGATATCCCCAGGCTTGGTGGTGCCGCCGACCAGCGCCCCGCGGCGCTCCCCGGCCATCCACAGCAGCAGGACGAAGGTCAGTCCGACCAGGACGAAGACCGGCAGCAACACGCTTTGTACCGTCATGGCAATTATTCCCCCCGATGGCGCGAGCCCCCGCTATAGCGACCGCATTTGCCGCTGACAATAAATCCGCCGTCACCGCCTTGAACCGGAACGGGCGCTGCGCAGACCAAATCGAGCCGGTTCCAGCGATTCAGGCTGAAACCGGTTCAAAAAACGCTTCCCGCGAGATGCTGCGATGAACCTGACATCCTCATTGCCCGCGGGTGCCGCCGACACCGCCTGGCTGCCCGGCGATTCCGTCGCCTCGTTTCTCAAGATGCTCGCCGACGGCAGCGCGGTTCTGCCCGACGACGGCCCCGACGGCTGGTCCGGCCTGGTGATGTCGGGCCTCGCCGGCAGCGCGGCGGCGCTGGCGGTCGCCATCCTGGTGGCGGTGTATTTTCGCAGCGGCTACCGCAGCGGGCGCGACATCGTCCGGCACGGCCTGTTCGCCGCGGTGGCGCTCGGACTGCTCGCCTTCGTCGCCTACGACATGCGCCACGCCGCGCTCGCCTATCTCGGCCTCAACCCGTCGAGGCCGGAAGTCCGGATCCACCGCCCCAGCCCCGCGCCGTCCGCGGTGGCCGACAGCCGCCAGGTCGCGCCGTCCATCCGCGACATCAACCGTTGCAAGAGCCCCCGCCCCAACCCTCTCCCGCAAGCGGGAGAGGGAGCGCGCTTCGTCGCGCAGCGCGCGGCGTGAAAAACAAATAGCCGAAAAGGCGCGATGCATCCTGCGCAGATGTTTGGGGTCATCACGCGCAGCAGGCGCTGCCTGCCCCCTCTCCCGCTCCTTGCGGGGGAGGGTTGGGGCGGGGGCCCGCGGGCAGTGCGATCGAATTGAACAACGAGAGAAACCATGCTCAAAGACCGTCATCGCGGGCTTCGCGAAGCAATCCTTCGCCGCAAGGTAAAGCATGGATTGCTCTTCGTCGCTTCCGCCTTCGCCCGAAGGCGGGCTTCGGCGGACAAGGACGCTCCTCGCAACGGCGGCAGGACGCGGCCTTCCCGTCTGATCACCGAGCGCCGGAATACCACTCGACACTTTTTCATCAATCCGACGTCCGGCCCATGTATCATTCGGGCCGGAGGGATGGTCCATGTCCGAATTTCGCCTGACCCAGATTTCCGACACCCATCTCGCCCGCCGCCTGCCCAGGCTGACCGGCAATTTTGACAGCCTCAGCGAACACATCGATGCGACCCGCCCCGATCTTGTCGTCAACAGCGGCGACCTCGGATTCGACGGCCCGGCCCAGCGCGGCGATCTCGAATTCGCTCGCTCGCTGCACGACGCGCTGCCGGTGTCCTGCCGCTATCTGCCCGGCAATCACGATGTCGGCGACAACCCGACCCTGTCAGGCGCGGTGCCGTCGCAACCGGTCGGCGAACCGAGCCTGCAGGCCTACCGCGCGATCTTCGGCGAAGACCGCTGGCGTTTCGATGCCGCCGGCTGGTGTTTCATCGGCCTCAATTCGCTGGTCCTCAACAGCGGCCTTCCGAGCGAGGCCGAGCAGTTCGACTGGCTCGCTGCACAGCTTGCGAGCACAGGCCCCAGGCCGGTGGCGCTGTTCCTGCACAAGCCGCTTTACCTGCATGCGCCCGACGATCCCGAACTGGCGGCGACCTCGTTCCGTTACGTGCCGGTGCCGGCACGCGGCCGCCTGGTCGCGATGTTGGGCGCGGTCGATCTGCGGCTGGTGGCCAGCGGTCATGTCCACCAGCGCCGGGATTTTACCTTCGGTCAGGTCCGGCACATCTGGGCGCCCTCCGCCGCCTTCATCATTGCCGATGCCAGGCAGCAGGCGATCGGCCTCAAAGAGGTCGGGCTGGTGGAGTATCGCTTCCAGCCCGACGGCTTCGAGGTCCGTCACATCAGGGCGCCGGGCCAGGACGACGTCGACCTGGATTCGCTGTTCGGCGAGGCATCGACAAGCTAGCGCGCGATGGGTTCAGGTCGATGCGCAGCGGCGCTCGCAATTCCCTAAAGAGCAAGGCTTGAAGCGCTCGTGTCCCGGACGCGGTGCAGCGTCCTTCACGCTGCTCCGCAGAGCCGGGACCCACCACTCTCACTGTGTATAATGGGCCCCGGCTCTGCAGCGCACCACGCCGCAGCTGCGGCGTGCTGCACTGCGTCCGGGGCACGATGTGGGTGCCCGCACCGGCTCCCTTACGCCTTGTCGGGCCCGACCCGCACCAGCTGCTTGCCGAAATTGGCGCCCTTCAGGAGGCCCATGAAGGCACCGGGTGCGCTGTCCAGGCCCTCGGTGACGAATTCGCGATGCTTGACCTTGCCCTCGCGGACCCATTGCGACATGTCGCGCAGGAAGTCGCCGTGACGCGCGGCAAAATCGCTGACAATGAAGCCGCGGATGTTGAGCCGCTTGGTCAGCACGTTGCGCATCATCGACGCCGCCCATTTCGGCACCGACGGTTCGGTGTCGTTGTATTGCGCGATCAGGCCGCAGACCGGAACCCGCGCGAAGGCGTTGAGCAGCGGAAACACCGCCTCGAACACGGCGCCGCCGACATTCTCGAAATAGACGTCGATGCCTTTCGGGCAGGCGTCTTTCAGTTTTGCCGCGAGGTCAGGATCGCGGTGGTCGAGGCAGTCGTCGAAGCCGAGCTCGTTCTTGACGTAGTCACATTTGGCCTTGCCGCCGGCGATGCCGACCGCGCGCGCGCCCTTGATCCGCGCGATCTGGCCGACCGCCGAGCCCACCGCGCCGGACGCCGCCGCCACCACCACGGTTTCGCCAGCTTGCGGCTTGCCGATGTCGAGCAGCCCGGTATAGGCGGTCATGCCGGGCATGCCGAGCACGCCGAGGAAGCTCGAGACCGGTCCGAGCTTCGGGTCAATCCTGGAAAGTCCCTTGCCGTCCGACAGCGCGTGGGTCTGCCAGCCGGCGCGCGCCAGCACGATGTCGCCCTTGGCAAAGCCGGGATTGTTGGAAGCGATCACCTCGCCCACCGTGCCGCCCTCCATCACGCCGCCGATCGGCACCGGCGCCGCATAGGACGGGCCGTCGCTCATCCGCCCGCGCATATAGGGATCGAGCGACAGCCAGATGGTGCGCAGCAGCACCTCTCCTTCGCCGGGCGAAGGCTGCGGATATGGCTCGACACGAAAGTCCGACGCCTTGGGTTCGCCGACGGGACGGGAGACGAGAACGACGCGTTTGGCCTGATCCGACATGGTTGTTTCCTCCGGTAGTGGTGGGATGGTCTATTCTCGTCATTGCGAGGAGCGAAGCGACGAAGCAATCCCGTTTTTTCTCCGCGGGAAAGATGGGTTGCTTCGCTGCGCTCGCAATGACGGCCTGTGAATCTCGCAATGACGGCCTATGATACGACGACGGCCTGCAAATCCTACGCCGTGATTTTCGCCAGCGCCGCGTCGAACGCCGCCGCGGCGCTCGGCAGATCCTTGAAGGCGAGCCCGCTGTCGGCCGACTGTTTCTGCGCCTCCGTCGCGGTGGGGCGAATCTCGGCCACCGGCTTCGCCCCGTCGAGCAGCCCCTTGGGGGCGATGACCTGAAACTCATGGGCTTCGACCGGCTGGTCCTTGAGCAGGAACACGCTCAAGGAGACGATATCCTTGCCGCGTCGATAGGAAATATAGCGGTCGACCGCGACCGAGCCGTCGCGCTGCATGCCGCCAAGCTTGGCATAGCCCTTGGCGTCGAGCAGCCGGTGCGCCTTGAAGCCCTTGATTCCGACCGAATTCGCCTTCGCGGTCGCCTCCGACAGGTCGTATTTCTCGGCCATCTCCTTGCCGACGGCCGCGAGCTGGCCGGACATCTCGTGCTCGAATTCCTTCACTTCGGTGCGCGGCTTCGCCGCCTTGCGGGGCTTGGCGGCATTGCGCTTTTCGATCTCGGCCTGACATTGCGCGACCACCGCGGCGACCGATTTGCGCTCCGCATTGACCAGCAGGTTCTTCAGATCCTGATCCGAAAGCGCTGCAACCCTGTCGTCCGACCAATCGACCATAATGTCCAACTTCTTCAAATGCTGGTGAGATGATTGTTTGCAAAACGCGGCGCCATTGCGGCGCCGGATGATGCGGCGGCACGGCGAGCCATGACGGCGACAATAGCCGGTTCGGCGGCCCCTGGTGTGATCAATTTAGGGCTTTGCGAATTCAGGCCCCGCCGGGATAGTTCGGGCTTTCGCGCGTGATGGTGACGTCGTGAACGTGGCTCTCGCGCAGGCCCGCGCCGGTGATGCGGACGAATTGCGCCTTCTCGTGGAACTCGGCCAGGTTCTTGGCGCCGACATATCCCATCGCCGCGCGCAGGCCGCCGGCGAGCTGGTGCATGACATTGCCGACCGGGCCCTTATAGGGCACCTGGCCCTCGACGCCCTCGGGCACCAGCTTGAGCGTGTCCTTGATGTCCTGCTGGAAGTAGCGGTCGGCGGAGCCGCGCGCCATCGCGCTCACCGAGCCCATGCCGCGATAGGCCTTGTAGGAACGGCCCTGCCACAGAAACACTTCGCCCGGCGTTTCGTCGGTGCCGGCCAGCAGGGAGCCGACCATGGCGATGTCGGCGCCGGCGGCCAGCGCCTTGGCGAGATCGCCGGAATATTTGATGCCACCGTCGGCGATCACAGGCACGTTGGCCTTCCTGGCGGCCTCGACCGCATCCATGATCGCGGTCAGCTGCGGCACGCCGACGCCGGCGACGATCCGGGTGGTGCAGATCGAACCGGGCCCGATGCCGACCTTGATCGCATCGGCGCCGGCATCGATCAGCGCCTGGGCGCCCTCTTGGGTGGCGATGTTGCCGGCGATGACCTGCACGGCATTGGAAAGCCGCTTGATGCGGTTGACGGCCTCCAGCACCCGCGAGGAATGACCGTGGGCGGTGTCGACCACGATCAGATCGACCCCGGCTTCGATCAGCCGCTCGGTGCGCTCGAATCCGCCTTCGCCGACCGTGGTGGCGGCGGCGACCCGCAGCCGGCCTTGGGCGTCCTTGCAGGCCAGCGGATGCGCCACCGCCTTTTCCATGTCCTTCACGGTGATCAGTCCGACGCAGCGGTACTGGTCGTCGACCACCAGCAATTTCTCGATGCGGTGCTGGTGCAGCATCCGCTTGGCTTCGTCCTGGCTGACGCCCTCGCGCACCGTCACCAGGTTTTCATGCGTCATCAATTCGCTGATCTTCTGGCGCGGATCGGTGGCGAACCGCACGTCGCGGTTGGTGAGAATGCCGACCAGCTTGCCCGGCACGCCCTTGGCCGCGCCCGTGACCACCGGAATCCCGGAAAAGCCGTGATCCCGCATCAGCGCCATCGCATCCGACAGCATCGCGTCGGGTTCGATGGTCAGGGGATTGACCACCATTCCGGATTCGAATTTCTTGACCTGCCGGACCTGGGCGGCCTGGCCCTCGACGTCAAAATTACGGTGGATAACGCCGATGCCGCCGGCCTGCGCCATCGCGATCGCCATCCGCGCCTCGGTGACGGTATCCATCGCGGAGGCGATGATCGGAATATTGAGCGGGATCGCCCGGGTCACGTAAGAGCGGATATCGGCCTCCGAGGGCAGGATATCCGAAAGCCCCGGCTTCAGGAGCACGTCGTCGAACGTATAGGCTTCGCGGATCGCGTGAAGTCCCTGCAACTGCGCCATTACCAACTCCGTTCGGCGGCCCGTTCGCCGCGATGAAACCAGGATGAACAACTCCTTCGGCGAGGCTATTGGCGTCACCGTCGAATCGAAGCCCATCGGTAGGGTTGGCGGTGGTCGATAGCATGCCCCCATGACGAATCAAAGGGGCCGCGGCCTCAAATCCGGATTCAGCGCGAATAACCCGGCGGCACGCCGTGCTGCTCTCGGACCTCATCCCCGCATAACGGCTTCGCCGTTGTCGCTGGAGGCGCCCAGCGAAGCTGGCGTCTCGAAGGATGGCAGCCTGGCACGGCCGTCGCGTGCGGCCATCCTGCGAGACGCATCGCTGACGCGATGCTCCTCAGGACGAGGTCTTCGGAAGTGCTGATTTAGGTGTTTTGCGGGGTTCCGCAATAGCCTGCACGGCAAGGGGATGATACAGCCCCTGCTCCCGCCGCTGTTCCGCCTCCCGCCAGCCCTAAAACCGCGATGAACAAAGAACGACTGATTCCGCTGATCGTGGCCACCGCCCTGTTCATGGAGAACATGGATTCGACCGTGATCGCGACCTCGCTGCCGGCGATCGCGGTGGACATCGGCACCAGCCCGCTGACCTTGAAGCTCGCCATCACCTCGTATCTGCTGTCGCTGGCGGTCTTCATCCCGGCGAGCGGCTGGACCGCCGACCGGTTCGGCGCGCGCGCGGTGTTCTCGATCGCCATCGCCGTGTTCATGATCGGCTCGATCGGCTGCGCGCTGTCGTCCTCGGTCACCGATTTCGTGATCGCGCGCATCCTGCAGGGCGCCGGCGGCGCGATGATGACGCCGGTCGGGCGGCTGGTGCTGCTGCGCTCGATCGACAAGAGCGCGCTGGTCAACGCGATGGCCTGGGTCACGGTGCCGGCGCTGGTCGGGCCGGTGATCGGTCCGCCGCTCGGCGGCTTCATCACCACCTATCTGACCTGGCACTGGATCTTCCTGATCAACATTCCGATCGGGCTGCTCGGCATCTTCATGGCGCTGCGCTACATCGACCCGATCCGCAGCGAGGACCCCGAACGCTTCGATCTCTACGGGCTGGTGCTGGCCGGGATCGGACTTGGCGGCATCGCGTTCGGCCTCTCGATCGCGGGCCTCAACCTGTTGCCATGGACCGTGGTCATCGTGCTGGTCGCGATCGGCACCATTTCGATGACGCTCTATGTGATCCACGCCAGAAGGACTTCCTCGCCGGTGCTGGATTTCGCGCTGCTGCGGCTGCCGACGATGCGCGCCAGCATCATCGGCGGCTTCATGTTCCGGCTCGGGATCGGCGCGCTGCCGTTCCTGCTGCCGCTGTTGATGCAGGTCGGCTTCGGCCTGTCGCCGTTCCATTCCGGGCTGGTGACGTTTGCCTCGGCGGCCGGCGCCATGGGCATGAAGACGCTGGCGGCCCGCATCATCCGCACCTTCGGCTTCCGCAACATCATGAGCATCAACGCGGTGGTGAGTTCGGTGTTTCTGGCGTCCTGCGCGCTGTTCACCATCACCACGCCGCTGCTTCTGATCATGATCCTGCTGGTGGTCGGCGGCTTCTTCCGTTCGCTGCAGTTCACCGCCATCAACACCCTGGCCTACGCCGAGGTCGAGCCGGCGCAGATGAGCCGCGCCACCACGCTGGTCAGCGTCAACCAGCAATTGGCTGTCTCCGCCGGGGTCGCGGTCGGCGCGTTCTCGGTGGAATCCACCATGTGGCTGCATCACGTCAGCGAACTCAGCGCCGCCGACTTCGCCCCCGGCTTCATCGTGGTGTCGATCATCTCGACGCTGTCGGCGTATTTCTTCTACCAGATGCCGCTCGATGCCGGCCACCAGGTCTCGGGCCGCGGCGTGGTCGCGGTCACGCCTGCGGAACGCGACGCGGAGCCGGAAGAAACCGCCGCCACCGAAACCGCCGATGTCAGGGATCAGCGGCTGGGGTGAGGTGCCGGAGCAGACCTGGCCGCGTGACCGGCGCCAAACACACGCGCCCGGCGGCTGCGGACCGAGTGATTTGCCCGACGGGCCGTTGCCGCGATTTTGTGTCAATGCCGCTTCGTGAAAATATCGTCCTTGCCTTTCCGGGCAAGTAGGTTCATTATATGTTCCATCCTATCCCAACTACCAGGGACGTTCGCGAACGTCACGAACGCGGGGTGGGCTGCGGTGGACGCCAAGGATGCTCCTGACGAGGGTATCTCTTGCGGACGACAAAAGCGTGTGGTCCCGAAACTCTCGGAGCCGGTTTCAAGTCGACGGGTTCTTT